>Ga0224496_10001626_pt1 | contig 13822 bp, 17 predicted proteins | sample SF_Jul11_sed_USG_2_FD_168127 | JGI IMG/M metagenome (GOLD analysis project Ga0224496, IMG submission 168127) | Sediment microbial communities from San Francisco Bay, California, United States - SF_Jul11_sed_USGS_8_1 | ecosystem: Environmental > Aquatic > Marine > Sediment | place: USA... | reverse complement strand
TGGGAAGTGGTCAAAGTGTCGCTGGTCTGCACGGTCTCGGTGAAGCTCTTCGCCGTCGCTTGTATAATCGATTGTACAAGAGTGATGGTCTCGGTAAATGAGCGAGTGGTTGCGCGCGCGATTGCATCGGTTACTTGTATGGTCTCCGCTAGGTTTAGGGTGGCTGCAGCTTGGGTGGCAAATGTTGCTGCGAGCTGGATGGTCTCGGTAAACGTTCGGCTGGTTGCAAACGCCTGGCTTCCGGTCACGGTCACGTTCTCTGTAATGGTTCGGAGGTATGTTTTTATGCTGGCCAGTGTGTCGCCTGTCACGATCGTCTCGAGTAGGTTCTTTACAATTTGAGTCGCTAACGTTTGGGCCACGGTCACTGTTTCTGTAAATGCCCGGGTGAAAGTTCGGACCGCTGCGTATGCCTCCTGCAGTTGCAATGTCTCGGCTAGGCTCTTCGATGTGGACCGTGCGATTGCGTCTGCCACTTGGACTGTCTCGGCTAGGTTCAGTGTGGCGGTGAGTGAAAATGCAAAAGCGTCCGCGACCTGGATGGTCTCGGTGAGCACTTTAGTAATGCTTCGGTCGATGGTGTCGGTTGTCTGCACAGTTTCAGTCAGGTTCCGTAAAAATGTGCGTGTGGTTGCAAATGCTTCCGTCATTCTCAGCGTCTCCGTTAGGTTCAGCAATCGATTGACTGCCTTGGTGATGGTGTCGCCAATCTGGACCGCTTCGGTGAATGTCCGGAGCAGTGTGTTGGTTAGTGCCAGGCTGGTTGTTAGTCGGATGGTTTCCGTTAGGTTCAATACCCGGGATGTGGTACTTGCGATCGTATCGGTGATGGTGATGTTTTCCGCAAGGTTGAGGATGAGGGTTGCTATATTTGCGATCGTGTCTGCTACCTGAATTGTTTCGGTGAGGGCCAGGATGTATGTCAGTGATTCAGTCACTGTGTCAGCCACCTGGACCGCTTCAGTGAAACTACGAACAAGCGACCGGATGTTTGCGATCGTGTCGCTCATCGTGATGTTTTCTACGAAGGAATGGACCAGCGTCACTACATTTGCCAGTGTGTCGCTCATCGTGATGTTTTCTACGAACGCCTTGGCTTGAGTTATTGCAGTTGCGATGCTGTCACTAATCTGAATTGCTTCAGTGAATAGTTTCTGTGTCATGAAGGTGATGTCGTCAGTCAGGACCAGCGTCTCACTGTAGCTCCTTTGCAATGTGGTTGCGGTCAGCAGGGAATCACTAAGCCGTACCGTCTCTGCAAATGTGCGAGTGGTTTGTTTTATTATCGAATCTCCAGCGACTATTCCGTCGGTGAGTTCGATTGTGTATGCCGTTCCTGTCGCAAGCGACAGCGTATTGAACTCAACGCCAGAGCCGTCACCGAAAGTGTAGTCGATTTCTGTTGCAGTACGTAGGTTCAGTACAAATCCTATGTCAGTAGTACTTTCTTGTATCCATGAACCCCCATACCTCCATGCTGAACCACCAGAATATGGGTTTCCACCATCTGTTGCAATCTTAAAGTAGTTAGTCCCATCGCTTGTGCCTGATGAACGTTCAATCTGTATATAGTAAGTTGTTGAAGCACTCAAAGATGCACTGCCGACATCAAATTCGTATTCCACAAATGATGTGGTGATACTTGCACCTGCAAGGGAACCAGTACTACCAACAATTGTGCCATCGCGTGCATCACGGATAGTGACCTCAAAGTTATCAGTTGGTGAACCATTTTTTGCAACTTTAAGTCTTACTTTTGTTATGGTTGTTGCACTGGACAATTGGAATGATTGTGCCCTTCGTAGTTCTGTAGATGTACCGACTATCCCAACCCCTGAACTGTAGTTCACTCGCAAAGAATATAACGCACCTAAGCTGTCATTGCTTCCCCAAAACGCCCACTTTGCTTTTGGGTTCGAGTATGTACCTGTTTCTACTGACGTTGCTCCAGCCCAAGTACCGTCAAAAATATCATAGTAAATATCATTGTCTGCGTTGTTCTCATAAAAAACATATATATCTGTGCCTTCTACTGCAACACCAAACTCATCGTCTGTGTTATCTATAGTGTTTGTTGAATCAACTGGTGTACCCCAAGATGTCCACGCATTTCCATACGTGTGCTGAACAGCATAAATCCTGTTTAATGATGATACAAAACGACAGTACACCACTGTAATATCTCCATTGCCTTCTTGAACCACCCGTATTCCTGCACTTGTGCCATTAGAGTCAATAACCTGTGTAGTGAAAGAAGTGGCATTGTTAGCATTACCCTCTGATGCTCTTACTCCACCTGTAGAGCCATAGAACACAATTACGGGTACGTTGTCTGCGTCAACCATGACTTCTGGTTTACCTGTCGATATTCCAGCAGTTACACCCAACACTTCCACCATTGACCCCCACGACCCACTGGTTTTGTTGGCATAGTACGTGGTCTGATAGGTGGCACCCATGTTGGTATCAGCATCCATAAATGCAACATGGGGTATGTCGTTAGAATCTATTGCTATAGAAGTATACTCAACAGAAGGTCCGTCTACGATTGTGGCTACTGTTTCAATCGTTCCCCACTGGTCGCTAGATACCTCAACATACTTTGCACCACCACCTGCACCCATTCCTGTGTCATTGTCAAAGAAAGAGATACAGATTGTGTCATCACTTTTAGTTGCTATAGACGCACCTGCGTAGTTAGCGTCATTCGGATTGTCGGCACTGTCTACTTCTGAAAATGATGTGGGGGTTGCGCTGTTACCTTTCCATAACTGAATGTTCCCACTGTTCTCAGTAAGCACATACGGAATACCAGTACTGTCACGAACAGAACCGCGTGCCCCTTGTTGTATTCCCGATGTGCTGACTGTTACGCTCATGCTACTTTGTTAAAAAGTTATCTTCATCATTGTACGGTGCTATTACTGTTCCTTTCGGCCACGAAAAACTGTCACGCCATTCTTGCGCTGTTTTTGTATTGTAGAAGTCACTATTTATTTTCCCTGTCGGAGTGATAAGGTGTACTTGTTTCTTCGCAATAAAACTCGAGGCGGTATTAAATGCCACAATTTCGGCGTTTGTTAGGCACTCTAAAAAACGACTCGTAATCAAAATGTCAAACTCATTTCGTGTGTAACCAAGCGTTGAAAGTAGCCGTGCGTCTGCAACCTGTAGGTATGGTGATATTCCTTCTTCTGCTTCACTGATTGCATAACTTGATACATCAATTCCCCACGCATCTACACCTGCGTCACGTAAGTCTTTCACTAGAAACCCCTTGGCACATCCGATGTCCAGTACCTTTTTTCCTGATAGTGCAAGGTTGTTTACCCAGTCAGCGGCTTTGTCTTTCCAGTACTCACTTCCATCCCTTTCCCATCGTTTATACTCCCCGTACCCTGCATTGTGACGAGTTGCTTGAAAACGCCCATCAAAGTAGGATGCATCGTATTCACTAGGTAGTAGTATTGCCATGTTCAAAGTATAACAGAAAAGGACCAGCATGATGCTGGTCCTCTCTGTACAACGTAGAGCTCGCGGTGGCTTCCGTCGATTAAACGGTTGTCACTGCGAAGTCCCATGTTACCTGAAGGCTGTCTCCGTTTCCAACGTTGATAGTTGAAAAGACCTGTCGGGCGAGTAGGGTTCCTACCGACGCTGCGTTAAGTACTCCCGATTCCACGATGGCTAGGGTGCCACTGAAACTAAAAGTGTTAACGAGTCGCGCGGTGTCGTTTGTCACTGTGGTGGTTGTTCGAGACGCGGTTGAGTTCGCTCGTGATCCACCGTTGGTGCTGATTTCAGCTCCGAGTGCAGTGTTTCCAGCTGCGGCTGCGGTTGCGTCCGTACCTAGCGCGATGTAGGTAAAGGCTGCCTCAGCTCCCGAGCCGTTAATTCGGGATGCGGTGCCTGCGAGTCCTGCGTTCACTACCAGGTTGCTAAGCACACGCTCATTTCGCCACATTCCAAACAAGACAGGGATCTGCATGTTTGGTGTCACCACTCCGTGCTTAAGCAGGAAGCGGTACAGTTTGTTCTCCTGAAACATTGGCTTGATGTTTCCGGCTGCGTCCCGGAGGACGTAGGTCACGTTTTCTTTTAGGTGTGACTTCCCTTTGAAGAATTTCAACATGAATGTTTACTTTTTATGCTACTAATTTTGTGGTGTGTCCACCTTATCGTCTGCAGTTGGAGCGAGCTCCTTGCCTACGAGTGCGTCCCTGGTTGCCGCTACTGCATCATCCTCAGCGTCGATTGCCGCCTGGGTTACCTTCTGCGCTTCGTCACTTAGGAAAGTGTCTAGGTGCTTCTGGCATTCCACTTGGACCTCTTCTGGGGTTGATGCTACTGGCATCCCGATTCGCTTGGTGAGCACCACTCGTCGAGCTACGCCTCCGTCCGCTTCTGGATCCGCGAAGGCTCCAATGATGCGAGCGTCGACTTGCAGGAAGTTCTCGTTGGACGCTTGGTGGCGTTCCTTTCGAGCATCCATGACTTCGATTGTGTATTTTGTGCTCATAATTTTTTGGGATTAAAGTTGATCTGCTTCGCCTGGAACAATGTTCAGCACGCCGCCTTGGTCCTGGACTAGGTCTCCTTCCGGGGTTACCTCGTTCACATCCTTGTCTCCTTTACCGGCTGCGTCACTCACTGTGGATGGTGCTGGGTCAGTCTTCGGTGTTTCCTTTTCTACAATCTCAGAGTCGGCGAGTTGGAACTTGCCTTTTCGGATGGTTGGAGTTGGTCCGCCTACTAATGCTCCTGCTGTCTCCGCGTCTAGGTCAATGAATGACCCTCGCTCGTAAATTTTGCCACTGTGGTTCAGGGTTGTCAGGACTGTGTATGTTTGGTTATCGCTCATGATGAGTTTATGTTACTCGATTAAACGAGGTTGAGCCTGGGGTTGCCAGGCTGCCTCGGGGTGGGTTAGACCGCGTTCTTGATAAGGTACGCAGCTTCGGCTGCAACGATTTTCTGGGTGTAGTCGAGTCCTACTCGCACGTACATTCCTTCCCGGTCTTCGTCTCGCCATTTCTTTACGTTTCGTGCCTTCAGTTCCATCGTCCAAGCGAATGTTACTTGCTTGATTGACTTCTTGTTAGGTGAAATGTAAAGCATCCACGCGTGGCCTCCCCAGATGTTGGCTAGGACGTCTGTCTGGCCTTCAGTTGCTGAGTTGTACAAAGCCTTCCCGATGAAAATCTGACGGACCTTGAATGCTCGCGCTAGTTCTGGTTCGCCGATTACTCCGAATTGACTGTACTTCACTCGGTCCACAATGTCCGGGTGATCGCATAGCGTTGAGTATGTGTCGTATCCTAGGACCAGTGTGTTTGGTTCTGCTCCGATCGCAGTTCGCACTGTGGTTCGGGCTGTCTTCACGTCTGCAAATGGGTCTGAGTTTGTGTAGTCACTCCACTGTGAAGTTCCTGACAATGTAACGTTTTGCGTTACGTTGGATGTGTTACTCATCCAATCTGCCAATGACTTTTCACGTTCGATAAGGTGACGGTCAGTCACGTTCTCAGTTGCGTCTGTCTCTGGAGTCAATGCTCCGTCGGCTTGCTCCACAAGTTCGTCTTCTACGAATTGCTTCAGCGCGTGGTTCTTGGTCTCGAAGGTTTCTCGAGTTAGTCCGTAGCCGATTTCGTTGGATGGTGATCCTGGAGCTCGGAGCGAATCTACAATACGGAAGTTGGACTTGTCGTACTTGAAGTAAATTCCGGTCTTTTTCGATACCTTTTGCACCGGTGCAATCATGTCTGCGATGTACTCTTCGTTCGTGTATTTAACAGAAACGTTCGCGAGTACTGGGTCCACGATGACGGTGTTCAGTGTTGGTTTACTCATGGTAATTTTAAGTTATGGCTTATGCAATTGGTGAATCTCCAAGGGTAAGAAGTACCTCGATGATGTCGCCGTCTGCTCCGGCTGCTTCTAATGCTCGACCGATTACGTAGTCTCCAGTTGCTGCAGCTTCTACTTTGCCGGCTGCTCCTGTGGTTACGCGTGCTCCCTTCGTGATCGCTGCTCCGGCTACTGCCTTCGTGGTTCCGAGGAATTGCACAAGGGCTGCTTCGCCTGCAGCTGGGTCGTTCTGCAACACGCCGATTGAGATTTCTCCCTGGGCGTCACAAACGTCCACCTGGTTGTCTCCTGCTCCCAGCTCTACCACAAGGTATTGCTTGGTTGAGAGGTCAGTTTCTGCTTCGAATGTTCGTTCGAATGCTTTGATTGATTGACTCATGTTTGCGTATGTTAGTTACTAAATGAGAAGTTTTCTCGGTACTCGTTGTTCAGTTCCGTGTTCTCTGAGAGGACCATTGGCAATGCTTCACTGTACGTGATTGACTTCTCGCTCATCTTCGCTTCTACCGCTTTGTCGAGACGTCCTTCGAAGTCTCCACCAGCGTCTCCGTTCCCTGCTCCGCGTTCTCCAAAGATGCTAGCTGAAGGGATGCTACCTACTAGGTCGCTGAATTCCTTTCGCTGCGCCTCTGATAGGCCGAGCATGAATTTGGTTACTTTGTCACTGGCCTTCACTAGAAATGGTCCCTTTTTGTTTGTCTCCGTGAATGTCATTTTACTGACTGCTCCGGCGATTTCACTTGCGAGTAATTTCTTGTGTGCTGAGTGACCTTGGTCTGCCTTCATTCGAAGGGTTGCAAGTTCGGACGCTTTCACTTGGACCACTGGGTCTTCCACACCTTCCGGTGCCGGATCGGCTTCTGGTTCTGGGTCTGCTTCAGGAGCCGGATCGGCTTCAGGAGCCGGATCGGCTTCTGGTTCTGGATCCGCCGCTGGATCTGGGTCTGCTTCAGGCTCTGGGTCTGCAGGAGTTTCCTCCGCTAGTACTGTGGCGTATTTCGCCTTGTCGTCATCAGTCAAATCTTCGGCTGTTCGAATGAAGGCTTTCTCGTCTTCGTTCAGCTCTTCGACTGATTTCGCTCGAATGTCTTCGATTGTCATAGTAGTTGATTCACTTAGTTTAATAATGTGCTCAGACAGCACGACTGCTTTCAGCTTCTTGAAGTATGGCTTGTTGGTGAGTGCTCCGCCCACGATGACGTGGTTGTAAGTCTCTCCTGTCTCCGGGTCCACGTATTCCGTGTAAAACTCCGGTGAGAAATACTTGAAGGCTTTGTCAGTCAGCCGGGTCTTTCCCGTAGGTGTCCATTCGACGGTCACCCACAGTCCGTTTGTTCGGACCTCCGCTGCGACCATCCAGCCGATTGCCGGCTTCTCATCGAAGGTTTCGTGTCCTTCGGTGATTGGAATCTGTCTTCGTACTCCGGCATCAAAATTCTTTTTGAATTCCTCCAGGGCTGTTTTATCGAGTTTGATTTCTCCGTAGGCTGGGTGTTGCCACTTGCCTTTGGGTAGTACCTGAATCTCGGTTGGCAGTCCGTCGGTGCCTTCGTTTTCAGCGAAGTCGAATTGTTGCGTGAGCAACAGTGATTGATTTTTCAATGACTTCATGTGCTTGTCGTATTGCTAATAAATTTGGTGCATCGGTGACTGGTTCGGGCGTTCCTACTGAGTCATTCCTTACGCCAAGCATAGCACAAACAGTCAAGGACCCGGAAGTTGTCCAGGTCCTTGGTGTTGATAGTGCTATGGCGCGGTCTGTATGTATGCTTCGAGTGCGACGCTCTGGCCTGCTCTGGAGTGGGTGCTGTCTGATAAAAATTCCATGACTCCGTTCTTTAGGAATGAGTGGCAAACAAACGGCCGGGGGACGATTGTCTTGCCTTCCCTTAGTTCCTCGTACTCCGCGTCGGTCATCTTTTCGACGCCGGTCACTTTGATTGATGGACTCAAGGTGGGGTACTGGATGTCTCCATTAAACTCCCAGGCGTTTGGTCCTTCTACCGGGACCATGTGGCTTTCGTCGCAGCCTGGGCAGTGCCAGATAAGTTCGCCGTTTTTAATCTCTGAAGTTTGCATGATTACTTTTTCTTACGGTTTACGAATTGGTTCGCCAGCGTTCCCTTCCGGGTCTTCGGTGTCTTCGGTTGGATGAGGTCATTGACCGTGCCTCCGAAGCGGTCCTGCAAACTCTGGGGGATGCCTCCGATTTCTGGGAGGTCCTCTTCGTCTAGTAAAATCTCCACCCAGATGCCTCGGCAGCTTCCGTGGAAGATGTCGTTGCGACCGAATGGGTCGTTCTTTTCAATTACTCGGCCATCGATGCTCAGGCAGTAGTTGCAAGTCTTACGGTCCAGGATTTCACTCCGCTGCAAACCGTGGATGTCTCCGCCGTACTTCGTGAATACGGTTCGGCGTCCCTGGTTGATGTAGCCTCCGATAAGTATGGACCCGGTGTCGCGTGTGATTTGTGCAATCTTGGCTTCCATGATGTTGTCGGCCGCTCCGATCGTGGCCGCAACGGTTGCCGCTTTGTTTGCTCCTTCCACCACAGCTCGCTTCGCCTCGTACTGGAGTTGGCTGGCGTGCCGGTCGGCTATCTCGGTGGCCATGATGTCGATGTTGGCCATGATGACCTTGTCGTTCCCGGGTGCGCTCTTGCCCATTTCCCTGGCTGCGTTGTTTTTGCCGTATGTGTAGGATGCCTTCATTGCGTCCTTCAGCACTTTGCTGTAGCCGTACTTGGCTTCCATGACCAATGCCTTGATTGCTTTGGTGTCGTTGCGTCGGACCGCGGTGTTCAGCTTGGTCAGGTACTTCTCCTTCTCCGCTTTCAAAATGGCGGACGATTCATTGACCAGTTTGCTTTCGAGTTCGTCCATTACATCATTCAAACGCTGGAAGTCAACTTTCTTTTCTGCAAACGTTAGCGGTCGGAATGACTTGAAGTCGTTGGTCTCCTGGAAGCGCATCCGGGTGAGTTCCTTGTGTAGCTTCGATGCTGCAGCGCGGTGCTCCGGGTCTTCGTTGGCGGTGATAATGTCAGCGCAAACTCTGAGCTTCCCCTGGGTGGTGTGGACGTCTTCTAGCACGGTCCGGATGGACTGCTCGGCCGCAGTTACTTCGTCGTCCTCTTTTTTACTTTTTTTTTTAAGGTTCCCCTTCTTATCGACTTCGGTTTTGTCCAGCTCTTCGTCGACGTCGGTGTCTTCTGCCACCTCTGCCTCTGGTTCCGGTCGGTCCTCTTCTACCTCTGGGAGGTTGAGCAATTCTCGGAAGTAGTCTTCGTCGGTTGCCTGGGCTTTTACTCCGCCTGATTCAGTCAGCACCTTGTATGCGTCAGCTAGTCCCTTCGCGTCGGTCCGGGTGATGCCTGCAAACTCAAGCGTCGGGTATTCCTTCACATCAAAGTTGAAGTCTACCAGCTGTTTGATGGCGTATTTATTTATAACGTCCTTGAATCCGTTGGCTACCGCTTCCAGTGATGCGAGGAATAGGTCTTGGTGGTCTTCGCTCAAACTCCGGGACCCGCTCTCGGTGTTTCCTAGGTTCAAAAATTGAGCCAGCATGCTCATGAGGATTTGATGGTTGTGGTGGCCTACCGACGGCATGATGTCGTGGGTGCTCTTGCCTTTCATGTCCATGAATCCAATCTCCTGCTCCTGCTCATAAATCACGTAGCCTTCCTCGTGTGCGCGCAGTCGCTTGAGTGTCTGGGCTAGTTTGTCACGATCGGCGTCGCTTGTGTTTGGGGGGACCACTCCGTATGGCACTCCTAGGCCTTGGCGTTCCGCTTTGATTGCGTCGATTTGATAAAAGGTGTTTTTAAAGTACCAGTGTTTGTAGGCTGCTCGGAGCGTACTGGTTCCCCACCAGTTGTCTCCTTCCTTCTCGTTCACAAACACGAGCAGTTTCTCCATCGGGATCTGAAAGATTTCACCGCTCTGGCCGTATTGCTGGACGCCGGCTTCTCCGTTCTGTAGCTCCCAGGAATAAATTGATTTCGGAAGTCGCGGTGCGAACTTTTTCCACACGATGCGGTCCTGGCCGTCCACGTTGCGTATGTCGAATACCTTCTCAAAAATCATCACACCAAATGCCAAGCTCAAAAGGCCCTGGCGTAGGAAGTCATCCCACGGCATGCTCATTCCTTCCATCAGGTTCTCTTCTACAAACCGGGCGATGTCAATGTCGGCCTGGTCTTCACTGGCTGCCTGGACGTACCACCGTGCCTTCCGGATCGGGAGTTGCATCGCAAGGACTCCGGCGCGGATGGTTCCGTCGCTCTTACGCATCTCATCGTATGTCGCCATGGCGGACACGCCGCTGAGCTTCGGGTTGTAGTCCTCGGTGATGATGCCCGAGATTGACTTGGTTCCGGAGTATCCGATTTCTCCATTTAGTTTTGCCATAATGATGTGATGTCTTTATTAAAATCTAGTTTTCATTAATCCTCCTGTTAGTGTAGCACTTCCTTCGTCATCTCGTTGCGTGTCCTTGTGGGTATAGCGTCTCTTGCGGTGGATCTTGAAGTGCTGCAATGCACACATTAGGGAGTCCGGGATGTGGTCGTGCTCCTTGGCTGGCTTGTCACTTCCTTCCACGTAATGGTACCGCTTCAGCTGCCACTTGGCCACTGCGAATTGCTTTGGTATCAGTATCAGCCGTTGTTCAAAGTGGCCGCGCAAGTTCCCGAGCATCTCGCCTTTCTCCTTCCCAAATGCCACCTCCACTACCCGGCAGGTGAATCGTTCGGCGTGGGGTAGCTTCTGCATCTCTTCTTGAATCTTGTTTGCCAGCTCGACGTTCTCAAACTTGGCCTCGCAGTCGCCGTATACCACCTGGACCTTGTGGCGGATGATGTGCTCCACGGTTTCCTCAATAATCACGTTGGCTCGGACCTGGGTGTAGTTCTTTTGGTAGTTTACTATCTTGCGGTTGTCATCGATGCGCTGCAAACCGGTCACGGCTGTCATCCCCTCAAATCCCCAGTCGATTCCCAGCACGTTGACTGCTCCTGGAAACCATCCGTATTTCCCCGGGTTGATTACCTCCATCGTGTCTTCGTCGCGTTCGTCGATTAATTCGTCTTTACAAATGCTGGCGTCCACGTCCACTGGGTCTAGGACCAGTCCCTTCGCACTCGGTCGGCTTCCCATCGCTTCCACCATGAAGTGCTCCAGGCTTGGCTTCGCCTTCCAAGCGTCGAGGATGTTTCTGATCGGAATAAAACCGTTCGGGTCTCCGAGCTTCCCGGCTGCTAGCTCCTTCAGTTTGTCCAAGTCCTTGATTTGTTCGTTCAGCTCCGGGTCATCCCACATCGATGCATCAAACTGTTCTGCAACGTCGAAAATGTCCCAGCTGAAGCGTGCGTATCCGAGGTCCTCGGCGTTGTCCCATGTCTCCTGAAAAATACCAAAGATTTTATGAAAGGTGGACGTCATCATCACGAGTGGGTCCTTCGAGCTGTTTACCATCGGCAAAGCGGCCAGGATGAGTTCGTCCTTCGTCTCGCAAACTTCGTCTGCAAGCAATACGTCCGGGTGGGGACCACGGACCTGTTTTGGTGATGCGGTCACGCACTTGAAGTACTTCCCGGTGTCGCTCTCAGTGTAGTTCAGTGTGGGGTCCTTCGGTAGTGTCGCAAGCATGCCCGGGGCTGCCCGGGTGTATTTCTCGAAGTAGTCGTACACTTCCTTCGCCTGGGTGAATGACCCTCCCATGTCCACCACGCTCCTGTTTTGAAAATACCAGAGGCACTGGCCTATCATCGCCATCAGTTGGCTCTTGCCTCCGCCTCGGGGAGCTTTAATAATTACCCGACGCGGATGCTTCAGGTAAATGTATGCAAAAATGTCACGAATTACTCGGGGGAAGCGGACCGTCTCATTGTACGTCTCGAGAAACTTGATCGGCATGTCCTGCCACGTTTCCCGGACTCTGTAACTGGCCAGTTCCTCTAGCTGATTCATCACCGTCTCCGGATCGAGCTCGCTTAGCTGCGTGGAGTAGTCTTGCGATAGTTGTGTAAAATTCATGCTGTTCATGTTTTGGTAGTACTTCGATAATTTGTCGGATGTCTCCGAGCTGGAGGTCCACCTTGCTCCGTACCTCTAGCACCTGGGCCTTGTGCCAGTTCTTGAAGTAGTTGAGGTAAAGCTCGACGTTGTCTGCGTACCCCTTCTTGGCTCCAATGATTAATCCTTCCATCACTTCCGGCCAGCGGTCCTGGGCGTGTATCTGAGTGGCGTCGCTGACCAGTCTCATAAACTCTGGCCTCCGCTTCCATTCGCTCAGGGTCTTCTGGGCGACGTTGTTTTTGGCTGCGTACTCTTGCTGCGTCTTGGCTCCCATCTCGGCCCGGGTGGCGGTCGGTGCAGCGTACCAAGTGCAAAACTCTATAAAGTCCCCAGCACGCCGCGGCATGTTGAGTCGTTGCTTCTTTTTCTCTGCCTCATGTAGGGCCCGGAGTTTAACCTCCTTTAACCTTGAGGTTTGTGGTGTTGATTTAGATTCCATGGCTTTAATAACGGCTCATAACGAATGATAACAGTTGAATGCGGAAGGTAAAAGCCCTGCTCGGTGGAGTGGGCTGTTTTACCTTTTGTTTTTGCAGGTCCAGCACTGCTCTTTTGGTAGCTTTGGGAATGTCCCGATTACTGGATGCCAGGTTGTTTTCGGTCGCTTTGGGTCCGAGTCGTCGTGCATTTTTAATGCTCCGCACTCACACTGAGCGACCGGTTTCCCTTTTGTCATTCGGTATGCGCTTGACACTCGAGTTGGTACTGGTAGAGCTGTTGTGCTTCGTGGGTGAGTATCGCTTCGACTGTTTTTACCTTAAAAATTCCAATCGGCTCTCTCATTCCGCTGTCTCCAATCATGGCCAAATCGACCAGAGCCAGTTTGTTATAAAGCTCTGGCATTGGTGCTCTGTCTCCGGTGCGGATTGAAAGCTCCGCCGGCATTTCAATGTCAGCGCGTAGTTCCATTTGTTTGATGCCTATTTCCTGGCCTCCAATCCAGACAGACATTTTTCTAATCGGGTTGCTCATCTTCTTTTTCAGTTACTTCTGGTAATTTACTAACTCCTTCTCCAAGCACTGCCTGGATGCCTTTGGCTTCCTCTTCGCTCAGTTGGAATAAGTTCTCGAGGTGTGGCTGGTCTGCAAAGTCTTCGTACTTCCAGTTGGCCTGCCAGTCGAGTGCGGTTCCGGTGACAAAGTAACCGGTTGCAGTTCGTGTCTGGTAAATGAGCCAGGTGTTTTTACCGTCCTTGAATTGGTGGACTGCGTATGCTCCTGGGTGGCTATCTAGGAAGTGAGTCACTCGGTCTACTTGCTGCTCCGGCTCCTTCCCGATCGGCGACTTGTTTGCCGCGGTCTCGAGTGGGCCTGGTTTATTTGTTATCTGGTTCATGGTTCGGGTTGCTTATGTCATCGTATCGTCCGATCTGGACGTTTTCTAATAAGGCTAGGAGTCTCAGGCGGAGGTTCATCTTCGGTGTCGCCTCTTGGCTCTTGAAGTCGTGGAATTTCATTTCGTCGATGTCCGCATGCAGTGCATCGATGTCGTACTGCAGGGCCTCGTGCCCTTGCAGCTTCTCTGGCTCCTGGGTGCTGAAATCTACCATGTTTATTTATCGCTCCAGACTTCTATGTCGGCATTGGTTTTTTCAATGTCTGATTCGATTCTGGTCATTAGGTATTGGTAAAAGTCCAGGCTCTTCGTGGTCGCCTCCCACTCCGTATGGAGCTGTTCGATGAAACTTGCCGTCGCTTTCATTGTGCTCAATCTCAAATTTAGATAAATTGGATCCATAGTTTTTTTGTTAGCTATTAATCTGCTTCACGCATTTCGTCTAGTTGCTCCTGAGTGAAGTATTTCACTCGTGCGTATGCCGGGAAGTTCTCTTCTCTGCATTCCCGGGTGTAATCGAGTGCGTCGCTCCGTTGCT
>Ga0224496_10001624_pt1 | contig 13830 bp, 13 predicted proteins | sample SF_Jul11_sed_USG_2_FD_168127 | JGI IMG/M metagenome (GOLD analysis project Ga0224496, IMG submission 168127) | Sediment microbial communities from San Francisco Bay, California, United States - SF_Jul11_sed_USGS_8_1 | ecosystem: Environmental > Aquatic > Marine > Sediment | place: USA... | reverse complement strand
GGATGAAATTCTATCTCCGTGGCAATCCCGAGGACTCCTTTGCGCACAATAGCCTCAGCACCTTCTAGGATTTGGAATTCTGTCCCTTGTGTGTCCAAGGAAAGAAAGTCGGGCAATATACTACCAGGAATTAAATTGTCCTCAGCTAAACTATCAAGTGAACGAATCTTGAGATCAACTGTGCGTTCCACTCGGAATAATTCCCCATACACAGCATCGTATATTTGTTCGGGCAATTTAATCTCGCATGCCCATTCTTGATAATAGGGATTCGGCCAATGATTTGAGCTCCCATAAGGATTGTGGGTTATATTGAGCTTTCCAAGCCCATCCTGTTTCCCTAGACAATACGGAAGAACGTATCGATTCTTTTGCGCATTATTCACTATCATTTCGTTTGCACAATCTGGATCTGCTTCATAGAGCACATGCACAATATCTTCTAGAAAAGCACCAGAGGTATTAAAGGCCACACCAAACCCTCTTCCTCCTACGTGATGTGAAATAATTTTTGTTTCCAATTGATTGCTCATTTCAGTGTAGGGTGCGATCAACTATCTTGGTGAACGCGCCTATGGCACCAATGACCTAAGGCCCACAGTCACCGCAAATAGAGCCCCTTTGGCGCAAAGATTCACCACAGCGAAAGATTAACTACCTTTTTGTAACTTTAATTGAATGAAGATTAATGGGATGCCGAATGACGTGCCATTTTGATTAATTACACCTTCGCTGAATGCTCATTTGGTTAGTGGGACCACACTCCCTGGAATGACAATACTCATGTCTTACGAAAAAACTGTTCAACCTTTATGATTGCTTTAGCACAATCGGAAGCCTCTTGATCGCCATAGTTCTCATTCAAATAAATATTAAACGAACGATCACGAATTGAACGCGCATTTGACGTATCAAAAGCATCTGCTAGATACGGTTTCATCATCGGCCAGTCGGCTACGACATATTGGTAATGTGGGTTGAGATCAATTCCTTCTGTTCGCAGGGCTTCTGCAAACTCGATTTTGGAGCACGTAATGTTATCAATATCGACAAGGACGGGAAACACAAATGGGGAATCAGTAGGAGAAAATGAATATGCTCGACAAATCTTTGCCCTCCCCCACATCTTCGAAACCAATTCAAAAACAAAAGCCAGACGATTCTCAATTGTCTTAGATAATCGTTGGAGAGAAGCCAGACCAATCGCACAAGAGATTTCATCGGTATGGTGATTGAGTGCTGGGAACAAGTAGGTCGAAGGGTCTCGATCATCGAAGTCTTCTCGCCATCGCGGTTTTCCGCGATCAGCATGGGCAAGAGCCAAGCGGAATATCTCTAAATTTCGAGTGTAGACTACCCCTCCGGAAGCCCCAGTGATATGGGCTTTTCTGTACATAGTCGAGAAAGCTGCAATATCACCGAAGGTACCCACTGGGCGACCTTTCAGCTTGGCACCGTGTGCTTGGCTGCAATCTTCGATGACTTTGATATCTCGAGTCTGGGCTTCAGCAACGATCTTATCTATTTCTGTCGCTTGTCCGACAGCATGAACCACGAGTACCGCCGAAACATTGGGAGTAATACGTTCAACAAATTGTGTCACCCCCATGTTGTAACTATCAGGCATACTATCGGCTAGGCGAACGGTTAGCCCATTAAGAATAATCGCACTAAGCGTTCCAGGGTCGGTGATGGGAGAGACAATGACCTCACTCCCCTTAGGTAGATCTAACGCTGCTAAAGCAATAAAGAGCGCTGAAGTTCCTGTCGATACCGCATCGGCATAGCCACCGCCCATGAGATTGACAAAAGCATCGGTGTAGAGTTTTTCGAACGAGCTCTGGTACCCTGGATCAGTCCCTTGCTCACGATAAAAAGCCAAGCACTCCTGGACCATACGTGTTTCCGCTTCACCCAATGCCCCACGTGAAGGCATCGGAAGGTTTCTCACCGCCTCACCACCATTGATGGCGAGGACAGGTTTTTCCTCAAGCAGGGAAACATTCGTCTTTTTTGCCATTATTGCCCTATCTGCTGATACATTTCTTCAACGTCTAACCCATGCGCGGCCAACAATTCATCATGGTTTCCATAGTTATGGATAAACTCATCTTTAAGCGTGAATGTCTTAAGCTCACAAGAGGCCTTAATATCCCATGCAATTTGTTTTGTTTGTGGAGCAAGCCCCCCCTGCGGCGCATGCTCCTCAATCACAACCACCAAAGCATGCGATTGAAGGACCTGTTCTATTCCCTGACGATCTAACGGCTTCAGCGTATGAACTGAGCAAATTGATACCGACTTCCCTTGCTCTTCCAAACGCTCAGCAATAGCCACGGCTTTCTTCATGATAATGCCATAACTGAGGATACAGACATCTTTCCCTTTTCGGATGTAGCGCAATTTTCCAAACTGCCAAGGATCAACAGCGTTGTCTGTAAGTACAGGCTCTCCAGCTTTTCCCAACCTCAAATATACTGGCCCTTTTTTTTGTGTGGCGCAGTACATCGTGGCCTCTCGCGCCTCAAGGGGATCGCATGGGGCAATAATGGACATATTTGGAATGGCGCCAGCCACAGCAACATCTTCCTGACAATGATGCGTACCCCCAAGGGTGGAATACACGACACCACCTCCAATTCCCACGACCGTCACAGGAATATTTTGGTAACACAAATCATCACGAACAAATTCAAAGGGTCTATAGAGAGAAAACGTTGCAATGGTATAGGCAAACGGCTGGAGCCCTTTGAGTGCCATTCCTGCACAAATACCAATCATCGATTGCTCGGCCACTCCCACGTTGATAAATCTTTCAGGGAACTCTTTTCGAAATTTCTCCATACTGCCTGCGGGAGAAATATCGGCAACCACGATCGCAATTTTGTGATTTTCTTTGGCACATTCATACAACGTATCCGCAAATTGATTTCTCATGAATACACCTCATCAAGCTCCTGGATGGCTTGCTGATATTCTTCTTTGTTCGGGGCTCGATAGTGCCAAATCGGAACATTCTCCATGTAACTGACCCCACGCCCTTTGACCGTCTTACATACGACCACCATGGGTTTATGCGCTTCTCTTGTTGTGACAGCTTCATACATGGCTTCAGCATTGTGCCCATTAACTTCTACCGATTCCCAGCCAAAGGCCCTGAATTTGTCGAGGAGAGGGTAAAAAGTCGGATGTGTTTCACTTGTCCGACCAAGACTTTGAAAGTCATTATTATCAATAAACGCCACAAGGTTAGTCACGCCCAGCGTTGACCCCATCATTAACGCTTCCCACGTCGATCCCTCTTGAACTTCACCATCACTTAACACCGCATAAACGGTTCCTCCAGTCTTTTTAATTTTTTCGGCGTAGGCCATGCCCACCGCAATGGAAAGACCATGCCCCAACGATCCTGTCGAGGCTTCAATTCCTGGAACCCCATAATCAGGATGGGCTCCCAGTTGACCATCTGGTTTGCAATATTTTGAAAGATCGTCCTTGCTCAACACTCCCAATGATTCAAGCACTACATACTGCGCCATACATCCATGGCCCTTGGACATGATGAATGTGTCTAGCGCGCGGTTCTTTTCATCACGAATCAGTCCGTTATAAATCAAGTCAACCGTTTCTAGACACGAGAAAGCCGGAGCAATGTGCAGCGCTGACACGGTTTGTGAGATATCTAAAATGCGTTTTCGATATTGGAGGCATCGTTTCCTCGCTGCGGCTACTTCAAACGCCTTTTCTTGAACTGTTGAAATTCCCATAACTTTTCCTCCAAGATCAGAGCATGATGCTCCTTAAGCTTTCCGTTTTCTACAAAGAGATACTACAAGTGACGAGGAATCACTGAATCAAGGTCCAATAGTAATCCCCCGTATAGCCAACTTCTGTAAATAATTGGATCCATCCCTCCGGATAGTCATGAAATTTCGCCGTAAGCACCCAATCCTCAAAAACGGCTTTTTGCTCTGGGGTATGATAGGAATCAACCTGAATAAAGCCTTTTCCAGGTGCCAGACGCTCTATCTCTCGAATCGCAATGGCTGCATGAGACCGTTCAAGGTTATGAATAGTGTTGAGAGATATGACTGCCTGGAAACTCTTATCTGGGAAAGGCAGCTTCATGGCATTTCCCAAGTGGAGACGTCCGATCACTTCTGGCTCACAATGCATGAGGGCATATTCAGAAATATCCAGACCAAAGACCTCTAGGCCAGGGCAAACGTTCATGAGATCTTTGACCAAAAACCCTTTCGCACAACCCACATCCAATACTCGGTCGCCCGGCTTAAGATGAAAATGTTGCACCATGTCTTCAGCAACAGGGACCCATCGCCCGTCATAGCGATACCCCCCATACCCGTAGTCTCGAGGCCCATCAAAATATTGCTCCCCATATTCACGAGACTTCGCAATCACATCAGCAGTCTTGGCCTCTGCTCGTGCGTGAACTTTTCGTTTACCCTTGGGAAGCTTGTCTAATAAATTCACTTCTGCCACTTATATCCCTCCTTGTTTCGATAACTCCAAACCATTCTCAAGAGGAGTATAGCGAAAGGTTGGAAATGCCTTGTAAGTATTGGTGACATCAAAAAATCGATGCACCAAATGCGGTCGTGGCCCCGGCCTTGGCTGACTCACCACAGTTCCATCAAATTGTTTAGCGACTATTTCGGCAATGTCCTTAAACGATGTAGAGACTCCAGTCACCACATTAAGGGCCCCTTCACTGCGATGGGATAGAGCCAATGCCGCAATCCGTGCAACATCATCAACCAAAACATGGTCTCGTTGCTCCTCTCCTTCGCCGAAGATCTGAATCGGTTCACCTTTTATAGCTTGACGGCGAAAACGATTTGGACCATATCCATTATGTGGGTCAGCCACCCCATAAATAAGAGTTGGCCGCAAATGAACCACCGGAGCCGCTGTAGAGGCTGAAAGCATGAGTTCACGGGCAGCATGCATCATGCCATGCGTGGTTGTGGGAGCCCTAGGTGAATCCTCCCTTACCGGATTGGCATCGTCTGTGTACACAGCATCCGAACTGATATACACAAGATGATGAATGGGCGTGGAGGCCAACGCTTCACATACAGCTTCCACCATCCGTAGATTGTCCATCAACATCGTCACAGTTTTTGCCGGAGCAATGGCCGAAACAACAACCACACTATCTGTTGGTTGAAGAATGCCTTTTAATTTGTCTACTGCGTCCGGCTGCAATAGATCGACGTCTTTCCTCGTCAGACCCACGGTGGGAATATTGTCCAGCCCCATTTGTCGAACAATCGCCCCGCCGACAAAACCACCTGCTCCAATGACGACAACTCGTGACGGCATTGAAGGCTTCGAATGATGATGAATAAGCATGCGTCGTTCCTATGTTAGGAATTGGCGACCTGGTCAAGTAAAGGCCGTCCTAATGAATAATACTGGAATCCCAATGCGGTACATTCTGAGCCTGATAGAACCTGAAAAGGATCAACAATCACACGCCCTTTCATTGCCTGCCGCAAGTCCACCGGCTTCACTTCTCGAAACTCAGCCCATGGGGTCATGATCACCAACACATCCACATCTCGGGCAGCATCCAAAATGGACCCAGCTGCGATCACAGAAGGATGATCCAGAACCGAAGACGAGACAACAGGGTCATAGACTTGGATCGGCCAATCATGCAAACACGCAATCAAGGCCAAAGACGGAGAGTTCTTCGTAGAATGCGTATCTTCTTTGTACGCCAAGCCTAAAATACCTAGCCGCATCTCGGATGTATTTCCCAGGACATAAGAATGTAAAATTCTCAACACCCAATCTTTTCGGTATCGACTATTATCAAGCCACGCCTGAACGACGCCCGCCTCCGTTCCATGTTCTCCAGCCAATCGGCAAACCGTAGCTAAATCTCGCTCTAAGTTTCCACCAGCCACTCCTAACCCTGGACTAATATATGCATGAGGCCCTATACGTTTATCCAGTCGCAATGCAGGAACAATCTCTTGCCAATCTGCTCCAATGTGTTCGCATAGTTCAGCCAACGTATTCGCCACACTAATCATGCCAACCAAGCAACAATTGATGGAAATCTTAGCTAATTCAGCACTTTCATACTGCATGGGTAAAATGGGGCAGTGAAAGGCTTCTAGAAATGTTTTATAGGAAGAAGGAATGTCTCTCTCAGGAATATCACAGCCAATGATATAGCGTTCTGGAGACATCGCTCGTTCCACCGCGCGACCAAAAATCAAGGTTTCAACTTGATAGAAGAGACGATCTGAGGAAAATGGAATATTCCTAGTAAATCCAGGAGGAACCTGACAAAGAATCACCAGAACAGCTGTCGGAGAAAGATGAGGCAGGACTGTCGCAATCAAATCCTGAATACCACCTAAATCGCTTTGCCCTTCATTATCAGTCGCCACATCGGAGGAAATATACACCACATGACATTTCTTGAGCGACTCAACTTGCGAAGAGAACGTCAGCCTCTTGCCATGCGCAGTCAAAAGATCTTGCAACCCTGGCTCATTGACATGGATCACACCCTTTTGAAGTTGTGCAATTCGATCCGGGTCCGGATCAAACCCCACTATTTCAAACTCATGTGCAGCCGACGCGGCAACTGAGTTCAATCCCAAATGGGTCATCCCTGCATAGCCAATGATCGGACTCATGATTTGGTGAGAGCTCCTAATGCCTCTTCACCCAACGATGCGAGGGAGCGATTTAACCACCGATCAGTCGATAAATCAGTTGTGACTGACTGCGTGCATAAATCTTTAAAATAGTGATATTCATGGGCCCACGTTGGATCATCCTGAACAAGAGTCTCTGATTCTTCAGGGGGACGCCCACTCGGCAGCACTCTTTTTCTTAAAGTAAATGTCGTTGGCCCCCACTTACAGAGTGATTGAATATGTGCAGTGCCATTTTCAGCAAAGAGGTCACAGGTAAAATGGTTCCTCCAGTTAAGAAGCGTCATCTCCAATTCGAGTTTCGGCACAGTCTGGCGTGACCCAATAATGACATGGTCAGGAGCTCGATTTTCAAAACAGTTCACCGAGATCACGTCAAAGTCCTTTCCCACATCCCCAAACCAAAATTTTGCGGTGTCGAGCAAATGACTCCCAAGATCTGGGAGAACTCCGGGCCCCTGATCTCGCCATTCAGATTCCCGCACCAACCTGGCGGTCCCATTTCCATAAAACATACGGCAATGATATAGGGTACCTAATTCTTCAGAGGCAATCAGATCACGCATTCTGATGAAATGTGGTTCAAACCGGTGATTATAGGCCGTATAACACACTACCCGGTTTTTTCTTGCCAATGTCTCTAGGTTGAGAAGGGATTGATCATCTTTTGCCCATAGAGGTTTTTCCACAAGGACATGCTTGCCATTCCTCAGTAAATAGTTGAGAACATCAACTTTGGGTTCGTCAGGAGTACAGACTAACGCGGCATCAAAATTTGCCAGAGGAACCTCTCTAACTTCGCGGTATTCCGCTTCCGGATTGACAAGATCCACCGAAGCGACAAAATCTTCTCCGGCAAACTTGCGCCGTTTGTACCCTTGAATCCCTAATCCCACGACAATACAGCGCATAAGGCTTACTGATAGGTAGCAAGACGCTCTGCAGCATCAATTTTCGTTTTGACGTCCTCTGGCGAAACTGGAATATTCCCGTCTTGCTCGCACTCGCAGGCTGCTGCCATTGAACCCAAAATGGTGGCAATGACTTCCGAACGCGTGGCCACCATACTCAATGTGGCATAGGCCAATAAGGCATCTCCAGCCCCGACTGCATCCGCAAGCTTCCCAACAAACGAATCCACAACTAAAAAAGAATCCAACGCTACATGATCGCTACTTCGACAGGTCAACACTCCTCGGTCGCCCAACTTTAGAATTAATGTTTTACACCGCGCTTCATCATAGAGACGAGAGGACAAGGGACGAATCCCCATATCCTGATCGGCGAGCGCAAACCTTGCTTCCCGTTCATTGGGCGTAATTAAGTCAAAACCCTGGAATTCAATAATATTTCCCCAACGGCTGGCCACTTGACTGTCCGCCACTTTGTACGTACCAGGTGGAATAGTTTCAATGAGCCTCGGAATGGTGCGACGATTGAAGATCCCATGACGAAAATCACTAAACACAACCGCATCACACGATGTTCGAGAAATAGATTCTGATAATTCACTAACAATCTCATCTGAAATAGTACGATTGTCCACCGTATCAATCTTAATTAATCGATACCCCTCCGCAATAATGGCATTTTTGTTTGTTGTGGGACGGGTAGGATCAATGATCGGACGGCAATCGACATCTGATTCCTTCAAGCCTTCTAGGACAAAGTCTTTGAGAGGATCGTCACCCAAGACGGTCGAAAAGATCACATGAGCACCGGCAGCTCGAAGATGTTTCGCCACGACACCAGCGCCACCGATATAATCGGTTTTCCCCTCAAATAATACGCTCATGGTAGGAGTTTTCGTCTGACCCCCGATCATGGTCGTTTGCGTGTAACTGTCAACGATCGTATCCCCGACCACATGAACCGTCCTGTCTTTCAGGTTCATCAATGTTTCGCGAAGACTTTGGAATGTGATCCCTTCTGATTCCATGAGCGTCAATAATTTTTCTACTTTAATACTGGGCGGGGCCAAATCGATGAGTTTGGTAGAGGAATACACAATATCTCCAGGGGTGAAAATCATTTTCCCCCCGTACGAACGAAGTGCATCTAGCTCTTCCTCAGTTTTAAGAGGTATCCCGTGGGCATTATATTCATACCCCTTGGCAAAAAAATCCGGTTGAATCAGAAGAAGATTGGAAAGAGGGGTCGGTTCAGCATCAACGACGACATAATCCACGATTTCAAAGGCAGCCAGATTCAAGGCTCGAAGATCTTGAGGGACATAGGGTCGATACTGACCTTTGGCAATATGAACATCTGCCGTCAAACTCGTGACTAAAATGGGGGCTTTACTCTTGGCGTAAATAAGGTGCCGAAGGTGACCAGGATGAACCACATCGAAGACCCCATGGCACATGATCACTTTTTTCTTGCGAGGTCTTAACCCAAGAATTTTCTTGAGCTCTTCGGCACTTTTAATTTTATGCCGATATTTTTTCATTAAGGACGCCAACATAGCTCCTACCGCTCCCCAAGATAATCAAACCAGGTTTCTGTGGCTTCTGCTATGGTCTCAGGAGACCAGAGTGGGGCTTCTCGCCAATAATCAATGTTGTCAAAAATTCGTTTCACCCCCTCCTCAAATGTCACTTGTGGGGCCCATCCCAATTCTTGTTCAATTTTCCCGATGTCCGCCCACGTACAATCGGGTTCCCCTGGTCGTTTGGGCACGTAGACCACCTCTCCGTCTAGTAGTTCTACAAGACGATTCACTGATTGAGGGTTCCCCGCTCCTAGATTCCAGATCTGACCAGTTAATTCAGATGTCCCGGCCAGGAAAAACGCACGGGCCACATCGGTCACATAAAGAAAATCACGTTTTTGTGTTCCATCACCAACAACCGTAAAGGGACGCTCAGCTAATTTTTGTCGCAAAAAGACTCCAAACACTGCGCCGTAGGCTCCAGAAGTTCGCGAACGTGTCCCGTACGCATTAAAAATTCGGATGACATTGACCGGAAGACGATAGACTTTATGCCAATGAAAGACGGCCATTTCTCCAAGATACTTACTCAGGGCGTAGGGATATTGCGGGGCAATAAGATGGTCTTCTTTGGTAGGTACCGAAGCCAGACCATAGCATGAAGAGGAAGCCGCATAGACGAATTTACGCACTCCAGCATGTCTGGCTGCTTCTAATACATGAACGGTCCCCTGCACATTGGCAGACATATACTCCAAAGGTTGCTCAATGGACGGAACAATATCTCCGATGCCTGCAAAGTGAAAGACCGCATCAGCCCCCTGTACCAAGGTATCAGTTGGGGCTAGGGTGCGAATATCACGGAAGTCAAGAGCAAGATCAGGATTCGTACTGTGGTGAGAGAGATTGGCCTCTCTTCCTCCGACAAGACTATCAATGACATGCACTCGATAGCCTTCTTCCAGAAGCCTATCGACCATGTGACTCCCGATAAAACCTGCGCCACCCGTGACGACCGCCAGAGGCTTTTGAGACATCAAGCGACCTTCACTTGTTTTAAGACCCTCACATTGTGATATCGGTCCTCTGTCATACTATTTGGTATTTTCCCATCCTTGAATGCCTGACAGAGATCCCGGACAGCATCCTCGATCGCGCGACGAGGCTTGAACCCGAGCTTCTCCGTGATCTTATCCGACGTGATCCGATATGATCGATTATCATTCGTCGGAGTCGTGACAATTGGGATATCACCCTTTTCAGGAAACTCCTCTTCCACAACGCGCTTGACAATTCTCGCAATATCCCCAATGGTTTGATTTTGATAGCCTGCATTAAAAATTTCCCCGGCGATCTTTTCATCAGGAAGTTCGAGTAACAACATATACAGATCACACATATCTTGAATGTGTAGATTGGGCCGTTGTTGTTCGCCCCCAAACACCGTGATTTTTTGGTTATTCACGGCATGATTGGTTAAAATATTGACTGACAAATCCAATCGCTGCCGTGGGCTATATCCACAAACTGTGGCAGGACGGATCGTCACGCAAACAAAATCATTCGATTGATGTTTGAACAGAAGCGGTTCGCAGAGGCCTTTAAATTTATTGTAGAGCGTCAGGGGAACTAACGGATGTTCTTCTGTGACACGTGGAGATTCCGAATAGCCATAGACCGAGGAGGAAGAGGCATAGATAAACCGTTTCACTCCTTGTTCTTTCGCTGCGAGTACCAACGGCTCAAAACATCGAAAATTGATTTCCTCACTAAGCTGTTCATCTAATTCGAAACCCGCATCGTTTGATATACAGGCTAAATGAATAACCGCATGGATTCCAACGCAAGCCTGCCGAAACGTGTCCGTATCTCGAATATCAGCCTTAATAATTTTGAGTCCAGGCTGAGCCTCTAATTCACACCCATAAAACATAGCGTCATACACTGTCACGCTTCGTCCACTCGCCAATAGTTGAGGGACGAGAAGCGTGCCGACATACCCGGCACCACCGGTAATGAGAATATTATTTATCATTTTCAACTCCCCACCAATGAACCCTTCAAATTGTTACGCTGATTTCCGCTGCCGAGCATCTGGAATTGTGAACCCTGCCGAAAGCGCATCGTCATAAAACATCTTGACCGTCTCAAGGGAATATTCATGATGATCTTTCCCCAACAAGGATAGTTTTTTAAGTATATCGCTCGTGGCAGTGATGATATGACAACCAATGTCATTAGCCTGAACAATATTTAAGAGTTCTCGAGGACTGGCCCAAAGGAGTTCAGCCTTTGGCTTTTTTTGCATGGCAACAATGGCCTCTCTCATGATCGGAATAGGGTCGACACCTGTATCAGCAATTCGACCGGCAAACACTGAAATGATGGCAGACGTTTCATCTTGCAAGCACTCGACGATAGCCGAAATTTGCTCAGCGGTCATCACAGCGGTAATATTGAGTTGCACCCTACACTTAGCCAATTCACGAATCAGTGAACCGGAAAACTGGTTTTGTGTATTCATAACAGGAATTTTCACAAACACATTCTTGCCCCATGAGGCAATCTCCAGCGCCTGATGTTTCATGTCATCAAAATCATCCGCAAAGACCTCAAAAGATACCGGACGGTCTTGAACGACCTTCAGAACTTCGCACGCAAAGGCTTTGTAGTCTACAACGCCCGCTTTCCTCATCAAAGTGGGATTGGTGGTAAACCCGTGAATCCAATCATTCTCAGCCATGGCTTTGATTCCATCTAAATCTGCCCCATCCGAAAAAAGCTTGATGTTCAAATTCGATTTGGACATTGGGCTGTGTATCTCCTTTCGTGTGGTTAGGCCCTAGCGTGACGCAATATAATAGGAACAGCTTCCTGCAATCCACGACATATGGCATCTGGTGCCTCTCTGAGCTGCTCCTGATACCCATAGTCGATAAAAATGGTGAAACAGCCGGCCGCGCGACCACATCCCACATCTCTCCACCGGTCTCCCACCATAAAACTTTTAGTTAAATCAATATCATATTCTTCTTTCGCCTCGAGAAGCATTCCGGGACGAGGCTTATACAAGGGACTGCCGGACTCTTCAGTTTCGTAACACACTTTAATAGCATCGAGAGGAAACGCCTTTAGGAGATCTTGATGGAAACTTTCCACCACACCCTTGCTGATAACACCACGAGCGACATCTGGTTGATTGGTCACAATAATAAGAAGAAATCCTGCTTTGTGAAGGGTGTGGAGAGCATCAGGCACACCATCGATGATGGAAAATTCATCTTGATTCGTTGGAGCAAAGGGTCTCCCTTCTCGCACAATAGTATGGTTAATCACCCCATCTCGATCAAGAAAAACTGCGGGACGCATCGCACGTTAACAAGGAAGGGATCCGACAACACCTTCCCATTTTGTACTGGACACCTGAAGCTTTGGATGCGACACCAAACAATGCCAGACGACGGCATGAAATGCCTCTGTGTGAGGGGTCACGTGCTCTGGATTGACCGTTGGAATGACCACCACCGTGTCTCCAACTTTCTTTGTATGTCCCCCCTGTCGACCAACCACGCCAAAGATCTTCATCTGCCGTTTTTTAGCTTCATCAAGTGCTCGAACAAGATTGACACTCACATTCCGTTCAGCATCCCCTCCACCAACGGAAAATACGAAAACGGCATCATCCTGATTAGCACGGCTGACCTTTAACCATTCGGCAAAGACCGTTTCCCACCCTTCATCATTCGTTCGAGCCGTTAATTCCGAAACATTATCAACTGGAGTATATGCCTCAATCCCACACAATTTCCGGAAATCATTCACTGCATGACTACAATTCGCCGCACTTCCGCCTACGCCCAAAAAAAACAGACGGCCTCCCCGCTCCCGAAGAGCGACAAGACCTTCAGCAAGGCGTTCTATGACTTCATAGTTTAACGTCTGGCTAACCTGAATCACTTCCGAAAAGTATTCACTAACATGCGACATAGAACAATTCCCTCTGCGAGTACTGATCAAGAAAATTTTCGTCTTTATTAACGGAACTGGATGAATGAGTCAACAAAATTTCCTAAAAAATCCTACGTTCTTTCAAATACCAGTAAATCGTGTGCCGCCGGTACCATCCACGGCAGAGTGAAAAAATTGCAAGAGACCAAGCCACCAGACTCGTGATTTCAGTCAAGATTGAAATGATCCAAACGTCATTTGCCTATGGCCAGTCTGACAAAACCATTTTCAAAGCCTAAAAAAACATGTAACCCAAAACTACCGTGCCATGGCAGTTTCAAGCCATGGCATCGCCGTCGGCCTTATTTGAACCACCACACCGGTGGCACGACAATCACCAACGACTTCTTCCAACACCGTGTGATCGACCACAGAAATAGCAATCAAAATCTCTTGAACGTTATATTGCTTCACGATCACTGCCAACCGTGCCCTTGATCCTAAAATCTTAACCCCATGAATGCTTCGCCCCCATTTACGAGAATCATCATCGATGAAACCAACGGGGATGTATCCTAGTTGCGGATTGGCTTTCAATTCTCGCAAGGCAATTTCTCCGGAATCTCCTGCCCCAACAATAAGTAAACGTTTCCCTTTTTGTTCGGTTAAGGTACTGAGGTATTCATCAAGAAATTTGACCAGGAGACGCACTCCACTCACCGCCAGCAATAACAACATCCAATCAAT
>Ga0224496_10001623_pt1 | contig 13831 bp, 11 predicted proteins | sample SF_Jul11_sed_USG_2_FD_168127 | JGI IMG/M metagenome (GOLD analysis project Ga0224496, IMG submission 168127) | Sediment microbial communities from San Francisco Bay, California, United States - SF_Jul11_sed_USGS_8_1 | ecosystem: Environmental > Aquatic > Marine > Sediment | place: USA... | reverse complement strand
AACGTTAGGTAATAAGAACGTGCTTAGAGAGATTAAATATACTCATCAGGTCAAAGGTGAGTACAAACGACGGTGGTTCTCATCCAGGAACCAGGACCTGGTTGTCTGGTATAGCGATGACAATAAATTAATCGGTTTTCAACTCTGTTATGATAAAACGCGAGACGAAAAATCATATACGTGGAAGTTTGGCGGTAGTTCTGAGCATACTGGTATCGACTCTGGAGAATACGGTGGTATGAATTTTAAACAAACGCCTATTCTTGTGGCAGATGGAATACCAGACTTCTGTTATATACAACAGGAGTTCTTATCAGAGTCATCTGATTTACCAAAAGAGATTACCAATATGGTTACTTATGCACTGTCAAATAAAACTCACAATACGCCTGATTGAGTTTTTTAAAAAATATTGAAAACTATTTTTTATCGTAATTCAGAATTCGGTAACTTTCCGCAAGTATAAAATCAAGAAAAGTACGCGCCACCAATGAAAGTTGCCTGCCTTTTAAATGCACGGCGAACCAGCGGCGCTTAACCGGAAAACCTTCTACATCCAGTATCACCAGTTTATTTGCCGCCAGTTCCAGTTGCAGGCTGTGTAATGACAGCATAGCCAGACCCAGCCCGGCCATGACGCCCTGCTTGATTGCTTCACTGCTGCCCAGTTCCATATAGGGTTCGAGCTTCAGGCCTTTCTCAACCAGCAGTCGATCAAACACCAGTCGCGTTCCCGAGCCGACTTCGCGCACTAGAAAACGTTCATTAATGATATCTTCAAGTTTGATTTTCTTTTTTTTGGCTAATGCATGATCAGGGTGTGCTGCCAGCACCAGAATATTTTCCAGAAAGGGGTGGGTTTCCAGATTATCGTCTTCCGGTATCTGACCCATGACCACAAAGTCATCTTCATTGTTATACAGGCGCTGCATGACCTTGGAGCGATTGGTAAATATCAGTTTGGGTTCTACATCGGGATATTGAGTTAAAAACAGCCCCAGCAGATGCGGCATGAAGTATTTGGAGGTGGTGACCACTGATAGTTGCAGGGGACCTTTAACTTCGCCCTTTAAGGTTTCGACTGAATTTTTTAATTCTGCAACCCGCGCAAGAATATCGCAGGAGGCCTGATACATGGTTTTACCTGCCACTGTGGGAAAAATTTTCTTACCCACATGCTCAAACAGGGGCAGTCCTACCTGCTCCTCCAGTCGTTTTACCTGAATAGAAACAGCAGGTTGCGTTAGATGAAGCTCATCTGCGGCACGCGTGTAACTGGCGTTTCTGGAGACGGCTTCAAACAGTTTTAACTGTTGCAGAGTAAAGTGCATAGTTTGTTTACCATTAACGAATGTATATGCATTTTATAACAAATATTAATTTTTATTAATGATTTATTGTAACTATAGTTGCCCCACGTTAAGCAATTGGCGAATCCCGGAAATATAAAACCGGGTAAAAAAAGAGTTTTTTTCGGCGATGGGGGTAACTCCAGTAGCCACATTAAATGCAAACGAGAGGATGCTAGCAATGGCTGAAAATAAATACAGCGCGGGCGTAAAAGAGTACCGCGAAACTTACTGGATGCCGGAATATACACCGAAAGATACTGATATTCTGGCCTGTTTTAAAATTACTCCACAGGACGGTGTGCCTCGTGAAGAAGTAGCAGCGGCGGTTGCTGCTGAATCTTCTACCGGTACCTGGACCACAGTGTGGACTGACCTGTTAACCGATCTGGATTACTACAAAGGTCGTGCCTACGCGATTGAAGACGTGCCAGGTGATGATACCTGTTTCTATGCGTTTGTCGCCTACCCTATTGATCTGTTCGAAGAAGGCTCAATGGTAAACGTACTCACTTCATTAGTAGGTAACGTATTCGGATTCAAGGCACTACGTGCTCTGCGTTTAGAAGATATCCGCTTCCCGGTTGCTTACGTGATGACCTGTAATGGACCACCCCAGGGTATTCAGGTTGAACGTGACATTATGAATAAATATGGACGTCCTCTACTGGGTTGTACGATTAAACCTAAACTGGGTCTGTCTGCTAAGAACTACGGCCGTGCCTGTTATGAAGGTCTGCGTGGTGGTCTGGACTTCACCAAGGATGATGAAAACGTTAACTCTCAGCCATTCATGCGCTGGCGTCACCGTTTTGACTTTGTTATGGAAGCCATCCACAAAGCTGAAGCCGAAACTGGCGAGCGTAAAGGTCACTACTTAAACGTTACTGCACCGACTGCTGATGAAATGATGCGTCGTGCTGAATACGCTAAAGAAATTGGCGCACCGATCATCATGCACGACTACTTAACAGGTGGTCTGTCTGCTAATACTCAGCTGGCTCAGTGGTGTCAGGACAACGGTATGTTGTTACACATTCACCGTGCGATGCATGCGGTGCTTGATCGTAACCCGCACCACGGTATTCACTTCCGCGTATTAACTAAAGTACTGCGTCTGTCAGGTGGTGATCACCTGCACTCTGGTACGGTAGTAGGCAAGCTGGAAGGCGATCGTGATGCAACTCTGGGCTGGATTGACATTATGCGCGATTCATACGTTAAAGAAGATCGTTCACGCGGTATTTTCTTTGACCAGGACTGGGGTGCAATGCCAGGTGTAATGCCGGTAGCTTCAGGTGGTATCCACGTATGGCATATGCCAGCACTGGTTAACATCTTTGGTGATGACTCAGTACTGCAGTTTGGTGGTGGTACATTAGGTCACCCATGGGGCAATGCAGCAGGTGCTGCGGCTAACCGTGTTGCGGTTGAAGCCTGTGTTGAAGCGCGTAACATGGGTCGTGAACTTGAGAAAGAAGGTAAGGAAATTCTTACCGCTGCGGCAAAATCAAGCCCAGAACTCAAGATGGCGATGGAAACCTGGAAAGAAATCAAGTTTGAATTCGATACCGTCGATAAGCTCGACGTTGCCCATAAATAAACTGTCTGGTGGGTTACGATGTTTTACATCTAACCCACCCTACATAAATATATGTGTAACAAGTTGAATTGAATTTAATACTTTATTGAGGATTTTATAATGAGTGATATGCAAGATTACAAATCAAGCCTGACCGACACAGCCAGTCGCAAGTTTGAAACTTTTTCATACCTGCCTGCGATGACCGCAGAACAGACCCGTGCACAGATCGAATACATCGTGAGCAAGGGCTGGAACCCGGGTATTGAACACACCGAACCTGAGAATGCACGGAGCAATTACTGGTACATGTGGAAGCTGCCGATGTTTGGTGAAACCAATGTTGATGCCATTCTGGCTGAAATTGAAAACTGTCATAAAGCACATCCGGACAATCATGTTCGTCTGCTGGGTTTTGACAATTTCAAACAATCAGCAGGCGCTTCAATGGTAATTTACCGTGGCAAAACGGTTTAATTACGCAGGGTAGTGTAAAACACAAAGCCCCTGCCGAACACTGTACGGTCAGGGGCTTTTTTAATACTTGAAAGATATAAAATTATGAATAAACCAGATACATATGTAGGAATTGATAATGACATTAATGGCGGCATGACCACCATTGGTAAAATTATTCGTGACGCCTGGGTATTCGAACTGATTCCCGAGTCAGAAACATGTAAAGGCTGGAATCTGGCCGGTGTTGATGCGTTATTGCAAAAGTTAAATGCCGAGTGGGATAAATATGGTTGCCTGGTCAGCCATTTACCTGAAGAATTATTTAAACGTCACCAACGGATTCATGGTGACGCCATCGCTAAAGCCAGAAACAACGGCTGGTGCGGAGAGCTTGAAACGGAAGACGAAAAGTAAACGATTTATTGCCAAATTTTGGCCAACAGAAACATCCAGACTAAAGGTGTGTCATGTCAGAAAATACAGTTAATCCACAACAGTACATCATAAAAGATGAGCCTTATTACGAGCCAGTTGCCGATGAAGTTGAGCGTTATCAGGCGGCTTACAATGTACGCATGCCGATGATGCTAAAAGGCCCAACCGGTTGTGGTAAATCACGTTTTGTTGAGTACATGGCGTACAAATTAGGCAAACCATTAATTACTGTGGCCTGTAATGAAGACATGACTGCTTCCGATCTGGTCGGGCGTTTTCTGCTGGATAAAGATGGCACCAAATGGCAGGACGGACCACTCGCCACTGCGGCTCGAATAGGCGCGATCTGTTATCTGGACGAAGTTGTTGAAGCACGCCAGGATACCACCGTGGTTATTCATCCACTAACCGATCATCGTCGCAATCTACCATTAGATAAAAAAGGTGAGCTGATTACGGCACACCCTGATTTTCAGCTGGTGATTTCGTATAACCCCGGCTATCAAAGTCTGATGAAAGATCTCAAACAATCCACCAAGCAACGTTTTGGTGCACTGGATTTTGATTACCCTGCTGAAGACATCGAAGTGGCTATTGTTGCTAAAGAATCTGGTGTTGATAAAGCCATTGCAGAAAAACTGGTGCAGATTGCACATCGCGCCCGTAACCTGAAAGGTCATGGACTGGATGAAGGTATATCAACACGTCTGCTGGTTTATGCAGGTCAACTCATCGCCAAGGGCCTTACTGCTGAAGCAGCCTGCAGCATGACTATGGTGACACCATTGACCGATGATCCTGACATGCGTGACACGTTAGATGCGGCTGTACAGACGTTCTTTGGATAAATTTAAAAGAAAAAACGTAACGCAATAAAGAGTGGCGTTTTTCTTACCGACTCACTGTGTCATCTGCATAATTGCGTTAAAGGTCTTTTGTCTATGAGCATAAAACTCGAAGATTACGAAGAATTCCTGCAACAGGCTAATCCTGTGATACGCGACGTACTGGAAGATACTTTCCAGGAAGCCGCACGCATCATGTCGCCTGCTGGTTTGCAGGATTATATGGATGGTGCAAAAGCCCTGTGCAATCTGGGGCGCGGCAATGATGTGGTCATCACTTATCTGCAGGAAATCCCCATGGTGGTTAAAGAATGCGGCGAGGACATAATCCCCGACGTATTAACCGCCGCGATGAAATTATCGTCAATGACCTCTGGCGAAGTTATTTCACTGCTGTTTAGCAGTTTACCTTCTGCCGCCAGAAATCTGGGTGACGCGGAACTATTGCGTGGCTACCTGACATTTATTCATCAATTAGCTTCAACGGCTGCACGTGGTTTGCGGCCAATGCTTAATCATATTGATGATCTGTTATCAAAACTGACCCTGAGTGGTTTAAGGCGCTGGGCCAACTTTGGTGCACAGGCTTATCGCCGGGATTTTAATAATTTAACGGCTTACTTTAATCTGGAATCAGCTGACTCTAAAGCGATGTTACAAAAAGAACGCCGCGGCGTTCTGTTTATAAAAGTACAACGCAAGCTAAATTTTTATTTACGCGCTTTATGGGGGCGAGATTTTTTTATACGTCCAACCGGTGCTGACTATACAGATTTCAGGCCTTACATAGAGCATCGTATCCTACACATGCCTGACGCAGTCGATAATATTGACCAGCAGGGTATGCATATTCCCGGTCTTGAACTGTATCGTGCCACGGCCGCGCATATGGCCGCACATATGTGTTATTCCTCGTCGCCCATTTCCGCAGAGCAACTAAGTCCTGCACAAATGTTTTTCATCGGCTTTCTTGAAGATGCGCGTATTGAATATAAAGCAGTCAAGGCCTTTCCCGGTTTGAAGAAACTATGGAAGTCATTATTGATTTTAGAAAAGTCTGATAACGCAGAACATAAAACCATGGAAGTATTAGAGCAACTGGCTTTAATGCTGCTCGATAACACGGAGAAGTCTGAATCAACGGAGTTAAATGATTTTGCAGAAAAGTTTCATAAAGAAATCGGACAACGTCAGGACGACAATCAATTCTCCTGGCATATGGGTATGGAATTATTTAATTTATTTGCCGCACAGAAAGAAGTGCCCAGCTTGCGCATTCTTGAGCGCATACGCATTCCTTATCGTGACGACAATCGTTATGTCTGGGAATTTGAAGAGTTCGACTGGAATGTAGAAATAGATTATGTACCTGCCAGCCAGCGACAGATTCGCAAAACCGTTAGCGTTATTGAAATGGCCAATGAAGTTGATTGCGAACTGGCCGGCGATGACGCGCAGGAAATATGGACCTGCGCCACTGAAATGCGTCCTTACGAAGATGACCTGACCGACAACACCAAAAGTTTCAATGAGATGTGGGGCAAGGAACCGGTATCTGATCCATTTCGTTATCAGGAGTGGGATTACCAGATTCAACTGCATCGGCCTGACTGGGCGACCATCTATGAACGTCGCCAACCCAGGGGCGATGTCGAAGACATCAATGCCATTCTCGATGAATACAAACCGGTGGCGCACCGCATCAAACAGATCATTGACCTGTTAACACCGGAAGGTGTGCAACGTGTGCGCAATATGGAAGACGGTGATGAAATTGATATTAATGCCGCTATTGACGCCATGGTTTCAATTCGCATGGGCGAACAACCCAATACACGTATTACCATGCGCAATGTTTTAAAAAATCGCGACCTGTCTGTGGTCGTGCTGATGGATTTATCTGAGTCCACCAATGAGGCCATGAGCGGTTCAGACAAAACGGTTTTACAGTTAACCCGTGAAGCGGCAACACTGGTGTCGACGGCGATCAATGGCATTGGCGATCCCTTTGCGTTACATGGTTTTGCTTCGGATGGTCGCCATGATGTTCAGTATTACCGTTTCAAAGATTTTAATCAGCATTTTGATGATGAAACAAAATCACGCCTGGCCGGTATGAAAGGTGGATTATCAACACGTATGGGCGCAGCACTGCGCCACGCTGGACACCATTTGTTGAAGCAACAGGAAAGACGCAAACTTATTCTTCTGGTCACCGATGGTGAACCAGCGGATATCGACGAACGTGATCCACAGCATTTACGACATGACGCTAAAAAAGCGGTGGAAGAGCTATACAGCAAAGGCGTATTAACTTATTGCCTGACACTGGATCCAGATGCCGATGATTATGTGAAACGTATTTTCGGTGCCAATAATTACACCATTATAGATAACGTAGACCGTTTACCCGAGAAGCTGCCAACACTATTTGCCAGCTTAACCCGCTAGGTAAAAGATGTGAGCAGAACGGCAGATGTCCCCTACTGTGCACAACGTGATGACGAGGTAGAGGCAAAACTTTATAACCTGTGGCGGCGGGCAAAGCGACATTTCAAAATGCCCTTGCGTTTACCATTGGTGGATTATTCGGGCTTTGTCATGATTCTGGAAGAAAACGAATGGGTGTGTGTCGATGAACGCCAGAACGATATTCCGATTCTGGCATGGGTCGAGTTTGAAGATCACGGCAGAGAGACGTTGCATTTGCCAATAAAGTGCAAGCTGAATTATTATCACTTTGCAGCATCTAAGGTACGCACTCATTCTCTAGAGTTAGTACAGGAAGAACTGGAAAAATATTTGCAGCAAAATGAAGTGGATTTCTAATGCCAAAAATTAAATATATTTAATGGGGACGTAATCAATGGCTCAAGTCAATATGCGCGACATGCTCTACCACGCTTATCAAAACAACTACGCTGTTGGTGCCTTTGATCTGGTCAGTCTGGATTTTCTGGAAGCAGTGATCGATGCTGCTGAACGCTGTCGCGCTCCGGTTATTCTCAGTGTTGCCGAACCCCACTTCGCGCACTATGATTTTGAATTAATGTTGCCTGCTGTTGAAGCGGCTGCCAAACGTGCCTCTGTACCTGTTGCCATACAGCTGGATCATGGCCACAGTCTGGAGTCTGCCACCAGGGCGATCAATCTTGGCTGTAATGGTATTATGCTCGACGCTTCTAACCGGAGCCTGCCGGAAAATATTCAGCTCACTCGCACAGTGGTCGACATGGCTCACGGTTGCGGTGTACCGGTTATTGGTGAGCTGGGTTACGTCGCGGGTATTGAGGGCGAAGGCGCGGAACAACACCCAGGTGAATCCGCCTTTACTGTACCTGCAGAAGCAAAGGTTTATGTCGAGCGCACCGGAGTTGATTGTCTCGCGGTATCGATTGGTACGGTGCAGGGTCGTATGAAAGGTCGTGCCAAGTTAGATTTTCAACGTCTTAAACAACTCAATCAGGCAGTCAACATTCCACTGGTTATTCATGGTGGCAGCGGCCTGAATGAAGATCAGTTTCGCCGCCTGACTTCGTTAGGCGTCGCCAAAATAAATTATTTTACCGCCCTCTCTGACGTGGCTGCAAAAACCATGAGTGCGCAGATAAAGCAAAACCCCAATGGCAGTTTTACAGAATTAAAAGCGGGTGTGAAAGAAGCGATCCGCGAGGAAGTAGAACGCTGCTTACGCTTATGGGGGAGTGCTGGGCGCGCCGCTGAGGTATTAACCCAATGTGAGCCATGGACTCCCATTGAGCATCTTATCATTTACAACGTAGAACAAATTAGTGACCAGCAAACTCAGGCGATGATGGATGAAGGGCGAAAAGTACTCTCCACTATTCCCGGTGTTCGCGGCGTATTCACGGGTGAGGCTGTCAAAGAAAAATCAAAATTTCGTTTCTGCTGGTTAGTCCGTTTTTGCCATAAAGCTGTAATTGATACCTACCGTGAACACCCCGATCACATTGCATTCGCCAACAAACTGTTTCGTCAGGTTGCAAATGACCGTATCAGTATTGATTATCAGGACAGTCAAAATACTTCTCCGGCTATTCTTGTCAACAATAAAAAAATTAAGTTGCATCCCTCATAATCATCAGTGCTTCAGCACCGGTGATGCCATTCGCTTCCAATTTTCTGGACATCATATCGACATAGCTTAAAAAATATCCTCCAAAGATCTTGCCAAATTCTTTATAGGCCGATTTCAGATCACCTTCTCTCTCATAAGCTTCTGCTTTAATTATATGATCATGGCAGTCCCTGCAACAAAACATAGCCTCAAGCATTTTATGTATATCTTTTAAGCCATCCATTTGTTTACCATCAGCAGAAGGGTCGTTAATGGTAAACACCACCAGCTTTACCGCTTGCTTAAATACATATTTAATCGCCTGAACATGTGAGCTAATTTTTACTTCGCTCAATATTTCTTTTATCAGTAATTCAAGATAATAATTATCAAACAATGAACCATTGCATTCATTCCAGTATTTGATAATTCTTACTACGGGTAGTAATAATCCCTTATGTTTATGATTATCATCATCCAGAGCATAATAATGAACATGGGGATTAGTTTTTATCCATTTATTATTTTTTGCATCAGCGACAACATAACCCCTGTTGTCTCTGGTAAATCCCGGTGTTATATGAAATATAAAATCAGTATTGGAGACAATAATTGAAAGCCCATTTGATGCAACAACTGCATCCGGGTAATGAACGAGCAATATACTTTCAAGTTTATCCATTAGTTCACCGGGCGTATTTAACTGACCACGCTCCGGTTTTAATAATACAAATAAGTCAATGATATTATCGGACATTGGCTGAATCATTGTATTTCTTGTACACGCCCCCACCAATACCGTACCCAGCGCATCAAATTCATCGATAACAATTTTTTCAATTTCTGCCCGTCTTGTTGATATTGTTGCATTCTGAGATACGGTAATAATCAACGACGAGTCAAGCTTTCTAAGGCCTTCTTCTATCGTTACCGTGAGTGGGATTCTTTTCATTAATACTTTTTTACTCGCTAATTATGAAGCCTCATATTAGAGCAAATATTTATTTAAACCTACAATTTCAGCAGAATATATTTTATTTTATCTAATATAATGATGATCTGATTTTTTCAAATATAGAGAGCCAACATGTCCAATACCCCCTATGAAAAAGCACGCGATTTAATTGATCAGGCCAATAGCGAAGACCCCAACATGGTCACTGATTCCGATAATAAAGAATGGCCAAAAGAATTGTTATATTCACACCACATGTCTGACATGCTGGAACGCTTTGCCCCGGAAACTGATGAGGCAATGAAGCTAGCTATCCGTGCGCAACACATTCAGCGCTGGAAATCACCACGCAGTAATTATCCAATGGATAGAAAAGGCTACCACCAGTGGCGCACAGCACTTTATACATTTCATGCTGACACACTTGCCGCGTTGATGGCACAGGCTGGCTATACGCAAGATAGTCTGGATCGAATTAAGCTCGCCGTCGGCAAAAAAGAGCTGAAAAAAAACCCTGACACTCAGTTAGTAGAAAACATCGCTGCACTGGTATTTATTGAACACTATATGTTGGAATTTGCTGGCAAACACCCTGAGTACGATGAGACCAAATGGATCGACATCATCCGCAAAACATGGCGAAAAATGAGCGAGCCTGCACAACAATTCGCTCTATCTGGCAGTATCAAACTACCAGAGCCATTGATACCACTGATTCAAAAAGCGTTATCCAACGACTAATTTTAATTCAACCAGATATTCACTACCCATGCCTCAGACGGTAAGCTCAAAGAGTTAATATCAGGGAAGATACTAATTGTATCTAGTGATAGAATCCAGCTCTCTAAGTTTGGGACTTACATATCAAGCCCAATTTGTATTTGTAATACAGCTCTAAAAAGACGTTACGTATGAAAATTCAAGTTAGTGAGTTAATTGTCAAATACATGGAGCGACTGGGCATCGATACCATTTTCGGCATGCCCGGTGCGCATATTCTGCCGGTGTATGACAGCCTGTACGACTCGACTATCCAGAGTATTCTGGCCAAGCATGAACAGGGTGCCGCCTTCATGGCCGGCGGTTACAACCGGGCCTCAGGCCGGATCGGCGCCTGTATCACCACCGCAGGCCCGGGTGCCACCAATCTGGTCACCGGTATTGCCAATGCCTATGCTGACAAGCAACCGATTCTTATCATTACCGGCGAAGCACCCACTTATATCTTTGGCAAGGGCGGCTTGCAGGAGAGCTCGGGCGAAGGCGGCAGCATCGACCAGAGCGCTTTATTCAAGGGCATCACCCGCTACAACAAGGTGGTCGAGCGCACTGATTACCTGGAAAACGTGCTCAATCAGGCTTCCAAAATACTGTTATCAGAAAGCGCCGGACCGGTATTGCTCAGCTTTCCGTATAACGTGCAGAAAGAGCTGGTCGATGACAGCATTCTGGACAATATCAAAACCGAAAAACATTATTGTTCGCTGAACCGAGATTCTCAGTCGGTCGATGCGGTCGCCAGGATGATCCAGCAGGCACAAAAACCGGTCATCATTGCTGGTTACGGCTGCATCAAATCAGGCGCGCAGGCAAAACTAACCGAGCTTAGTGAATTGCTCAATATCCCGGTCACCAGCAGCCTCAAGGGCAAAGGCGCGATCAGCGAACAGTCCGGCCTGTCACTGGGCAGCCTTGGCGTCACCTCTTACAGCCATGCCTATAAATATATCGAAGAGTTCTCCGATCTGGTGATTTTTCTCGGTGCCGCTTTCAATGAACGCACCAGCTACATCTGGGATAAGAAATTACTCGAAGGTAAAAAAATTATTCAGATCGATATCGATTACAGCCAACTTGAAAAAGTTTTTAAAGCCGATATTGCCATTCAGGGTGACATCGGTGAGGTCCTGACTGCGGTGCTGGACAATATTAAGAACAGCCCATCAGGTAACCATAGAAAAGACTATCAGGCCGTTAGCGAAGCTCAGGATGAAACCAGCCAAACCAATGCCGCCATTTTCAAGTCAAAGTTCTCATTGATCGAAACTTTTTTCCTGAAACTGGAAGAACATTTCCCGGAAAACATCACCGTTTTTGATGACAACATTATTTTCGCGCAAAACTTTTTCAATGTCGCCAGCAGCAACCGATATTACCCCAACTCCGGTGTCTCCTCACTGGGGCACGCCATACCTGCGGCTATCGGCGCCCAGTTTGCCGACAAAAAAACCACCTTTGCCGTGCTCGGCGACGGTGGCTTCCAAATGTGCTGTATGGAAATCATGACCGCAGTGAACTATGGCATCCCGCTCAACATCATCATGTTCAACAACTCGACCATGGGTCTGATCCGGAAAAACCAGTTTCAGCAATACCAGGAACGATTTATCAATTGCGATTTCGTCAACCCGGACTATGAAGCACTGGCAAAATCCTTCGGAATCAATCATCAACGCATCGTAGACAAAGAAGATCTCAACGAGCTGTTTGCACGCACCGATTTTTCAAACGCGATTAATCTTATCGAGATCATGATCGATAAGGACGCCTTCCCCAATTATTCATCCAGACGTTAGTCACACCCAGCTGCATGGTTTCGGCGCCTCATCCATCGCTCCAGTATTTCCTGAATCGTTACAGTGACGACAAGACATTGGCGGCACTTGGCGAACAGCTCGGCGCCAGCAGAAGCAATGCGGATCTACTTAATATATACCAGCAGGCCGTCGCTGCTATTGAACAAAAAATATGGACTACTACCCCGGATGACGCAGACGTCTCTCAGTACCAACAGGTTTTCCAGGAAATGGAAAAAATTCTTGCTGATAATAATAGAGGTAAGAAGGACGATCGCTACAAGTTCTACATCATTATTCCTGTCGCCGACAGGCCGATACATTTACAGCAGTGTTTAAATAGCCTGCTAGCCATCTGTCAGTTGTACCAGTATGGCGGCACCCATGATCAGGTATTTACAAAAGTAGCCGTGATCGTTGCCGATGACTCGAAAAAAGCAGACAGCATTGATCAGCATAAACAAATCTGTGCCCAGTTTTCTCAAAAGGGACTGCAAACCGAATACTTTGGTGTTGACGAGCAGATTGAACAGATTGAAAAATTGCATAGCTCCGCTGATCAGTTGCAACAGATATTCGGCCATTACATCACCGAGCCTGACCCTGAAAATTTTTACCACAAGGGTGCAGCCATCACCCGCAACATGGCTTACCTGCGACTCAACCAGATCAGCAAAGACGAAGATGAAAAAATTATTTTTTATTTCATCGACAGTGATCAGGAATTTAAAATAAAAATAGCCACCGATCACGGCCAGAAAGATATTTATGCGATCAACTATCTGTACCACTTGAATGAAATATTCCGCCGTGGCGATACCTGCATCCTGACCGGAAAAGTAGTCGGCGATCCGCCTGTTTCACCGGCAGTGATGGCGGGCAACTTCCAGAACGATGTTATCGACTTCCTGCGACAAATTGCTAGTGATCTGCCCGCGTCTTCCTGCCATTTTCATGGTAACAGGCAGATTAGCGATGATGCGGCCTATCACGACATGGCAGATCTGTTTGGCTTTAAGAAATCAGATAATGCTTTTCTGTATTCATGCACGCTTCCTGGCCAACATAATCACATCGATTGCTTCAATGATTTCGCTGGAAAACTCAATCACTTCTTTGATGGCGAGCATCCAACGCGTGCCACCTATTTTGATTATGGCAGTTCACTCACCGATACCATACCCGCCAGAACTATTTATACCGGCAACTATGCCTTCAGTCCTGAGTGCCTGAAATATTTTATTTCTTTCGCTACCCTGAAGCTGCGCATGGCAGGACCGGTACTGGGACGCATCATTAAAGCAGAAATCGGTGACCGGTTTGTTTCGGCTAACCTGCCGATGCTGCATAAACGCACCACCGACCAGACCGGTGAGTCAGAATTCAGGCCGGGTGTGAACCGTGAACACAACCGCATCGATCTTTCTAATGAATTTGAGCGCCAGTTTTTTGGTGATGTCATGTTGTTTACCATTGAGAAACTGAATCAGCATGGTTATCCTGCAAGACGAACTGAGATAAATATCATCGAACAAGCTCTGGAAGAAACCGA
>Ga0224496_10001622_pt1 | contig 13837 bp, 16 predicted proteins | sample SF_Jul11_sed_USG_2_FD_168127 | JGI IMG/M metagenome (GOLD analysis project Ga0224496, IMG submission 168127) | Sediment microbial communities from San Francisco Bay, California, United States - SF_Jul11_sed_USGS_8_1 | ecosystem: Environmental > Aquatic > Marine > Sediment | place: USA... | reverse complement strand
CGACGTCGTGTCGGAGTCGCGCGCTGCCGCCTGAGCTCGCGAAGCGCCTGCTCGCGCGCGAGCGCGAGGCGGTCGCCGAGGCGCTGAACCTCGCGGACGACCATCGGCCCGAGCGCCGCGCGGAGGCGCTCGCCCTGCTGGACGTCCTCGAGCGCGAGACCCCGTTCCCGGGCGCGGAGCGCGTCGGCTTCACCGGGGCGCCCGGAGCGGGCAAGTCGACGCTGCTCGACGCGCTGCTGCGCGTGCTGCGCGCGGAGGATCGCAGCGTGGCCATCGTCGCGGTCGACCCCTCGAGCCGGCGCAGCGGGGGCGCGCTGCTCGGCGATCGCTTCCGCATGCGCTCGCGCGGCGCCGATCCGGGCGTCTTCATCCGCTCGATGGCGGCCCGCGACCAGCTCGGCGGCGTCGCCGATGCGGCGCGGGCGGGCGTGACGATCCTCTCCGCGGTGTTCGACTGCGTGCTCGTCGAGACCGTGGGGGTCGGCCAGTCCGAGAGCGAGGTGACCGGCCTGGTGGACACGCTGGTCTTCGTGGCGAATCCGGGCAGCGGCGACGCGCTGCAGTTCATGAAGGCGGGCGTGCTCGAGCTGCCCGACGTCTTCGTGGTGAACAAGGCCGACGTGGGAGGCGACGCGCGGCGCACGGCGAGTGAGCTCGCGAACAGCCTGCAGCTCGGCGAGCGCGATTCCGATGCCTGGCGGGCGCCCGTGCTGCTCGCGTCCGCGCGGGACGGACAGGGCGTGGAGGCCCTCGCGCGCGTGCTCAGCGAGCACCGCGCGCACCTGCTGCAGAGCGCAACGCTCGAGACACGCCGCGCGGCCGGTCGCGAGGCCCACGTGATCGAGGGCCTGGTGCGGCGCTACGGAAGCTTCGGCATCGAGCGCGTGGGCGGTGTCGAAGCCATCACCGCGCGCGTGCGCGAGCACGCGTCGCGCAGCTCGTTCGCGTGGCTGGACGTCCTCGCTCGCGAGATCGAGGACGCGCTGCGCAAGCCCGCCTGACGACGGCTCCGATGCTCGACCCGATCCAGGATCTCTTCGAAACGCTGCGCGCGGAATGCTCCTCCGCCGTCTGGTCTCGCGCCGTCGAGCTGGTGCGCGCAGAAGCGGTTCACGTCGAGCGCGACGACGCCACGGAAATCGCGCTGCGCGTGTCGACGCGCGGCGGGTTGCTGTCACCGCGGGTGATCCTGCTGCCGGAGAGCGCCGAATGGGAATGCGAGTGCGCCAGCCGCGAAAACGTGTGCGAGCACGCCGCTGCGGCGCTGATCGCGCTGCGGCGCGCGCGTCGGGAGGGCACGCCCCTGCGGCGCGCCGGACACGAGGTGGGGCACATCGGCTATCGCCTGGCGCGCGCGCACGGCGGCCTCGTCTTCGAGCGGGTCGTGGTCACGGGAGAGCGCGAAACGCCGCTCACGAGCACGATCGCGGCCGTCACGTCGGGGCGCGTCGACGGGCCGGCCCTGCTCGCCACGCAAGCGGATCTCGCGGTGGAACGCGCGCTCGGCACGCGCACGCGGGGCGCGCTGCCGCGCGGCGCGTGGCCGGATCTGCTGGCCGCGCTAGCCCGCTGCAGCGACGTGCGCCTCGACGCCGCGGCCGTGCGCGCCAGCGACGAGCCCCTCGGCTGGGTCGCCGTCCTGGAAGATCAGGCCGACGGCTTCCGGCTCGAGGTCGCCCCGGATCCGCGCATCCGCGAGAGCTTCACCGACGACGTGGTGCGCAGTGACGACGCACTGCACCCACGCGGCGCGTCGAAGCTGACGGGCCGAGAGCTCGCGCAGCTGACGGGCGGACGCCACTTCAGCGCCGACGAGGCCGCGGTCCTGGTGGGCGAGATCCTGCCGTCACTCGCGGAACGCATCCCGGTGGAGGTGCGCAGCCAACGGCTGCCGAGCACGAGCGTGGCAGCGCCGCGCCTCGAGATCGACGTCGCGCGCGAGGGTGACGCGCTCGTCGTCTTTCCGAAGCTCGTGTACGGAGACCCGCCCGTGGCCCGCATCGACGCCGGCCGGCTGGTGCCGCTCGGCGGGCCCATCCCGCTGCGCGACGAAGCGCGCGAGCGCGCCCTGGTGCGCCGCCTGCAGAACGAGCTCGAGCTGCTGCCGGGGCGGCGGCTCGCACTGGAGGGCGAACAGGCCGTGGTCGCGGCCGAGCGCCTCGCCGCCTTCGAGGGGGATCTGCGCGGCAGCGGCCTCGACGACTTCCGCCGCCGCGCGGTGCTCGAGCCGCGCTTCGCCACCGGGGGCGACGGCTTCTCGCTCCACTTCGAATCGCCCGGCGCCGACGGCCCGCGATCGGTGGACGCGGCGCGCGTGCTGCGCGCCTGGCGAGACGGCGAATCGCTCGTGCTTCTGCCCGCCGGCGGCTGCGCGCCGCTGCCCGCGGATTGGCTCGCGCGCTTCGGCGACCGCGTGGCCGACCTGCTCGCGGCGCGCGCTGCGGACGGAAGCCTCGCGCGCAGCGCGCTGCCCGATCTCGCGCGCCTGTGCGAAGACCTCGATGCCCCGCTCTCCGCCGAGCTCGCCGCGCTGCGGGAGCGCATCGCGCAGCTCGACGACGCCGCGCCCGCCGCGCTCCCCTCCGATCTGCGCGCCGTGCTGCGCAGCTACCAGCAGCGCGGCGTCGATTGGCTGTGCGCGCTGCGCGACGCGGGCCTCGGCGGACTGCTCGCGGACGACATGGGGCTCGGCAAGACGCTGCAGGCGCTCTGCGCCCTGCGCGGCCGCACCCTGGTGGTGGCGCCGACCAGCGTGCTGCACAACTGGGCGGCGGAAATCGAGCGATTCCGGCCCGGCCTGCGCCACGCGCTCTACCACGGGCCGGCGCGCAGCCTCGATCCCGGCGCGGACGTCACGCTGACGAGCTACGCAATCCTACGTCTCGACGCCAAGCCGCTCGCAGCGGTCGCTTGGGGCAGCGTCGTCCTCGACGAAGCGCAGGCGATCAAGAATCCCGAGAGCCAGGTGGCGCGCGCCGCGTTCGCGCTGCGCGCGACGTTCCGCATGGCGCTGACGGGCACGCCCGTGGAGAACCGCCTCGACGAACTCTGGAGTCAGCTCCACTTCACCAATCGCGGCTTGCTCGGCGGGCGGCGCGACTTCGCGGAGCGCTACGCGCAGCCGATCGCCGCGGGCCGCGACGAGGTGGCCGCTCGCCTGCGCGAGCGGATCCGTCCTTTCGTGCGGCGACGCCTCAAGCGGGAGGTCGCGCCCGAGCTGCCGCCGCGCACCGAGGTCGTGCTGCACGTCGAGCTCGACGCCGAAGAGCGGCGCATCTACGACGCGATCCGCGCGGCGACCCGCGCGGAGGTGCTCGAGCGGCTGGCCGCGGGGAGCGGGGTGCTGCAAGCGCTCGAGGCGCTGCTGCGCCTGCGCCAGGCCGCCTGCCATGCCTCGCTGGTCCCGGGGCAGCGCGCTCGATCCTCCTCCAAGCTCGCGCTGCTGCTCGAGACGCTCGAAGAGGCGCTCTCCGAGGGGCATCGCGCACTGATCTTCTCGCAATGGACGTCGCTGCTGGACCTGGTGGCGCCACACATCGAGCGCGCGGGCATCGCCTTCGAGCGCCTCGACGGCGCCACGCGCGATCGCGCCGGGGTGGTCGGGCGCTTCCAGGCCAGCGACGGGCCGCCCGTGATGTTGCTCTCGCTCAAGGCCGGCGGCGTCGGGCTCAATCTCACCGCGGCGGACTGCGTGTTCGTGCTGGATCCCTGGTGGAATCCCGCGGTGGAGGATCAGGCCGCGGACCGGGCGCACCGCATCGGGCAGGAACGCCCCGTGATGGTGTACCGACTCGTGGCGCAGGACACCGTCGAGGAGCGCATCCTCGCACTCCAGCAGCGCAAGCGCGCGCTCGCGGATGCGGCGCTCGACGCGGCCGCGGCGAGCGCGCCGTTGACGCGCGACGATCTTCTCGAGCTGCTCAGCTGAGCTCCGACCTCTCGCGCAGATCGCCCAGGAAGTCGCCCGACTCGATTCTGCGCAGACCCGAGGGATCCGAGGCGAAGAGATAGGTCCACGCGGAGACCGCGCGACCGTCGGCCCGCGTGACCTCGACCCGCTCGCGCCGATACTCGCTGCCCTCGAAGCGATCGAGACCGACCAGGAAACGCTCCACGGGTGACGCGCGCACGGCGAAGAGATCCCCGTGCACCACGTGGGCGGGATCGGCCGAGCCCTGCGCGCCGGGGTAGCGCCCCAGGTCGTAGAGAAGACCGCACAGGCGCGCGGGGCCGAGCCAGCGCACCGAGGTCGCGATCCAGCGGTGGTGCCGCCCGCCGCGCCGCAGTGTTCCGTAGGCGAAGAGCAGCGTGTCCGACGCGCGCGGCTCGAGTACACTGCCTCCGGGAGTCACGCCATGAAGCTCGCGCGCGGCATCCTGATCGCCCTGCTGCTGTCGCTGGTCGTGGGATGGATCATCGGGACCGTCTTGCGCCGGCGCGCAGAGCGCCCCGTCGTCTACATCGGCTCAGCGCTTCCGTCCCAGCCACTCCACGTCGCCGGGTCCGGCGCGCCGGTTCTCGACCCGCGCCATCACGAAGAGCAGGTCGGATAGGCGATTCAGATAGCGCAGCGCGACGGCATCGATCGGCTCCTCGTGATGCAGCGCCACGCAGCGCCGCTCCGCCCGCCGGCACACGGTGCGGGCCACGTGGAAGGCGGCGGCGGCCTGCGCCCCACCCGGCAGCACGAAGCGCCGCAGCGGCTCGAGCTCCTGCTCCAGCCGATCGATGTGGCGCTCCACCGCCTCGACCTGCGCATCCTCGAGCTCGGGCACCCCGCTCTCCTCGCGGCGCTCTGCGTCGGGGGTCGCGAGTACGCCGCCCAGCTCGAAGAGGAGCGCCTGCATCTCGCGGGCGATCTCGCGCAGATCCTCGTGCGCCGAGGCGGCGGCGGCGGCGCCGATGGCGGCGTTGGCCTCGTCGACGGCGCCGTACGCCTCCACGCGCAGGTGATCCTTCGCAACCCGCGGCCCGCCGAAGAGGTCGGTCTGACCTCCGTCGCCGCGCCGCGTGTAGACGCTCACCGCGCCAGCTCTTCGTCGATGATGCGCTCGAGCTCCGGATCGCGGGCGCCCGCAGCCTCCGCGCGGGGCGCGTCGGTCTTGCGCCGGTTCAGCCGCAGGTAGACCGCCACCACGCCCCCGCCGAACAGGAACATCAGGCTGGGCGCGAGGTAGGCCGCGAGTCCCAGGCCTTCGGCCCGCGGCGCCGGGCGCATCACTTCCCCATAGCGCTCGTACAGCTCCTCCTCCACGTCGGCGCGCGAGCGGCCGGCGGCCTCCTGGACGATGATCCACGTGCGCAGCGTCTCTGCGTGGCTGCTCGGACAGTCGGCCAGCGTGCGCCCCGGACAGAAGGGACTCATCAGCTCCTTGGCAATCTGGTAGGCCCAGCCCTCCGGGTCGTCGGCCGCGACGGCAGCCGAAGATGCCAGCAGCAGCAGCGCTGTCAGCAGCACGCGACCCCCCCTGCGAGCCGCGCGCAGCGCGGGGATGCGTCGCGCGCGCTGCCCGGAGCCCGAATCCGCAGCCATCCGGCGCACGACTAGATGTCCCAGTGCAGCGGCGGTGCGCCGCCTTCGCCGCGCGCGCGCCGCTGGCGAACCAGCGTTCGCGGCGGCTCGGCCACCACCTTCGAGCCGGGGGGAACGGATTCCGTCAGCCACACGTTGCCTCCGATCACGCTCCCTCGGCCGATCACCACATCGCCGCCGAGGATGGTGACCCCGGCGTAGATCGTGACATCGTCCTCGATGGTCGGATGGCGCTTCTGGCCGCGCAGCGAGGCGCCGTGCCCCGGAGCGAGCGCCCCGAGCGTCACCCCCTGGTAGATGCGCACGTTGTCGCCGATCAGCGTCGTCTCGCCGATCACCACGCCGGTGCCGTGGTCGATGAACAGGCGGCGTCCGATGCGCGCGCCGGGGTGGATGTCGATTCCGCTCTGGCCGTGGGCGTGCTCGGTCATCATGCGCGGCAGGATGGGCACGCGCAGGAGATGCAGCTCGTGGGCGATGCGCTGGATCGCGACCGCGCGGATCGAAGGATAGGCGACGACGATCTCCGCGAAGCTGCGCGCGGCCGGGTCGCCCTCGAACGCCGCCTCCACGTCCTCCGCCACCAGGGCGCGCACGGCACCCAGTCGCAGCAAGAAGGCCTCGACCACCTGTCGCGCGGAAACATCGTCGGGCAATGTCACGTCCCCGAGCAGCCGCAGCAGACGCGCGGCGATGTGGGGCACCTCGGAGCGCAGCGTCGAGGGATCGCGCTGGACGAGGACCAGCTGCTCGGTGCGCTCGATCCAGTCCCGGATCTCCGCGCGGCTCGGCAGCCCCTCGCTCGCCGCCTTGCTCAGCGCATCGCCGCCGCGGACCGACAGCTCGGCGACGGCGCGCTCGACGGTGGCGGATGCGATCGGATCTTGCGCGTCGTCGCCGGCGCGCGGGTCGTCTCGACGCATGAGCGGGCTCCTTGGAAATGGGCCGTGAGTGTAGCGCGCGCCGCACTCTTGATGCCCCAGGGGGTGAATGGTAGGGTGCCCGTCGACGCCGGATCGGCCCCCTCCCGAGCCGGATCCTCCAGCGCTCCACCCGATGGGGGATTCGCTTGGTCGAGACCTTCAGCCACTCGCGGCTCTCCAGCTTCGAAGACTGTCCGCGCAGGTTCCAGTACCGCTACCTGCTCAAGATCCCCTCCGAGACGGAGTCCATCGAGGCCTTCGTCGGGAAGCTCGTGCACGACGTCCTCGAGCGGCTCTACATCGCGACGGGCCGGGGCCACATCCCGTCCCTGCCACAGGTGGTACAGCGCTATCTCATCCTCTTCGAAGAGCGCTACGACGCGCAGCGCGTTGCGATCGTGCGCACCGAGAATCCGCTCGAGCACTACCGCGACCTCGGCGGCCAGTGCCTGTCCAACTACTACCGGGCGCAGTACCCATTCGACGCGGACGAGACGCTGGGCCTCGAGGAACGCGTGGCCTTCGACCTGGGCGAAGACGACGGCACCCGCATCCACTTCCAGGGCTTCGTCGACCGCATCGCCGAGGCGCGCGACGGCGCGATCGAGATCCACGATTACAAGACGGGGGCGCGCGTTCCCCGTCAGGCTCAGCTCGACGAGGATCGCCAGCTCGCGCTGTATCAGCTCGGCCTCGCGCAGCGCTACGGCGCAGAGCGCCCCATGCGTCTGGTGTGGCACTTCGTGCGCAGCGGCCGGGTCTGCACCTCGACGCGCTCCAGCGAGCAGCTGGAGGGACTGCGCCGGGACACGCTCGCGCTCGTGAAACGCATCCGCGGCGAGACGCAATTCGAGGCGAGCCCGAGTGCGCTGTGCCGTTGGTGCGAGTACCGGGCGCGCTGTCCGGAGAGCCCGGAGCGGGACGCGCGCCTGCCCGCGTACGACGCGTCGGACGCGGCGTTCCCGCAATCCCTGCGCGCCGCAGCGCAGCGCGCACGCGAAGGCGGCGGCGCGGCGGCCGCTTCGGATCAGCTCGCGCTGCCGCTGCACGTTCCGCTGGCGTCCGCCGACGGATGATGCGCGCCGGGCGAGCTGCTAGCTTGCGCGCATGAGCCTGCGGGTCGAGCGCGTCCCCACGCTGACGGACAACTACACCTACCTCGTCGTGTGCGAAGAGACGGGGGATGCGGCGGTGATCGACGCACCGGAAGCCGGGCCCGTCGTGCGGCGGGTGGAAGAGCTCGGATGCCGCGTGATCGCCGTGCTCTCCACGCACCATCACGGCGACCACTGCGCGGCGAACCCCGAGCTCGCCAAGCGCTACGACGCGCCGGTCTTCGGCCACACATCGGACGCCGCACGCATCCCCGCATTCACGGACGGCCTCGAGGAAGGCGACGCGCTCTCGGTGGGCCGTCAGACCGCGCGCATCCTCTTCATTCCGGCGCACACGCGTGGCCACATCGCCTATGTCTTCGACGCGGCCGATGCGCTGTTCTGCGGCGACACGCTCTTCGCGGCCGGCTGCGGGCGCCTCTTCGAAGGCACCCCGGAGATGATGTACACGGCGCTCTGCGAGAAGCTGGCGGCCCTGCCCGATTCGATGCGCGTCTTCTGCGGCCACGAGTACACCGAGAGCAACCTCGCGTTCGCGGCGCAGGTCGAGCCCGAGAACGCTGCGGTGCGCGCCAAGCGGGAGCGCGTGCGCGCGCTGCGCGCGCGGGCCGCCGCGAACTGGCACGATGCCACGCCGGCGGAGATGACCGTGCCCTCCACGATCGGCGAGGAGCGCGAGACGAATCCCTTCATGCGCGCGGCCGACGCCGCGGAGCTGGGACGGCGGCGCGCCCTGAAGGATCGACTCTGAGACCCGCGCGCGACAGCACGTCTCCTCCGCCCGGCGCTGCGGTCGCGACGCTGCGGCATCGGGTGCCGTTCTACGAGACGGATGCCATGGGCGTCGTGCACCACTCGAATTACGTGCGCTATCTCGAGCTCGCGCGCATCGCCTGGCTCGATGAGCACGATCGGCCCTATACCGCGTACATCGAGGAGGACCGCCAGCTCGCCACCACGCGCATCGAAGTCGACTACCACCGCGCCGCGCGTTTCGACGACTGGATCGAGGTATCCGTCTGGCTCGATTGGGTGCGCAATGCCTCCCTGCGCATGCGCTACATACTCGTATGTCGAGGAACGCTGCTGGTCACCGCGTCCACCGAGCACTGCGCGGTGGACGCCTCGGGACGCCCCCGGCGCATCCCCGCCGAGCGGCGCGACGCGCTCGCGGCGCTCGCCGCGCATCCGGCGCGCTGAACCGCGCAGGCGCTCAGCGCACCTCGTAGCGCTTGCGACCGCGCGTGATCGCGCGGAGTCTGCCGCGCACGAAATTCTCGGACCAGGCGGTCGCGCGCTGGATGGCGTCGAGGGCGTCGCCCTTGCCGGGCCAGGCCGCGCGCACCAGATCCGGGTGCACGTGGTTGAGCAGGCGTGACAGGGTCGCCGTCACCACCAGCAGGTCATCGACGAGCCCGATCGGCCCGAAGATCACGGTGGGCAGCAGATCGATCGGCGACAGCACGTAGCCCACGCCGAGCATCGCGATGAGCTTGCTGCCGCGCGGCACCCGCGCGTCGCGGATCAGGCGCACCAGCAACACGCTGAGATCGGGCAGCAGCAGGAGCGCGTCGCGCCAGCCGGACGCCGCGCCGATCTCGCCGCCCACCAACCGCTGGCGCATCCGATCGTAGAGACGTTTCTCGCGCGGGTTCAGCTCGATCGTGAGGCGGTCAGACACGCGCCGACGTTCCGTCGTAGATGTGCAACGTCGCGAGGCGATCGCCGCCGTCGTAGACCTCCGTGGCGAAGAAGGGCTCCTTTGCGGCCAGCGCGCGGGGCAGGAGATCCGCGACGTCGCGCACCAGCGGCAGCGACGCGAGCTGATCCATCGACTGCCACGCGAGTTCGATGCCCTCCGCGGAGGCGATGCGCCGCTGCCGCGTCTCGCCCACGAAGACGAAGAGCACGTGGGCGCGGCCGAGCAGTCCCACCTCGTGGACGACGCCGCGCAGCTGCAGATCGAGGAGATCGAGGCCGGTCTCCTCCCGCAGCTCGCGCCGCGCGGCGGCCCGGATGCACTCCCCGGCCTCCACGTGGCCGCCGATGCCGTTCCAGTGGTCCGCGAAGCGATCGCTCGTCTCGGGGTGGCGCATCAACAGCACGTCGCCGCCGTTGCGCACGAAGGTGAGGGTCACGAGCCGGGCCTCGTGTCGCTCGAGTCGTTCCGTCTGTTCCGGATCGCGTTCCCGCATGCAGCTTTGCCCCCCGCAGCGTAGCGAATCCGGCGGCGCGATCAGAACACCCCGCTGCGCTCAGCGAGTCCGCGCTTGAGCAGGGCGGAGATCGCGCGCTTCACCTCGTCCACGCGCCCCGCGATGCCGCCCTCTTCCTCGGCCGCGCTGCCCTCGAAGCGCAGCGGCTCGCCGAAGCGGAAATGATACTTCACCGGCAGCGGCAGCAGGCCGAGAGGCCCGAGCCAGGGAAACCCGAACGTGATGGGCAGCGCCGGAATCCCGAGCAGCTTCGCCATCTTCTCGAGATTCGCCAGACCCGGCTGCTGCTCCTCGGATCCGACGATCGCGACGGGCAGGATCGGCGTGTGGGTCTCGAGGGCGAGGCGCATGAAGCCGGAGCCGAAACGCTGCAAGCGATAGCGCTGCGAATAGGCCTTGTTCAGGCCCCGCACGCCCTCGGGAAACACCATCACGCACTCGTCGTTCTCGAGCATGTGAACGCAGTTCTCGGGCGTTCCCACCAGCGCGCCACCGCGCGCCGCCAGCACGCTCAGGAAGGGGATGCGAGGGATCCAGTACTCTCCCATCGGCCGCGCGATGCGCGGCGGCTCGGCCTCGAGCAGCAGCGCCGTGAAGAGCATGAGCGCGTCGAAGGGCAGCTGACCGGCGTGGTTCGCCACGACCAGGACCCGCCCCGCCGGAACGCGGTCGATCCCGACCGTCTCGACCCGGAAGTAGTAGCGATACAGGAGCAGCGCGGGCAGCGCCCAGCGGCGCATCCAATCGGGGCTCATGCCGTACGGATCGAAGCCGTACTCATTGATCTGGTTCGGAATCTTGCGCAGCCGCTCGCCGATCTCGCGCTGCACGTCGTGAGCCGCGAGCGGAACCAGCGCCCCGACCAGATCTCCCAACGCCTTGATCACGCCTTCGTCTTGCACCGGTCCGCCTAGCGACGCACGCTGCTGAAGATCTCTTCGAGCCCGAAGCGACAGGCAAATCGCGTCGCGTTCCGGAAGCGCTCTCCCGAGACCGTGATGGGAAACTTCAGGTAGTCGATGGCGCCCGGCGGATAGGGCACGAGTCCCCAGCGAAAGAGCCGCGTCACCATCGGCCGCAGGATCGACTCGGGCAGCGCGATCGCCATGCCCCCGCTCTCGCGAATCGCCGTGTGGAGCGGAACCTCGCCGGGGCCGACCACGTTGAAGACACCCTGCAGCCCCTGCTCGAGCGCCGCGACCACGGCCTCGCTGAAGTCCGCCTCGTGAATGAACTGCATCATGGGATCGAAGCCCAGCACCGTGGGCACGCGCGGCTCGCGAAGATAGTGACCGATCATCGAGTGGATGTATTGGCCCAGCACGCCAACGGGGCGCAGCACGCAGGTTCGCAGCTGGGGGAAGCGCCAGAGAAAGCCCGAGGCGAGGGTGTCCACTTCCACCAGGTCGCGGATCTCGGGCACCGCGCGGCTCGCGGCGAGCGGGAAATCCTCGTCCACGCCGTAGGGATTCTCGGGCGAGGCCCCGTACACGTAGCTGCTGGAGACCAGCAGCAGCTTCTGCACGGAGAAGCGCACGCAGTGATCGAGCAGCCGCCGCGTGCCGCGCACGTTGATGTCATAGCGCTCGCTCTCCTCGACCTGGAAGCGCTGATCGAAGGGCAAATGGATCACGACCGTCGGGGCCTCGGCGCGGATCAGATCCTCGAGGGCGCGCTTGCGCAGGTCGAGGATGCAGACGCGCACACCCCGCGGGGCTCCCTCCCACGGCACCCGATCCACACCGCAAACCTCGTACTTCTGGCGCAGGCGCCGTGCCAGCAGGCGTCCCTGGCCTCCCGAGATTCCTGTAATCAGAACCTTTTCCATCGCGTTTCCAGACACTTGCAAGAGCGGTGCCGGGGGGCCCGCAATGTCTTCGCACCGAACACGCCCGTCTTTGTTATAAGTAGCAGCCCCAGAGGGAATCCGTTTGGAACCGTCGGCGCGCTACGAAGCAGTGAAGATCTCGCTTCCCGATCCGGTGCACGGGCTCGAGGCCGTCTCCGGCGTGCTCGGCGTGCCGCGCTGGTGGCCGACCGGATCCCGCGTCAGCATCGTGATGGGGCACGGCTCGACCGACGACATGGACGATCCCGTGCTCGAGTACCTGCACCGCGAGCTCACCGAGCGCCGCTATCTGACGCTGCGCTTCAACTTTCCGTTCGCCGAGGCGAAGAAGAAGCGCCCGGACTCCATGTCCGTGCTGCGGCGCACGATGCGCGCGGCGATCGGGGCGCTCGGTCGCGATCCGACGGCCGCACCGGCGCACCTCTTCCTCGGCGGCAAGGGACTCGGCGGACAGGTCGCAGCCGACCTGGCCAGCTCCCGGGTGCGCGTCGACGGCTTGTTCCTGATGGCCTATCCGCTGCACCCCCACGGCAAGCCCGAGAAGTGCCAGCCCGAGCGGCTGTTCCGCATCGTCTCGCCGGTGCTCTTCATGCAGGGCAGCCGAGATCGCACCTGCGATCTCGATCTGCTGCGCAGCACGCTGACGCGCGTGGGCGCGCCGACCACCCTGCACGTCGCCCAGGAAGCGGACCGCCACTTCAAGGTGCTGAAGAAGTCGCCGCGCAGCGACGACGAGGTGCGGGCCGAGCTGCTGCGCGCGATGGACGACTGGATCCAGAAGATCCTCGGCGGAACGGTGTGAGCACGGAGAGCGATCTGTACTTTCGACAGCTCCCCGTCGGCGAGATGGCGAACTTTGCCTATCTGATCGGCAGTCGAGCGAAGCGCGAGGCGCTGCTCGTGGATCCCGCCTGGAGCGTGGACGCGCTGCTCGACGCGGCGGAAGCGGACGAGATGCGGGTGACGGGCGCGCTCGTGACCCATTACCACCAGGATCACGTGGGCGGCTCGTTGTTCGGCGTGCAGATCGAAGGCATCGACCGGCTGCTGGCGTGCGCGCCGGTTCCCATCTACGTGAACGAGAACGAAGCCGAGGGCCTGCGCAAGGTCACGGGAGCCTCCGAGTCGGACCTGCGGCGCGTGCGCGGCGGGGACGTGCTCGAGCTCGGCGCGCTGCGCATCCGGCTGTTGCACACGCCCGGCCACACGCCCGGCTCCCAGTGCTTCCTCGTCGAGGAAGCGGGAGCACCGGGCCGCCTGGTTTCGGGAGACACGCTCTTCCTCGGCAGCTGCGGGCGCGTGGACCTCCCCGGCAGCGACCCCGAAGCCATGTACCGGAGCCTGACGGAGACGCTCAAACGGCTGCCCGACGACACCTTGCTGTACCCGGGCCACTTCTACTCGCGGGCAGCCTTCGACACGCTCGGCAACGAGAAGCGCAACAATCCATTTCTGCGCATGGCGAGCCTGGATCAGTTCCTGTCCCGCATGGGCGTCTGAGGGAGTCCGCTCGCGGGCGCCCGGCGAGCGCACTCAGCCGCCGGCCGGGCCGCCGACGACGATCTCGCCCTCGAGCGGTTGGGCGGCAGCCGCTTCGCTTCCGGCGGGTGTCTCGCGGACGACCCGGTACTGATAGCGACCGGGCTTGAGCTCGCAGAAGCTGGCGAACTCCCCGGTGCGGATCGGGGCGGAGCGAAGCTCGTCGTCGCGGATCGCGAAGTTCACGAGGCTGTGACAGATCATCGCGCGGGCCACGCTCCGCTCGAAGACGATCTCGGAGGGCACGGAGGCGTAGCTGATCCAGGCGACGAGCTGTCCCTCTTCGAGGGACACGCGCTGCGGATTCAGCTCGCGATCCTGGATCACCACCAGCACGTGCTCGCGCATGCGATAGCGGGGATCGAGCCCACCGGGTGTGCCGGAAGCATCGGCCGCCGGCGGCTCGGCTCGGAACGCACCCGGCGACAGCGACACGAGCAGCAGTGCGCACGCGCTGCACAGCAGCCGCGCGATGCGCTCGCAGCGCCAAAGAGTGCCGCGAGGATTCGCGCGCGCGCACTGCATCGCTGCCTCCTGGGGTTTCGGGCTGCGGACGCGGTGAAGATGGCGGACTGCGCGAAGCCGTGCAGGCCCGCCGCGCCGCGGGTGCCGACGACCGCGCCGAACCGCAGGCGTAACACGCTGAATCCGGTTCACTTTTG
>Ga0224496_10001621_pt1 | contig 13838 bp, 12 predicted proteins | sample SF_Jul11_sed_USG_2_FD_168127 | JGI IMG/M metagenome (GOLD analysis project Ga0224496, IMG submission 168127) | Sediment microbial communities from San Francisco Bay, California, United States - SF_Jul11_sed_USGS_8_1 | ecosystem: Environmental > Aquatic > Marine > Sediment | place: USA... | reverse complement strand
GGTAAAAATCCAGTCATAGCCAGGATCAGCACTTTCGATTAAGACGATTTTATCGTCAAGTTCATCTCCTTTCAGGCCTGCGGTGGATTCCAGGAAAAAGAGAGGGGCGCCGATTTTCTTTCTGGTAATGAAGTTAGGTTTGGCCTTGAGTTGCTGGCTCAAGTAGAAATCTTTTTCAGAAAACAAAATCGGCGGCAGCACGATCAGCCGCTGACTTTCGGCCAAGGATGCCTTTTGGCTGCTGCATTCTTGCAAATATGCGGCTACCACTTCCTCTTCTGCCTGGGCGTCAACCTGGCCGATCTCGTCAATGGTCAACCGGGCCAAGTCCATTCGGCTCATTCCAAGACGTTCCCCGGCTTGAGCGATAAACTCCAACGCATCACTGATGTTTTTGGTAAATTCGAATTTGATCTTCTCCCGTGTTTCAAGACCGCACTTTATGAATTCGGCCAGCTGCGCCAGTGACATATCAAAGCCAGCAGCGCGAAGCTGAGCTTCGAGACCTTGCGGGTCTTGAACCAGTGTCAAGAGGTCACCACCGGTCTCCTTGCCTGCCGGCTCGGCGTCCCCGTCCCTTCGGTCGGCATGAAACAGATTGCCGGCCCGATCGTACCGCACCGAATTGATGTCATAGGTATTTGGCCGTAAATGGCCATATCGACTGACAAATTCCTGCCGATCCATCGTATCGTCCAGCACTAACTGGAAATCTTTATGAAATTCAGAGGCGATGGTCTCGAGACCTTGGAGAAACAAAGCATACCCTTGCTCACTGAGATAGCCTTTTCTCTTCATACTGAGCAAGAGGGCATTCGCAATGAAAGCAACCCTGGCCTGGCGAGCAAAAACCGGGGTTGCACTCGTAGCGCAATCTCCAAGTAGCTCAAGGGCGGCGTTGAAAAAATTCCCGGCCCTGGGCGATCCTTGCGCCACTTCCCTATTGATCCGTTGCCGACGTTCAGCCAGACCTTCGATTGCTGCCAAATCCTGCTGCGCTATGATTTCGAAATTTCTGAACAGACCATCAGTCAAACGGGTTAGAGCCGAGGTAAAAGTTTCATAATCCCGATCACCTAGACCATAAGCCCGATAACGGCCCTGCAGCTCGGCAAAATCAAAAAGGAAACAACTGTCCAACACCTCAAACTCTACCTTATCATGCAGCTCAGGATGCGCCTGGAGCCAGGCAAGGCTTCCCTTTACCAGTCGGGTACGCAACGGACCGGCTATCTCGGCCGGCAACAGGGCATGGAAAGTCTTACGAAGATCGATATAGGCCTTGCCACCGAATTCACACATCAACGCCTGGTCGGCAACTTCTGTATATCCCAGGGGCAAGAGTCCCGTATTCCAGGCCCCATCGGTTATCAATCTTTTATAGAGGGAATAGGCCAACGTATTACTCTGATCACCGATGATCTCGGCAGGATTCCAGAAAGCCATATCACTGAAAGCGGCCCGGGGCTCATCACCAGACAGGCCATGGCCGCTCAACGCGACGAATTTGGCCTCAAGATCCCGCAGGCGACCGGCAAACCCGTTGGCCGCCTGCAGATGATTAAGGGAGCGCACCTGATTGGCAATGACCAGAGGCCGCACCTGGTAAATAACCACGGAATCATCCCGATCCACACCGAATTCGATATCAAGAGCCAGACCGGGGATCAAAGACTCGATCTCTTTCACTGCGGCCAAAACATCTTCCCAGATTCCGAGATCTAGATCGTCGGTTTCCGTCTTGGCCACAATCATAGTCTGGCCGGCCAGTCCGGCGGTGACCGTATCGGTTCTCCCGGAGCTATCGTCATAGTTGATGAGGTAGTAGGGAGCACAGGTATCAGGCATCTGCGTGAATATAACACCGCTTAGCCTGACATTTTCCGTCTGTTTCTGGACCAGGACCTGATGGTACTCGTTGGACAACCCCTTGCGGGAATAGCAATCAAGCACCCCTTCCACCGCCGCGGCTAGCTGCTGACGGTCACCAACCGGCACATCCAGAACAGACTCATAATACCCGGCCCGGGAGGTTAATTCGGTATCCTCATCAATGGCAGAGCTGCGAACCACAACTTTATCCAGAAAATTTTCTTGAATCTGGTCCAGTATCGCGATCCTATCCTTGTCATAGTCACCGGCCCGAAAGACAAAGGCCTTCTCGATCCTTGCCTTTTTCAGCAGGGGCCGCAACAGCTTCAACGTATTGGCCTTGGTGGACAGCAGCCGTTTGGGGGGCTTGGGGTTGAAAAAAGAAATCCCGTCAATCCGAAAATGCTCAGTAAAAAGTTCAAACTCCTGAAATTTCGAGGTAAAAATCTCATCCTGAATCCGGCTGTCGGCCAGCCGTTTATAATATTCGGGCTGAATCAATTTCCCCCCCACCGACTCCACGAATTCCCTTCCCGGCACATCCCGCCAATCGTCACCGTGGATCAACACCAGGACCGCCCCGGGGAACTCGGCATGAATGGCCTGGAGATTTTCAGTAGGATCCTTCAAAGTCTGTTCAACTACCCGATCCACATAGCAAATTGAAGAGATAACCGCCTTACGCTCCTCAAAATTGGCCACCGGTCGGTGTTTATACGCGGCAACCGCCTCATCGCTCAGGACACCGCAGATATGAAGATCCCCCGCCTCTTTGGCGGTTTTGAGAAGCTGTAAATGTCCATAATGGAACAGGTCGGCAACCACAAAGCTGTAGACGACCCGCTCTATTTTATTACAATCCACTTCCATTCCATACTGTTCCTACACTATAAAGTCAGTCATCCGACACCACAGGCGTTCCGCCTGTGGGATTTCTTTGCCGTAAAGATTGTTTTCTTCCCCTGGATCAACAACCAAATCGAACAATTCAAATTGATTGGTGGTGGTATTCTGGATGAGCTTCCAACGCCCGTCTCGCACACACCGAACATTGGGACTGTTGGGCGAAGGATAAGCCCCGTCAACCCCACCTGTTTCGCTGAACGCCAACCGATTCTCCCGGTCTTCCCCTCGGATCACCGGCAACAGGGAACTTCCCATGACTGGTTTTTTGCCTGATTTCGGCTTTAGCCCCAAAAGATCGAGCAGAGTCGGCAAGATATCAATGGTGCGCACTTGGCTGGTTATTTCCTGACCAGACGGCAAGCGACCGGGCCACAGCCAGTAATGCCAGATCCGAATACTATAGTCATAGGTAAAAGTGCCATAGGCCTTTTCCCCTGGTCTCTCTCCATTACTGGAACCGTGATCGGTCATCACGATGATCAGAGCGTCCCCATCAGGATCCTTTTCCCTGATATATGAAACAACTTGTTCGAGATACTCGCCAGCTTGACTGGCAAATTGCCGGTAACGTTGACGATTCTGCTCCTGATTGCCGAAATATTCCTCGTCAAAATTACCGTATCTTTTAATAACCTGCTTCACCACATCGTGATGAATCTCTCCGTAATGCAGATACGAAAAACAGGGTTCAGGGCGTGCAAAAACCGCATCTATTTCCCGCCGATGGCTGGCCAGGATATCCTTCTCTTCTTCCTCCGAGACAGAAGTAAAGACATCAAAGCCGCTGTGCGGCAAAAGGATCGGACTGAAGGTGTAAGCTCGGGTATGGTAGCCTGCCGCCGCCAGATACTGCGCCATGGTATAGCATTGACGCGCGTCAAAGTGATCCGATTTGGTGTAGGCATTCACTCCGTTCTCCCGACCATACATTCCGGTAAGAGTCGCATGGCAGGATGCCAGGGTGTAGGGGGCGTAGGTAATGGTCTGAGAAAACAAGACCCCCTGCTCAGCCATCTGGGCAAAAAAATGATGTACATCCCGGGCGTCGTTCCGGAATTGGTCCAAAAGAATCAAAAAAATGTTGGGCAGATCCCGCTTTTGGGATCCGCCCAATATACATTTCACTCGCTTTAAAAAACTCATTTCTACAAATAACCAAGTTTTATCAATTCGTCCCTGATCAGAGGGTTCTTCATCTTCACACCGGCAGAACTCCCGATGTTGAGGGGATACTGGTTGATATCGTATGTCGCATCAATGCCCCTGTAAAAACGGACCATCTCTTCATGCAGTTCGTCTGCGACCGACTGTTGTTCGGCAAGTATGCTATTTTCCGGGCTCTCATAGCCCCCCACCGGGAAGAGATAACGCGTCCCGTTTGATAGCCAGACATACTTGAATTCCTCGCTACGCACCGCCCGGTAAAAGACGTTGCTGCGCATGATCAATCGGGGAAATTCCTTGAGCCGCTCCGGCAAAACCACCGGTGGAGAATCAACCACCAACCGTCTTGCCTGGTTCACCACAGTGGAGTTGAAGACTGAGGCGCCATCCAGAGTCGATTCGCCCGTCGGAAAATCCGCCTCGCCGAGCAGGTCGAAAATTGTTGGCAGAATATCCAGTGCGGATGTCAGGTGAGGCAGGGTCTGCCCCTTGGCAAACCGTCGCGGGAAGTGAATGATACAAGGGAGCCGATGGAGTTCTTCTCTCACGGTGAGTCCATGGTTAAGATAACCGTCATCACCGAACAGCTCGCCATGGTCGGAGGTAATGATCAGAATGGTATCGTCCAGTAGCCCCTCCCTCTGCAGGCGCTCGACGAAACCGCCCACCAAATGATCTGCATAGAGCAGTTCGGCCTGGTACATCTTTTTCATGGACTCGATGGCCGACGAGGCTGCCCCGTAGTTGCCGTTTGCCCAGGCGTGCATATTATTCTGGATTTCGAAGGACAGACGTTCCGGCTTTTCTTTTTGGAAGATCTGGTCTCGGCACCACTGCGGAGGATAGTACGGGGTATGAGGATGCAACAAGGTGGTGTAGGCAAAAATCGGTCTCCCCACCTCTGCTTGTTTGAGTTTCTCCACCATATAGTCAAGGGACTTCCGGCCGTCAAACCTTCGGGCCGCGGCCCGGACCACTCCCTCCTGGCCGACAATCCCGCGATAAACCTTCCGCAGGTTCCCCCAGAGTTTCGAGTTGTTACGCAGCCGATCCAGAATCCGATCCTTCACCGCTGGTGACTGCGCCGTCTTCTCGGCGTACTTCTCAGGATAGTAGAAGTCGTCAAACCCGAACTCGTCTTCATAGCCAGCCGGCGGGATAAAGCTGACCATACAATGGCCGTAACACCGATATCCCCTTTTCCTGAGCATGGTCGGCAGGGCCTTTATCTCCCCCTGCAACTCGGAGAGATTATGCACCTTACCGTGCCTGGCCGAGTGCTGCCCGAGAAAAAGCCCCACATGTGCCTGGGCCGAACCACAGCCGGAGGCGTAGTGATCCTGCAGAACAAGGCTGCGGGCCGCCAAGGCATCGATATGTGGTGTAAGATCCGGACCACCATAGCATCCGAACATGTCCCGTCGGGCCGAATCCAGAACAATCAGGGCGATATTAGGCTGTTTCTTGTCCACGGATTTTCTCATATTCTTCTTCGATCAAACCCAGAATCCCCTGTCCCAGGTCGACAAACTCGTTGGGGACTATCTTATGACCGGCCTTGGGGGTATAACGATAGGGGGTCAGGGAGTAATGGAACTGGTTATATTCCTCACCGGCAGGCGAGAACTCCAATTCAACATCGTGGCCAATGATCTCTCTGATCATCAACAGGAGTTCCCGGGTGGTCATCACCTGCGTGCCGGTAATGGTCAGACACCGATTTCGGTACTCGGCCGCCATAGCCTTCAGGCTTAACTTGGCAGCGTCCTTGACATGGATATACTCCCGCTTCTCCTGGCCCGACCCGGGATAGGTCACCCTACCCTCCCGCACGGCTTGGGACACGAATCGCCGGATACCGTTCCAATTCTGGGCACGGGGTCCATAAAGGGAGCCATAACGAAGAGTTGTGTAGCTCAGGCCATATTCGGTGCTGTAATTCTCCAAAATCGCTTCGACGGCCTGCTTGCTCACCCGGTAAAAGGAGCCCTTCTGACTGTAGACATACACGGTCGAGGCAAACAACAATCGCTCCACATTGGTTGCCAGACAGGCCTCTATCACGTTGACACTACCGATAATATTATGCTCGATGGTGGATTTGGGACTCTTGACCGCATGCCCGATATCCGCCACGGCAGCCAAGTGGAACACATACTTTGCTCCCTCCATGCATTCCTGCAGGGTCGCCTGGTTAAAAACATCGCCCACCACCATTTCCTGGCCAGGCTGCAACCATGCTGACGGTCGAAGGTCGAACACCGTAACCTGATATCCCTGGCCGGTCAATTCATCGGCAATGTGACTCCCCAAAAATCCGGCGCCGCCGATCACCACGACCTTCTCTTTCTCAGCCATATCCTCTCCGTTAATCAACTGAGGCCCACGCCCAACAATGAGAACTGAGCTTATGCTGACTCAAGAAACCCTGAAAGGCGGCAAGGGTCTCAGCATCCTGCCCCAACAATTTCTGAATAAAACGCATCTCCGGGGGCAGCGCTTCCCCCCCCGCAACTGTTCGCCTGACAATTTCCACATCCAGTTTCCCCGGCGTGAAAACGTTAACATTGGTAAAGCCGGCCCGTTTCAACATTTCCTCAAACCCCTTTACCGACAAAAAATTCAAATGATTGGCCGGCGCAACGATCTGGGCCTTGTCCCACAACACCTGAATATCAAAACCGTCAACCGTTAGACCGGTCAGCAGCAACCTGCCCTTCCTTCCCAAGTTACGCCGCAGGGCCTGACAGAAGCGAAAGGGATCATAGGCATGCTCAATCACCTCAAAGGCCACCAGCAAATCAAATGGAGGGACTTGACCGGCAATTTCTTCAGCCATGCATTGTATAACTTCGAATCCCTTGCCGCGACACACTTCAGCCATTTCTCCGTTCGGTTCAATGGCCGTCAACGTGGCACCGGGGTACTGCCGCTCCCATTCCTCCAGAAAGAGGCCGTATCCGGCCCCCACCTCTCCCACCATCCGCGGCGAAAGGAGATCCTCGGCCAACAGCCTGGCAACCTCCCGTACCCTGGGCCGGAACAGTTTTTCCCGCCTGGCATCCGCGACCATGGGATAAAAGGTTTTGAACAGATATTGATTGGATGCCCCTTCCTGATAGAACCTGGTAAATGCCGGCAATGGAGGGCGCGGCGACTGAAACAGAGACCCGCAGGCGTCACAGACAACAAAACCGAAGGTGTTTTTGACAAAGGCCGGGGTGACCCGATGACAGTCACAGGCCGGGCAGGGAAGGTCATGCCGAGGCTGTCCGACAAAAAAAGTCTCGGCATCCTCGGCGCACAAGGCTATCAACCTCTCCATGGCCTCGGCTGATCTGATCTCAGACTCCTTCATTCCCTCCCCCAGTCGCCAACGTGTCAACACGTCGGCCGTTATTCCTTAAGGTTCTGTACATATTCCTTGAACTTTGGGAAGGAAGCAAACAGACCAAGATCGACCATCTCCTGGAGTCTTTCACGGGAGAAATCCCACCAGCGAGTGGCCAGAAAAAACTCTATATCGTCGGCGCCGTATCTCTTCTTAATCTCTCTGGCAGGATTACCGGCCACAATGGTGTACGGGGACACATCCTTGGTTACCACGGCCCCGGCTCCGACGATTGCCCCGTCATGAACCACAACGCCCTTGAGGATCACGGAGTTGGCCCCCACCCAAACATCGTTACCAATCCTGGTCTCAATATGATCCTGATCCAGATTTGTATAGCCCTTAACAAAAAAACCGCTGGTCTCATACAGGTAAAAGGTATGGGTGGTCACCGCGGTGTTATGCTCCCACAGTCCAATATGACAGCCATTGGCAATAGAAGTAAACTTGGCCACCACCGTTTTGTTGACCAGGGTGCGCTGGGAGACATAACTATAATCACCGATGATACTGTCGCGAACCTCCGAATAATCCTTAACCCGGGTATAATCTCCCAAGACGGAGTTATTCACCGCCGCAGTATCGGCAATAAAAACCTTATGCCCGACCGTATTATTGGACATCGTTGCTACCGAAGTGCATGATACAGCTTGCGTTGGACGGTCTTGGCCAACCGATACACGGCTGGGGAACGCTTGATAATCCTCCTGGCAACCCGGGTTTTCCAGTCATCACGAACCCATCCCCTTTCCCGACTGAAAATCCCGTACGGCAAAAAACGCCGCTGACAGTTACGACAATTAGCATGAGGTAACTTGCCGTCAATAAAGGCTTTCCGAAAGGAATCCAGCTTAGGGGACCGCCAGGACTCCGTCAAGTCCCCGGAGAATTCCGAATAGGAAAAATCCATAACATGGCAACAAGGATTAACCTCCAACTGGTCGTTGATATAGATATCCTTAAACGGCATAAGGCAGAGGGAAAAACCATCATCCACCAAGGGAGGGAGAAAGACACTTTCGAGGTTGTAGCTCTTGGCCATGACCTTGTCCAACAGGGCGCAGACTTCCCGGTCATTCCGCCTCAGAGGGAGCATGGTGTTGTCCATATGGTTGTTGACATTATGAAACCCCACCTGATCAACCCCCAGCTCTTCCCCAAATGCAATCATGTCCTCGATTTCGTGAAAATTTCCCTGGTGCAAAAGAAAACTCACCGCGACATAGGGATGGGGAAGCGTCCCCCGCAACCGCAAAAGCTCCCTGACGTTACGGCATAACTTGTCAAAATCACCAGGCTTTCCGTGACGTTCACGTTGATAGCCAGTATCATCCATGGCGTCGAAGCTAAACTGCATCCTGGACACATTACTTTCACAGATCCGGTCAAGGTATTTGTCCAACAGAAGTCCGTTACTATTGATTGTGTGGTGGCGCCTGGGACATCTCTGACCAACTCAGCAAATTCAAGGACATGTTTATTGAGAAGGGGTTCCCCACCAGCCATGGCATAACTCACCGCATATTCCCTGGTCGCCTCTTTTACCCTGTTAAACTGTTCAACGCTCAAGAAGGATGCCTTCCGAAAATACTCATTCCCGGAATAAGTGCAGTTCGGACAGGAAAGGTTACAGGCCCTGGTGAGATAGAGACAGACCCTGATCGGCTGAAACGTGTAATTCTTAAGGGTTGGCTTCAGCAAAAAAGTTTCGTATTTCAGCTGGTTACGTTCTTTTGTATTCATCTGGGTCCTCGATCTTTAACCCTAATTACCGCTTTCAGGCGATATCTTTCTGCCAGAGGGTGCTCCCCTTGCGTACCATCCCCTGAAGTCATGAGTGGCTCGAAGACGCCCAACCGATCATCTTGTTCAGCCCTGTTTCGAGGTCATACATGGGACGAAATCCCAACAAATTTTCCGCTCGCCTGATATCGGCATAGATGCCATGAATGTCGCCCGGGGTATTCCCCTTGAATTCCACGGGCACCTCCTTCCCATACAAACGGGTCATCAAAGCCAGCAACTCCTCAATGGACGTTCTCCGACCAGTGCCGATATTAAAAGCCATACCAGCTGATTCCGGTCGCTGCAGACAAAGCTCAAAGGCATCCACAACATCGTCAATATAGACAAAATCCCGATACCGATCCTTGCTTCCCTTTACCAAAACATGTTGTGCGTCCAACATCTGGGCCATAAAAATACTGACCATGCCTTGCCGGAAGTTGGTCATATTCTGTCCCGGCCCATATACATTAAACAGCCTCAATGCAGTGGAACGAATGCCGAATCGTTCGTATATCCGCAAATACTCCTCGCTGGCCAATTTCCCGACCCCATAAAAGGACTCCGGATGAGCGGACTCATCCTCGGAGATTGCTCTGTCGGGCTTCACACCATAGACAGACATGGTGCTCGCATAGAGAAAACGGTGACATCCCACCTGCCTGGCATAATCCAACAGCAAAAGAGTGGATTCCGTATTGGTGCGCAAATCGTATACCGGGTCAGAGAAGCTTATTTCCCCGGAACTCTGGCCGGCAATATGGAGAATGGCGTCGTAAGCTAAACGCGGAATCTCCTTGAGAACCTCCGGATCCTGACAATCAGACGCAAAGAACTCTACGCCGTCGGGAATATTTTCCCGATATCCGGTGGACAGGTTGTCAATGGAAACCACCCGATCCCCTTGCTCCAGCAAGCGTTTGGCAACTGCCGCCCCGATAAACCCGGCCGCGCCGGTAATCAAGTAATTTGCCATCAGTTAATTGTCCCAGTTTTTTATGTCAATCACGTCTGCCAACGACCTTGGCCGGAACGCCGACAGCAATACTGTACGGCGGGATATCCCGGGTAACAACGGCACCGGCTCCGATCACACTGCCCTGTCCGATGGTCACATTCCTGAGGACCACGACGCTGGCCCCCAGCCAGCAATCCTCGCCGATATGAATGTAACCTCCTTGGTGCCCCTGTTCCTTGACCGGCACCCCCGGATCGGCAAAAACATGATTCGCAGCTCGCAACACCGAATTAGGCCCAATGGCCACGTGATCCCCAATGGTAATTTCTCCCTGGCTGGCGTCAACGATCACGTTACGGTTAATCGCCAACCCTTGTCCCACGCGAATATTCTCGCAGCCAACAAAATGCACCCCGGGAAAAATATTGCTGCCGCCCTTGAACTCTCCGAGTCGTGCGGCCCAATACCGGGCCCGCAGGCCGTTTCCGACCGCCCCGAAAGGCAAGAGGGCCACGACCTCTTCGAGCCAGCAAGAGAGCTCCGACTTCAAGAGTCTCAGCCCCCCCAACATTCTTATGATACCCCGGTCTTATAACTGGCCATCAGGAGGTCATCGCACATCAACTCCCGCACCCTGTCAAGATCGGCTGAGGTGTCAACACTCAACGACAGGGTCTTGGTCATCACCATCTGGACGGTATCCCCATGCTCCAGGATACGCATCATGTCCACCGATTCGATCCGCTCCATAGGCGTCTCCGGCATATTGTTAAAGGCCAGCAGGTAATCCCTCTGGAAGGGAATGATGCATACCTGTTTGTACATAGGCACCTCAGTGACCCCTTTCTTCCGGGAAGGAATCGGCTCCCGGGAAAAATAAAGCGCTTTGCCACTGAGGTCCACCACCACCTTGACCTCATTGGGGTCCTCGAATTCGGTCACCGTCGCCATTTCAGCCATCAGATTGACCACCTTGACGGAACTGTCCGCCAGAAGGGGAGCCACCGAAGTAGTGATCATCTCGGGAGTCACCATGGGCTCGTCTCCCTGAACCATTACAACGATATCGATGCGTTTGCCGGTCTCCTGCTCGATCTTCAACATAGCCTCGGCAGTGCGGTCCGTACAGCGCTCATGGGTATCGGCGGTCATTACCGCCTTGCCGCCGATGGAGACAATATAATCGTAAATTTCCTGGTCACAGGTCGCCACATAGGTATCGGTCAAAAGCTCGGCCATTCTGGTCCGCAGGTAGACGTGACCGATCATTGGCATGCCGTGGATATCGGCCAAGGGCTTACCCGGAAAACGGCTGGATCCCATACGGGCCGGGATAATGGCCACCACCTCTTTCATAAGCTCACCTCATGTATCTGACGGCAGGCCACATCCAGCATTCGGATATCAAGACTGTAAGCCACAAACCGATATTGTTCCTCTATACGCTGCTTGAGCTGCGCAATCTCAGGTTCGATCACATGGATGCCGGTGGCCTTGCCCGACCGGCCGCCGACCTCGCGAATGCGGGCCATGGCCTTACACATCTCGGGGTGCTCAAAGTCACCAGGCACCCCCAGCGAACCGGAAAGGTCATAGGGACCGACAATATACCCGTCCACGCCGTCGACCGCCAGAATTCCCTCCAGATTACGAACCGCTTCGATGTGTTCGATCTGGACAATCACCACCGCTTCCTGGGCCTGCCACGATCTGTATTCGGCAAAAGAGATTCCGTATCCCTGGGCTCGTGCCAAACCGACGCCCCGATTGCCGGCGGCCGGATAACGGACGGCAGCAACGGCCTGCTCGGCCAAGGCCACGGAGTTGACCATGGGCACGATAATTCCGTGAGCCCCGGCATCCATAACCCGCTTGATCTGCACCGGATCATTGGCCGAGAGGCGAACCAGAGGCACGACGCCGCAAAGATCAATCACCCGAATGAGTTCCTCCGCCTCCCTGATCGTAATTACGCTGTGTTCAAGGTCGACAGCCAGCCAGGAAAATCCGGCCTTGGCCATAATTTCGGCAATGGCCGGATGAGCCAAGGTAATCCAACTGCCGATTTCGGTACGCCCTCCTGACAATCGAAGCTTGAATCCTGTCTGCATAGTTTTTCCACCATCCGGTCGGTCAAAAACCGTCCATTGATTTATATGTCAAGAGCCGTGAGGAGATTCTCGACCGCCATTTCTTCCATTCGAATTCTGGCCTCTTGAGCGTAGGAACCAATGTGGGAGGTAAGAACAACATTATCGAGATCCCTTAACGGCCCAAGGTACGGCTCCCGCTCAAACACATCGAGACAGGCCCAGGCCACCTGCCCATCCTGCAGGGCAGCAGACAAGGCTGCTTCGTTGATCAATCCCCCCCTGGCAGTATTGACCAGGATCACCCCCTTCCGACAACGGGCCAGCTGCTCAGGGCCTAAAATCTCACCACCGCCACTGGCATGAACAGTGATGATGTCCGCCTCGGCAAGCAGCTGCTCGAAAGTGACGCAGACCGCAGAGGCCCCACCATCCTTTATGCAGATATCAGAATAAATCACCTCGGCGCCAAAGGCGTGGGCCAATTCACCGACCCGCTGGCCAATGGCCCCGTACCCCACAATTCCCATTTTTTTCCCAGAAAGCAGAGAACCGGTATACTTTTTCCAGATTCCGCCCCGGATCTCCCGGTCATGCCGGGCAATATTGCGCAAGGCGGCCAAGATCATGCCGATGGTCAGTTCGGCCACGGCCTGATCCAACACCCCCACGGTGCGTCGGACAGTAATTCCAAATTCCCGGGCCGCCTCGTGATCCACATTGTCCCAGCCCACCCCGACCCGGGAGACCACTTTCAGAAACCCCTTGGCCATATCCAGAATGGCCCGAGGAATGGGCTCGGTTCCGGCCAGCAGACCAATCGGCCGATGTCGGTCCAGAAGCTCCTGCAGTTCGCCCTCGGCAAGTTTTCTACCATAGGGGTTCACGACCGGCGCCAATTTTTTTTCTTTCAACAACTCCAAAAGTTGCGGAGAGTTGGCCCCAAAACTTGAAGTGGTGGCGAGTACGGTATTCATACCCCATCCCCTCCTTTGTGATTGTCAACCATCCCCTGCTGGTAGTATCGGTAATACCGGCCCTGCCGCCCATACAACTCCCGGTGGGTGCCTTCCTCGATCACCCGCCCCTCCTCAAGGACCACGATTTTATCCGCCTGCACGACGGTGGACAACCGATGGGCGATCACGATTATGGTTTTTTCTCTGCCAAGCTTCTCGATAGCCCCCTGGATCAGTCTCTCGGATTCGTTATCCAGGGCGCTGGTGGCCTCGTCAAGGATCAGAATCTGAGGATCCTTGACCAAGGCCCGGGCCAGACATATCCTCTGCTTCTGGCCGCCTGAAAGCCGGGTCCCCCGTTCGCCGACCACAGTCTGATACTGTTGTGGCAGTTCCAGAATAAACGTCTCCGCATTGGCCAGCCGGGCCGCCTGCCTCACCTCTTCCTCAGTAGCATCGACCTTGCCATACCGGATATTGTTGAGCACGGTGTCATGAAACAAATAAGGCTCCTGCTCCACCACGCTTATCCGGCTGTACCAATCATCCTTTCTAATCTCCCGCAAATCAATTCCATCGACCAAAATTGTCCCAGAGGATGGTTCGAAATGTCGGGCAATGAGGTCGATCAAGGTCGTTTTTCCTCCCCCGGATCCACCGACCAGGGCGGTTGTTTTGTTTTTCTCAATCTGCAGGTCAATCCCCTTCAAGGC
>Ga0224496_10001620_pt1 | contig 13839 bp, 12 predicted proteins | sample SF_Jul11_sed_USG_2_FD_168127 | JGI IMG/M metagenome (GOLD analysis project Ga0224496, IMG submission 168127) | Sediment microbial communities from San Francisco Bay, California, United States - SF_Jul11_sed_USGS_8_1 | ecosystem: Environmental > Aquatic > Marine > Sediment | place: USA... | reverse complement strand
CTGATGGTCGATCTCGACGAGCGGATCATCGACCAGCGCGGCCATGTCGCCACACTCGAGCGGCTCGAGCAGGTGTGGAGCGCCGCCGAGCGCCAGATCCGGACCAACGATCCCGACGACGTCTTCAACTTCGAGCAGGCGATCGGCCTCGCCCGCAGCGGCGTCGAGCGGCGTCGCCCCGCCGACGCCAGCAAGGGCTACAAGATCATCGCCGACGTGATCGACGACTATCTCGCAACCCGCTGACGGCGATCTGCAACTGGTGTAGCGTCGCTCCATGGGGCTACGGCTCACCGCCGATCGGAATGTCGCGCCGACGACCGAGATCGAGGTGTTCGCCACCGGATCGACGCGAGCAATCGCTGCGGTCCCGACGGCCGAACACGGTTTGCCGGGTAACCGAGCCGAGCCGCACCTGTCGGCGTCGCTCTCCGAACGGATCCAGCAGGGCGGCGGCCTGGTGAGAGAAGGCATCGATCATGCTCGCGACTTCCGTGCCCGCCCCGGCCCCCGCCCAGGTGCATGCCCGGTCCAGCCCGCGACGACCAGCAGGCGGACCGGCGGCGACACCGACATCGTTCGACCCGTGCTCGTTTCGCCGGCGGTCGCCAGCGAGCTGGCAACTTCGGGCGTGCTGTTCGACGACCCGATCCCACACCTGTCGTTCGCGCCTCGCGATGACAGCGGGCAACGATTTCTGATGTGGGACGCCGAGCTCGAAACGGGTGGGCGCCGGCGCCGGGTGACCTTCCACCTGCTCGGCTCGCCATCGCTGCTGGTCACCGTGCTCGAACTCGTACCGTGCCGACGTCCTCGCTACCGGCGACAACAGTTCGTCACCGATGGCGTCGCAGCGGTCGAAGTCATCGCCAGGCGGCTCGAGCGTGCCGCCGGTGAATACCGGTCTCCTGCGGTCGGCGTCGGGATCAGACGTCGTCGACCCGGCAGCGCGTGATGCGCGGTTCGGGTCAGCCGCGGAGCGGTTCGGGCAGGTCCTGGCGATGGACGACCGACAAACGTTGGGTGCTGCGGGTCAGGGCCACGTACAAGGCCCTCAGGCCGTGTACCTGGTCGTGCACGATGCGGCTCGGCTCGACGACCACGACAGCATCGAGCTCGAGACCCTTGATCACGCTGACCGGGACGACCGTCAGCGACTGGTCGAGTCCGGTGCTGGCGGCCCGCCCGTGCTCGAGGCCCGCCGCGGTGAGCGCCCGCGAAAGTTCGTCGCACAACGCGTCGGGGGCGACCACGGCGACACTGCCGGACGACATCTCCGAACGCAGGAAGCGGACCTCGTCGAGCACCCCGTCGATCAACGAATCGACCCGGATCACCCTGGGGCCCGTATCGCCGACACGGACCGAGTCGGGCACTCGCAGACCAGGCGTGGCGACCGCCATGACCTTGTTGGCGAGCGCCATGATCTGAGCCGGAATCCGGTAACCGACCGACAGGCCGATCACGCGCGGCGGCTTGCGATCGGGCAGGAACTCGAGCACCTGATCCCAATCGTCGGGCGCCAACGGGCCGGTCGCCTGAGCGATGTCGCCGACCACCGTCATCGAGCCGCTGAGCGAGCGTCTCGCCGCCATCTTGAGCTGCATCGGAGTGAGATCCTGGACCTCGTCGATCACGATGTGTCCATACGTGCGAATCTCGTCGAACTCGTCGATCTTGCCGCCCTTGCCCGGCTTCGGGCCGAGCACCTCGCGAGCGTCGTCGAGCAGCGCCACGTCGGCCTGGGTCCAGCGCACGTCGTGGACCGAAGCACTGCGGGGACGATGCAGCGCCTTGTACTCGCGTTCTTCGAGAACACCGTCGGCGGCGAGCCTCAACAGGGCGTTCGACCCGAACAGGTCGTGCAGCAGTTCGGCCGGCGTGAGCAAGGGCCAGATACGTTCGAGCGCCTCTCTGACCTCGGGTAGCGATCGAACCGCAGAGCGCACCTCACGAGGAGTCGCATCGCCATAGCCCCACGTGGCCGCCATCGATGCCCAGATCTCGCCTTCGACAAACCCTCGGGCGCTGTTGTGACGCCGGAACCGGCGCTGCGCGTGGCGCACGATACGCGCCGTCTCCTCGGCACGTAATCGGACATAGCCCGACCGGAAGGGAACGACCAGATCATGGCGCAGCGGCCGCTCACGATCGCTGATCGCCTGGTCGATCACGTCGCTCATGCGAGCGTCGCCCTTGACCCGCTCGGTCAGCGCCGACTCGGGATTCTGTCCGCGAACCGCAAACGTCACGTCGGGCACCAAGTCGGACAACACGACCTGCTCGATACCTGCTTCACCGAGCGACGGCAAGACCTGCTCGATGTATTTCAGGAAGACTCGGTTCGGGCCGATCACCAACACGCCCTGATCCTCGAGTGGGAAGCGGTAGGTGTACAGCAGATAGGCGGCGCGGTGGAGCGCCACGACCGTCTTCCCAGTGCCCGGCCCCCCCTGCACGACCAGCACGCCGGCCTGGGATGAACGGATGATCTCGTCCTGCTCGCCCTGGATCGTGGCAACGATGTCGCCGAGCGTGCCGGTACGACCTCGTTCGAGCGATGCGATCAACGTGCTGTAGCCGCGCAGCCTCGAGGCAGGACCGGTCGAGTCGGCGAGCCCCTCGTCGTGGCCGAGACCGAGATGGCCCTCGCCGAACAGTTCGTCTTCGATCCCGAGCAGATTGCGGCCTTCGACAGCGAAGTGGCGGCGCCGTGCGAGGCCCATCGGCTGGCGGCCGGTGGCACGATAGAACGGCTCGGCGACCGGCGCCCGCCAGTCGATCACGACCGGTTCGGCGTCTGTGTCCGCCACGGCCAGACGCCCGATGTGGAACCCCTCCAGCTCGCCACCCGAGACCGGAGCACCGTCGTCGTCGACGGCATGTCGGTCGATTCTCCCGAACACCAGTGCGGCGCCTCCGAGATCGAGGTCCGTCAGCCGCTTGACCAGGGCTTCGTCGAAGGCGTTCCGTTCGAAACGGGCCTGGAAGGTACCGCCCAGGTCGGGTTCGGTGAGGTCACGTAGCCGCCACGCCGACGTACGACTCTGCTCGAGACAGTCGTAGGCGTGATCGATATACGCCTGTTCGTCGGCGAGATCAGGGTGGTGCTGCGTCATCGATTCCGAAATGCTCAGAGGAAACTGGGTGCTGGTGGACACGCGGGACCACCGAATTGGGGGACGAGATACTCTATCGGCGCCGGTAGCGTCCTCCCCCAGCATGAATTCGAACCCCGCGCCTGCGCCCGACGTCCCGTTGCTCGATGCAGCGATCGGCCGCCCAGCGCGGCGCACACCGGTCTGGTTCATGCGCCAGGCAGGTCGTAGCCTGCCCGAGTACCGGGCGATCCGGGGCGACGGATCGATTCTCGACGCCATCAAGCAACCCGAACTCTCGGCCGAGATCACGCTCCAACCGGTCGACCGGTACGGTGTCGACGCCGCCGTGCTGTACAGCGACATCGTGGTGCCACCGCACGCGGTCGGCTTCGGGATCGACGTCAAACCTGGCACCGGCCCGGTCGCCGAATCGCCGATTCGGGGCGCTGGAGACCTCGACCGCTTGCGTCCACTCGAGCCCGACGACGTCGGCTACGTCGCCGCCACCGTCGATCTGCTGGTTGCGGAACTTCCGCACGACGTGCCGCTGCTGGCATTCGCCGGTGCACCTTTCACGGTGGGCAGCTATCTGATCGAAGGTGCCCCGAGCCGCACCTACCAGCACACCAAGGCGCTGATGCACACCGACGCCGCGCTGTGGCATCGAATCATGGAACGCCTGGCCGACCAGGCCATCACGTTCATCGACGTGCAGCTGCGTCACGGCGCACGTGCCTTCCAACTCTTCGACTCGTGGGCCGGCTCGTTGTCGGTCGCCGACTACGACCGGTTCGTGTTCCCTCACTCGCAGCGTGTGTTCGCCGAACTCGCCGACCGTCATCCCGGCGTCATCGGCATCCATTTCGGAATCGGATGCGACCACCTGCTCGAGCGCATGTACGCCGCAGGGGCGGGTGTGATCGGGCTCGACTGGCGAACCCCGATCCGGAACGCCCGCCAGCGGCTCGGTGCCAACACGGTCGTCCAGGGCAACCTCGACCCTGCGCTCGTGTTGGCCGGCCGGGACGCAGCACTGGCGGGAGCGCGGGCCGTGCTGGCCGACAACGCCGGTCACCCTGGACACATCTTCAATCTCGGTCACGGGGTCCAGCCAGACACCGACCCCGATGTGTTGAGCGAGGTCGTCGCGCTCGTTCACGAGCTGACGACACGATGACTGCTCACCACCGTTCGAATGGTCGGGGCGAAGCACGGACGGCGGTCGTGTTGATGGCGTACGGCACGCCACGCTCACGCGGCGAGATCCTGCCGTACTACACCGACATCCGCCGCGGCCGGCCGCCGACCGGCGAACAGTTGGCGGATCTGACCGCGCGCTATGAGGCGATCGGTGGCCTGTCCCCGCTGGCCGAACTGACCGAGGCCCAGCGCACGGCGCTGCAAGCTGCGCTCGACGACATCGCTCCTCACGCATACGAAGTGGCGCTCGGCCTCAAGCACGCCGACCCGAAGATCGAGGCGACCGTCGACGAACTCGCTGCGCGAGGCTTCCGGCGCATCGTGGGCGCCGTTCTGGCCCCCCATTACTCGTCGTACTCGGTCGGGCAGTACCTGGGTCGGGTCGCCGATGCGGCTGCCCCACACGAGATGACGGTATCCGGCCTCGAATCGTGGGCGACCGAGCCGGCGCTGATCGACTTCGTCGTCACGGACCTGGCCGAGCGCTTGGCTGCGATGCCCAGCCGGACCCGAGTGCTGTTCACCGCCCACTCCCTACCAGAACGGATTCTGACCACCGGTGACCGGTACCCAGCGGAATTGCGAGCGACCGCCGAGCTCGTGGCGAGCCGGCTCGATCTCGCCGAGGGAGAGGGCTGGCAGATCGCCTGGCAGAGCGCGGGGCGGACACCCGAACCCTGGCTGGGGCCCGACATCCTGGAGGTGATCGCGTCACTCGGTGACGACCCCGACGTGGACGGCGTCATCGTGTCGGCCGTCGGATTCGTGGCAGATCACCTCGAGGTCCTGTTCGACCTCGACATCGAGGCCCGTCAACACGCGGCTCGGCACGGCCTGTCCTTCGATCGCACGGCGTGCGTCAACGACGACCCGTCCGTCATGGCGGCGCTGGCGCGCCGCGTGCACGAGGTGGCCGGCGGATGAAGCCACGGCGGGTACTCGTCATCGGGGGCGGCATCGCCGGTCTGGCCGCCGCCGTCGACCTGGCAGAAGATCCGGGTTACGAGGTCGAGCTCTGGGAGGCCACCGACCGACTCGGCGGCAAGATCGCCACGTCGCCGTTCGCCGGCCTCGACCACGTCGACGAGGCCGCCGATGCCTACCTGACCCGGGTGCCACAGGCAGCCGCGTTCGCCGAACGGGTCGGCCTACGGGCCGCTGACCTGACGGCGCCGACGGGCGCCAGCGCGATGGTGTGGCACGAGCGGCTGCACGACATCCCGGGCGGCATCCTGCTCGGTGTGCCGGCCGCCATCCGTCCGTTCGTCACGACCTCACTCCTGAGTTGGAGGGGCAAACTGCGCGCCGCAGCCGAGCCATTCCTGCCACGCACCGATCCCGACGACTCGCTCGGGCACCTGATCCGAGCCCGATTCGGCGACGAGGTCCACGATCGGCTGGTCGACTCCCTGGTCGGCAGTATCTATGCCACCGACACCGACCGTTCCAGCCTGGCCGCGGTTCCCCAGCTTGCCGATCTCGCCGGCAAACATCGCAGTCTGCTGTTGGGCGGTATGGGCGTGCGCCGCCGTGCATCAGCTTCAGCCCCTGGCTCACCGATCTTCGGCGCCCCACGGCACGGAATGGCGCGATTGATCGATGCTGCCGCCGCCCACGTCACCGGTCACGGCGGCACGATCCGCACCGGTCGCGCGGCTCACGTGGTCGAGCCCGACAGGGGCAGCGTACGGGTCGACGACCAGGCCTTCGACGCAGTCGTGCTGGCATCCCCGGCGAGCCCGACCGCTCCCCTCCTGGCGGTCGCGTTCCCCGAGGTCAGCGCTCGGCTCGCTGCGTTCGAGCATGCCGACGTGATCATGGTACGCCTCACCGTCGCAGGGACTGATTGGCCACAACACCTCCGGGGGCGGAGCGGATATCTCGTGCCGAAGCCGGCGCAGCGGCACGTCACGGCCGCCTCGTTCGGATCCCAGAAGTGGAACCATTGGGCGCCGCCCGACGGGTCCCAGCTGTTGCGTGTCTCACTCGGTCGCGACGGTCTGCCGGTCGATCATCTGGACGCCGACGCAGCGCTCGCGGCAACCGTTGACGAGATCGGGAAGCACCTCGGGTTCGACGTGCAGCCAGTGGAGACATCGATCACACGCTGGATCGGCGCCTTTCCGCAGTATCGACCACACCACCATCGTGTCGTCGCCGGCCTCGAGGCTGCCCTGCCACCGACGATCAGTCTGGCCGGCGCCAGCTACCACGGGATCGGCATCCCCGCCTGCATCGGTGGTGCCCAGCGTGCCGTTGCGAGAGTCAAGCACTCGGCCGCCGCTGCCGATCAATTCCTGTCATGATGGATTTGATGGAAGGGGTGCGGGACCCGCGTGTGCGCCGTTCGACCACTCGAACGGTGGCGTCGTTCGTCGTGCTCGCCTGCCTCGGGCTCACGGCGTGCGGCGGCTCGGCCGAACCGACCGCCGAGGCCGCCGACCCCACCGTCGCTCCGACCACCACGGTCGCCCCGACCACCACCGCGGCGGCGACCACCACCGTCGCCCCGACCACCACCACGACCACGATCGCTCCGACCACCACCGTCGCGGCGACCACCACCGTCGCGGCAACCACGACGGCGGCCCCCACGACGACCGCCTCACCGAGCACCACCGTGGTTGCGGCGTACGAGCCGATCGCTCCACCGGCCGACTCGTACGCAGCCGAGCCCGTGATCGAGGTGGGTTCGATCGCGATCCCGAAGCTGGGCGTCGACATGACGATGTACGAAGGCATTCGCCTCACGACGCTCGATTACGGACCCGGCCACTGGCCCGGCACCGCGCAGCCCGGCGAGCTCGGCAACGTCGTCGTCGCCGGACATCGCACCAGCAAACACCGGGTCTTTCGCAACGTCGACCAGCTCGTGCCGGGCGACGAGATCATCTTTCGTGACGCCGACGGCGAGTACATCTACCATGTGAACCGAGTCGAGATCGTCGAACCGACGGCGATGTGGATCGTCGACCAAACCGAAACCGCGACCGCGACATTGTTTGCCTGTCATCCGCCGGGCTCGACGGCGCAGCGGATCGTCGTGTTCGCCGACCTCGCCGCCTGATGATCGAACGCCTGAAAGGCGTCGCGCGTGTGAAACGCCCGGCCCTCGCTCTGCTCGGCGGTGCCGTCGTCGCCTTCTCGATGCCGCCGTGGGGCTTCTGGCCGGTCGCCTTCGCCGGCGTGATCGTGTTCGACATGGCGTTGGGGGATTCGATGACACGCCGACAGCGGGCGTGGGCCGGATTCGCCTTCGGCTCCGGCTGGATGTACATCGGCATGGCGTGGATGTGGTACCTCACCGTCCCCGGCTACCTGTTGAGCTGTGCCATGTTCGCCGGTCTCCACGCCATCGCCGCCGCCGCAGCCCCTGCCGGCCCGTGGCGCACGATCGGACGGCCGGCTGCTCACACCATCGCGGAAGTGCTACGGATGTCGTTCCCGTTCGGCGGGGTACCACTGGCGACGCTCGGGATCTCGCAGGCCGGCGGTCCACTGCTGGGCTTGGCTCGTCTCGGCGGCGTGATCCTGCTGACCTGGGTCGTGTTCCAGGTCGGATTCGCGCTCGCCGGTCCGGCGAGCGAGGTCGCCCGGATGATCGCCACCAGGCGGTTCGCCATCCGGCGCGAGTCGCTGCAAGCGGCGCCGCTGGCGCTGATCGTGGTGTTGGTGGCGCTCGCCACGATTGCTCCGGAGGGCTCGAACGCCAGTGCTGAACCGCTGACGATCGCCGCCGTGCAAGGCGGCGGAGAGCAAGGCACGAGTGCCCTCGATGTCCCCAGTTCACGTGTGACCCAGGCCCATCTCGACGCCACTGCGACGATCGAACCCGATCCGAAACTGGATGTGGTGGTATGGCCCGAGAACGGCGTCGACGTCAACCGCCAACCGTTCGAGGGCAGCGCCGCCCATCTCGCGATCGCTGCCGAGGCAGCGCGCCTCGGTGTGCCGTTCGCGGTCGGCGTCACCGTCGACTCGGAGTTCTCGGCTCATCCCAGCGACGACAGCTTCGTCAATGCGCAACTGATCGTCACACCGTCCGGAGACGTAACCAGCTGGTACGAGAAGGTCCAGATCGTGCCGTTCGGTGAGTATGTGCCGATGCGCGGCCTGCTGGAGGCGCTCGGCGCTCCACTCGACCAGATCCCTTCGGACGCCAAACGTGGCCGCGATCCCGCCCGGATCGCGCTGCCCGACGGCACCGAACTGGGCGTGATGATCTCGTGGGAGGTGTTCTTCGCCGAGCGCGGACGGGCCGCCGCCAGCGGTGCGATCCTGCTCAACCCGACCAACGGGGCCAGCTACACCGGCACGATCCTGCAGACCCAACAGGTCGCCTCGAGCAAGCTCCGGGCGGTCGAGACGGGGCGATGGATCGTGCAGGTCTCGCCGACCGGGTTTTCTGCGTTCGTCTCGCCCGATGGCGACGTGTTCCAACGCACCGACGTCAGCGAACGCAAGGTGATCACGATGGACGTACCACTGCGCCAAGGTTCGACGTGGTACTCGACGATCGGCGACCGGCCATGGATCGTGGCGGTGCTCGCCCTGCTCGCGATCGCACTCTGGTTCGGAGACTGGCGCCCGCGCCGAAGCATCGACGCCCCTGGCACCTGAATCACCTCGCCCGTCGATCAGACCTCGAGCATCAACGTGACCGGACCGTCGTTGACGATCTCGACCCTCATCTCGGTGCGGAACTCACCGGTCGCCACCCGCGCCCCCAGAGAGCGCAGCCGGTCGACGACGAGATCGACCAGCGGCTCGGCGTGCTCGGGCCGAGCCGCGTCGATCCAGCTCGGGCGACGACCCTTGTCGGTGTTGCCGTACAACGTGAACTGGCTGACGACCAGCACCTCGGCGAGGTCACCGTCCTCGAACCGATTGGCGAGCGAGCGGTTCATCACACCGTCCGCGTCGTCGAGCAGACGAAGGTGCCAGATCTTCTCCGCCATCTTCGCCGCCTGTGCCTCGCCATCGTCGTGCGTCACCCCGACGAACACGCACAACCCGGCGCCGATCACTCCCGATACGCGCCTCGAACCGTCGGGCGCGACCACTTCGACCTCAGCTCGAGTCACTCGTTGCACCAGGCCACGCATGGCGAGAAGCCTGCCACGCCGACCTCGATCGGGAACAATGGGAGTCGTGACCCGCGAATTACCCGACACCGTGCAGATCGCCACGGAGGCGACGCAGATCGAGATCGACACACGACGCGGCGGCCGGATCGCCCAGATCACTTTTCGAGGCGTCGAATTGCTGGTCGATGAGGGTTCGGGGAGACCGCGCGGCGATCCGATGCGCTGGGGGTCGTACCCGATGGTTCCGTGGGCAGGTCGAGTCCGGGCGGGGCAGTTCGAGTTCGACGGTCACCGCTACCAGCTGCCCGTGAAGGCCGACGGGCACGCCATTCACGGCGTCGGCTACACGTCCCCCTGGACCGTCGACAGCCGCACCACGACGTCGCTCGAGATGTCACTGGATCTGCCGACCGACCACACCTGGCCGTTCGGCGGCCGGTCACGTCAGCGGATCACCGTCGGCGACGAAGCGATCGTGCTCGAACTCGACGTGACCGCGGCCGAGCGCCGATGTCCCGTCGTGATCGGTTGGCACCCGTGGTTTCGCAAGCCCGAGCGATTCGACTTCCGCCCATCGGCGATGTACAGGCGCGAGGGCGGAATCGCAATCGACGAACAGATCGACGTGCCAGCCGGCCCTTGGGACGACTGCTTCGTCAACTTCGAACCGGTGGTCGCCACGATCGGCGGTGTCACCGTGCGACTGACGTCCGATTGCACCGAGTGGGTGGTGTACGACCAGCCCGAACACGCCAGCTGCATCGAGCCGCAATCCGGACCGCCGGACTCCTTCAACATCGACCCGAAGGTGCTCGGGCCGTGCGAGACCCTCAGCCGGTGGTTACGAATCGAGCTCGCCCGCTGACGCCACAGCAGGCGACCTCCCGCCTTCGCTGCGCGAAGTCCGCAAGAATCGCGAGATTCCGTCACCTTCCTCCTCTGGACCTCCAGAGGAGGGGGCGCACGTCCCATGTCCGACACCCCGACAGCTCTCACGTCGACCGATGCCGAACTCGTCGACGTTTGCCGGCGGCGCGACCTTGCCAGCGTGACAGTCGACGGCATGATCGCCAGATCCTCCGAGATCCCGAAGTGGGCCGGGCCGCCGCCGATCATGTGTCCGGCCCAGCCGGCAGTCCAACCGTCATCAACGTGAGCGGTGACGTGATCGACGAGACGCCGCTGTTGTCACCCGGTCAGATCGGGTCGATGTCGGCCGCAACCCCCGACCTCGTCGATTCGACCGGCGTGCTGGAACCTCGTACCTGGTCGTGGACCCTCACCGTCCGAGACGCTTACGGCAACACCACCTTGCTGGCAGGCGACACCGAAACTCCCGGGATCGGCGTTCCGTGTCCGTGAACGCCGATGCGCGCCGGACAGCTTGTTACCCAACGGTAATCGGCCGCCGATAGCCTGTCCGGATGCCGAGTTCGGCCGGGCTCGACCCGGAGGCGCCACTGTCGCTGGCCTACCTGACGTACCGGGGCAAACCCCACGTGGGTGGCCAAGGTATCTACACCCGTCACCTCACGAAGGCGCTCGTCGACCTCGGGCATTCGGTCGAGGTGCTCGGCGGCCAGCCCTATCCGGTGCTCGACGACCGGGTGGCCCTGACCAAACTGCCCAGCCTCGACCTCTTCAACGACCACTACCCAGGACGATTCCCCGCCTACTGGGAGTTCAAGACCCGCTACGACTTCCTGGAGGTCGCCCAATTCTCGACCGGCGTATTCCCGGAGCCTCTGGCGTTCAGCGCACGCGTCAACGCTCACTTGTCCAGGCGTCTCGGGGAGTTCGACCTGGTGCACGACAACCAGTGCCTCGGGTACGGGATCGCCAGACTCGAAGCGAAGATGCCGTTGATCGTCACGCTCCACCACCCGATCACCCGCGATCGGATGCTCGAGATGGAAGCGTCGCCGAATCGGTTCAAGCGTTGGTCGATCGGGCGTTGGTACAGCTTCGTCAAGATGCAGGGCAAGGTCGCCTCGCAGATGCCGCGCGTCGTCGTGGTCAGCGAGAACTCGATCCAGGACATCCACACCGACATGGGCGTCTCGCTCGATCGCATGCGCCTGGTCCCGGTGGGTGTCGACCCCGACCTGTTCAAGCCGGTCGACGGCGTCGACCACATCTCCGGCCGTCTGATCACGACCGCCTCGGCGGACGTAGCGCTGAAGGGGCTCGCCTATCTGATCGAGGCGATGGCCAAGCTGCGCGCCGACGGGCAGGACATCACGCTCACGATCATCGGCAAGCCGAAGCCGGGCAAGTCGATGGACCTGATCGACGAATACGACCTGGCGCCGCACATCGAATTCGTGTCGGGCGTCTCCGACGAACGGATCGTCGAGTTGTACAGCCAGGCCGAACTGGCGGTCGTGCCGAGCCTGTACGAAGGTTTCAGCCTGCCGGCGATCGAGGCGATGTGCTCAGGCACGCCGCTCGTCGCCACCGATGGTGGCGCGCTGCCGGAGGTGACCGGAACCGACGGCGAGACGGTGTTCCGCTGCCGCAAGGGTGACGCCGACGACCTCGCCGCCACGATCCGCCAGGCGCTCGCCAACCCTGAGGCCCGGTCCCGCGTCGGCGAAGCCGGCCGACAGCGCGTGCTCGAGCGATGGACGTGGACACGCTGCGCCGAACTCACCGTCGAGCAGTACCGCGAGGTGCTGGCGATGCCCCAGAACATCGAGAAGCTCCGCCGCAACGGGCGGCTCTGACCACCGGAACCACATGTTGACCATCCGATTCGACGAACTCGGGCTGCGACCCGGCGACCGTGTGCTCGATGTCGGTGCCGGGTTCGGGCGCCATGTCTACGAGTGCGCCCGGCGCGGCGCCCACGTCGTGGCGCTCGATTACGCCGCAGACGAGGTCACCGACACGCGCAACACGCTCGGGGCGATGGTGGCCGAAGGCGAGATCACCGCCGACAAGCTGATCGGCGTGCTGCGCGGCGACGCTTGCCGTCTGCCGTTTCCCGAGCACAGCTTCGACATCGTGATCACTTCGGAAGTGCTCGAACACATCCAGGACGATGTCGCCGCGATCGCCGAGATGGTGCGGGTCCTCAAGCCGGGCGGACGGTTCGCTGCGACGGTGCCGGCCTTCCTCCCCGAGACGGTGAACTGGAGATTGTCCGACGAGTACCATGCCCCGAAGAGTGAGGGCGGGCACGTCCGGATCTACGCCAAGACGGAGCTGCGTGCCAAGCTGCGTGCGGCTGGCCTCGTCGTCGACGGTTACCACCGGGCGCACGCTCTGCATTCGCCGTACTGGTGGCTGAAGTGCGCGGTCGGGCCTCGCAATGACGAGCACCCGGCCGTCGTCAAGTATCGCCGGTTCCTGGAGTGGGACATCATCGAGCAGCCGACCAGCACCAGAGTCGCCGAGCGAGTGTTGTCGCCGGTGCTCGGCAAGAGTGCGGTTCACTACGCCACGAAGCCGGTCGAGGCGTCCAACGGGGATCGTCGATGACCGCGATCCCGCACATCCCCGGCGTCCTGTCGGCCGACGAGGTCGTGCAGTCGGGTCACCACCTCGCCTCGTTGCAGACAGCGACCGGCATGATCCCGTGGTTCGAGGGCGGTCACTGCGACCCGTGGAACCACATCGAGTCGGCGATGGCGCTCGACGTGGCGGGACTACACGTCGAGGCCGAACGGGCCTACGAGTGGTTGGCCGACATCCAGCGCCCCGACGGCAGCTGGCACAACTACTACGTACCCGACGGCGACCGCGACGACACCGTCGAGGAGGCCAAGCTCGACACCAACGTGTGCGCATACATCGCAACCGGCGTCTGGCACCACTGGCGCTGCACCGGCGACCGAGGTTTCGTCGACAACATGTGGCCGAACGTCGAACGGGCGCTCGACTGGGTGCTGTCGCTCCGTCGCCCCGACGGGCTCGTGTTGTGGGCCATCGAACCCGACGCCCATCCGTGGGACTACGCCCTGCTGACCGGCTCGGCGTCGATCCAGCACGCTCTTCGGTGTGGCGCCGCGGTCGGCCTCGCCACCGGTTCACCCCGCCCCGACTGGGTCGAAGCGGCCGACGTGATGTGCACGCTGATCGGACACGCCCCGCTGTCGTTCCAACCGAAGACGCGCTGGGCGATGGACTGGTACTACCCGGTGCTGACCGGAGCGATCGAGGACGAGCATGCAAAGCAGCGGCTCGCCGACGGCTGGACGACGTTCGCGATGGACGGACTCGGCATTCGGTGCGTGTACGACGAGCCGTGGGTCACGGCGTCCGAGACCGCCGAGGCGTCGCTCAGTTACGCCGCGGTCGGGGACATCTCCACGGCGACCGATCTCCTGGCGTGGACCCGGCCGCACCGTCTCGACGACGGCGGTTACCTGACCGGCCTCGTGTACCCCGATCAGATCACATTCCCCCCCGAGCAGCACTCGTCCTACACGGCAGCTGCGGTGATCCTG
>Ga0224496_10001619_pt1 | contig 13846 bp, 9 predicted proteins | sample SF_Jul11_sed_USG_2_FD_168127 | JGI IMG/M metagenome (GOLD analysis project Ga0224496, IMG submission 168127) | Sediment microbial communities from San Francisco Bay, California, United States - SF_Jul11_sed_USGS_8_1 | ecosystem: Environmental > Aquatic > Marine > Sediment | place: USA... | reverse complement strand
GTCAGAATCGCTGCATAGAGCCACGCCGCCACGGCTGGTGATAGACCACGACAGCCAGACACAGGCGCGTGGCGAACAGGTCAAGGTCCAGTCGGATATGCTGGATAACATGGTTAATCATGCAGGCGAGATTAATATCTACCGGGCACGCATGGAGAAGCAGATCAGCGACTATCGCTTCAACCTGTCCGAGCTTGACCAGACCATCAGCCGCCTGCGTGACCAGTTACGCCAGCTCGAAATGGAGACCGAGGCGCAGGTCCTGCACCGTTATGAGCAGGAGTCTGATCAGCGTAATGCGGATTTCGACCCGCTTGAGATGGACAGGTATTCCAACCTGCAGCAGCTGTCACGCTCCCTGATGGAAAGTATCAGTGACCTGAGCAGTCTGCAGGACCTGATGGAAAATACCACCCGCGATTCCGAAACCCTGTTACTGCAACAGTCACGCGTCAGTACGGAACTGCAGGAAAACCTGATCCGTACACGCATGATACCGTTCGCGAGTCTGTCGCCGAGGCTGCGCCGGATTGCACGCCAGGCAGCCCGCCAGCTGGACAAGAAGGTAGAGGTTTCACTGGTCGGTGAAGATGGCGAAATGGATCGTGCGGTTGTTGAGCGGATTATCGCTCCGCTCGAACACATGTTACGAAACTCGGTTGCGCACGGCATTGAATTGCCGCGTGTCCGCAAGGCAGCCGGCAAGCCGGTGACGGGTAATATCGATATCGAGTTTGAACGGGATGGTTCGGAAATCGTGTTACGTATTTCCGATGACGGTGCCGGTATGCAAATCGATGCTATCCGGAAGCGCGCTATTGAGCGTGGCATGATCACCGAGGCCGCGGACCTTCCGGATGAGGATATCATCCAGTTCGTACTGCAAACCGGGTTCAGTACCGCCAGCGAGGTCACGCAGATATCAGGGCGTGGTGTCGGCATGGACGTGGTAAACAGTGAAGTGAAGCAACTGGGTGGTTCGTTGCATATCGAATCAGAGCAGGGCAAGGGTGCAACATTTACCGTGCGTCTGCCATACACGCTTGCAATCAACCAGGGCATGCTGGTGACGGCTGGCGATGAAACGTTCTGTGTTCCACTGGCCAGTGTCGAAGGTGTGGTTCGGTTCTATCCAGAGGAATTAAGGGCATGTTACAGCGATGGACAGCAGTTATTCGAATACGGCAGTAACGAATACCGGCTGAGACATCTGGCCAGCCTGCTGGAAACCGGCAATGTGACCTATCCTGGCGAACGTGAACAGGTGCCGGTGCTGCTGGTTCGTGCCGGCGAGAAACGCATCGGCTTTCACATCGAAGCACTGCAGGGTATACGTGAAGTCGTCATCAAGCCGGTTGGTCCGCAGCTCAGTACCGTTGATGGTATTTCGGGAGCGACGATTCTTGGTGACGGGCGCGTCGTTATGATCCTGGATATGGTGGCTGTATCGCGTCGCGAAGCTGTATCACAACCGGCATCGGCTGCCGCTCACGTCGGTCAGACAAGCGGCGAACTTGTCGTTATGGTGGTTGATGACTCGATTACCGTGCGCAAGGTGACGACGCGCCTGCTGGAGCGAAACGGCTACAAGGTTGTGACTGCCAAAGACGGTGTCGATGCCATGGGCAAGCTGCAGGAGAGTGTTCCGGATATCATGCTGCTGGATATCGAGATGCCGCGTATGGATGGTTTCGAACTGGCAACACACATGCGCAACGATGATAACCTCAGGCATGTGCCGATCATCATGATTACATCACGTACGGGCGACAAGCATCGCGAGCGTGCAGAGCAGATCGGCGTGCAGCGTTATCTTGGCAAGCCATACCAGGAAGCCGATCTGCTGGATTCCATTCACCAGATTATCGGCGTAACAGGCGAAATGGCCGAAGCCTGAGGCTGGCGGACACCGGAGGATCAGAAATTGGAAACAAGCCAGGAAAAAATTCGTAGTTTATGGGTCCCGCTGAGGGGTATGAATCTGTTGCTGCCAAACATGGCGGTAGCCGAGATCAGCAGCTATCGTGTTCCCGAACCACAGGCGGATACGCCTGAATGGGTGCTTGGTACGGTGAAGTGGCGTGGTGAAAATATCGCTGTTCTCTCGCTGGAAGCACTGTGTGGAATACGCGTGCCGTCCAACCCGGTATTTTCACGATTGATGATCGTCAACTCGGTACGCCCCGACAGTACGGTGAAGAACTACGCCATTGTTACCGCCGGCCTTCCCGGACTGATACAGTTTGGGCATGATACGCCCGATGAATTCTCGGATTTCGAGGATGAGGGTTTGAAGTGCATGGTACGTATCGGCAACGAGGAAGCCGTTATCCCCGACCTGGAATACCTGCAGGGCAAGCTCGAGGAGCAGTTCGGCAGGGCTGCCTGAATCACCCCGTAATATTATCTGATCGCGCCTGCAAGGCGCTCCTACGCAATTGATACATCCCGTAGGAGCGCCTTGCAGGCGCGATTAAACCCCTTAACGAAAATCGCCCCACAGGGTTTGTATGCCCGACAACGCCACCAGTGCGGCGGTTTCGGTGCGCAGTATTCTTGCGCCCAGGCGCACGCCGGTAAAGCCGGCCGCTTCGGCCTGTAATTTTTCTTCCCCGTTCATCCCGCCTTCCGGCCCGACCAGTAGCGTAATGGTCCCGTCCGGTTGTGACAGGTCGGCGAGCACTGTCTGACTGTCCGGTTGCAACATCAGTCCGGGCCCGCTGTTATGATTTCCGGTCAACCACTCCGGGTAGGCAAGCGGTGGTTGCAGTGTCGGTAATGTTGCGCGGCCGCATTGTTCGCAGGCACTGGAGATGACGCCCTGCCAGTGACGGATGCGTTTATCCAGCCGTTCGCCGCGCAGATGACTCTGGCTGCGTTGCATCCAGAGTGGCTGGATATCGCCGACACCCAGCTCGACGGATTTCTGCAGTATCAGGTCCATGCGGTCATGGCGTGCAATGCCCTGTGCCAGCCGGATGTTCAGGCAGGATTCCGGCAGGGTGTCGACCGTGTCGCCGATCTCGAGGCTTATTTCGCCGCGGCCCTTGCCCGTGAATGTGGCGGTGTATTCATTGCCATCACCGTTAAATACCCTGAGAACCGCGCGCTCACGCAGTCGCAATACATGCGTGACATGATGAGCGGTTTGACCGCTGACGGTGATGGTTGAATTGCTTGCCAGTTCCTGCTGCAGGTAGACGCGAGGTATGCGCATGCCGCTAGCCACGGGCAGCCGCGTCGATGCCGTCCCTTGCGACCCGTGCCATCAGGGCAATTTCATCAGGCGTTACGACGTAGGGTGGCATGAAATAAATGACGTTGCCGAGCGGGCGCAACAGTACACCGTTCTGCAGGGCATGCCGGTATACATGCAGGCCGCGTCGTTCCTTCCAGTCCCATGGCTCTCGACTTGCCTTGTCCTTGACCATTTCGATTGCCAGGATCATGCCCGTTTGCCGTACCTCTGCAACGTGCGGATGGTCGACCAGCTCCGCGGTGGTTTCCTGCATGGCCTTAGCCAGTGTGGCATTATTTCCGATAACGTCATCGTCGTTGAAAATGTCCAGGGTGGCGAGTGCGGCCCGGCAGCCAAGCGGGTTACCGGTATAACTGTGCGAATGCAGAAAGGCTGTCAGGTTTTCATAATCATCATAGAACTGTTCGTAAATTTTATTGCGTGTTACTACAACTGACAATGGCAGGTAACCACCGGTCAGTCCCTTGGACAGGCACAGAAAGTCGGGTGTAATACCGGCCTGCTCACTGGCAAACAGGGTACCGGTGCGGCCGAATCCGACGGCGATTTCATCGGCGATCAGGTGGATGCCGTAACGGTTGCAGGCATTGCGCAGGCGCTCAAGGTATACCGGGTGATACATGCGCATGTTGCCGGCACACTGCACCAGCGGCTCGATGATGACGGCGCATATTTCACCGGCCTGCTGGCGGAGAATGGTATCCATTTTTTCAAACTGGCGCAGACTGTACGCGCGCCAGCTCTCGCCGGTTTCACGCAGGTAACAGTCGGGCGAGGGCGCGGTGATGGTTTCCAGCAGTAGTGGCTTGTAGGTTTTTCGATACAGTTCGACATTACCCACGGCCAATGCGCCCAGTGTTTCGCCGTGGTAGCTGTTTTCCAGCGTGACAAATTTTGTTTTTCCTGACTTTCCCTGGTTGAGCCACGCGTGGAAACTCATTTTCAGCGCGATTTCAACTGCCGAGGAGCCGTTGTCGGCGTAAAAACACCGGTCGAGACCGGGGGGTGTGATTTCCACCAGGCGTTCGGACAGTTCTATGACGGGCTCGTGCGTAAAGCCGGCGAGCAGCACATGTTCCAGTGACTCAAGCTGGTCTTTCAGTGCGGCATTGATGCGCGGGTTGGCATGTCCGAACAGGTTTACCCACCATGAACTGATAGCGTCCAGGTAGCGATTGCCTTCGAAGTCTTCAAGCCACGCGCCTTTCCCGGACCGTATCGGTATGACCGGCAACGTCTCGTGGTCCTTCATCTGCGTGCACGGGTGCCACAGGACGGACAGGTCGCGCCGGGAAAGTTCTGCGTTGGTCATGGGGGGAATTTACCAGAAAACATTGTCGCGCAAAGTCGCGAAGGCGCAAAGAAAGTTAATGAATCCACAATTAATTCTTCACTGCGAGGTGGTGAAGTCTGCGTTGGTCATGGGGTGAATTTACCAGAAAACATTGTCGCGCAAAGTCGCGAAGGCGCAAAGAAAGCCTAGAAATTTACAATTAATTCTTCGCTGCGTGGCCACGAAGTGGCCTGGCAGCCTTCAAGTGATTAGTTCCATGGTCCAGGCCAGACTCTCTACTGCTTTTCAGTCTCACCTTCTCTATCTGCATCACGCTCGTCATGACGGCATCCTGATGATTGATCTGAGTTTCTATAATTTTCCCGGCGTGAAATATATTTGTCACACGCGGATTATAAATCAGGCCTGGTCGTGATACCTGCGAAGACGTGATTGTCGGGGGGTAAATAAAGACTTTCTTTGCGCCTTCGCGACTTTGCGCGATACAGGTTTTATTCCGTCGACAAACCCAGGTTTTTCCAGATCGCCACTGAAGGTGATGCGCGGTTCAGTGTGTAGAAGTGCAGTCCCGGTGCGCCCTGCGCCAGTAATTTTTCACACAGGCCGGTGACAACCTCATCGCCGAACGCACGGATCGAGTTGGTGTCTTCACCGTAGACCGCCAGCCGTTTGCGAATCCAGCGAGGAATCTCCGCGCCACAGGCATCGGAGAAACGTGCCAGTTGGTGATAATTCGTGATGGGCATGATGCCTGGCACAATCGGGATGCCGATGCCCGCCTTTTCGCAACGCTCTACAAAATGGAAATAGGCGTCGGTGTTATAGAAGTATTGCGTGATAGCGCTGTTTGCGCCGGCAACAACCTTGCGTTTGAAATTTGCCAGGTCCCGGTCAGGGCTGCTTGCCTGCGGGTGATATTCCGGATAGGCGGCCACCTCGATATGGAAATGATCGCCGGTTTCCTCGCGTATAAATTCAACCAGTTCATTGGCGTAGCGAAATTCGCCTGCCTCGACCATGCCGGATGGCATATCACCACGCAATGCGACGATATGCCTGATGTCATTGCTGATGTAGTTCGCCAGCATCTCAGCGATGTTTTCCCGTGTCGAACAGATGCATGAGATGTGCGGTGCAGTTTCAATGCCGGTTGCCTGTTGAATGGCGGTTACGGTTTCAAAGGTGTGATCCCGGGTTGAGCCGCCGGCGCCAAACGTTACTGAAAAGAAGCGGGGCTTGAGTCGGGCAAGTTTTGTCTGCGTTGAACGTAATTTCTCTTTCCCTTCCAGGGTCTTGGGCGGAAAGAACTCGAAGCTGAATATCGGTGCTGGGGATGTCATGGTGCGAATTGATTGCCTGATAAATGCTGTAATGGCGTAAAGAGTTCAATCACGTCATTCCGGCCTTGGCGGGAATGACGTGATTGATGTTCGTGCCTGCAAGGCTCTCCTGCGGTCTTCCGTTTTCTGTTCCTCGCTAGTAGCGATAGTGCTCGGGCTTGTATGGCCCGTTCACGTCCACGCCAATGTAGTCAGCCTGTTGCGGCGACAGTTTCGTCAGGTTGGCGCCAATCTTGTCGAGATGCAGGCGCGCCACTTCCTCGTCCAGTATCTTCGGCAGTGTGTAGACTTCGTTACTGTAGTTATCGCCACGGGTCCAGAGTTCGATTTGTGCCAGCGTCTGGTTGGTGAAGCTGTTGGACATGACGAAGCTCGGGTGGCCGGTGGCGCAACCAAGGTTCACCAGGCGGCCTTCGGCCAGCAGGATGATGCGGTTCCCGCTTGGTAATATAATGTGGTCGACCTGTGGCTTGATGTTGTCCCACTGGTACTGCTTCATGCCGGCAACATCGATTTCGTTATCGAAGTGGCCGATGTTGCAGACAATTGCCTGGTCCCGCATCTTCACCATGTGATCATGGGTGATAACGTTGTAGTTACCGGTTGCGGTGACGAAAATGTTCGCCTTGTCAGCGACATCATCCATGGTGACGACGCGGTAGCCTTCCATCGCTGCCTGCAGCGCGCAGATAGGATCGATTTCCGTCACCCACACGGTGCAACCCAGCCCCTTGAGTGATTGCGCACAACCCTTGCCGACATCGCCGTAACCGATGACGACCGCGATCTTGCCGGCAATCATGACGTCGGTTGCACGCTTGATACCGTCGACCAGTGATTCACGGCAGCCGTACAGGTTATCGAACTTGCTCTTGGTGACCGAGTCGTTGACGTTGATGGCCGGGAACGGCAGCTCGCCGCTTTCCTGCATCTGGTAGAGACGATGCACGCCCGTGGTGGTTTCTTCGGTAACACCCTGGATATTTTTCAGGATGTTTGAATAGAAACCGGGTTTCTCGTCCAGGCGTTTCCGGATGCTTTTGTACAGCGCGATTTCTTCCTCGCTACCCGGATTATCGAGCACGGACGGATCTTTTTCCGCTTTTGAACCAAGGATGATCAGCATGGTGGCATCACCGCCATCATCGAGGATCATGTTCGGCGTACCGCCATCATGCCATTCCATGATGTTGTGCGTGTACTGCCAGTAGTCATCCAGTGACTCGCCCTTCCATGCATAGACCGGGATATCGCGCACGGCAATGGCGGCGGCGGCATGGTCCTGGGTGGAGAAGATATTGCATGAGGCCCAGCGAACTTCGGCACCTAGATCGATAAGGGTTTCGATGAGTACGGCAGTCTGGATGGTCATGTGCAGGCTGCCGGCCACGCGGGCGCCCTTGAGCGGTTTTTCCGTTGCATATTTTTCGCGTAATGCCATGAGTCCTGGCATTTCCGTTTCGGCAATCGCTATTTCCTTGCGGCCCCAGTCGGCCAGCTTGATGTCGGCCACCTTGTAGTCCGGTGACAGGTTCTCTGCTGTTTGCGTATTCATGCTTATCCTTATCCTCGTGTCTGTCAGACGGCTTGTTCTGATTGTTGCAGGCCGGCGGCATCGCGCAGTGCGGCCGCCTTGTCCGTTTGCTCCCAGGTAAAGTGACTGTCTTCGCGGCCAAAATGACCATAGGCAGCTGTTTGCAGGTATCCCGGTTTCAGCAGGTCCAGCATCTTGACCAGGCCGCGCGGGCGCAGGTCAAAGTGTTCGCGTACCAGTTCCTCGAGCCGGGCTTCATCCAGCTTGCCGGTGCCGAAGGTATTGATGGTGATGGAGGTCGGTTCGGCGACGCCGATGGCATAGGACACCTGGATTTCGCAGCGCTCCGCCAGTCCTGCCGCGACGATGTTTTTCGCAACATAGCGTGCCGCGTAAGCGGCCGAGCGATCGACCTTGCTCGGGTCCTTGCCGGAGAAGGCGCCGCCGCCATGACGGGCCATGCCGCCATAGGTATCGACGATAATCTTGCGTCCGGTCAGGCCGCAATCACCCACCGGACCGCCGATCACGAAGCGACCGGTCGGGTTGATATGGATGTTTTCCAGCGCACACTGGTCCAGCCACTCGGCGGGCAGCACGGGCTTGATGATTTCGTCCATGACGGCTTCGCGGATGGCTTTCAGTTCGATATCGGGATCGTGTTGCGTCGACAGCACGACCGCTTCGATTCCGACCGGCCGGTTGTTTTCGTAACGGAACGTGAGCTGGCTCTTGGCATCCGGGCGCAGCCACGGCAGTGTGCCGTTCTTGCGCACTTCCGCCTGGCGTTTGACCAGGCGATGCGAATAGGTGATCGGGGCGGGCATGAGCACGTCCGTTTCGTTGCTGGCATAACCAAACATCAGGCCCTGGTCGCCGGCACCCTGTTCATGGTCATCGGTCTCGTCAACGCCCATGGCGATGTCGGGCGACTGTTTGCCGATGGCGTTCAAGACGGCGCAGGACGCCCAGTCGAAGCCGACTTCGGAACTGTCATAACCGATTTCGCGCACAGTTTGACGGACGATTTCCTCGAGATCGACCCAGGCGCTGGTGGTTACCTCGCCGGCTATGATGACCATGCCGGTCTTGACCATGGTCTCGACCGCCACGCGTGCATGCGCGTCGTCGGCGAGGATGGCGTCGAGAACGGCATCGGAAATCTGGTCGGCAACCTTGTCCGGATGCCCTTCGGAAACGGATTCTGATGTAAATACTTGAAATTTGGTCATATTATTTAGTTTGTGAGGTAGACAATCGGTCAAGTGTACAGTACATAAGTGATATTTTCATCCTGACCGCACTCGCCTAAAGTAGCCAGACACACTGGCCGGACGGAGATCGCAATGGCTCGCACCGAAACACCTGTTTGTGAATTCAACACCCCGGCACCAGACTTTAACCTGCCCGGAGTCGACGGACGTAACTGGTCGCTGGCAGATTGCCGTGGACCCAATGGCTTGCTCGTCATGTTCATCTGTAATCACTGCCCGTTTGTGAAGGCTATTCGCGACCGCCTGGTCCGCGATACGCGTGAACTGCGTGATCTTGGCGTGCACAGTGTCGCCATCATGTCCAACGATCCAACCTTATATGAGGAAGACAGCTTCGAGAACATGCAGGCAGTGGCGCGTGAATTCAATTTCCCCTTTCCCTACCTGCTGGATGAAAGCCAGGCCGTCGCCATCGCTTATGGTGCTGTTTGTACTCCGGATTTCTTCGGCTACAACGCTGATCTCGGTCTCCAGTACCGGGGGCGGCTGGACGCCAGCGGGCGGGAGCCGGCGGCCGTGGATGCGCGTCGCGACCTGTTCAACGCGATGCGTCTGATCGGGGAGACGGGCCGTGGACCGGCTGAGCAGATTCCCAGTATCGGTTGCTCGATCAAGTGGCGGGAATCGATTGAGACCGCCTGAATCGTGGGCCAATAAGTTATTGTTATACCGCAATAAACGCCTGAGTGACTGACGCATGGCCGGGTAGCCCCGTGCTATTGCCGTGCGCCACAAACTAAGAGAGAATAACGCGCCTTATCAAGGTGACAATGGTCGGTGGGCTGCAGGGGCACCTGCGGTTGCCATGATCGAAGAACACAACGCAATGACTGCCTCGGTGCGGATCGGCACGGGAGGCTTTTTTTGTCGCCGAACCCGGGACGGGCAGCCAGGCTTGTTGGTTTGCCGGACGAATTTCCCGGTGTCATCGCGATGACAACGACAGCACAGAATTCAAAATCAGAACAGGAGAACTACATGGCCCAGCGTAAAGAACTTGCGAACGCCATTCGCGCCCTCAGCATGGACGCCGTGCAGAAGGCGAAGTCTGGACATCCTGGTGCACCGATGGGTATGGCGGATATCGCCGAGGTGTTATGGAACGATAACCTGAAGCACAGCCCGTCCAATCCGAAATGGTCTGATCGCGACCGCTTTATCCTTTCCAACGGCCATGGCTCGATGCTGATTTATTCGTTGCTGCATCTCACCGGATACGACCTCAGCATCGATGACCTGAAAAACTTCCGCCAGTTACATTCAAAGACGCCGGGTCATCCCGAGTACGGTTATGCGCCGGGTGTCGAGACCACCACCGGTCCGCTGGGGCAGGGCATCACCAATGCAGTCGGTATGGCGATTGCCGAACGTTCGCTGGCTGCTGAATTCAACCGGGACGGACATGAGATCGTAGATCACAACACCTGGGTATTCCTTGGTGACGGCTGCCTGATGGAAGGCATTTCCCACGAAGCCTGTTCGCTTGCCGGTACGCTGGGTCTGGGCAAGCTGGTTGCGTTCTGGGACGACAACGGTATTTCCATCGATGGCCACGTTGAAGGCTGGTTCACCGATGATACGCCGAAACGTTTCGAATCCTATGGCTGGCACGTCGTTGCCGGTGTCGATGGGCATGATCCGGCTGCGATTCAGAAGGCAATCGATGAGGCGCGTTCGGTTGCTGACAAGCCGACCATGATCTGCTGCAAGACTGTTATCGGTTACGGTTCGCCGAACAAGGCGGGTACGCACGATTGTCACGGTGCGCCGCTTGGAGACGACGAGATTGTACTGACCCGCAAGGAACTGGGCTGGACGCACGATCCGTTTGTTATTCCGGATGACATCTACGCTGCCTGGAATGCCAGGGACAAGGGCGCGAGCGCCGAGAGTGCATGGAACGAGAAATTCGCTGCCTACAAGGCTGCCCACCCGGAACTGGCAGCCGAGTACGAGCGCCGCATGGCCGGTGAATTGCCGGCAGACTGGGCTGCGAAATCGGCCGGGTTTATCGCCAGCGTCAATGCAAAGGGCGAGTCTATCGCCACCCGCAAGGCGTCACTGAACTCAATCGAGGGTTATGCCCCGCTGTTGCCGGAGATATTCGGTGGTTCCGCTGACCTGGGCTGCTCCAACCTCACGGAGTGGACCGGCTACAAGCCGATGCGCGCCGATACGCCTGACAGCAACTACATCAATTACGGTGTGCGTGAGTTCGGTATGTCCGCCATCATGAATGGCCTGGCACTGCATGGCGGGCTTATCCCGTTCGGCGCGACCTTCCTGATGTTCTCCGAGTACGCGCGCAATGCCTTGCGCATGGCCGCACTGATGAAGGTGCCGAGCATTTTCGTCTACTCGCACGATTCCATCGGCCTGGGCGAGGACGGCCCGACCCATCAGGCCGTCGAGCAGATACCGACGCTGCGCATGATTCCGAACATGAACGTGTGGCGTCCCTGCGATACGGTCGAGAGTGCCGTTGCCTGGCAACAGGCGATCGAGCGCAAGGACGGTCCGAGTTGCCTGATCTTCTCGCGCCAGGCACTGCCGCATCAGGCGCGTACCGATGCGCAGATCAAGGACATCACCCGTGGCGGTTATGTCCTGCAGGACTGTGACGGTACGCCGGATGTCATCATAATCGCGACCGGTTCCGAGGTGGCACTGGCTACCGGCGCCGCCGAAAAGTTATCCGGCAAGAAGGTGCGTATCGTTTCCATGCCATCTACTTCTGTTTTTGATATGCAGGACGATGCCTACCGCGAGTCGGTTCTGCCGGCAGCCGTTACCGCACGCGTGGCTGTTGAAGCAGCTGTGACCCAGGGCTGGTACAAGTACGTCGGCCTGAACGGTGCAGTGGTTGGTATCGACCGCTTTGGCGAATCTGCGCCGGACAAGGACCTGTTCGAGTACTTCGGTTTCACTGTTGATAACGTGGTCAAGGCGGTCAACAGCGTCCTGTAACTGTTTTTGCCGCCCCTCGGGGCGGCAGTATTTTATCTATTCATTTAATAATCAGGAGAAATAGCATGACTATTAAAGTCGGTATTAATGGCTTTGGTCGTATCGGCCGCATGGCGTTCCGTGCCATCAGCAAGGACTTCCCGAACATTGAAGTGGTTGGCATCAATGATCTGCTGGACGCTGATTACCTTGCATACATGCTGCAGTACGATTCTGTACACGGCAATTTCGATGGTGATATCTCCGTCGATGGTAGCAACATGGTTGTTAACGGTAAAAAGATCCGCCTGACTGCAGAGCGCGATCCGTCTGACCTGAAGTGGGGCGACGTCGGTGCCGACCTGGTCATCGAGTGCACCGGTTTCTTCCTGACCGAAGAGACCTGCCAGAAGCATATTGCCGCCGGTGCCAGGAAGGTTGTGCAGAGTGCACCGTCCAAGGACGGCACGCCGATGTTCGTTTACGGCGTGAACCACAAAACCTATGACGGCCAGGCGATTATTTCCGCCGCGTCCTGCACCACCAACTGCCTGGCACCGGTTGCCAAGGTATTGAACGACAAGTGGGGTATCAAGCGCGGCCTGATGACTACGGTGCATGCAGCCACTGCCACGCAGAAGACCGTTGACGGCCCGTCCGCCAAGGATTGGCGCGGTGGTCGCGGCATTCTCGAGAACATCATCCCGTCATCCACCGGTGCAGCCAAGGCTGTGGGCGTGGTACTGCCTGAACTGAACGGCAAACTGACCGGTATGGCTTTCCGTGTGCCGACTTCAGACGTGTCCGTGGTCGACCTGACCTGCGAACTGAATAACGATGCCGCCTACAATGACATCTGTGCCGCCATGAAGGCTGCATCAGAGTCCGGTGATCTTGCCGGCGTGCTGGGCTACACCGAAGACATGGTTGTATCAACCGACTTCCGTGGCCGTACCACACCGTCGATCTTCGATGCGGGCGCCGGTATTGCACTGGACGGCACCTTCATCAAGGTCGTGTCCTGGTATGACAACGAGTACGGTTATACCTGCAACATGCTGCGCATGGTGGAGCACGTTGCCTGACGGGCGTATTCATTCCGGATAACGGTCGTGGCGCCTGTCTGTGCCTGCATGCTGAAAGCATGATCTGCATCAGTCGGGCGCCTTCGATCCGTTGCCGAATGTTTTACTGCTTGTCCGGATAGATTTGTTTGAAGATTTACTTTGCGACTTCGCGGCTTTGCGCGAGGTGGTTGAAAGTTTTGAATAGGGAGCACCCATGTCTTTTATCAAGCTGACTGATCTTGATCTTGCCGGCAAGCGCGTATTGATCCGCGCTGATCTAAACGTACCGGTCAAGGATGGTAAGGTAACATCCGATGCGCGTATTACCGCGTCCATGCCGACCGTCGAACACTGCATGAAAGCCGGCGCCAGGGTAATGGTGATGTCACACCGCGGACGCCCGCAGGAAGGTATGCCGGACGAGGAAAACTCGATGCAGCCGATTGCCGAGGACATGTCGGCCAAGCTCGGCAAGCCGGTCAAGCTGGTCAAGGACTATCTCACCAATGCGCCACAGCTCGGTGATGGTGAGGTTGTACTGTTCGAGAACGTGCGTTTCAATGCCGGCGAAAAGAAGGACGATGAAGGCCTGGCTAAAAAGTACGCTGCGTTGTGTGATGTTTTCGTAATGGATGCATTCGGTACCGCACACCGTGCGCAGGCATCCACCCACGGTGCCGGCAAGTTTGCGCCGACCGCCTGTGCCGGCTTGTTGCTGGCAGGTGAGCTGGATGCACTGTCCAAGGCGCTGGCCAACCCGGCACGCCCGATGGTGGCCATTGTCGGCGGCTCGAAGGTGTCCACCAAGCTGACTGTACTGGAAGCACTTTCCGAGAAGGTCGATCAGCTGGTCGTGGGCGGCGGTATCGCCAACACATTCCTGAAGGCGACCGGCAAGAACGTCGGCAAGTCGCTGTGTGAGAATGACCTGGTGCCAACGGCACAGGCGCTGATTGAAAAGATGAAGGCACGCGGCGCGAATATCCCGATTGCCATTGATGTCGTCTGCGGCAAGAATTTCGATGAAAACGAGCCGGCCGTGCTGAAAGACGCCGGTGATGTCGAGGACGATGACATGATTTTCGATATCGGTCCGAAGTCAGCAAAGCAGCTTGCAGACATAATCAGCAAG
>Ga0224496_10001618_pt1 | contig 13855 bp, 12 predicted proteins | sample SF_Jul11_sed_USG_2_FD_168127 | JGI IMG/M metagenome (GOLD analysis project Ga0224496, IMG submission 168127) | Sediment microbial communities from San Francisco Bay, California, United States - SF_Jul11_sed_USGS_8_1 | ecosystem: Environmental > Aquatic > Marine > Sediment | place: USA... | reverse complement strand
CATCGCCATGCCGTTTCTCACCTCACAATACACCACCAGTGTCGGCGGCGACGTGCTGGGCAGCTCGGGGGGCAGCGGCAACATCACCGGCAATATCCAGCTCAGCAGCGACGCCAACACCTTTGACATCTGGGCGAACATCCGAACCAACCTGGACCAGGTGCTGGAGATATGGGAAGAGCCCATGGCCTCCTCGCCGACGGCAACGGCGGGCGCAACTCCGGCCACGCCAGCAGCCACGGGCACGACTCCTGCCGCCGCGCCAGCCACTGCCCGCAATGTCAAAAGCGGCAAGGGATACTACAGTATTGACAAACCCATCGGCTTGATCACCGTTACCGCGCCGCGGCCACTTCTGGAAAAAATTGCCAGTTACCTGGACAACCTCAAGAAGGAACTCTACCGGCAGGTTTCCATCGAGGCCAAAATCCTGGAGGTAACCCTGGATGACACCGCAACCCGGGGCATCGACTGGAGCGGCATGTTAAGCGGCAAGGGAATCTCCTTTGAGCTCTTCGGCTCCAACGGCGTGATCTACGAACCCGGCACATCAGAACGGATGGTGAGCAAACTCACCCTTTCCGGCGGCCCCTTCTCCATTGCCATGGACTTTCTCGACACCCAAGGACACACCAGGGTCCTGGCCAACCCCCGCCTCAGCGTCATGAACGGCCAGCCGGCACTGATCAGCGTCGGCGACAGTGTCAGCTACATCGACAGTGTCACCACCACGGTGAGCGACAGCGGCGTTCCCTCCTATGCGGTTTCCACCGGCACGGTGATGTCCGGCCTCGGCATGTCGGTGGTGGCGACGGTGATGGACAACGACGAAATCGTGCTCAGCCTGACCCCGGTAACCTCTAAACTTGAAGAACCCATCACCTACCTGAGCTTCGGCGGCACCAACCAGGTGGGACTGCCCAAAATCAAGCTCCGTGAGATGAACACCACGGTACGAATCAAAAACGGCCAGATCCTGATCATCGGCGGCCTCATGGACACCACTGATGACAACACCGGCAACAGCATACCGGTGCTCGGGGACATCCCGGGGCTGGGGAAACTCTTCTCCCACAACACCAAGACCACCCAAAAAACGGAACTGGTTATTCTGCTCCAGCCCAAGATTATTTAATGGGTGTCCGGAAATTTTTATTCCGGGCGGGTTACACGGGGTTGTTTCCAATTCGGCAACTGACAATTTTGAGCAAGGTCTAAGGAAAACACGCAACGCCGCAGGTTGACGCCGAGATTGCTCAAAAGGGGCGCTTCCGGATGGAAACTATTTAATTCAGAACCAAACAGGGGCCGCCCACCCAATTTCGCATAGGCAAACCATCGCCCCCAAGGAGAAAGACATATGTCAGCCATCAGAGTCGTCATTTACGGGATGCTGGCCGCATTACTGGCCCTTGCCCCCGAGGCCGTAAGGGCCGGAAACACCGTCGTGGTCCTCCCGATTGCCGATTACTCCTCCGCGGACTCCCTTGCTTCTGCCCGTCAGCAAAGCCGCACCATCTCGACGGCCCTCGTGAGACGACTGACCGACAAGGGTATGGCCGTCGTCGCCAGCGACGAAGTTTTCAACACCCTGAAAAACTTCAAATGCATCCAGCAACTAACCTATGGCAAAGACATCCGCCCAGCAGCCACCACCACCAATCTCGAAAACGAACTCAACAGTGGCTGGTCCGACTGGATGAAAGAAGAGTTGCAAGCACAAATCAACGCTGAGCAGAAAAGGATGACCCCTGGCCTCGCCGACCAGGACAACCACCTCCAGCAACCAGACACAACCCCCCTGGACAACGGGCAGGTGGTCGCCATCAGCCGGCAGTTCGGGGCAGATTACATTTTCCGGGGCAGGCTGCTTACCTATGAACTGAATGAAGAACACGCCAAACCACCCCTGCGCCGGGCTATCCTGCCAATCTTCGCCACCGTTGCCGGCAACGAACTGTATGCCGTTACCGCCGCCAGTGGTTATGATGATCTCGACCAGTTGATGCTGGCCGGATTCTTTGTCCCCGACAAGCAGTACCGCAATATTGCCCGGCTGCAACTCTGGGCGCAGGATGGCACGACCGGCGCCATTGTCTGGAGCAACATCCAGGCCGTAACCTGGAAACGCAACCAAGATATGGGCAAAAACGCCGCCATCGACACGGCGGCAACAATGCTTATCAACGATTTCTGGAACAGAGTTGCCGTTGACAGTGACGGAGATACCGTCTTCGACCACCGCGACCGCTGCCCCGGCACCCAGCCAGGTGTCGCCGTGGACCGCGCTGGCTGCCCCAAGGATTCAGATGGCGACGGGGTTGCAGACTATCTCGATTCCTGCCCCGGCACCAAGGCGGGAGCGCCGGTGATGCGAACGGCTGCCCCACCGACTCTGACAAGGATGGCGTTGCCGACTACCAGGACGCCTGCCCGGAAACCCCGGCCGGAGTCTTGGTTGACACCAGCGGCTGCCCTCGGGACGAGGATCAGGACGGTGTTCCCGACCACATGGACAAATGCGCCAACACCCCGACAGGCGGGCCGGTTGACCAAGACGGCTGCCCGGAGCTTCTGAAAGAAAAGGTTTCGCAGGAGCTGCACATTCAGTTTGATTTCAACAAGGCCGACATCAAAGCCACCTTCCATGAGCATCTGCGCAAGGTTGCCGAATTCCTGCAGGCCTACCCGGAAACCTCGGCGGAAATCGAAGGTCACACCGACCAGGAAGGCAGCCCGGCTTACAACCTGAAACTCTCCCAGCGTCGGGCCGAGGCGGTCAGGCAGTACCTGGTCGACAATTTCGGCATCACCCCTGCCAGATTGACCGCCCATGGCTATGGCAAAAGCCGCCCCATTGCCGACGGCTCCACCGAGGCGGGGCGGGCTCGTAACCGGCGGGCAGTGGCGGTATTCTCCACCACGATCAACAAATAGACGGCCGGGCGGCAGACCGCCCCTGCCGCCGCAACCGGGCTCACGACACCACGGGGAACCGTCGCATCAAACTCTCTCCGCACTCGCCGGATCCATTGACGGGGCAACAACCTCCGTCAGCACCAGAGCGTAACCGTTGGCGTGCAGGCCGCCACAGCAGCGCAGCACGGTCATGGTGCCGCGACGCCGGTAACAAATATCAAGGACCAGCTGCGCCGGGGGATCCCCGCCGACCGCCAGCAATTCGGTTTCCTCAAAGGACGCCAGCGGGGTCACCGGCAACGCCTTGCGCACCGCCTCCTTGGCGGCCCAAAGCAGGTTAAGACAGGAGATGATCTCCACGCCCGGCAGGGATGCCACCAGCCGCTCCTCCTCCACAGCCGAACAGAAACGGCTCTTCACCCGAACGAGCCTCTCACTGCACTGCTGAATATCGACCCCGCAGGCGTGTTCCGCAGCCATGGCCACCGCCTCGCTGCCACTGTGGGAAATGGAAATTTCGGCCCGCTCTCCGACCCATTCCGCCAGCACCGGCCGACCGGACGGCAACGTCTCCACCCGCCACCGCAGCCAATCCGCCGCCTGACAGCCAACACCGGCCAACCCCTTGGCGGCATGCTTTGCGGCAATCCTCCCACCCAGCCACTCAAGCCGCCGCTTCGGCAAACGAAATCCATCAAAGCACAGGCGTTCCGGCGCGACCAGATACTGACCCGCAACCGCAGCCTCGCCCAAGAGCTCGATGTGCCGGGCCAGTTCGACCAGATCCACCCGGGCGGCGCACCAGCGGGCCGCCGGCGGCAGCAGACGGCGACATCCCTCCTCTTTTCCGGCCCACAGATCGCTGATCATCATCCACTCCTGCCTCAACCAAACGCGCTCCGCCCGTCGCCACCCCATGCAAAATGGAAATGACTTGAGTTTTCAGCAAAAACAATTATTACACTACTATGTAAAAAAGTCTGTCATCCTCTGCCTGCCAAGTCGCCCATGACCCCATTCGACGCCATCATTCTGGCCCTCTTTCTTCTCTTTCTCGCCCGTGGCATCTGGGTGGGGCTGATCGGCCAGCTCGCCTTTCTGGCGGCGCTCATTTTCGGCTATGCAGCCGCCGGCGCCTTCTACACCCGTCTCGGCCACCTCCTGCTGCCGGTGATTCCCAACCCCCAGGCAAGCTTTCTCACCACCTACGTATTGCTCTTTCTCCTGACCTATCTCCTGACCATTCTGCTTGGCAAGGGCCTCAAGATAGTGATGAGCATCACCCTGCTCGGCTGGTTCGACCGGCTGATGGGCGGCATCTTCGGCCTCGGCAAGGCCGCCTTTCTGTGTACCCTGCTCTTCATGGTGCTCTCGGGCTTTGTTGCGGGCCCCCGGCCATTCTTCAGCAACTCCCTGACCACCCCCTACCTGGCCGCCAGTTCAAATTACTTTCTCTCCTGGATCAAGGACAACGATATCCGCCACCGCTTTCTGCCAAAGCGCCCGGCTATCTCAGCCCTCCTCTCCGAGACGATACCAGACAGCCAAGCGCCGGGGGGCGACGCCCCCAAAAAAACCCATTAAAATCAGTAAATTCTTAAGAGTATTGGCCACCACGCCCCGTTGCCGCCAGCGCCGGTCAGAGGTCGTTACCGCCTGCGAAAGCAGCACTATCCGTCCCTGCCGCCGCAGATTCCGCACCAGAGCGACATCTTCCAGCAAGGGCAGCTCAGGAAAACCGCCCACAGCCAGAAACCGCTCCCGGGCAAGAAAGATGGCCTGATCGCCGTACGGCAACTGCAACCAACGACTGCGAAGATTGGCCCCCCAGGCGACAATCCCGAGCCCAGGGGCAGCATCGCCGGCAAAGCCAAGCCGGAAAGCCCCAGCCACCACTTGCGGTCCGGCCAGCGCCCGCCGAGCCTGCTCGACAAAACCAGCCGGCAGCACGGTATCGGCATGGAGAAAGAGCAGAATGCCGCCGCTAGCCGCCGCCGCGCCGGCATTCATCTGCCGCGCCCGCCCCGGCGGCGCGGTCAGAACCCGTGCCCCGTGCGCCAGGGCCACGGCCACCGTGGCATCGCGGCTGCCGCCGTCCACAACCAGCACCTCCACCCCCGACAGAGCATGCACCGCCTGCAACGTCGCGGGAAGCCGCGCCGCCTCGTCAAGGGTGGGAATAACAATGGATATGCGTGAGGTCTTCGGGACGATCGACATCGACAAGGGACTCCAACAGAACGGTCTTCAACCCCAGGGCCTCGGCTCGTGCAAGGGTTCGGGACAGGACCGAACCGGTTCCCCACTCCATATCAGCAAAGAGCGCCGGCTGCGGGCTCCGGAGACCGATGAGATAATAGCCGCCGTCCTGGGCCGGGCCGAGCACGAGTTCATGCTCCCGCAGGGCATCAAGGGCTTTGGCCATGACCGCGGCGGAGAGCCCGGGACAATCGCTGCCCAGAGCCAGCACCCGCCGCCCTCCTTCCGCGAAGGCCCGCGCCAAGGCGCCATGCAGGCGATGGCCGAGGTCACCCGCCGCCTGGGGCCGGCAAAGGGCCTCCGCAAAAGCAAGCCAGCGGCCCACACGATGCGCGTCGCCGCCGGCGTAGCGAATCTCCAACCGCACCGGCCGCTGCCGGCAAAGGGCTCGCATTTCGCCGACCATCCGTTCGGTCATCCACCGCTGCAGAGCCGCGGCGCCGCCGGGCCCGAGGGCCGGAATCAGCCGCGTTTTGGCAACGCCCGGCTCGGGATAACGGGTAAAAAGAATGAGATGTTCGCTGGCCGGCTTATTCAATGCTGTCCCCGGATTCTCTGATTCACGGCGGCGGCCGGCGCCACCACAAAAAAAACAGTTGCCCGGCACGGTGAGCGCTTTACAGTGACCAGAAAAGCAGGGCGCGCCAGTGCCGTCACCCGCGGCAGGATAGCACGGCAACAACCGCCTGCCCATCCTTTTTCCCCCTCACCACTGCCGCGGCCGGCGCGGCGACCCATCGAACATGGCCACAAGAAAACAACAACGAAAACGCCCAGCCCCCGAATCCTATCGGGAACGCACCTACCGCGGCAGCATTACCGCTGGCAAGCTGATCGCCTTTGAAGTCCAGGTAAAGGAGACCGACCTCCAGATTCTTGCCCCCGCCGACCTGCGCGAGGAAGCCACCAATCTGGTTTTCCAGTGCCGGAGTCAGCTGGAAAACTATATCGCCGCCCACCCCACCTTTCTCTCCTCGCTCATCCCCCTGCCGCCCGATCCCTTGGCGCCGCCCATCGTCAAGGAGATGCAGCGGGCCGCGCAACCCGCCGGCGTCGGGCCCATGGCGGCGGTGGCGGGGGCGGTGGCCGAATTCGTCGGCCGGGGCCTGCTTGCCCTGGGCTGCGACGAGGTGGTGGTGGAAAACGGCGGCGATATCTTCCTGCACCGGAAGGAAGCCTGCGTGGCGGCGATCTTTGCCGGCACCTCACCGCTCAGCAACCGGGTGGGAATCAGCATCGCGCCGGAACAGATGCCGCTGGGCGTCTGTACCTCCTCGGGCCGCATCGGCCATTCCCTGAGCCTGGGCAAAGCCGACGCAGTCACCGTGCTGGCCGCCTCCACCCTGCTCGCCGACGCCGCCGCCACCCGCCTCGGCAACGAGGTCAAAACAAACAACGACATCGAACAGGCGCTGGCCGTGGCCAGGGCCATCCCCGGCCTGACCGGGGTGATCATCATCCGCGAGGATCGACTCGGCGCCTGGGGCGAGGTGGAACTGGTCCGCCTGTAAAAAAAACGGGCGCTCCCCCGCCATCCCTGCCTTTTTGTGATAAAAAATTCACTCGCCGTCGCCCGCCGCCGATAAGGAAAGAAAGCCTTCTTTCTCTCCGGCGGAGCCCATTACCATGAAAATCGCGGAAGCCACGCTTAACCTGACCTCCAGCCACGCGCTGACAAGCGAACAACAAACCAGCGAATCCCTCCAGGCCTGGGTGGGCGATCAGCCCTCACGGCCCGCCCAAGCGGCGCGCGAAAGCAGCGGCACACCGCTGCCGCCCGACGCGGTAGAGCTGTCTGCCCAAGCTCTCGCCAGCCACGCCGAAAACCTTCGGGACATCGTCGCGAACAAGACAGACAAAGCCGAGGAACTGGCCGACGAGGGAACAGCCCCACTGGACCCGCGCATTGAAGCCATCCGCCGCACCCTGGAACTCCTCACCGGCCAAAAAATCCGCCTCACCAGCTTCTCCCCCGGCCAGCAGCCCGCCCCGCCCCCACAGGGGGACGGCGAACCGAAACGGCTGGGCTGGGGCCTTGCCTACGATTACCATGCGTCGTACCGCGAAGAAGAAACCACCACCGTCGCGGCCACGGGCCGGATTGCGACCAGCGACGGCCGCACCATCGATTTCAGCCTCGACCTGATCATGCACCGAGCCTACGCCGAAAGCACCGACATCGCCATCCGGGCCGGCGACGCCACCCTGGTGGACCCCCTGGTGATCAACTTCGCAGGCACCGCCGCCCAGTTGAGCGACGCCTCCTTTGCCTTTGACCTCGACAACGACGGCAACGAGGAACAAATCTCCCGGCTCGCCGCCGGCAGCGGCTTCCTGGCCCTGGACCGCAACAACGACGGCGTGGTCAACAACGGCTCGGAGCTGTTCGGGCCGGAGAGCGGCAACGGCTTTGCCGACCTGGCCCGCTACGACAGCGACGGCAACGGCTGGCTGGACGACAACGACCCCATGTTCCGCTCCCTCAAGCTGTGGATCACGGACGGTGTCGGCAAGGACTCCCTGACCGGCCTTGCCGACCACAACATCGGCGCCCTGCTCCTTGACCCGGTGGAGAGCCAGTTCCGGCTCACCGATGCCGCGAACGCCACCCTGGCCCAGCTCCGCCAGACCTCGCTCTTCATCCGGGAAAACGGCTCGGTGGGCACGGTCCAGGAGATTGACCTGGCGGTGTAGATTTCCACGCAGAGCAGTTCCGGAGCAAAAAACACGACTCCCAAAAAATCTTGCCCGCCTCAGTCCTCAGTCCTCAGTCCTCAGTCCTCAGTCCTCAGTCCTCAGTCCTCAGTCCTCAGTCCTCAGTCCTCAGTCCTCAGTCCTCAGTCCTCAGTCCTCAGTCCTCAAAGGATCTACACCGGACAAACCATCTCGCCCAATTTTTCGGTGAGCCGCAGGTTTTCGCGGTAATCCACCGGGCAATCGACCACCACCACCGTCTCGTCGGCCAGGGCCTGGCGCAGGATCGGCAGCAATTCGGCCGCCTTTTCCACCCGGTACCCCTTGGCGCCGAAGGACTCGGCGTAGCGGACAAAATCCGGGTTATTGAACCGGACGTGGCTGGGCCGCTTAAAGCCGTTCATCTGCTTCCATTCGATGAGGCCGTAACTCGCATCGGACCAGACCAGGATCACCAGGGCGAGTCCAAGCCGCAGCGCGGTTTCGATCTCCTGGGAATTCATCAAAAAGCCGCCGTCGCCGGTCACCGCCACCACCCGCCGCTCGGGATGCACGAGCTTGGCGGCCACCGCGCCCGGCACGGCGATGCCCATGCTGGCAAAGCCGTTGGAAATGAGGCAGGTATTGGGCCGCTCACAGGGAAACATCCGCGCCATCCACATCTTGTGGGCGCCCACGTCGCAGATGACGATATCCTCGTCGGCCAGCGCCTGACGGAGATCGTGGATCAGTTTCTGGGGCTTGACCGGAAACCCTTCGTCATCGGCATGCTGGACCATGTCAATGGTCAGGGCCTCGCGCAGGGGCCGCAGATGATTGCCGGGCCGGGGCGGCACCTGCTCCGCCAGCCGGGCAAGGCTTGCCCGGATATCCCCCACCACGCAGACCTCCACGGGATAGTGGCGATCCACCTCGGCCGGAGTCCGATCGATATGGACGATGGTCCGGTCGGCGGTGGGGTGCCAGAGGTGGGGATGGTACTCCACCAGATCGTAGCCCACGCAGATGATGCAGTCGGCGCGCCCGAAGCCGCAGCTCACGTGGTCATTGGCCTGGAGCCCGACGCTGCCCAGGCAGAGGGGATGGCTGAAGGGGATGATGCCCTTGGCCATGAAGGTATGGGCAACCGGGATGTTGAGCGCCTCGGCAAAGGCGATGAGTTCGGCCGCGGCTCCGGCCCGCACCGCGCCGTTGCCGGCCAGAATGATGGGGGACCGGGCCCCGGCGATCAGCCGGGCCGCCTTCTCCATGCGTCCGGCCGCCGGCTCGGAGGGCTGCGGCGTGCGGACGGCAAGGGGCGCGTCAGCCACCTCCAGATTGGCGATATTTTCAGGAAACTCGATGAAACAGGCCCCGGGCTTTTCGGTCTGGGCAAGCTTGAAGGCCTTACGCACCATCTCGGTGATGGTGGCCGGGGTCAGAATCCGACAGCTGTACTTGGTGATCGGCTGGAACATCTGCTCCAGATCCAGCACCTGATGCGATTCCTTATGGAGCCGGGTGGTGGCGGCCTGACCGGCGATGGCCACCAGGGGCGCGTTGTCCATGTCGGCGTCGGCCACTCCGGTGATCAAGTTGGTGGCCCCGGGTCCCAGGGTGGCGAGACAGACCCCGGCTCGGCCGGTGAGCCGGCCATGGACATCGGCCATGAAGGCGGCACCCTGCTCATGCCGGCAGGTGACGAAACGGATGGACGAATCCAGCAGCCCATCCATGATATGCAGATTCTCCTCGCCGGGCACGCCGAAGATGTACTGAACCCCCTCGGCCTCCAGACACCTGAGCAACAACTGCGCACCGTTCATGGTGTTCCCTCCCGTAATGAATCCCGTTGCCCGCACACCCCACCCAGCCGCGAACCTCTTTACAACCAGGCCCTGATGTTTTAGAGCTTACGTGCAGCCACATTCTTTTCCCTTGCCGCTTGCCAACCCCAATCTTCGCCCCAAGGAGCCCGGCCGTGCCGTACGACATCCTGATCACCAACGCCGTGGTGCTGCCGCTGGCCGACGCCACCACCGATACCATCGCCCCGGGCTATGTGGCCATCCAAGGCGACAGCATCGCCGCCCTGGGCTCGATGACCGAGCTGCCCGCCGACACCAAGGCCCATGCCACCATCGACGGCAGCGGCATGCTCGCCATGCCCGGCCTGATCAACACCCATAACCACGCCGCCATGACCTTGTTCCGGGGGCTTGCCGACGACCTGCAACTGATGGAATGGCTCACCAAACACATCTTCCCGGCCGAGGCCCGCTTTGTCAATCCGGAGATGGTCTACTGGTGCAGCAAACTGGCGGCGGCGGAGATGATCCGCTCCGGCACCACCTGTGTGGCCGACGGCTATTTTCACGAAGATGCCGCAGCCGAGGCCTTTTGCGATGCCGGACTGCGGGCGGTGGCGGCCCAGGGCCTCATCGATTTCCCGGCCCCTGGAGTGCCCGACCCGGCCGACAACGTCGCCGCCGCGGGCCGCTTCCTCGACCGCTGGCAGGGCCGGCATCCGCTGCTCACCCCGGCGCTCTTCTGCCATTCGCCCTACACCTGCGGCCCGACGACCATCACCGCCGGCAAGGCGCTGGCCAGGGAACGCGGCGTGCCCTTCTTCATCCATCTGGCCGAAAGCCGCGACGAGATCCGCCAAATCACCACCCCCCACGGAGAAACCCCAACCCGCCACCTGCACAAGTTAGGCATTCTCGACCCGGCCACGGTCTGCGTCCACTGCGTCTGGCTCGATGAAACCGACCAGCAGCTCCTCGCCACGAGCGGCGCCGGGGTGGCCGCCTGCCCGGGCAGCAACATGAAGCTCGCCTCGGGCATCGCGCCGCTGGCGGGCTTGGTCCGCCGCGGGGTGGCGGTGGGGCTCGGCACCGACGGCTGCGCCAGCAACAACAACCTGGACCTCTTCGCCGAGATGGACCTGGCCGCCAAGCTCCAGAAGGTGCATGCCCTCGATCCCACCGTGCTGCCGGCCCGGCGGCTTCTCGCCATGGCCACCGGCGACGGCGCCCGGGTCCTGGGCATGGCGGACCGGATCGGCAGCCTGACCCCGGGAAAAAAAGCGGACTGTATCCTGATCGACCTCAGACAGCCCGGCCTCTCCCCCTGCTACTCCCCGGACCTGCTGGTTTATGCGGCGGGGGGGCGCGACGTGCGGACGGTGATCATCAACGGCCGGGTGGTGCTGCGCGACCGCGAACTCCTCGCCTTTGACCAGCAAGAGGCCATGGACCGGGTCAACCGCCTGGCCCTCAAGGTCAGAGCACCCACTTGATCAGCAGATAACCGAGCACCAGCAGAACGAGGAACAGAATGGTGAGCAGATTGAAGTAGCGTTCGATAAAATAACGGACCGGGGCGCCGAAACGATAGATGAACCCGGCCACCATGAAGAATCGCGCCGAACGCGAAACCACCGAGGCCAGCACAAAGGTCGGGAAATCGATGTGGAAGGCACCGGCGGTGATGGTGAAAAGCTTGTAGGGAATGGGGGTGAAACCGGCCGCCCCCACCGCCCAGGCATCGTACTGGCGATAGAGCTCTCCGGCCACGGCGAACTTGTCGGTCAGGCCGTAGAAGTCGATGATCCGGTGCCCCACCGAATCCATGAACAACAACCCCAGGCCATAGCCGAGCATGCCGCCCAGCACCGACCCGGCACTGCAGACCGCGGCGTAGCGAAAGGCCCGCTTGGGGGTGCCGATGGCCAGCACGATCAAAAAGACATCCGGGGGGATGGGAAAAAAGGAGGATTCGGCCACCGCCAACAGAAAAAGGATCCAGACGCCGTAAGGCCGCTGCACCCACTCCATGCCCCAGTCATAGAAACGCCGGATGAGACCGACGCGGATCGCTGTCGACATTGCTTCAGCCATTCTGTTCCTGCCAGCCGTGGTCGCCGATCAGGCTCACGAAACGAACATCTTCCACCGTGCGGCTCGCCACCTCACCATCACGCTTGCGCACCACCACCAGCTGCTGGTTGCCACGCTCACCCACCGGGATCACCAGCACCCCGGGGTCGGCCAGCTGCCCCACCAGGGGTTCCGGCACCGCGGGACCGGCGGCGGTGACGATGATCGCGTCATAGGGGGCGTACTCCGGCCACCCCAGGGTGCCGTCATCTATCTTGCAAAGCAGGTTGAAAATATGGAGGCGGTCGAATACCCGCCGCGCCCGGACATGCAAGGCCTTGATCCGCTCCACGGTATAAACCCGCTCGCAGAGGGCGGCAAGCACCGCAGTCTGATAGCCGCAGCCGGTGCCGATCTCCAGCACCCGCTCTTGGCCGGTCAACCCCAGCAGCTGGGTCATCAAGGCCACCATGTACGGCTGCGAGATGGTCTGCCCATCACCGATGGGCAAAGGAAAATCGCCATAGGCCTGGGCATGGAGGGCATCGTCGACAAAGAGATGCCGCGGCACACGGTTCATAACCTCCAAGACCATTGGATCGATTATACCACGCGGCTGCAACTGCTCGCGCACCATCCGCGCCCGTGCCCTCTCAGAGGCACGAGTGGCCGTGGAGGAGAACAAAACGGTCACGCATGCACCTCTTTGCCGCTATTGAGAGGCACACCGGAGGGACGCCAACGATGAAAACCATCCGAAAACGCCGTCAACGGACACCACACGGTTACTGGCCCACCGACTCGGCCGGAGCCGCGGCATCAGCCTGCTCCCCCAGTCCCGCCCTGACAAACTCCGCCTCATCCAAGGAACGGTAGACACAGGCCTGCACGCGATCCCCGGCAAAGGTAACGGTCACCACATCGTAATTTTCTGAGCCGAGTCGATGCCCGACCAGCGGAAACTTGCGCAGAGTACTCTTTTTGGCCTCGGAATAAACCCAGACCTCCTGACCTTCGGCCCCGGTGCGCCGCTGGTCCGGCTCACCCAGATAGCCGATTACATCCTTCTTGGACATCTGGCCAGGCAGCAACAAACAGACATCGGAGGAGAGATGGCGGACCGGCTGCCCATGGCAGGCAGGCAGCAACAGCAGGCCGAAAAGACAGAACCACAACGGTAGACGACGGAAACGGCGCATAGTCAGCAATCTCCTTCACGGTTGCATGACGCTGGAGGGGGGGCAAACAATGGATAATTCGCAATAATGTCGGCAGAGTATCCTGATCCCCTTTTTTTTGCAAGGCATTGCTTGCCCATCCAAGGCACGAAGGCCCATACCGCTGAAATCATTCTCGAACCATCCCCAGCAGATGGAATGAATCTCTTGACCGCAATACAAAAGGTGTACTACATTCAAAAAAGATCATTGCTATCCTTAAAACAGGAAGATCAGGACTGCGGCGTTACAAAGCATCAGTTTTCCCCTTGCCGCGGTTCTCGACCTTTTTGATGGACTCGCAAAAGCGAGTCGTACCACTGAAGATGGCGAGCATTTCGCGAACCCGCCGCGACGCAGTAGATCGTACTTTTTGCGACGCCACCCCTTTTAGACCACAAGGAAATTCCCGATGCGATGTCCCAAGTGCGGCTTTATTTCGTTCGACCAGCAAGCATCCTGCACCAAATGCAGCGCCGACCTGACCGCGACACCGTCCTCGTACAAAGGTACCGGCAACAGAACAACCGCGCCCTTTTTTCTGGGCTCGGCCCTCCCCGCCGCAGCCGGAGAAGAACCTGCAGCCTCCCCCCCTTTTGAAGCCCCGGAAGCAGAACAGGCGACGGAAGGCACCGCTGCCCTTTTCGAGGCCCTGGAAACAGAAAGCCAGGGAATCGGCATGTTTGCGGCGGAGCCTGCCGAGGAAGCCCCCGAGCTGGAACTGACCATCAACGAGGAAGAAGAACACGAAATCGCATTCGACCTCGCAGCCTCCGAAGAATCCCCTGCCGACGAATTGCCTTCACTGGCCCTCGACGACCAGGAAGAAGCACCCGAAATCGAACTCGACCTCGCAGCCCCCGAAGAATCCCCTGCCGACGAACTGCCTTCACTGGCCCTCGACGA
>Ga0224496_10001616_pt1 | contig 13863 bp, 12 predicted proteins | sample SF_Jul11_sed_USG_2_FD_168127 | JGI IMG/M metagenome (GOLD analysis project Ga0224496, IMG submission 168127) | Sediment microbial communities from San Francisco Bay, California, United States - SF_Jul11_sed_USGS_8_1 | ecosystem: Environmental > Aquatic > Marine > Sediment | place: USA... | reverse complement strand
GTCAGGGTCTCCAGGGTGGAGCCGCTCTTGGAGACCACGTTGACCAGGGTGCGGGACAGGTCGGATTGCTCCAGCACTCGGGCGGCGTCGTCCGGGTCGACGTTGGCGATGAAGTGGACCCGGCGGCCCGGCTGGCGGAAGGCCTCCAGGGCCAGGTAAACGGCCCGGGGGCCCAGGTCCGAGCCGCCGATGCCGATGTTGATCAGGTCGGTAAAGGTCTCGCCCTTGTGGTTGACGATGCGTCCCTGGTCCAGGTCGGTGAGAAAGGCCGCCAGTTTGTCCAGTTCCCGGCGGGCCTGAGCGCTGGCCGCCGGCTCCAGGGGGCTGGTTCCGAAGATGTCTCGGGTCGCGGTGTGCAGGACCTGGCGGTTCTCGCTGTCAAAGCCCTCGATCCTGTTGAGCACCGCCCCCTTTTTCATGGCCAGGAACTGGTCCACGGCGCCGCTTTGGTCGGCCAGCTCCTGCAAGCGGTTCAGTACCGCGTCGTCGATGCGTTGGGTGGCGTAGTGCAGGGTGAAGCCGGCGGCGGCGCAGGTGTGGGAGGCCAGCCGAGCCGGAGTCAGGGCGCCCGGCCGGGTCAGGTCGAAGGGGGTGCGGGCCAGATCGGCAAGGGCCTGGTAAGCGGGCAGGGCGGACATGGGCTGGCGGCTGGGCATGGTTTTCTCCTGGTTTGGTGGCGATGGTCATTTGGCTGGTTGCCTGAACCTCTAATTTTATAATCCCTGGGTCAATGATCCGTAAAGCAATTTGCACCGCAACTAGCGATAAATCTAGTCCGCCGGGGCAATTGTCCAACCTTGCGGGCCGGCTTATTTGCCTGGGAGTTCTTAGTCGTTTATTTTTGCCGCCATGGTATGGTATAAAAAACCAATTATCCTGGCCGAGGCCGGGGCGAATTTATTTCGGGTGGACGATGCGATGATGATGGCGGCCGAACATGAGCTCGTGCAATATTGTCAGATCCTTTTTGATCTGGATCGTGATGTTCCCAGGGAATTTCTCGACTATATCCAGCTTTCCGGCCTGAAGAGCGCCTATCGCAAAAAGGCGCGGGAGAGCCATCCCGATCTGGCGATAGGGCAGGGGGCGGTGGTGCAACGGCGGCGGGTTGATCAGTTTCTCGCGGTCCAGCAGGCCTATGAGAGTTTGACCAATTACCTGAAGGTGCGGGATAAGCGGCGCCGGTTCGGGAAGCCGCAATCAGCCCGGGCGGCGGCAACTACACCGAGGCCAGGCGCCCATTGTCGGCCGACCCCGGAACCTACCGCCACCCGCCCCAAGCCGGACGCTAAGGCGGCGAAAAAAGACGCGCCCACCGAGCGGCGGGTTTGGGATTTCGACACCCTGTATGAAGGTGCCTTGCCCAGACGACCGCTTTTGCTCGGGCATTTCTTGTACTACGCCGGGGCCATCAGCTGGCGCGATATTGTCGGTGCCCTGCTTTGGCAGCGCCAGCAACGGCCGCGGCTGGGCGAGATCGGGTGTCGCCTGGGCTGGCTCCAGCAGACCGATATTCTCGGGATCATTCGGGGCCGGGAGTTCCCGGCGCCCTTTGGCGAGACCGCGGTCCGGCAGGGTCTTTTAAGCGACAATCAGCTCAAGATCCTCCTGTGGCACCAGAAGCGTCTGCAGCGGAAATTCGGGGAATATTTCATCGAGCAGCGAATTATTACCGCCCTGGAATTCGAGCGGCTGCTGGATCGATTCCATGCCCATAATCGACAATTTTCCAATCCTCCCCACTGAGATATACCGGACCGTTGATTTATAACAACCTTATCTCCCTGCTGGTTGTTATCGTTATCCTTTCCACCAGCACTATTCCTGACCTGCCTCAGCTGCCGCCCTCGGCCGCCCTGGCGATTTTCGTCCTGAAGGGCCTGTTCTTTTTTTGGGCCGTGCGGCGGGTATACGGGGCGGGGCGGGTTCGGCAGCTTTCCCAATATATGCGGGCCGAGCAGAAGGGCACCATCTTGGCGGTGGCCTGTTTTGCCGTTGATCTCTATCTGCTGGACGGTAAATATTTCCTGGCCCGGCTGCCTCTTGCCGAACGGTTGCCGGTCGTGACGGATATGGGCGGCATTGCCATCTTCTTCGCCTACCTGGCCTTGATGTGGCTGGCGGCCCGGCGGAGTTTCGAGCTGGTGACCGGCGCGCCGGCCGCAGCCAGGGACTTGGTGATTTCGAATCTGAAGTCCAATCTGGCGATTATCCTGCCCTGGCTTTTTCTCTCCCTGTTGGCCGATTTTTTGCGCGGCATCACCAGCCCTGGGCTGCAAGCGGCATTGGCCTCCCCCCTTGGCGAGGCCGGGGTGTTCCTGGTGTTTTTCATTATCCTGCTCTTGCTGTTTCCGGTTCTGATGGTCCGGCTCTGGGATTGTCGACCACTGGCCCCGGGTGAGGCACGGGAGAATATCGAGGCGTTTTGTCGACGCCTGGGGGTGGGATATCGGGAGATCATGATTTGGCCGGTGTTCGGCGGCCGGATGTTGACCGCCGGGGTGTTGGGGGTGGTCGGCCGGACTCGGTATTTACTGGTGACCCCGGCCCTGCTCGAGGCCCTGACCGTTGAGGAGTTGCAGGCGGTAATGGCCCACGAGATCGGCCATGTGAAGCGTTATCACATGCCGCTTTATTTCTTTCTCTTTCTCGGTTTCGGGCTGGTGGCCCAGTTGAGTGCTTTGCCGATCAGCATGGTGGTCCTCAACTCCGAACTCTTTTATCGAGCCCTGCATCAGTTTAATCGCGACCCCGGCGAGCTGCTGGCCCTGTTGAGCGCCTTGCCGTTGCTCTTGCTGCTGATCCTCTATTTTCGGTTCGGGTTTGGTTTTTTCATGCGTAATTTCGAGCGGCAGGCCGATGTTTATTCCTACAAGGCCATGGGCGATATCTCACCCTTGGTCCGGGTCTTTGAAAAAATCGCCTGGCTGTCCGGCAATATTCGCGACCTGCCGAGCTGGCACCATTTCAGTATCGGCCAGCGGATCGATTTCCTCCAAGGGTGCCGCCGCGACCGGTTCGCCGCCCGGCGCCATGACCTCAAGGTCTATGCGGCCCTGGTCGTCTACGTCCTGCTGCTGGGCGGCGGCAGCTGGTTGCTTTGGCGGTTGCCCGAAGAGTTGATTCATCCTGCGTCGCGAATGAAATTCGCCGCCGCCATTCTGGAGCGTAAGATCAGCACGGAACCGGAAAATTATCTCTGGCCGCAGCTTTTGGCCGACCTGGAGGCCCAGCGTCAGCAATGTCGTAAGGCCGTGGTCCTCTATGAGCGGGCCTTGCAATTGGCCCCGGATAATGCCGAGTTGTTGAATAATTTCGCCTGGCTGCTGGTTACCGCCGAGGAGCAGGCCTGTCTGAATCCCAAGCGGGGGCTGGAGTTGGCCGATCGGGCCGTGGCCCTGGCCGAGCAGGGCTATATCCTGGATACCCTGGCCACGGCTTACTGGGTAAACGGCCAGCTGGAACCGGCCCTGGCCATGGAGATGCGGGCCATGGCGGTTGATCCGGCCAATGGGGATTATTACCGACAGCAGATGGTAAAGTTTACCGGTGGCCAGGAAGCGGGGAGCGAGCAATGACCGCCGGTAGTCTGGCATCGTGATGGGGAGGGATCGTGGCGCGCGAAATTAACAGTCCCGACGAGATAGTGCGGCGCCTGCTCTATGTCGTATATCTCGGGTTGGTGGTGGTCGCCTTGGTCGCCGGAGTCCTGGGGGTGGCGCAGCATCGCCTCGACTATCTGGGCTTGATGCTGCTGGCCGGGGTGACCGCCCTGGTCTTTCGGGCTTACGGCCGGCGGCGGTTTGATTTTGTTCGCCTGGCCAACTCCTTTCCGTACGGCAGCCGGGACGAGTTTGATCTGCCCGCCGAATTGCTCGCCGCGGTGGAGGAGCTGTTGGCGGCCGGGGCCGGGTGCGGCAACGACTGGATCCGGCGCCAGGAGTTGCGTGGTCAACTGCGCACGCTGTTACGGGATGAACCGGGGTTGTGGCGTCTGTATGGCCGGGAGATCGAGACCGTTTTCCCGGCCCTGGCCGCCCTGGTGGGTGACCCGGATACCGAGGCCGATCCCGGGCCTTAGCCTTATTGGCGGCCAGGTCGCGAATCTTTTTCTGGTTGCGGTTTGCGCGGTGATCGAGTAGGTTTGTGGGCGAATTTCGGGCGATTAACTCAGTGGTTAGAGTGCCACCTTCACACGGTGGAAGTCACAGGTTCGAATCCCGTATCGCCCACCACGGATTTTCAGAGGAGCATGGCCCGCGGGCCAGGGCTCCTCTTTTTTTGTCGGGGCGGCGGCGCGATCTTACGACCGGTACAGCAGTTGGAAGCGTTCCCAGAAATCCGGGAATGATTTGATCACGCAGCCCTCGCCCCGGATTTTCACCCCCGGCACCACCAGGCCGGCCACCGCAAAGCTCATGGCGATGCGGTGATCGTTGTAGGTCTCGATCTCGGCCCCGTGCAGGGCGGGGGCATCCGGCCCCAGTCCCTCGATGATCATCGTATCCTCGGTTTCCCGCATCCTCGCCCCCAGCTTGGACAACTCCTTGACCATCACATGCAGCCGATCGCATTCCTTGATGCGCAGGTGGGCGATGTTTTTGATCACCGTGCGGCTCGTGGCCCGGCTGGCCACCACCGCCAGGGTCGGCACCACGTCCGGGCAGTCGCCCATGTCCACCTCGACCCCTTTAAGTTCCCGGGCGCCGATCACCGTGATCCCGGCGGCCGACCGTTCCACCGTGCAACCCATGCGGGCCAGGATGTCCACCAGCGCGGCGTCGCCCTGGAGGGAGGGGGACGGCACGTTGGCCACGGTTACCCGGCTACCGGTGATTGCCGCCGCCGCCCAGAAATAGGAGGCGCTGGAGGCGTCGCCCTCCACCCGGTAATCCTGGGCACGGTAGCGCCCCTGCGGGATAGTGAAATGGTTCAATTCGGGGTTGGCGATAACCTCAATGCCGAAATCCCTCATCACCGCCAGGGTCATGGTGACGTAGGGTTTGGAGAGCACCTCGCCGGCCACCTTGAGCTCGGCCGGGTGCGCGGCGTATGGCGCGACCAAGAGCAGGGATGAAAGGTACTGGCTGCTCTTGCCCTCGGGCAGCAGGGTGGGGCCGCCCTTGATGCCCCTGGCCTGGATGGCCACTGGCGGGCAACCGGTGTTGTGGACACTCTTGATGTCGACGCCCCAGCCGGAGAGTGCCTCCATTAGTGGCTTGATGGGACGCTCGGTCATCCGTTGGTCACCGTTGATGGTGAAGCTGCCATGTCCCAGGGCGGCCACCGAGGTAAGGAAGCGGGTGGCGGTGCCGTTATTGCCCAGATAGATCTCCCGGGCGGGCTCGGCGATCGCGCCCCCCTGACCCCGGACCTGCCATTCCCTTTCGTGGGGTTCAACCTGCACCCCCATGGCGGCCAGGGCCGCAGAGGTGTATTCGGTGTCTTCGCTTTTCAGCGGACCGATGAGGGTTGACTTCCCGTCGGCCAGGGCCGCGGCAATCAGGGCTCGCTGGGTAATACTCTTGGAGCCGGGCACCTCAATAGAGGTATCGATGGAGGCCAGGGGTTGGATTTCTTTCATGGTTTACACTTTGTTTTGGTTCGGTTTCGGTGCCCCCACGGGGGATGAAGGCAGGCAAGGAAAATGAACACTTTCTATTGAGCACATTGTCAAAAATGGTAACGGCTATTCCTCAACTGAAATTACGCAAACCTGCTCCGCAGCACTTCCGCCATTATTTCCACTGGCGCCGGTTGGCCGGTGAACAGTTCAAATTGGGCCACTCCCTGGTAGAGCAGCATGGCCAGGCCGTCCACGGTCTGGCAGCCGCGCTTGGCCGCCTCGCGCAGCAATCTGGTTTTGAGCGGGGCGTAGACGATATCCATCACCACCTGGAAATTGGTCAGGGCCGCCTCGGCCATGGGGGATTGGTCGTCCCGGGGCGCCATGCCGACCGAGGTGGCATTGATCAGGGCGTCGGCTTGCTGCTTGGCCGTATCGGCCAGGGGGATCCAGTTTACCCCCAGGGCCTTGGCCAGTTCCCGGCCCTTTGCCGGCGTGCGGCTGGCAATGGTTACATGCGCGCCGGCCTCCAGGAGACCGAAGCCGATGGCCCGGGCCGAGCCGCCGGCCCCCAGCAGCAGCACCGTGCTGTTGCGCAACGCCATTTTTTCGGCCAGGGCGCGATTGGCGCCCAGCCAGTCGGTATTGGTGCCGTGGATCTTGCTCTCGTTGATGAGCAGGGTGTTGACCGCCCCGATCTTCTCGGCCACCGGATCGATGGAATCGAGATGTTCGATAACCGCCTGCTTGTGAGGGATGGTGACGCTCACTCCCCTGACGCCCAAGGCGCGGAAGCCGTCCAGGGCCTTGGCCACGTCGGTCACCGGGAAGGGCAGGTAGGCCTTGTTGAGGCCCAGGGCCTGAAAGGCGCTGTTGTGCATGGCCGGGCTCAGGCTGTGGCCCACCGGATTGCCCATGATGCCGTAAAGCTCGGTGGCGCCGTTAATCCGCATGGGTCAGGCTCCGGAAGATGTCGCGCAGGGTGGCGGCCGGTAATTGGCCGGGCGCCGTGGCCTGGCCGCCCGTCGGCGCGGCATAGGTCATGAACCCGCCCAGGTTCAAGGTGGCCACTCGGCTGATCATGCCGATCTCGCCCATGCAGAAGGCGATCAGCGGTAAGCCCAGGGTTGCGGCCTCGGCCTGGAGATTAAGGACCCGTAAAACATCCTGGAAGCAATGGGGCGTGGTAACCAGCTTGCCGATGGCCGCGCCGGATCCGTGCATACGGCTGACGATTTCCGAGAGTTCGGTGGCCCCCGGGGTGGTGGAGAAATCATGCCAGGAAACGATGACCCCGGTCTGGGGTGGGGCAGCCTCGATCAGCTCGCGGCGCAGGCGTTCTTCGGTGCGCAGTTCAATGTCCACATAGGCGGCCCCGTGTTGAGCGGCCTCGATCAGCAGGCTGACGCGGGCCTTTTCATCGCCCGGGAAATGCCCGCCCTCCCACTTGGCCCGGTTGGTAAACAGCAGCGGTTTGCGTAGCGCTTCCGTGAAGGGTGCGATGCTCGGGTCGGCCAGGCGGTCCAGACGGATCTCCAGGACATCGGCGACCTCCTGGTTCTGGCGGGCCAGGCTGATGGCGGCGGCCGTTGAGTCCGCCATGATTGACACGCAGATTTTTTTCTCTGCCTCAAGGAGGCGTGGGGTGGAGGTCATGGCCCGCATCCGTCAGTTGGTGAAAGGTAACTACCATGAGTAGTCGATTGCGAAAGTATCGCACACTATTATATGGTCTGATCTATGTCAACAGGAGATGGCGGGTTGTTGTCCGGCGGATTACGGTAGAGCCGGGCCGGGAAAAAGGTGCGTTCCCGGGTGCGGGCCTGGCGGAACATTTTTTTGAGTTGGCGCTTGAGGAGCAACCGGTTCAGGTAGGTAAAGGGCGCCCGGGCGATCTTGGCGCGGCCGGCCAGGGCCTGGGCCGGGTCGCAGAGCAGATCCAGGATGTGAAAGGTGGGGGTGTGGGGGTTGAGATAGTCGACACAGCCCCCGCAGTAGGCAAGGAGGGGGCGGCCGTTGGCCTCGGTGGCCCGGCGGCGGGGCCAGGACTGGGCCAGGTCGCGGTCGACGCAGCTCACGGCGCCGCCTTCGCCGCAGCACAGGGTTTTGCGGCCATGATAGCGCATCTCCTCCACGGTCAGGCCGGCCGCCTCGGCCAGCCGGCGGATACCCTGGTGCATATCGCTGTTTTCGCGCGCCACGCAAGGATCGTGCACCGTAACGGTGCCCTCTACCCGGGGGTGAATGGTGCAGGGGTGCGCGGCCAGGGTCTGGTAGATGGTTTCCACCTTCAGTGGCCCGCCGTATTTTTCAAACACCTTGTAGCAGTTCGGGCAGACGACTAGAATGGTCTTGATCCCCTGGTCGATGAGGTAATCGGTCATCTCCTGAAAAAAGGCATGGAATACGGCATGATTGCCCATGTCGTGGCTCGGCTTGGTACAGCAGTCGAGCACCACCCCCAGGTTGGGGATCTGGCCTTGCAGGTGTTTCAGCACATGCAGGATGCGCGACGGCCGGCTGCCGGGCAGGGAGCAGCCCGGAAAGAAGACGGTGTCGCAGCCGCTTGGCAGGCCGTAGAAGGTGTAGCGCTTGGAGACGCCCCGTTTTTCGTAACGGATCACCCCGCATTGCCCGGTTTTTTCGGCAAAGCCGCGGCGGATCGCTTCCCGCCGCATGCGCAGGAACAGGGAGCCCGGCTTGAGCCCAACCGGGCAGACGGCGCGACACAGTCGGCAGAGGCTGCACGAGAAGGGCATCTGTAAATGGGCCGGCTTCCGCGGGTCATATGCCAGGGCAAGCTCTTTTGGGGTGCCGTGTTGTTGAAGGAATCGGCACTCCCGGACGCAGAGCTTGCAGGCGGTGCAGTTGTCGGCCACGTTTTGCAGGTGTAAGGCCAGGTCGGGATGGACCGTGGGCCAGCGGTGGTCTGGTTGTCCGGGGGGGTGGATTGGCATGGTCATCTATGCTTTGGGGTTTGATTTTTCCTGGAGCCGTTAATGTAACGGATGTCGGCTTAATATCCTACTGATTAGACGGAGGAGATTTTATGATCCGGCTGTTTACGGCGATCGATCTACCTGCCGAGGCGCGGGAGCGGGTCAGCGGCCTGTGTTGCGGGCTGCCCGGCGCCAAATGGGTGGATGAGGAGCAGATCCATCTGACCCTGCGTTTCATCGGCGAGGTGGACGGCGCGCTTTTTCGGGAGATAAACGAGGCCTTGGCCTTGGTGCGTTCCGCGCCTTTTACTCTGGAGTTGAAGGGGCTGGGCACCTTCCCGCCCCGCAAGCAGCCGCGGGTGCTCTGGGTGGGGGTGGAGAAAAACGAAGCCCTGGTGCGATTGCGTAATCGGGTCGAGACAACCCTGGTCGGGTGTGGTCTGGCGCCCGAGGGGCGTAAGTTCGCGCCTCATATCACCCTGGCTCGGCTACGTGATCCACCCCTGGTCCGGCTTACCAATTTCTTGGCCGGCAATAATCTGTTCGGCTGCGAGCCGTTTGGCGTGGAGGAATTTCACCTCTATTCCAGTGTCTTGACCCCCAAAGGGGCGATTCATCAGCTGGAGGCGAGTTATCCCCTTGTCGGGGGCCTGGAGGTTTAGGCGTTTCAGGCTTGCTGCATCAAGACCACCGCGTGGGTCGCGATGCCTTCGCCGCGGCCGGTAAAGCCCATCGTTTCGGTGGTGGTGGCCTTGAGGTTGATGCGGTCAGCATCACAGTCGCAGGCCCGGGCCAGGTTTTTCCGCATTTGCGCCATATGCGGGGCCAGCTTGGGGGCCTGGGCGATCACCGTCACATCACCGTTGGCCAGCACGTAACCTTTTTTCTTGGCCAGTTCCATCACCTGCGTCAGCAGCTTGATGCTGTTGATTCCCTTGTATTGCGGGTCGTTGTCTGGAAAGTGCTTGCCGATGTCGCCTTCTCCCAAGGCGCCCAGGATGGCGTCGCACAGGGCATGGGTGAGCACGTCGGCGTCCGAGTGGCCCAACAAACCCTTGGGATGGTCGATGGTCACCCCGCCCAGGACCAGGGGGCGGCCTTCCACCAGCCGGTGGGCGTCATAGCCGTGACCGATGCGCATGGCGTTGGAGTTCCGCATGCTGTTTTTCTCCCCGAGCAGGGCCTCGGCAATGGGCAGGTCGCCGGGCCGGGTGATCTTGATGTTGTTTTCCGCCCCCGTCACCACCGTCACCTCCGCCCCCAGCCGGGCGATGAGCGAGGCCTCGTCGGTGCCGATAAAGTTGTCGTGGGCGGCCGCGGCCAGAGCCCGGCGCAAGAGCGAGGTTCTGGCCACCTGCGGGGTTTGGGCCTGCCATAAACCTTCCCGGTCCACGGTTTTTCGGATTCGGTAATTGTCGTCCACCGCCTTGAGGGTGTCCTTGACCGGCACCGCCGCAATGGCCGCCCCGGTCTTCCTGGCCGCGTGCAAACAGTCTTCGATGAGCGCGGCCGTCACCAAGGGGCGCACCCCGTCGTGCACCACCACGAATTCCGTTGTTTCCGGCACCAGTGTCAGTCCGTTATTTACCGAATCCTGCCGTTGCTCGCCGCCGGCCACCACTTGGACTCTATCGATCAGATTGTGGGCAACCAGGAGTTGGCGGGTAGTGGTCAACTGATCCGCGGGTACGGCCAGGATGATGGTGCCAATGGAGGGGGCCTGGGCCACGGCCCGGATGGTGTGAATCAGGATCGGTGCCCCGGCCAAAAGGTGAAACTGTTTGGGGGTGGCCAGCCCCATGCGGAGGCCGGCGCCCCCGGCGGGGATTATGGCGGCTGCGTCTGGCATCGGTTTTCCGGTAAAAAAAGCTGGAGTGGGCTGTAAGCCGAATTCTGTACCCCTTGCGGGGCCATGATCATTTCTCTAGGATGCCGGTCGCCCGGCACCTCAAGCAACCTACCCGGAAACTTTGGACGGGCAGCCCTCAAACGTTTCCCTATTTGGTCTTGCACCGAGTGGGGTTTGCCGTGCCCTTCCTGTCACCAGGAAGGCGGTGAGCTCTTACCTCGCCTTTTCACCCTTACCCCGCCGGAGCGGGGCGGTATATTTTCTGTGGCACTTTCCTCGGGGTCGCCCCCAGTTCGCGTTACGAACCACTCTGCCCTGCGGTGTTCGGACTTTCCTCCGGCCGTGTAAGACGGTCGGCGATCATGCGCCCACTCCAAAAAAAAATAATCCGGTCCAAACGGCTGGGGCGGTTTGAACCGGGTTGCTGGCTATTCCGCCGCCTTGTTGTACAGCATCCGGTTGCAGGTCGGGCAGGAGAGCAGTTCCTGTTCGCGGAGCAAATCGTTGTACATCTGGGGCGGGATGTTCATGTAGCAGCCCTGACAGACGCCGTTGGCCGCTGCCACCACCGCGATCCCGTTCCGTTTTGCCTTCAGCAGTTCATACTTGCGGATGTGATTGGCGGTGATTTTTTTCGCCTGCTCATCCCGGGTCTGCGCGATCTTGGTTTTCTGGGCATTGAGCGTGGCGGTTTTGCTGCCGACCTGTTCGAGATCCTCGGCCAGTTGTTTCTCTTCTTCCTCGTGAGCCGCTTGTTCCGCCGCAATTTTGGACTGGTAGGTCTCGGCCTGTTCCATGAGCAGGACGATTTCTTCCTCCCGCTCGTTGTTGGCCTTCTTGGCGTCCTCGATCTCGCGCAGCAGACTTTGGTATTCGCGGTTGGTCTGGACGTTCATCAGCTTGACCTGGCGATCTTTGATGCGTGCGTTCTCGTCCTCGGCCTCGGCCTCCAGTGCCCGTTTGCGAGCCTCGCCGGCGGCAATGCTGGCCTCCAGGCTGGCGATGGTGGCCTGTCGTTTTTCAATCGAGGCCCGTTGCTCTTCCAGGGCCGCGTTGTTGCGGGCGATTTCCTGGTCGAGTTGCTGGATTTCACTATCAATGGTTTGCAGTCCGATTATGTCCTTGATGTGCTTCCTCAATTCCCTCTCCTCTATGTCGCTGGTGATTATTGATGGAAAACTATGGCCTGTTTTTCCCGGCTTACATGGGTAAACGGGTTTTTTTGCTTGTTGCTGGCAGTTACCTCGATGGCGTGGCCCTTTTCGCCAAGCCGTCGGTGCAGTTCCGCTGCCAGGATCGGTACGATGACATTTTCCGTTGGGTAGTGACCGGCATCGATGATGCAAAGGCCGGCCATCTGGGCCCAGCGGGCCGTGCTCAGTTTAACCTCACTGGTAATGAAGGCATGACAACCGGCCTGTCGGGCGCTGGCGGCCAACTCGCTGCCGCTGCCGCCGCAGACCGCCACGCGGGCAATGTGATTCGGCAGCTCCCCGGCAATGCTCAGCACCGGGGTTGCCAAGGAGTCCATGACCCGCGCCAGGAAGGTTTCCGCCGGTAACGGGGTCTGGTAGGTGCCGATTCGGCCCAGGGAGGCGGGGGCGGCGGGCGAAAGTTCGCTTATCTCCGCCAGGCCGAGGCGGGCGGCCAAGACATCGTTGACCCCGCCGCCGGCCAGGTCCAGATTGGTGTGGCAGCTGATCACCGCAAGATTGTCACGCAGCGCCCGGCTGACGAGCTGTCCGACCGGCTGGTCGGTGCGCATGGCCTTGAGGGGTTGGAAGATGATGGGATGATGGGTGACCAGGACGTTGGCTCCGTGGGCCACGGCTTCTTCCAGGGCCGCTTCGGTGGGGTCCAGAGCAACCATGATGCCGGTAACCGGCATGTCGGGATCGCCTACCAGCAGGCCGACATTGTCCCAGGCCTCGGCCAGGGAGAAGGCCGCGATGTTGTCAAGGGCGGCGACGATTTCGTGGAGTAAGACTCTGGGTTGCGTCATGGTCGTGGCCGGCGGGAGGTGAAAATAAAAAAGGTGCGGCCGTTGTAGGAGCCACACCTCTTTGGTTGGAACCCTTGCAGGTTCAACCTTTTGGGGTAAATTTTCACACCATTTTTTTGATACGACCCGTCGGTGTTCAATCTTGTAATTCCAGTCTGTAAGTCATGGTGGGCCCACCTGGACTCGAACCAGGGACCGACCGGTTATGAGCCGGTGGCTCTAGCCAACTGAGCTATAGGCCCATAATCATGCGAAAAACATACCATTGCTCATTCAGCTCTGTAAGCTGCAAAGCTTTGAAACCCTGCACTTAACTCCAATGTGGGCTGGAATGCAAGAAAAAATTTGCCAATAGCAATGGGGCACCCGCCGCGGCAGGTATTTTGTGGCGGCAAGGTTTTGAGGTGACCGATTCCGGAGTTGCCCGCCGGAACCGGTCCAAGGGCAACCCCGGCATGCTTTCGGCCCCTAGGCCGACTCGGGGGGAAGCACCGCCGCCCTGAAGGTTTCCAGGCCGACCCGGTCGATAAGCCTGCCCAGGCGTTCGCCTTTTTTTCCATTGGCCTCGAAATATTTGACAATATTATCCGCCACCTCCAGGGCCGTCGCGGTGGGTAGGTCTTCAATCAGGGTCGTGGCCAGGCGTGGCTTGGAGGCGGCGTTGCCGCCGACCAGCACGCTCCAGCCCTTGGCCTTGCCAATAAAGCCCAGATCCTTTATCGACGGTTCGGCACACTGATTCGGACAGCCGGCCACCCCGATCTTAAACTTGTTGGGCAGCTGGTAACCATGGTAGCGTTGATCCAGTTCCTGGCCCAGGCCCAGGGCGTCTTGCTTGCCCAGTCGGCAGAAACTGTCTCCCGGACAGACCTTGATGCTGCGCACGCAAAGGCCGACGGCGGCGCCGGGTTGCATGCCCAGGTCTGCCCAGGCCGGGTCGATATCAGCTTCCCGGATGCCGACAATGGCGATGCGTGTGGCGCTGGTCACCTTCAAGCCTTGGGCATGGTATTTCTCGGCCACGTCGGCGATCCGGCGCAACTGGGCCGGGGTTGCCAGACCCAGTGGAAAATGCGGTACAATGGCATAGGTTTCTTTGTCGCGTTGCAGAACCGCCCCTTTTTCTCCATCCTTCAGCATGGGTGTCTCCTTGTGGTAAGGTAAAAAAATAAGTGGCTCGAACTCCGAGCCAGCATCGTTCATGGTTCATGGTGGCGATTTTTCCGGCTACAACTCGCCGGAATCGTCAAATTTGCCGCGAAAGTAATTTTACTATAATAATCATGATCGGCATGATGCCAAGGGGTATGATCTGTTGCCATGGATTTTCTGGCGGCGCATGGAGATATTATATGAAACAGGATGTGGTGTTGAATTTGGCCGTCGCCCTGGTGGGTGGGGTGGTTGGTGCTTTGTTGACCTGGATTTTGCTACAGCGCCGGGAGGCACGGCTGCGAGAGGGCATGGCCGCCACCGAGACCGGCAAATTGTTGGCGGAGGAGCGGCT
>Ga0224496_10001615_pt1 | contig 13863 bp, 16 predicted proteins | sample SF_Jul11_sed_USG_2_FD_168127 | JGI IMG/M metagenome (GOLD analysis project Ga0224496, IMG submission 168127) | Sediment microbial communities from San Francisco Bay, California, United States - SF_Jul11_sed_USGS_8_1 | ecosystem: Environmental > Aquatic > Marine > Sediment | place: USA... | reverse complement strand
GCAGTATGACAAGGATGATCGTGCCAGCAAAAATTCTATGGGTCCATTTTCCTCTCATGGATTAATGTATCGGTACCCTTACGTAGGGCTTAATACACCTGAGGAAGGAGGCCGTAGAAATGAGAACGATGGAGGAATAATGGACGAGAACGGTCAGCAGAGTTCAGATTTTAGGAAGACGTGAGGCGTAAGGGGGGAAGAAGGGAAAGGTGAAAAGCCTGGGAAAAGTAAAGAGTGGAAGAGTGAGGAGTAATTTTGGGAAAAAGAGATGAATTATCTCCTCTTCCCCTTACGCCTCACCCCTCACGCTTGACGAACTTATGTGGCTTGATCAGGAAACGCGGCTTTTAACAGGGGTTGTAATTCCCCTTTTTCTTCCATAGGGCCCAAGACATCGGTATCGCCATAAAACTGACCATTGATGAACACTTTTGGCAATGTCGGCCAGTTGGTCATTTTGGAAAGAGCCTCCCGCTTTTCGGGATTTGGTAGGGCATTGATCAATTCGTAGGGGTAGCCGTACTTGTTGAAAAATTCCATGGTTTCCACAGTAAATCCGCATTGCGGGGCTGTCTTCGTGCCTTTACCGTAAATGAGAATTTTGTGTTCGGCAATTTCTTTGTTGATTTCATCTTCAATAGGTGTACTCATGCGGGTTATCCTCCTTGGGCTTCGTTTTTGGTTTTGGCCTGAATTTCTAGAGCATGAATGCGCCCGTCTTTCATCGGCGCATCAAGGGCCTGGTAAATCATGCGGTGGCGGTCTAACAGATTCTTTCCTTCGAAGGCATCAGAAATCACTTTGACTGTAAAGTGATCCATGGTTCCGGTGCGATCAAGAACGGAAACTTCGGCCTCGCCTAAGGCTTGCTGAAGTTGAGTGCTGAGATCTTCAAATGTCATCATCGGGTGCTTAAGTCCTAGTGAAAAAATGAGATGGTCATCGGTCACTATACCGAAGAGCGAATTTTCTGCGCAATGTGGCTTTGAAATAAGTCAGCCGTAAGAAGTGAAGTGTAAGGGGTAGGGAGCGAGGAGAAGGCTGAGGAAGATACTCCTGGCTCCTTACTATTCACTCCTGACTGTTTCTTCCAGGATACAGCACGGCTTGGAGAAAGGTGCTAAGGCCTTGCAATACCTGAATGGGAATTTCATGGCCGCCTTGGAATTCGACCCAGCTGACGGGTAGGCCTGCTGTTTGGATGTGATCCCGGAGTTGTTGGGCCATGGCAAACGCTAAAATAGGATCGTTGATGCCATGACTTTGAAAGACTGGGAGACTTTGACGGGTGGGTAGGCGGGTGAGCCATTCGTGTTTGGCGATGAGGGTGGCTGAAAGCAACGCTAAGCCTGCAAACGGGATGTCGGAATGGAGGACGAGGTCAGTTGCCAACATAGCTCCTTGGGAAAAGCCACCTAACACGAGCGACTGAGAGGGTACGGATAAGGTTTCTCGGGCGAGAGCCAGGACCTCTTGCATTTGCGTGCGTGCAGGGGCTAGGCCCCGAGGAGTTTCTTGGGATAAGGTTTCCCACTGTCCTAGGGCCCGGGCTTGGGTGATGCGTTCCATGTCCAGCATCCACCAGGCTCTGGCATCTCCAAAGCCCATATCAAATTTCAGCGGAGCAGCAGGGAAGAGGAAGCGGACGTCTTCCGGGACATTGAGGTATTGCCATAAGGCGACTAAATCATCACCGGGAGCACCAAATCCGTGCAGAAGCACCACAAGTGGCCCTTCTCCGCCTCCCTGGCGATCCAGTCCACCGGTAATGCACACATCTAAACCCGCCCAATGTTCGTGTCGCATAGGGGTCAGTAAAAAGTTAGAAGTGAAAAGTAAGGTAAAGGGAGAGACCAGAAATGTGAAGCATGGAATAGGGACTAATGCCCCATTTTGGGAGCACCTGCGTTGGCGCCCTGCGTGATGAGTGGAATCCGCAGGACTTGGTGACAGTGATTACAGACGACTTTTAAGGTATTCTCGTCGGCATATTCAATGTCTTCTTCTTTTTTCCAGAATAACTTGCTACATTTTGGACATTTGCGAACGAGCATCGACATAGAAACCGCTCCATGTAAGTCATGCATGATTTATGGTGGACTTAGTGTAATATATCTTGTCACAATCTGCCAACGTCAGAGGAAAAGATTGAGCATTTTTGTGAATAATTCGATAGCCACATGATTCAATACTCCGATGCTATAAATTTTGATCCTCATCAGCTACTCGCCTTGTTTGAACAAGCTGATTGGACGTGCGATCGCAGCTTGGAAAACACCAAAAGGATGTTGGCGGAGACCGATGTGATGATTACCGCGTGGGAGGGTAACAAATTAGTGGGCTGTGGCCGTGTTCTGACGGATTATGTCTTTCGGGCGTCAATTTGGGATGTGATTGTTGATCGGTCCTACCACAACCAAGATATTGGGACAGGCCTGATTCGGCGGATTCTCACGCATTCATCCTTGGCTCATGTTGAGCTATTTTGGCTCTGTACGAGGCGCTATCAAGGTTTTTATGCCTCACTCGGATTTTCGGATAAGGAACAGACTGGTATGGTGTGGGATCGCAGAAAACAGCCTCCGTTGTCGCCAGCTTGGCCGTAATCCTTCCTGCCTGGGGAAAGTGACCATTCTCTAACATGCACATGCTGACAGGATGTCATCAATGATTGTTGTAGGGCTCATGTCCGGCACATCGGCTGATGGTGTTGATGCCGCTCTTGTAGATATTCGTGGAGCCGGGCATCGTCTGACCATTAAGCCGCTCGGGCATTATGGCCATACATATGCTCCTCGCTTGCGAGAGCGTATTTTGTCTGTCGCCGAGCGCGGGACGGTGGCGGATGTGTGCCATCTTAATGCCTGGCTGGGAGAGGTGTTTGCCAAGACCGTACAGACTGCGATAGCTCGTAGCCATGTTCTTCCCAAACAGGTCAAGTTGATTGGCTCACATGGGCAAACGATTCATCATCTTCCTGTACCACAAGCTGAGCCGGGGGTGGGCCTTGTTCGGTCGACGCTGCAAATTGGTGATCCGGCTGTGATTGCCGAGCGTACGGGCATTACGACGGTTTCTGATTTTCGCACCCGTGATCTCGCTGCCGGAGGCCAAGGGGCGCCTTTGGTGCCTTATACACATTTCCTTGTGTTTCGACAGAAAAAGGCCAGTCGGTGGGTCGTGAACCTTGGGGGTATTGCCAATGTGACCGTGCTTCCTCGCGGAGAACAGCTCGCCTCGGTGCAGGCATTTGATTCTGGGCCTTGCAACATGCTCTTGGATGCGTTAGTGAATTTGGGAACTGATGGCCGGACAACGATTGATCGTGGAGGACGTATGGCGCAACGTGGGCAGGTGCATCAGGGCCTGTTGCAGTGGTTGTTGGCCCATCCTTATCTGGATCGACAGCCTCCCAAGTCCACTGGGCGGGAACTCTTTGGGGAGTCGTATGTGCTCAAGGTTTGGGCTCAGGCTCGGAGACGCCGCCTTTCCCTCTATGATTGTTTGGCTACCAGTTGTCAATTTATTGCCCGCACGATTCGAGACGCTCAGCAATGGATAGAACACATGCCGGTTGACGTGGTGTTCGGCGGTGGCGGGGTTCGCAATGCCCGCCTTTGGGCAGAACTCGGGAAAGTTTTTGATCCTATTCCTACATGTACGATGGATGATTGTGGATCGTCTAGTCAGGCTTTTGAGGCTCAAGCGTTTGCTGTGTTGGCCTATCAAACCGTTCATGGTGTGTGTGCGAATGTGCCGCGAGTGACTGGGGCGAAGCATCCCGTGCTTTTAGGGTCAGTGACGCCCGGGACGCATGGCTTTTCCCGCAAATGGGGTGCCTAACCGTGCCTCTTTTTTTCCTCACAAATCCATGGATGTTCTGATGCAAGCAAATGGATGGTCTGTTGTACTGTTAGCCGGCTTAATTTTGGTGGTTGTTTTTTTGTTGCAATGGGTGTGGCGTCGTCCGATCTCTAAGGTGGCCGTCCTTGATGGGGCTTCGGATGTTTCGGAAAGTGAGGTGACTGCCAGGGCCTTAATGATTCCTGATGAGGCCACGCTGTTCAACCTGATTAGATTGGCGGCTCAAGATTATCTGTTGGTCTTTGTCAAGTTGCCGATTTTGCAAGTCGTCTCGGTGGCAGACAAGGATGAAGAAGCACGTAAGGCGCTCATGCGAACGATTCAGCCGGTTCGGCTGGATGTTGTGTTGGCGCATCCCGGCACTCTTCAAACGAGGATGGTTGTGCGGTTTGCCAAAAATGGATCAGAGGGACCACAGCTGGAAAAGCGGGATCAGGTGGTTGGTACGGTGTTGAAAGCTGCCGGGATTAATGTGGTGGTTCTCCATCTCAACCAGACGTATTCAGTTGAGCATGTGACCGAATTGTTGGGCTTGGCCGAAGACGAGTGAGCCGTTGCTGACTTCGGGAAAAGGTCAAGGTGTGATGATCGGAAGGATCGACCGGAAGGTGGAGACTCCTGCCTGAATGATGTGATCGTTCTCAGCCTCAAGATCGTCAAGTGAGAGAAAGCGCGCAATCTTGAAGGACGTTCGGTGATCTAAAACAGCGGCGATTTCTGAACGGCGGTTGTGTGTAATGCCCAGCGTGAATCCTGGTCCAGATTTCCATTCCCATAACGATGAATTGAGACATACGCTGAGTTGACGATCTGCCACCTCGGAGAAGCGGTTGAATAAATTGGTTCGATACTGTTTGACGAGGGAACCTTCCACGATCAGGGCGAAGACAAGATGATGCCCCCACCAACAGAGCGAACGAAACGCCAGCTTGTCTTGGCGGGTGTAATATCGGGGGAAATCTAGATATTGATAGGGACAGTCTTCAAGGTGTTCGCCTTTGACCAATTGGACTGAATCAGGCTTAAAGTCATCGGGCGCAAGGAGGGGGTGAGCTGTCAGTTCTGGTTGTAAGGCTTGGTGGAGTTGTTCTAAAGTCCGTTTGAGTTTGACGGAAATCGCTGCTTTTGCCAGAAAAAAATCGTGATTGGCAAAGACGCGCCATTCATCAGAGGTTAAAGAATTTTCGATGTTCATAGGCTTATGAGATATAGCAGGAATTGGTCAGTCTGAGCCAGCACCTCCTGTAACCTTGTTAGACTGTATTCGCTTCCGACAGGCACAGTTCAAGGCTCATTCGACTTTGAGGGAAGGGTTGGCGTAAGGATAAAGACCTCTCACCAATAGGTAAATCACAATAGTTGACCTAGTACTTTTTGGGAAATAACGATCACCATGAAAATTGCCACCTATAATGTGAACTCTATTCGCAAGCGGATCGACATACTGCATCCTTGGCTCCTTCGTCATAAGCCGGACGTCATGTGTCTTCAGGAGACCAAAGTCCAAGACCAGGATTTTCCTCTTGAAGCCTTTGCTGACTTACCCTACGTCATCAATTTTTGTGGTGAAAAATCGTACAATGGGGTCGCCATCTTCAGCCGAGTCGAGCCCGAAGAGGTTTCCTTTGGATTTCAAGACGGGCAACCGCAGGAAGATCCCACCCGCTTGGCCCGAGTGGTCATTCAAGGTATTCCTATTATCAATACGTACATCCCTCAGGGGAATGCCCTTGATTCTCCAAAATATGCCTATAAGCTGGCATGGTTTCAGCGCCTGAAGCGCTATTTTTCCAAAACTCTTTCAGCGGGAACGCCTGCAATCTGGTGTGGGGATATGAATGTTGCACCAGAACCCATAGATGTTCATCACCCCGAAAAACATTTGAAGCATGTGTGCTTTCATGAAGATGCGCGGCAGGCATATCAGGATGCGGTGTCTTGGGGGTTTGTGGATGTGTTTCGCCATCATTACCCACGTCGGCAGCAATTTACCTTTTGGGATTACCGACGTCCAGATGCGATGGAGGCCAATCGTGGATGGCGGATTGATCATATGATGGTGACGCCATCTCTGTTGCCGAATTCTCATGTCATTCATGTTGATGTGAATGCGCGTAAGGCTGACCAGCCGTCAGACCATACCATTTTGTGGGCAGAATTTTCCGTGTAATCAGGCTGTAACGGGTTGACGATGTCCTGATTACACGGAAGAGGAGGTTAGTGCAGGGGAGGAAGGATGATTGGCACAGAACCGCTGCGCCAACTATTATTTTAATTTGCGGTTACGTGGCTTTTTTTCCTGTGGCACGTTTTCCAGTGGAATGAAGACGGCACATGCGACCACGGTGGTCCACAGATTGGGTTTGCCAATAGCTGATTGGGTGATGTTTTGGGTCCGTACGATATCCTTGCCCATTTTGAACACTTGCTCGCGTTCTTTCCAGGCCACGTTAGGATCGAATTCAATGCCGAAAGTTGTGGCAAGCATTTGCGCCGCTAAGTCTTCCGTATACTCGCCTGCTTCCTCGTCTGTTTCCCCATACGCATGATGCTCTGATAAATAGCCATAGTTGACTTTTCGACCGGAGGGAATCGCGACGCCCACAGAAGATGAAATTAACCGATTGCGTTCATTGGTGTCAGTACGTGCCATCACGCAAAAGGTAATTTCTCCAGGATTGAGTAACTTTTCTCCCCGTTTGCGCGGAATGATTTTGCAGTCAGGCGGGAGGATGGAGGACACACTCACCAAATTGCAGTAGGCAATACCAGCGCTCCGTAAGGCTTCCTCAAAAGAGGTGAGCCTTTCTTTGTGAATACCCACACCCTTGGTGAGAAACATATGTGTTGGGACCATCGTGACTCCTTTTTTGCGCGGTTAGTGGTAGGGATGACATGTAGGAGGTAGCCCGGATGACCACCCGAAGTGCGTGACTAATGGCTTCTCTACATTCAAAGGCCCATTTTTAACAAGAGTCAGACGAGTGGCGCAAGGCCAGAATATGGATTTATGGTTGATGGTCCATATTATGTTGGCGATTTGACGATGAGTAGTTTGGGTTCGGTCAACTCCTGTATGGCGTACCGGACCCCTTCACGTCCGAGTCCAGACTGTTTCACGCCACCATAGGGCATGTGGTCAGCACGAAAGGTGGGAATCTCATTGACTAAGACCGCCCCGACTTCGAGGTTCGCATAGGCGCGATACATGGCATCGATGTTTTGCGTGAAGATGCCGGCTTGTAATCCAAAGGGCGTATCATTCATCCGATCCAGTGCTTCCTGTAACGTTGTATAGGGGCTGATGGTGACAACAGGCCCAAATATTTCTTCGCAACAGACTTTCATAGTGCTGCTAACATTGGTGAGGACAGTGGGTTCCATCACGGAACGCTGGCGGTTTCCACCCGTATGGAGAGTGGCTCCTTGGCTAACGGCCTCTTGAATCCATGTTTCAACGCGGATGGCGGCCTGTTCGTTGATTAATGGCCCAACTACGGTGGTTTCTAAGGCAGGATCGCCCGTCGCCAACATTTGAACTTTTTCGATAAACGATTGAAGGAATTGGTCATAGTGCGATTGATGGACAAAAATCCGTTGAACGGAGATACAGGTTTGTCCGGCATAGCCAAATCCTCCGGTTACACAGCGAGTCACTGCTGTTTCAAGATCTGCGTCGGGTTCGATAATAACCCCGGCGTTGCCTCCTAATTCCAAAAGCGTTCGCTTATAGCCGGCTTTGCCCTTGAGCATCCAACCCACAGTCATGGAACCCGTAAAACTCAAAGCCTGAAAGACCGGGTGTTCAACCATGCGCTCTGCCAACGCGTTGGAGCATGGGAGAATGGTGAGCGCAGTTGGCGGTAGATCAGTCCTCAAAAAAACTTCCCCTAAAAGTAGAGCGGTCAGCGGAGTTTGAGGTGCCGGTTTCAGCACGAAAGGATTGCCTGCGGCGAAACAGGGAGCCATCTTGTGGGCCACTAAGTTCAACGGGAAATTGAAGGGCGTAATGCCCAGAACAGGGCCAAGAGGAAACCGTTTCACCGTGGCCGTGTAGGCCTCCCCTCCAGGGGTGAGATCCATGGGAATCGTTTCGCCAGAAATGCGGGTGCTTTCTTCGGCGGCGAGGCGAAAGGTTTGAATGCCACGGTCTATTTCCCGACGGGCGTCTGTGAGAGGTTTGCCGGCTTCCCCACTCAGCGTCTGGGCAAATTCTTCATGGCGAGCCGCAATCCCATCAGCTATGTGTACTAACGCACGCGCTCGGCCATGTGCTGGAACAGCCGCAAGTTCCCTGGCGGCTTGCTTCATCATCTGGATGGTACCATCAATGTGCTGGGGTTCAGCTTGGCAAACCGTGGCGAGTAGATCCCCGGAATAGGGGCTGCGGACCGATTCAAGAATCGAGGTCTTGATCCACTGGCCGTTGATTAAAATTGGTTTACCCGTACTGACACTCATGAGTCAGAAGACCTTCGACAAGATGCGTGGCTGGGTGACGTAATCGGTTGGACGAAATCTGAGCGTTATACAGGAGCAGAAGGCGATGGCTCTTGTTCGGCTTTTCGAATTAAATCTTCTGTACCCCAATCCTTGATCGCTTCCAAGTTGAAGGGCTCAAATGCGCCAATCGCTCCACAACCTGGACAGCCTTCAACCGGAACCTTTGCCTGAAAGACTTCATTGAGACAGGTCAAGCACACGAACAGGTTGGGTTCACCTTCTTGACATTCAACCGGCCAAAACGACAATGAATCAGTCATGAAAATTCCCTCTTCATGTTGAGATAGCTTGAATTGAAAAGTATGTACACCCAAGCAATGTACCCTGATTCACTCAACAAGATCAATCAGATCTGATCTTTAGCCCCAAGATGGGTGATGACGGATGATCTTTCTTCTGAGGTTAGGACGAAGCGGGGGACTTTGGATTGGAGCTGGAGTGAAGATTTAATAATTTATCGATTTCTTCCTTAAACGTTTCGAAGGGGAAAGCTCCCGGGATGAGAATGAGATTGGGATCATCTGGGACTTTGGTGGGAAAAATGACAAACGCGGGGGTGCCACGAATGCCTAATGTCCCGGCGTCCTTTAGGTCCTTTTCAATGTCTGGAAAATACTTATGGGCATCAAGGCATTGAGAAAATTGCCCCTGGGTGAGTTTCAGTTCTGTGGCAAATTTCTTGAGATTTTCTGAACTAAATTGCCCATCGCTGTTGAAAAGGCGGTCATGCATGGGCCAATATGCATTTTGCTCTCCCGCGCAACGGGCGGCATCTGCTGCACGAAGCGGGCTGCCTAGGCCTCTCGGAAAGTCCCGATACACAAAGCGAACTTTCCCGGTTTCAATATATTCGGATAACAACTTTGGGAACGTTTCGTGGAAAAATTTTTTACAAAAATGACAGGTAAAGTCAGAATATTCCACCAAGGTAATGGGTGCCTTGGGATCGCCGCGCACCACATCGTCAGCCTGGATCAAAAATTCTGGAGCTTTGGCTTGAACGGGTAAGGCGAGTAGCATGAGCGCAAAGCAAATACTCACTACCTCGGAAATCTTGAAAATGTGTTTAGTGGGCATCATCTATTGTTCCTTAATGAATTGTCGCATCTAAGCGTGAACTTGTCGAGTAACGAGTGACAAGGTGGGTCATGAAAGCGTGGATGAGCCTTATGAGTTGTCCTTCTTAATTCGTTCCAAAAGGCCCATCATTAATAAGGGCCACACGACTGTCGCATCGCTCAAAACTTCTGCGAATTGTCCGCCATCTTTCTTTGGCACAAATTTCCCCCAGGACACGCCTTCCTCATACGTGCAGCCGCTCAGTCCACCCCAATAATCAGGCTCAGGGCAAATTCTGACACCATAATGAAAACGAGGGGGAACTAAAGTTTCCCCCAATCGGAGATTGAGAATTTCAATATAGGGGGGGACTTGCTGTGCCCAATTTCTGGGGACGCCGCCGCCGATGGTGAAAATGCCCAAACGCTTAGCGGTCAGTAGTTTCTCGGTGTAACTGTTCAGATCCAAAAATGGATTAAAGATGGGGCGATGTTGCCGGAGCTGGCTCCAGCGCTCAAAATCACTTTGGTCTTGGGGATTGGTCGGGGGATTAGCCTTTCGTCCTTGATTCATGGCCCAAATCGACACATCGAGTCCCATTTCCGAATCGGTAAAGGCCGGAATATAGACGGGGACATCTTGTTCATAGGCACTTTTTAAAATTCCAGGTCCAGGATGGTCCTCGTGAAGCGTTTTCCCTATTTCACGTGTCAGGATTTCCGAAGAAATAATTTGGCCCGGTTCAATGCGTTTGAGGGTGGCACCGACCACTCGTTCGACATGGTTCAGGTTCAGCTCCATCTCCAACGTGTCGTACACCCGGTTGTAGCCCTTCTCATACAATTCCGTGTCCGTCATCGAAGGATGGTATTTGTAATGCGTCTTGCCAACGGCTTCACTCAACCCATGCGCGATCAGCGCGCCAGTGGACACCACCGCCTGAACCATACCGCGATCAAGCATGCTGCAGATAATTTTGCCCATTTTGGCAATCGTCATGGCACCGGAGAGGGTCAAAATTACTGCGCAGTCCGGGTCCTGAATCATCTTGGTGAGAATGTCAAACGCATCTCCCAAACGGCGGCCCCCAAAGGCCGTTTTTTTCATCGCTCCTAGCAGATCAGAAAAAGATTGAATGGCTTCTGGGTCGAGGGCCTCAAGGGCTTCCAGTCCGTCGCTCTCGCCATCATGAAATATTCGTTCGGTCATGGGTGTGGTCTCAATCCTCGATTCGGTCATTCATGAATAAATAAGATAAATGGATTGGGCAGGCGGAGATTAACAAAGGCGAGTGGAAAAGGAATTAATTTTCCAATAATCACAATTTTTTCGAGGAGATGAAACTAGGTTCGAATTAGTCGTTCCGCGCGCTCGTCGCTGAATCCAGCTTCGACGGACAGCTTTCCTCATAACATCAATTTGGTATGCCAGCTGCAGTTTTGGCAAAAGCTGGTGATCCCAACGGGATTTGAACCCGTGTCTGCACCTTGAGAGGGTGCCGTCCTAGACCAGCCTAGACGATGGGACCAGTTATCTGTGTACTCATTATGAGAGCGTCAAATAGATGCTCATTAGATAAAATCTGGTCAGAATGTACCATTCGATGCGTATCTCGTGCAATCCATAGAGTTCGTGTGTTCATCATTCCTCCACACAAAAACCACTAATTTTATCATCAACACCGCGCTGTTTGAAGAAGCGAAAAGGAATCCTTGGATGCGTTGAAGATTGCTGAGGTACCAAAGGCACGCCCCATTTTTCTAAATGTCTGAAGATGAGAAGGATTGTGGAGGATGGATAGTGAGGAGGCCGCGCATGAATGGATGGATGCCGCAATGATAGGGATAGGTGCCAGGTTTGAGAGGAGGAAGGGTAAAGCGGGCATTGGGTCCTAGGAACCCCGAATCGAAGGAACAGGTGTTTCTTGAGCGGCAATCATCGGACACGATAGTGTGGGGCTCTTGAGTACGGTTTTGCCAGGTGAGGGGTGCTCCCATTGAAATCGTGAGCCGATTGGGAGAGAAGAAGGGTGGCTCCGATTCGATGTGAATGCTTTGTGAAGAGGAGGCCACGAGCAGGGTCAGCCCCGCCGAGAGTGACAGGGCCAAACCACTGAGTAAGCCGATTAAGCACATTTTGCTGATTACTGCACCTCTCGACCGTCTGCCCCTCATGCTTGAATCCCTTGTTGTTGAAAGCCTGTGTGTTGAAAGGATGACGTTCTTCTTACGGTTTAATAGTGAGAAATATCGTCCCTTTTCCGCGTTGTATCAAGACAAGGACCGAGGCTGTGGCATCAAGATCGCTCGCCCGTTGTTCAAAATCTTCCACAGAACGAATGACTTTGCGATTGATTTCGATGAGCATGTCGCCTGGCCGAAGGCCTGCGCGGTCGCCTGGAGAATTGGGTTCTACCTGTGTCACCACAACCCCATGGCCATCGGCGGTTTGCCCGGGTTTGACGGGTTCGACCGTCAGGCCGGCTAACGCATGGTCGCCTTGAATGGAATCGGGTCCGACCTTGCCTAATGAGGCGACATCTTTGGGCATTTCCCCAATCGAGACTGATAGGCTGACTTCTTTCCCATTGCGCCAGACGGTTAAGGGCACGGAAGTATTGGGGGCGGTGTCAGCGACCAGTGTGCGCAGATGGGTGGGATTGTTGACTTGAACCTTATTATAGGTTCGGATGATATCGCCACGCTGGAGCCCGGCCAATCCTGCAGGGCTGGTACTGAACACATCACCGACCAATGCTCCTTGGGTATCAGGGGCATCAAACTGGCTGGCAAGCTCTGGAGAAATATCTTGGATCGAGACACCCAGCCATCCCCGAATGACTTTGCCATGGCCGATGAGACTTTGCATGACATGTTCCACCATCTGGCTGGGAATGGCAAAGCCAATGCCCATGTAGCCGCCGGTTCGAGAGAAGATCGCGGTATTGATACCAATGAGTTGCCCTTGGAGATTGACTAAAGCCCCTCCGGAATTGCCGGGGTTAATGGCGGCATCAGTTTGGATGAAATTTTCGTAATCCACAATCCCCACATTCGCCCTTCCCACGGCACTGATAATGCCCATCGTCACCGTTTGATTCAGTCCAAAGGGATTGCCCACCGCCAGCACCAGTTCGCCCACTTCAAGTATTGTGGAATTGCCCCACGGCAAGGTTGGTAATCCGGTGGCGTCAATTTTAATGACGGCTAAATCTGTTTTGGGGTCGGTGCCGATGAGTGTTGCCGGGAGTTTTCGTTTATCACCTAAGAGCACCATGAGTTGATCGGCTTGTTCGACGACGTGATTATTCGTGACGATATAGCCATCCTGGCTGACGATGACGCCAGAGCCTAGCCCTTGTTCTGGCTGTTGCCGGGGCTGTTTAAAGCGGCGTTCAAATTCCTCTCCGAAAAACCGTCTGAACAAGGGATCATCTGGCAAAGAACTCTCAGGGGTTTGCGCCGCGCGTTTCGTGGCTGAAATGTTGACCACGGACGCCATCGCCTCTTTCGCAACTTTAATGAATGTCTCATTGGAAGCGAGAAGAGGGGTGGAAACTTTGACAATAGGAGGGGCATCAGAGGCAAGGGCCACCGCCGCGTGAGAGGTGGCCTGGGCCATAGGGCTAGAGGGTGCCGGCGTCGAAGTGGTTGAGGATGACGGAGCTTGCGAACAGTGAACCGTGGCGAGTCCCAATACTCCCAAGAGGACCATTTTCATGAAAAGCTGTCCTCTGCCTGTCCCTGCCGGCCTTCTTACATGACGTAGCGTTCTCATCTCTTACTCCTTATTTTTTCTATCATTTGGTTGTCATCACACGATTCCCAAGTTGCGAGTATGGGAAATTTTCTCAAAGCGATGATAGAGATGTTTGTATCTTATCATCCACCTGCACCTCTGTGGAATGTGTGTGTCGAGGATTCAAAAAGATTGGGTCGTTCAGGTATGTGACGTCTGAGAGGCCCGTGTGAGTCGTGGGCCTTGCTCGGTCCCGGTGATGACGAGGGAGGTCATGTGGACAAACAAGCCGCATTCGACGACGCCGGGAATCTGTCGTAATGTTGATTCGAGTGAGGCCGGGTCGTCTATGTGAGAAATGTGTAGGTCCACAATAAAATTCCCATTATCTGTCACAAAAGGTTGTCCCGCTTGCTCGCGACGAGCAGCCAGCCAGCCCATCGTTTCCAGGTGCCCTTGTGTTGTCCGCCAGCCAAAGGGAAGAATTTCAACCGGCAGGGGAAACGGCAACCCTAACTGGGAAACGTGTTTAGCCTCATCCACAATCACAATAAATTGGCGGGCGGCCCGTGCCACGATTTTCTCCCGAAGCAACGCCCCGCCGCCGCCTTTAATGAGATGCAGTTGTGGATCAACTTGGTCCGCCCCATCCACGGCCACATCAATGTCCCAGATTGTATCGTTGTCTACTAAGGGAAT
>Ga0224496_10001614_pt1 | contig 13866 bp, 13 predicted proteins | sample SF_Jul11_sed_USG_2_FD_168127 | JGI IMG/M metagenome (GOLD analysis project Ga0224496, IMG submission 168127) | Sediment microbial communities from San Francisco Bay, California, United States - SF_Jul11_sed_USGS_8_1 | ecosystem: Environmental > Aquatic > Marine > Sediment | place: USA... | reverse complement strand
AGCACTTGAGAAACATGCTATAAATATCAAGCTTGCCTGATAAACATAAGCCATTCTTTAGTGAAAATCTAAATCAATAGCATGCTCAATGATTCATAATGAGAATTGCTGAATACTCATCTATCTGTAAATTTTACAGCGGCAATAGATGAACAACTATTTTTTATTCCTGTGCGGTTAAATTGACACGCCCAACAATTAATTGGCAATTTAATAACCGGTGGATCTGGGTCAATGTTAAACGCAAGACCAAGCAAGTTTATCTCAACACCCTCTATATCACTGGCTCATACACCGTACAATCCATAATTTAGATGATACATAAAACGCTATATTATTAAACAGTTAGAGATTAAGCTATTCAAGAGCCACCTTTAATCAATTATAAAAAAACAGGAAGCTTGTCCCTGCGTAATGAATACGCCAAAAACAAACTCCCCGTTTTTTGTAATACCAAGATGGTTATCGGTAAGCGTTATTATAATTCTTTCAATTAACTCACCAATAACATCTTAGTTATTCACCTGGTTTAGCAGCACGAAGAACCGGATAGTATTGGGTGAAAATCATATCCTGTTCAGCATTGGCTTTGTGGCAAGCAGAGCACGCCTCGTCAGCTTGCAAAGCACCCTTCTTTGCTTCATAGGACTCGAACCCAAAATAGGCCCAGTTCTCAGGACGCTCAGCAAATCGTTTTGAGTCCTTCACCGTGGCAGCAATACCATTGAACTCACCCGGAAAGTAACCGTTTCCGCTAACCGCTTGTTTGCCGCCAACGCCAACCAATTCCTTGACAATAATTGTGCCGTCACGAAATTCACCCGTTTCTTTCCAGTGTTCCCAACTTGCTGGATCAATATAAACATTATGAAATTCAGGAAATGCTGGTTTTCCATCATTCATATCAGCTGGTGTTACGGAGGCACCAATGAAAACCCATTCCCGATAATTTCTGGGCATGAGCAGTTCGCTGTCTTGGGTAAATCTAGCATAATGTATTTGTTTCGCTTCCGAAGCATCAACTGGCGCAACCTGAGCAACTAACATACTGGATAGCAATAAAGGTGCAATACCACCTAATAACGTCTTTTTTAACTGTGACATAAGATTCCCAAAAAAATAATTAAAGAAATTACACAGAAAACAGCCATAAAACCGTACTGCTTCCAGTCATCATGTTAGACAGACATTTTTTTTTCGTCAAGAAAAAAATCTATTCGTTAAGAGCTAACAATAGAACATTAAAACAAGTAGTTAGTAATTTAATCTTGGGAAAATACAGCCCTTTCAACTATGCCACAAAGACATTTGATATAAATTTCCTCATTAAATTCAGGGTAATATTGATTCTGGATTATCCAGATCAATTGTGGACCGAATTCTATAAAGAATGCACACTATTCTTTCGATCTAAAATAAAAAATACCTCGCAACCTTTAAGTTGCGAGGCAGTAATTACTCCGTGAGTAGTATTGTTTATAAAACCAAAAAAACTATATTACCGAATGACGTTTAAAGAACCCGGAAGATGAATATTTTGAGGATGAAGCTGGCACCAGATAGTAAAAGCGCCAACCTTATCAGCTACAAAGCGAACAGTTTTGGTCTTTCCTGCTGGAATAACTTCTTGAATATCATAAGCATCAATTGAAAATCCCTCACTAATAGGAGATTTATTCTCAATTGTGATTGTTACGGCTGTTCCTTCCATGACCGCCAATGCCTCTGGCTCATTTAATACATTAAATGCACGAATATTTTTAACAGTTACATCTTCTACGTTAAGCTCCGGGATAGTAGTGTCATAAGCATTTATAATGACTTTAAAACTTTGTTTTTTACCTTCAGCTTCCCCTGCCTGCACGTTTCCAATTAACAAACCAAGCACAAGACACACAAATATTGTTCTAATTATTTTCGACATTAAATATCTCCTCTTCAAGTAATCAAGCTTCTTTCAGTTAGTAAAAACGACACCTTAAGTTATGCAATATAATTAACGAATAAAGACACAACTTTCCATTCTTTTAGAATGGGATCTCAATTCTTTACAAAAAATTGTGCTTCTTTCTATATTTCAAAGCTTTCTTTGCAAGAATTGATCGTTAGATTTTAGATGGAAAAATCAGTGAAGTAAATAAATATTGGCAAGAAAAAAATTCAGAAATTAAATAGTTAGCTTGCAATCCACATTGCATTTGTTTCATCTTACTGTCCTGCTGCTCTTATTGCATCAAGATTAGCTTGCGCTTCTGCATTCCCCTGCTTCGCAGCTTTCTCAAACCATTCAATTGCTTTATCCACATCCCTATCGATTCCTTCGCCGGTATAATACATCGCGGCAAGATTGTTTTGCGCATCGACATTCCCTTGCTCTGCTGCCTGTTTGAATAGATCTACCGCTAGCGAAGTATCTACTTCGACACCTTCCCCATTTGCATACATCAAGCCGAGATTAAATTGCGCATCCGCATAGCCTTGTTCAGCAGACCGAAAAAACCAACCTGCGGCAAGCTCTGGATCATTATCCAGCACCTGCCCTGACATCGTCGTAGAAACAGCTTCACCGGTATAATACATCACGCCAAGTTCATTTTGCGCTTTGGGGTCTCCCCCTTTTGCCTGTTCCAGCAATTCTTTAAATTTTTCTTCCGCCGTTGCTTCATCTTCTGATCCCTCGGGTAGAATCTGCTGTCTCAGCTCTTCTTGTTCCTCCGGCGTCAGCCCTTCTCCTAAAATAGCCGGTAATTCACCAATAGATGTTACTTCATCGACAGGTGTCGTTGATCCATCTGACTTGGGCTTGTTATCTGCTGTTTCATCACCACAACCCACGAGGAGTAGTAACAATAACGCAGCAAATAATGAAACAGTACGAATATTCATTCAGGATTCCCTCTACTCAAATTATTAGTTAATAAAAAACTATTCCGTTTACCCCTAGCATCCGCCGTTTTGGCGTACTAAATGATTGTTGTCACGTGCAAACTCACATTTTGGGCTTTTAACTGACGAATTTTAGAGGCATTCTGAACCATTACTGCGGTGGTCCGAATTGTTACTGCGATGCACTGAATAGTTGCAAAATTTTATTACAGGTCATCGGTCTCAGCAAGTAACCTACCTAGCGCCAGCTTCCTTAAGAAGTTTGATGGATTCCGCATGCTTGTGTCTTGAAGCCAGTCCTAAAGCCGTAATACCATTCGCTGCTTTGGCGTTAACATCTGCGCCGGCGGCAAGTAAAGCATAGATTGCGCCCAAATGGCCATGTTGCGCAGCCAGCATCAAAGGAGTCGCGCCAATATCCATGCTCGCATTAACATCTGCATTGGCGTCAATCAATGCCTGCACAATATTTCGGAAACCGTTCTGTGATGCCAGCATCAGTGCCGTCATGCCGTTCGCTTGAGCCGCATTAACGTCAGCTTTGGCGGCGAGTAATAATTGCACGACTTGTTGACGATTTTTTTCCGACGCCAACATCAAAGCAGTAATACGGTCCGTTGTTTTCGCGTTTACTTTCGCGCCGGCAGTAAGCAAGGTTTCAACAACCGCATCACGCCCATCCCGCGATGCCTGCATCAACATTGTGTATCCATTTTCTGCGATAACATGAACATCTGCGCCTGCTTCTAGCAGCCCTTGTACAATAATTGCATTGCCTTTGTTGACGCCCGCTATTAACGCGGCATTCAATTCTTCATGCTCATATTGATTCGTTTCCAGTAAATCAACCACATAAGCAGCCCTGCCCTTTTCGGCAGCGGTCACAAGATCATCACTTGCAGCACTTGCTGATGTAGTTGTTGAGAAACAAAGTAAAACTGACAACAATATTAACGCAAGCAGGTTCCTTTTCAATAAAATCATTCCACTTCCCTCTTTTGAGTCATAAATCTCCTAATAAAAAAAATAATTGTTCGATATTATCCGGCTACCACAGCAATACCCAACCAGCACCATTATAAACTGGAGAGGTATGATGCCCGAATTATGATTGATCAGGTACGTCAACTGAAGACTTCCATTGACTAGTTTAGCAGGGATACTAGAACTCTAAATGAAACGCAGCCAAAGGTGCTGAAAAATAAAGCGTAAGAAACATAATCTATACCGTTGCAGAGTATATCTAAATTAGATTAATGATTAAACAGATCAAACAAAGCTGTCACTCATTCTCATTAGAAAAATTATTCCTAATGATTCCTCGCAAAAACAGCTTAATTATGCTTTGTTTAAATAGTTATTCCCACGGATCACCAATCGCAAGCTTCGACTGGGTAATATATTCTGAATACATTCAAAAATGAAAATTGCGGGATATAGTGTAATACCTGATTTTCTCTTAGTATCAGCTATGTTATCCTCTTAGTCTGGATCCAAAGTAGTAACCGTAAATACTGACTGAAGAAATGTTGCCATGAAATTCCGCCAAAAAATGACACTATGACGACCAAACACTATGACATTGTTATTATTGGTGGCGGCCCGGTCGGCATGGCGGTAACACTTGCACTTCAAGAAAGTGGTCTTTCAATTCTTTTACTAGAAGCCCGTGGTCTACCAGAGAAGGACGAAGATCCTCGGCCATTGGCTTTATCACATGGCAGTCGTCTGATACTTGAGCGATTAGGGGTATGGCCCAAACTATCGACTAACACACCAATCACGACAATTCATATTTCCAATCGACGAGGATTCGGACGCACGATTTTGACAACAGACGACGCCAGCGTACCAGCCCTTGGATATGTGGTAAATTACCATACTTTGTTCCAATCCATGCATGGCTCATTAACGCACCTTAATGCAGACTATCTGGCTGGCGCAAAGGTAACAAAATTCGAGACGAGTACCAACCAAGGGAAAGTAGAATTTGAATATAACAATGAATCCAGGGAAATAACCGCAAAATTACTGATCCTGGCAGATGGGGGGCACCTTACCGAGCAAATTGATGATATTGATTATCATGTTCATGAATATCAACAGTGGGCAATTGTCGCCAATATCAAAGCCAATACTCGACAGCAAGGTATTGCTTACGAACGTTTTACCTCGGATGGCCCGGTAGCTTTACTACCTTCAGGAGATAATTTTGCGCTAGTGTGGACAGTCGATCCATCCACGGCAAAGAAAGTGCTTGAAATGGATAACGCTACTTTTCTCGCTCGTTTACAAAAACATTTTGGTAATCGGGTAGGCCAATTAATTGATGCAGGCAAACGATCGGGCTTTCCTCTTGCGTTAAGATATGCAACACCCATTACATCACAACGAATTGCCCTGGCAGGAAATGCGGCACAAACCTTACACCCAGTTGCAGGACAAGGATTTAATCTAGGACTGCGTGATGCGTGGGAATTGGCTAGTGAAATCCTTACATCAACCCATATGGGAGCTGATATTGGGGCGCCTGCAATGCTTTCAAGATATCGTCAGAAGCGACAAATAGATAGTGGCGCAGGACGTGTATTTACCGATTCGCTGATAAAAATCTTTTCCAATGATAGCGCCATCTTAAGAAATATCTGCGGCATGGGATTGAGCGCACTTGACTGTCTGCCGCCATTAAAGCGTTTTACTGCCCGCCGCATGATTTTTGGGGCAAGAGGATAAGTGTTTCAAAGCCTCATCAAGCAGGTGTTACACTATATAATGACATTTAGTAACTACTCAGCACATCACAGTAACGGTTCAGATTGCGCCTATAATTCGTCCGTTCAAGACACAAAATGTGTGTTTACACGTGACAATGTGCATTTTGTAACACCGAAATGGCGGATGTTAGGGGTAAGCTGAGTTGATACGATATTTTTTAAGCATAAATGTTTACACCACATGCAGATTACTTCATTTTCTTTTATTTGAATATATTACCCTGAGCTTGTCATCGAATTAGAATCGAACGTCATTTTGTATCGCTTACGCCCACGTTTTTATTCATTATCATGCCAAATCACTTAATATCATGCAGATAGGCCCCTATCTTCTCAGAAATAACCTGATCGTTGCGCCTATGGCAGGTGTAACAGACCGACCGTTCCGCCAATTATGCAAAAAAATGGGGGCGGGCATGGCCGTATCGGAGATGATATCCAGCAATTCATTGCTGTGGGGCTCAAAAAAAACGCGTCGACGCGCCAATCATGACGGCGAAGTTTCTCCAGTATCTGTCCAGATTGCTGGTGCAGACCCTGAAATGATGGCTGATGCAGCACGTTACAATGTTATGCAAGGCGCACAGATCATTGATATTAATATGGGTTGTCCTGCCAAAAAAATCTGTAATGTTATGGCTGGATCTGCACTCATGAAAGATGAAAAACTGGTTGGAAAAATACTCGACACAGTCGTTAAAGCGGTTAATATACCAGTTACTCTAAAAATAAGAACCGGATGGGATACGAGTCACAAGAATGCACTATCAATCGCGCATATTGCAGAGAATGCTGGAATACAAGCCCTTGCCATACATGGCCGTACTCGCGCCTGCGCCTACAAGGGGGAAGCAGAATATGACACCATTACTGCAGTAAAAGCAGTGGTCAAAATTCCTGTAATTGCCAACGGTGATATCACATCACCAGAAAAAGCTAAACAAGTGCTTAAAAAAACCGGTGCAGATGCGGTCATGATTGGACGTGCCGCTCAGGGCAGACCTTGGATATTTCGTGAAATTGATCATTACCTTGCGACCGGCAAGCAACTGATATCCCCAGAAGTCAGTGAGATTCATCAGATTCTTATTGAGCATTTGCATGATCTTTATCATTTTTATGGAGAATATTCCGGGGTGCGTATCGCACGCAAACATATTTCCTGGTATACCAAAGGATTGGTTGGTTCAGCGGCATTTCGTCATGCTATGAATCAATTACAAACTGTTGAGCAACAAATTTCTGCAACTAATATATTTTTCGGTGAACTTGCCGGCTATGATCGGCGATTAACGTATATCCAATGTAAGGAAGTGGCTGTATGAGTGTCATCAATGAAAATGAAATTGCCAGCTGTGTGCGCAAAGCTGTCGATGGTTATCTTAACGACTTGGACGGCGAGAAACCCTGCCCTATTTATAATATGGTCATGAAAAGTGTCGAGAAACCTCTGATTGAACTCGCAATGAAACACGCAAACGGAAACCAAACACTGGCTGCCGACTTACTTGGTATAAATCGCAATACCCTAAGAAATAAAATAAAGCAATTTAAAATAAAATAAGGAAAAGAATGGCAATAAAAAGCGCATTGATCAGCGTTTCCGATAAAACGGGAATTATCGAACTGGCGCAGGCGTTGATTCAGTTAGGTATTACAATACTATCAACGGGCGGGACAGCCAAACAACTTCAGGATGCCGGAATAACTGTTACCGAGGTTAGTAACTTCACTGGCTTTCCGGAGATGCTGGATGGCCGCGTTAAAACATTACACCCAAAGATTCATGGTGGCATCCTGGCGCGCAGAGACCTGCCCGAACATATGCGGGCACTGGAACAAGCGAACATCCCAACGATTGATCTTGTCGTCATTAATCTTTATCCTTTCAGTCAAACGATCGCTAAGCCGGATTCCAATATTGAGGACGCCATTGAAAATATTGATATTGGCGGTCCAACCCTGATTCGTGCAGCCGCAAAAAACTACCAACATGTAACTGTCGCGACCAATCCTGAAGATTACGCAAGTTTATTAACAGAACTCAAGTCAACCAACGGTACAATCGGATTAGAAAGCCGTTTCAGGTTAGCACAAAAAGCTTTCTCGCATACCGCAAGTTACGATAGCACAATCAGTAATTATCTAACCGCTATTGATGCAAACGATCACCATCATATTTTTCCTGACCGACTTAATCTTAACTTTAGTATGAGGCAGGAATTACGTTACGGAGAAAATCCGCATCAAGCGGCAGCGTTTTATGGTGAACTCACCCCCGTTAAAGGGAGTATTGCAAGTTATACACAATTACAAGGCAAGGCATTATCATTTAATAACATCGCAGATACCGATACAGCCTGGGAGTGTGTCAAGACTTTTGACACACCAGCCTGTGTTATTGTCAAGCATGCCAACCCCTGTGGTGTCGCAATGGGCGATACGCCACTCGCGGCCTATAAACTTGCCTTTACCACTGATACAACCTCCGCGTTCGGCGGAATTATCGCCTTTAACCGCACGCTGGACAAACCTACAGCTGAAGCTATTATTAAACAATTTGTTGAAGTTATTGTAGCGCCAGCACTCACTGACGAAGCCAAACAAGTCCTCGCCCAGAAAGTCAATATTCGCGTATTGACGATACCGTTAAGTTTGGACAGCAATCAGTTTGACTTTAAACGCGTAGGTGGTGGAATGCTGGCACAAACGCCAGATAATCGTAATATCACCACTAGCGAACTTAAAGTCGTCACAAAAGTGCAACCAACCCCGCAGCAATTTCAAGATTTTCTCTTTGCATGGCGCGTTGCCAAATTTGTTAAATCCAACGCCATTGTGTTTTGTGAAAACGGACAAACATTAGGTATTGGTGCAGGGCAAATGAGCCGCGTAGATAGCGCCCGCATTGCCACTATTAAAGCGCAACAAGCGGCGCTTACGCTGTCAAGTTCAGTCGTTGCGTCCGATGCATTCTTTCCATTTCGTGATGGGCTCGATGTTGTCATAGAAGCGGGTGCCAAAGCCATTATTCAACCCGGCGGCAGTGTTCGTGATGCTGAAGTCATTGCTGCAGCAGATGAACATGGCGTAACCATGGTATTCTCCGGTATTCGGCATTTCAGACATTAATTATTAACTAACAATGAAATTACTTGTAATTGGCGGTGGCGGCAGAGAGCATGCACTGGCATGGAAATTGGCGCAATCACCACGTGTCGTCAAAGTTTTTGTGGCGCCGGGTAATGCTGGCACCGCACTGGAACATGGTCTGGAAAATCTCCCTATCACTGCTATTCCTGACTTAGTTGAATTCGCCAGAAAAGAGAATATTACACTGACTATCGTGGGCCCAGAGGCCCCACTGGCTGAAGGTGTGGCTGATGCTTTTCAAACCGCCAACCTAAAAATTTTTGCACCAACCAAACAAGCTGCACAGCTCGAAATATCCAAAGATTTTTCCAAAGCTTTTATGCAACGCCACAAAATTCCGACTGCTGCCTATGCCACATTTAGTGATGCATCTGCAGCACATCAATATTTGGATCAGAAAGAAGCACCCATTGTGATCAAAGCGGATGGCCTGGCTGCTGGCAAGGGCGTTATTGTTGCGATGACACCAACAGAAGCACATGCTGCTGTGGATACGATGCTTGTCAAAAAGAATATGGGTGAAGCAGGCATGAAAATCGTCATTGAAGATTTTTTGCAAGGTGAAGAAGTTAGTTTTATTGTCATGGTCAATGGTTATCAAATATTACCGCTTGCCACCAGCCAGGATTACAAACGACTGCAAGATGGTGATCAAGGACCCAACACTGGTGGAATGGGCGCTTATTCCCCGACACCGTTTATTTCACCTGAACGTCATGGCAGGATTATGCGGGAAATCATTCATCCGGTAGTCAATGGCATGCAACAAGAAGGCGCTAGTTATACGGGTTTCCTTTATGCCGGACTAATGATTACACCAGATGATGAAATCAAGGTACTGGAATTCAATTGCCGCTTGGGCGACCCGGAAGCCCAAACAATCATGATGCGCCTAAAAAGTGACTTGTTTACATTAATTGAGCAAGCGTTGAATGGATCACTGGATAATGCAGAAATCGAATGGGATCGACGTGTAGCGCTTGGCGTAGTCATGGCTGCACATGGCTACCCCGAAATCCCTCGAAAAAATGATGTTATTCAGGGCTTATCAAATCTAGTTTTCCAACAAATTTCCTCCGAAGAATTTCATGTATTCCATTCCAGTACCACCCTGGGGGGCAAAAATGGTGACGAAGTGTTGACGGCAGGTGGCCGTGTGTTATGTGTTACTACTTTGGGAGACAACGTAAAAATGGCGCAACGCAATGCCTACCAGATTACCGAACACATTCATTTTGATGGTTGCCAAATGCGCCATGATATTGGCTATCGTGGAATAACAAATACAGGAAATCGATCCTAGACCTCCGTCAACATGATATTTTGAACGCTGTATGCACAAACATCTTTTGACGGAAGTCTAATCATAAAAAACCAGATTCAACGGGATAACAGATATAAAACAAATTAAGTTTTTGCTTACGTAACACCGCGAGAAAATTATCTGCCAACGTCTTGTCCAGTACAAACTCAACCTGAACAGGCAATTCACCCGCTAGCTCAAAAAATGATACGTCATGCAATTGACCATGCCGGCCAAATCCCGCAATAGACTTGAATACTGACCCTCCTTTAATACCTACTCTTTGTGCTTCATTCAGCAACCACTCGTAAAGTAAAATGCCATGATGATGATGCTTTTCACTAAGATAAATTTTAAGACAAACGCTGGACATAGATGATGTGCATTAATCGTTTTAAAAGAAAGCAGAGTAAATGAAATAATGGCGCATATTAGTTTACAGGGTTATTGATATAACCATTTATATACTTGCAAACCCAAAACAGTCATTAGCAAACAACCACCCAAATGTAGCGTAATGATAGATAGACCCCAAAGAAATTGCCCACGCATTAGCAAGGTAACCGTTTCAATCGAAAAAGTAGAGAAAGTTGTCAATCCGCCAAGAAATCCAGTGATAATGAACAATCGCCACTCAGGTGTCAAGCCTGGATGCTGCAGAAAAAAAGCAACCGAGAAACCGACTAAAAAACCACCTATAAGATTGGCAGAAAGTGTACCCAATGGTAATTCTGGCCATATGGCATTTAACCAAAGCCCAAGACCCCAACGTAACCATGCGCCAAAGGCTGCCCCCGACACCAACCGCTATAAATGCATAAAATGCCATGCTTGTGTATTATATGATCACCTGGAATTATTCAGAGCGCAATCGTAAAAGAGAAAATATATTTATGGCAATGGTATTAACGGTTTATTCATACGTCTTGCAAAATACAAATAAATTAAACCACTCGCAATTGCGGCATAAAAACACCAAATGGAGGCAAAGGTTTCCCGGTAGGAGAAAAATGCGACAAAAAACCCAATGGTTGTAACAACTCCTGCAATATATAAGTGCCGGTAACTCGAAAAAATAAATGGAACGCAGGTAGCTAATAAGTACATGACAATGACAAATTGGTAGGCAGCGACATCATGTTCATAATGAATACTATGATTAATGACTTGCGCAGTAATTGCCTGACTGGCCAAACCAATAAGGGTGTACGCTGCCAGACCAAGGCCGACCACACCTATTGTTGCAATTATTTTTCTGCGTGTCACATTGGTTTCTGCACAGTAGACAGCGAAAGGCGCGTACACTGGCCAAATAACCCCAATAAAAATACCGTAGGTGTTACTTAACCAGAACTGGGCATAAAACATATTATTTGTCAGCGACAGCCACAACAAGCCTTCAGTAATTTGTTGAATAGCAAATATAAATGGAATAAATGCGACCGGAATATCTTTTTTATACCTGGTTTTTTGGATGGTGGCTGCCCCGACTATCAACAGCGTGCCGCCGACCATAAAACTTGCTTCTGCTGAAAAACACATTTTGATTGTTGTGATGTATGGTACACATACTCTATTTGCGTCAAAATCTATACGCTGATTTATCGACTGGTTAATATGACTGTAACAAGTCAATATACACGCATCCAACAAAAAGGGCCAACTCGGCACTATTTCTTCTTTGCATACCAACAAATCTGGACGTAGTCACTAACCAATTAAAACTAAAATCCTCAGTTGGGTGGTGTTTAGCGTGCATTGTTGTTTCTTTTTGGCAAGGCGCAATGAGACGGTATAACGCGTTATTACAACGAGTTGCAACGCAGTAAAAAAGAAACAACGGCGTGCTATAAGCATCAGTGCGTTCCGCACCTTAAAAGTGAGTGTCATAGTGAAAAATAAGTGTCTTCTTTTCATGAGATTACTTATTACTGTAGCGGTCAACCGAGAATTTTAGGTTAAACTAATCCATATAGAAAAGATCTAGGTGCACCAAAAATTATGCCCTTCAGTTTCGTCATTCTCTGGACCGATGCACTTGTCTTTGTGTTGGTGGTCATTGTCGCCATTTTAATCTGGTATATACGACGCCATGAACACTTAATGGCGCCCTGGCGTCGTGTTGGAAAAAGCGCCAGCGGGATGGCGGCGTTTACGGTATTACTTTTTTTTATCATTATCGGTCTGCTAGATAGCATCCATTTTCGGCCCGCACTCGAAAATAGATATAACAATGACGAGCCGGTTTATAGCGCTGAAGTACTCAGTTTGTTTGATATTATGGTTAACCCACTGCGGACCAACGTTGAAAAAACTTATTCCGCACCACTGGCCGCTTACCTTTATACAAAAGAAACCGTAGACCAGCCGGATGGCAGCCGGATACGGGAATTTTCCCGCTTGAAATTTGGCGGCGCACACCTACAGCATCCTGAAACACAACGAATTGATGATATCACTTCGCGAACAGCGACAGGTATCGGGTCAGGCCTTGCTGTCTGGGCTTTATTAGTTACATTGTTAGCGTTATTTTTAGCGCGCCATCATCAAGAAAGCTTTAAAAAGTCGTTATGTAACATTTGGCAAGGTACAACTGAGATACCGTGGAATGCGGTGCTTATGACACTTGCGATAATTCTTTCGTTACTTGGAATTATCGTAATGTTATCACCGTATTACCACGTTCTGGGTACCGACAAAGTGGGCCAAGATGTTCTATATCTGGCGCTAAAGAGTATCCGTACAGCACTAGTTATCGGTGCCATTACTACTTTAATCATGCTCCCTTTTGCATTACTGCTTGGGATTATGGCCGGTTATTTCCGAGGATGGGTGGATGACATTATTCAATATGTATATACCACGTTGAATTCCATCCCCAGCGTTTTGCTAATTGCCGCTGCGGTACTGATGATGCAAGTATATATTGAAACGCATCCTGAGCTTTTTGAGACAACTGCAGAACGCGCTGACCTGCGTTTATTGTTTCTTTGTATCATATTGGGGATAACCAGCTGGACGGGCCTGTGCCGTTTGCTGCGCGGTGAAACACTGAAATTGCGTGAAATGGAGTACATCCAGGCAGCCCATGCTTTTGGCGTTTCACACTGGCGAATCATTAGTCGCCATATTCTGCCTAATGTTATGCATATTGTTTTAATCGCCACTGTCATGGATTTTAGTGGATTGGTTCTAGCTGAAGCGGTGCTGTCTTATGTCGGTGTTGGCGTTGATCCATCGATGATTAGTTTTGGTACCATGATCAATGCGGCACGACTAGAAATGGCGCGTGAACCGATGGTTTGGTGGGCGCTTTTGGCCGCCTTCGGTTTTATGTTTACTTTGGTGCTCAGCGCCAATCTTTTTGCTGACGCAGTACAACACGCATTTGATCCACGTATTCAAACCTTATCAGAGAAAACAAGCATATTACGCCGCAACATGCAAAGAAATAAAAGACCAGCCAACCCTGCCATCACAACACCTTCATCTAAAAAATAATGAACAAGCCACTTGCATGAGTCTTCTACTGGAAATTGACAATCTTGAAACGGTAATCCATAACGATTCACACCTGATAAGAGCAGTCGATGGATTAACACTACAAATTAAAAATCGTGAAACATTTGCCCTGGTAGGAGAATCTGGCTGTGGCAAATCCATAACAGCTCTTTCGATTATGCGTTTGCTTCCAGACGCGGGTGAAATTGTTGCAGGTACGATCAAACTTGACGGAAAAGATACTTTGTT
>Ga0224496_10001613_pt1 | contig 13867 bp, 13 predicted proteins | sample SF_Jul11_sed_USG_2_FD_168127 | JGI IMG/M metagenome (GOLD analysis project Ga0224496, IMG submission 168127) | Sediment microbial communities from San Francisco Bay, California, United States - SF_Jul11_sed_USGS_8_1 | ecosystem: Environmental > Aquatic > Marine > Sediment | place: USA... | reverse complement strand
CCGCATTGATCGGTTTGCCGCTCATCCGGCTGACAACCATGCTGGCCAAAGCCGGCATCGTGCTGCCCTGATTACGCCATGGGCACCAGTGTGTCGTCATTGCGACGACTACATGGAGGAGGTGAGACAGGGAACCTGTCGAGAGGCTGGCCTGGGCCATGTAGGAGGTACGAGTCCATGGATGGACGAGGTAGAGCGAAGCAGGAGCCAGAGCCGAGAGTAACGCATGGAGCAGTTACCGAGGAACGCAGTGACGCGGCAATCTCCAGCTGATTGATTCCATAGTCCAGGATTGCCGCGCTACGCTCGCAATGACAGCGTTTTGATAACTAATCAGAGGTTCCCTGGAAAATAAATTAATTCGAACCGTTAACGTGCCGTCGCACAGTTTTCAGTGAATACTGCCACTCCCCTGCACCATTAACTGCCCCATCGCCCTGGCCATGGCCACACCAATACGGTCACTCAGGCGCTCCAGCAAGTCGGGCTCCTGGGTAAAGTCGACAATTTCCTCCTCGCCGATCACCTCGCGTGCCACGTAGCCGGCACTGCCGATCTTGTCGACCAGGCCCATGCCGATACCCTCTTCACCGGTCCAGACCAGGCCGGTAAACAGCTCGGGAAGGTCCTGCAACCTGTCGCCGCGTCCGTCGCGCACAGCACTCTTGAACTGCTCGTGGATATCGCCCAGCAGCTTCTCTACATGGTCGATATCCGCTTCCTTGCTCGGTAGAAACGGATCGAGGAAACCCTTGTTTTCACCGGCCGTGTACAAGCGTCGCTCGATACCAAGCTTGTCCAGCGTATCCACAAAACCGAAACTGTCCATGCGTACCCCGATAGAGCCGACGATGCTGGACTTGTTCACGTAGATCTCGTCTGCTGCCGAGACCACGTAGTAACAGCCGGATGCGCACATGTCAGTGATCACGGCGTACAGTTTCGTGTCCGGGTGCAACTCACGCAGCCGGCGTATTTCCTGGTATATATATGAAGACTGCACCGGGCTGCCACCGGGTGAATTGGCGCGCAGGATTACACCGGCTGTTTTCTTGTCCTTGAATGCATCACGCAAGCCACCGATCACGGTGTCCGCACTCGCCTCGCTTGAATCCGAGATGGCACCCGACAGTTCAACCAGCGCCGTATGCTTCTTGCCCGCCGCGGTAACCTCACCCCAGTCACGCGGCATATAGAGCAGCAGCAGTGCCAGCAGGTAAAATGCCAGCAGCACCTTGAAGAAGATACTCCAGCGGCGCGCACGCCGCTGCTCGGTTACGGCAGAAAATGCCAGTCGCTCGATAACGTCGCGTGACCACCCTTCGTCCCGACCGTCTTTACCTTCCATATAGTTTCCTTCCTGTCTGAATCATTGACCCGGAATATAGCCCTTGTCACGCATCCATCCCGGCATGTCCGTCACGGTATCAAGGCACACCAGCGGGTTGTGCCGGTTCAGGCGATCTTCCGAATGCACCCCTGAACGCACGGCAATTTTACCTGCTCCCGCATTGGTCGCCATCTCCATGTCATATTCGGTGTCACCCACCATGACCGTCTCAACGGGCGACACGGATAACTCCGCCATGACATCCTGCAACATTTGCGGATGTGGCTTGGAAAATGCCTCGTCCGAACAGCGAGTGGCATCGAAATAGCCGGCCAGTCCGGTCTCGTCGAGCACCCTGACCAGTCCCTTGCGTGCCTTGCCGGTGGCAACACCGAGCAGGATATTGTGCGCCTTGAGCCGGTCGAGCACCATACGCGCGCCCTCGAACAGTTCGGAACCGTCATGGGCAAACCAGTGTTTACGATAGGCATCAACAAAGGCGCGGTGGAATTTTTCGTCCCGCCCGGGGACCAGCGCATCGATCGCCTCACGCAAGCCCAGGCCGATAATATTCTTGACCTTATCATCAGGCATCGGCTCAAGACCGAGATCCGCGATGGACATATGCAGGCAATGGACGATCTGCGACTCCGAGTCCATCAGCGTCCCGTCCCAGTCAAACACGATGCATTTAATCGATTCTGTCATGCTGCAGCCTGTGGCGGTTTCCCGGTGGGATTATGAAGTCTCCAGCCGGTCCAGAACAGCCTTCAGCTGATCATCAAGTGGCGCACTGACATCGACTGGATTGCCATCCTGATCGGCAAATGCCACGCGGTGGGCATGCAGAAACATGCGACGCAAACCCAGCTCCCGCATCGCACTATTGAATTCCCGGTCGCCGTACTTGTCATCGCCAGCCAGCGGGTGGCCGATGTGTGTCCCGTGTACGCGTATCTGGTGGGTCCGCCCGGTATGCAATTGCGCCTCTACCAGTGTGGCTGAACGAAACCGGTCAATCGGTCTGAATACGGTCAGTGCCGTCTTGCCGGCATCATCCACGCGCACCATGCGCTCACCACCGGCGAGGGTATTCTTGCGCAGCGCCGCCGATACCTTGCGCGCGCCATGCTCCCATTGTCCAGCCACCAGTGCCAGGTAATATTTCTCGACAGACCCGTCACGCAATTGTTCATGAAAGGCACGCAGAAAACTGCGGCGTTTGGCGATGACCAGGCAACCGGAGGTATCCCGGTCCAGTCGATGGGCCAACTCAAGATAGGGCGCATCCGGCCGCTCGGCGCGTAGCGCCTCGATGACGCCGTAACTCACACCGCTGCCGCCATGCACCGCCATACCGGCGGGCTTGTCGAGTACCAGGCAGCGCGAATTCTCGAACAGGATACGTCCACCCAGGCCCTCTCCGGTCACCGGTATCGCCCCCGGGCCCTCCCTGTCGGCTATACGCACCGGCGGGATACGCACCGTATCGCCGGCACATACCTTGTACTGCGCCTTGATACGCCCACTGTTCACGCGCACCTCGCCACGACGCAGAATGCGGTATATATGACTGCGCGGCACCCCTTTCAGGTATCGCGCCAGAAAGTTGTCAATGCGCTGACCGGCCTCATCGGCCGACACGCTGACCTGGCGCACCTTCGGGTGATTCTTCGCAACGGTTTCGTTCATAAGGAAATTTTCGCTCGATGATGGATCCGGCAATAACCCCGCCGGTAACGTGCCATATACCCACGCATGTTTGCGGGTATTGGTCAAGGTTGCTATAGTGCGGCCTCGGATTCCGTGACGATTCGGTAACACCCGTGATCAGCCGGCTCCGACAAACCATTTTTACCGGGGCTGTTGGCTGTTTGATTAACCAACATTCTCCATTCGTTCAGCTGAATGCTGTAAACATACTATCAAATAAACAACAAGCGCTCCCATGGAACACGCCGCCGTTTATATCACAGTGTTAGTCTGGCTGACCGTACTGACGGAAAGAGTTTTCTCCCGTCGGGATCGGTATTCCGGCTATCTGCGTGCCCGGGTTGAGACGATGAGAGATAAATTACATGAAACGAATGCTGATCAATACCACGCAGCCAGAAGAGTTGCGTGTGGCCATGGTCGATGGCCAGAAACTTTACGACCTTGATATCGAGGTTCCTTCACGCGGCCAGAAAAAATCCAACGTATATAAAGGTAAAATAACCCGCATCGAGCCCAGCCTCGAAGCGGCCTTCGTCGAGTACGGCGGCAACCGCCACGGCTTCCTGCCACTCAAGGAAATCGCCCGCAGCTACTTTACCGAGGAAGCCCGCCAGGCCGGCGGCGGTCGCCTCAGCATCAAGGACGCTCTGCGCGAAGGCCAGGAACTGGTTGTTCAGGTCGAGAAAGAAGAGCGTGGCAACAAGGGTGCCGCACTCACCACCTTCATCAGCCTGGCCGGGCGCTACCTGGTCCTGATGCCGAATAACCCGCGTGCCGGTGGGGTGTCACGCCGCATCCAGGGCGATGACCGCAACCTGGTCCGCGAAGCCATGAGCAACATGATCATCCCGGAAGACATGGGCATGATCGTGCGGACAGCCGGCATCGGGCGCAGCGGCGAAGAGCTGCAGTGGGACCTCGACTACCTGGTTCACCTCTGGTCCGTCATCGAACAGGCAGCCGCGGAACGGCCGGCGCCGTTCCTCGTCTACCAGGAAAGCAATGTCATCATTCGCGCCCTGCGCGATTACCTGCGCAACGATGTCACCGAGATACTGATCGACAGCCAGGAAGTGCATGAAGAAGCTCGCGAGTTTATGGAGCGGGTTATGCCGCACAACCTGGGCAAACTGAAGCTGTACTCGGACCAGGTTCCATTGTTCAGCCGCTTCCAGATTGAATCCCAGATCGAGTCGGCCTTCCAGCGCGAGGTGCGCCTGCCCTCGGGCGGTGCCGTGGTCATTGACCATACCGAAGCGCTCATCTCCATCGATGTCAACTCGGCTCGCGCCACCAAGGGTAGCGATATCGAAGAGACTGCACTCAATACCAACCTCGAAGCGGCTGATGAGGTCGCGCGCCAGCTGCGGATTCGTGATCTTGGCGGCCTGGTCGTCATTGACTTCATCGACATGCAACCGGCCCGCAACCTGCGCGAGGTGGAAAATCGCCTGCGCGATGCGCTCAAGGTTGACCGTGCGCGTGTACAAATCGGGCGCATTTCCCGCTTTGGACTGCTGGAAATGTCACGCCAGCGTCTGCGACCGTCACTGGGTGAATCCAGCCAGATAGTCTGTCCACGCTGTACCGGCCAGGGCACGATTCGTGGCGTTGAATCCCTGTCACTATCAGTGCTGCGCATCATCGAAGAAGAAGTAATGAAGGAAAACACCCAGCGGGTCATTGCACACGTGCCGGTCGATGTCGGCACCTACCTGCTGAACGAAAAACGTGACCTGCTGGCCGAACTGGAAGCCCGTCACAAGATTTCCGTCATGTTGATTCCTTCTCCTGCGCTTGAGACACCGAACTTCGATGTGCAGCGCGTGCGCGCAGACGAAAGCGCCGAAATCAAGGGAGTCGCCAGTTACGATTTACAGAAAGCACCGGAAGCGACTGTAACGCCGATCACGCGGGCCGAGTCTACGGCGGCGGCAGAAGTTCCTGCAGTCAAGTCAGTCAAACCGGCGGCACCGGCACCGCAGCAGATGCCCCGGACCGTTGCAGTGGTGAAGAAACCCGGCATGCTGAAACGGCTGTTTACTGCCCTGTTCGGACCCGGCAGCAGCAGTCAGTCGCGCAAACAACCATCATCCAGTCGCAGCAAGCCACAGGGCCAGCGTCGCAGTACCACTAGCGGACGTCGCACCAGCAGCACCAGCAGCACCAGCAGCAGTCGTCGGAGCAGCGGTCGGCGTACAGATGATCGCCAGGTCGGAACACGCAGCAGTCGGCCCAGCACGCGCACGCAAACAGGCCAGCAGGACACGACCGTAAGCAAGCAGTCCAGCCAGCCGAAGACAGCGCCACCAGCCAGTAACTCTGCCGCCGATGACGAACAGCAGGTACAGCCCAAGCGCCGCTCACGCCGCGGTCGCCGCGGCGGCAGGCGTCGTTCGTCCAGCCAGAACGCCGAGCAGGCCGGTAATTCGCAGGTGAACAAGCCATCGGGTACTACCGGTCAGGAAAGTGCCGCAATCGACAAACAGCCGTCAGCGGCCGTACCTGTGGGAACAGCGGCCGTGAAATCCCCGTCTCCCGCGACGGCACCGACTGACAATACCCGGGCGCCAACAACGCAACCGGCTACCGTCGAGAAACCGGTAACAACGGCGAACAGGGATCAGGGCAGTAGCGAAACAACCGCAGCCAAGGATACCCGGCCGCCGGTGAAGGAGAATGCAACAGCCGATTAGAACCGCTGACTGATAGACTACAGGCTGTGCTGCTGGCGGATTTCTGCCAGCAGGCCGGCCGCGGCCTCTTCAATCAGGTCAAGCACCCGTTCGAAGCCGGTTGAACCGCCGTAATAGGGATCCGGCACTTCGGCAAGCCCGGAGACAGTTGCAAACTCAAGAAACATCTTCAGTTTTGCCTCGCTCCCGGGCGAACACAGGGCGGAGAGATCCGCGTAATTACTGTTATCCATGGCAAGGATATAATCAAATTCGTCGAAATCGGCGGCACTGACCGACCGGGCCCGTTGCGTGCTGAGATCAATACCACGGCGGCCAGCCGCCTCGGTCGCCCTGGCATCGGGCGGTTCGCCGACATGGTAGGCATGCGTACCGGCAGAATCGATAATAATTCGCTCCGCGAGGGCCGCATCGGATACGAGTTTCTCGAACACACCCTGGGCCGTGGGCGAGCGACAGATATTGCCCATACAGACAAATAATACTTTAACGGTTTTCATACGAAGTGATCACTTTTCCGCCCGGCTACATTCAATGCCAGGATAATCGAGACTGTGGCGGCCCGTAACGCGACGAACCGGTTTTCTGGTAACCTTGGCATTATAGCGCGCACTATAATATGTGCGATACCGGCATACCGCGCCAACAGGGCCGGCAACCTGAAACCAGACAGGCATGGATAAACAGCATTTTGCCATTGATCGCAAGCACGAGCGAATCAAGACATCGATTCCTTGCCGGCTGGGATTGCCCGGCGCGCAGCTGCACGACGCGACTATTATCAATCTGTCAGTCGGCGGACTGAAAGTCGAGTGTGACCTGGCGACCTACACGGCCATTATCCCGGCAGAACAACACACACCCGGACAAGTCGCGGATGTCTCTGTCTGCATAAAATTTTCACTGCACCCGACCAACCGGCGTGCGATGAACATGGACCTGAATAGCCTGGTCATACACACGGAACGTCTCGCGCAGGACACGTACCATATCGGGATACAATTCAGTGAACTGCGAAAGACCGATTACAATCGCCTTGAAAGCCATATTGAGGAAGTCATCGCCGCCTCTGAGTCGGGCTCACCCGCCCAGTAGCGCAGCAACGCGTGCGAGGTCTTCGCGGGTATCAACGCCCGGGCCCGGCTGCTCCTCTGCGATACCGACATGAATCCGCAACCCGTGCCACAGCACCCTTAACTGCTCGAGTTTTTCAATGTCCTCGAGCGGCGCCGGCGCGAGCGTGCTGTACGCCTGCAGAAAATCCGTGCGGTATGCATACAGTCCCAGGTGCCGCAACGCGGCAACACCCTGCACACCCTTGTCATCATCACGGTCAAACGGGATCGTCGCGCGACTGAAATACAATGCATAGCCACGTTTGTCGAGCACCACCTTGACCACATTCGGGTCGCGCCATTCGCCCGCATCCGTCAGGGGGCTGGCCAGCGTGGCCACCACGGCGTCTTTATTTCGGGACAAACCGGTCGCAACCTGCCGTATCAAGACTGGCGGCAGCAACGGCTCGTCGCCCTGCACGTTGACGACAATACTGTCATCCGGCCAGCCGAGCGTATCGGTCACTTCCGCGATTCGCTCGGTACCGGATGTATGCGTGGTAGACGTCATGCAAACTACCGCACCGAAACCGGTCGCCACTTCCTCGATGCGCGCGTCATCAGTTGCAATAACTACTTCATCGGCACCACTGCCCAATGCGCGTTCGTAAACATGTTGCAGCATGGGTTTACCGGCAATGGGTAACAGCGGCTTGCCCGGCAAGCGGGTCGAACCATAACGGGCCGGAATAACAACCTTGTAGAGCAGATCAGGCATGGCCGGAGATATCAGAGCGCCTCGTCAACCGGGATAGCGCGCGCCTCTTCTGCAAGCATGACCGGAATATCATTTTCAATGCGAAATGCCAGCCGGTCTGCCTTGCACACGAGTTCCTGCGCATCTTTTCTGTATAACAACGGACCCTTGCACACCGGGCAAGCGAGAATTTCCAGCAACTTCTTGTCCATGTAACTCTCCAGTCAGACCAGATTACAGGTGAACGGCATCCGCCACAGTTGGTGCGCGCAGCTCGAGCAACTCATCCAGGCGTTTTCTGAATTCATCGCTTAATTCAACTTCCGCCGGCACGTACCAGACATTGTCACCGGCAAAGTAGCGACATTTTACCGCATCCTTCTCCGTCATGAGTACCGGACGATCGTCACCGAAGGCAATATCCTCCGGACGATAATGATGATGGTCGGGAAATTCGTGCTGTTCTACTGCGCGAATATCCTGTGACAATGCCCGGAAAAACCGCTGCGGATTACCGATGCCGGCAACGGCATGGACGGATTCAGACTTGAAATCCGCCAGCGGTCGCCGTGCCCCGTCAACCAGTCTGAAGGCATCGCCGGTACGCATGTGCATGCGATGTTCGCGACCGGCGCCGAGTCCATTCACGACAATCAGGTCAACGGAGTCCAGCCGTGAAACAGGCTCACGCAAGGGTCCGGCCGGTAGCATAAACCCGGTACCAAAACGGCGAATACCGTCGATGACGGCGATCTCGATGTCACGCGCCAGCGCGTAGTGCTGCAACCCGTCATCACTGATGATAATGCTACAGTCACTGTGTTGAACGAGTGCGCAGGCAGCTGCATAGCGATCGGGGCCGACTGCCATCGGACATTGGGTACGCCCGGCCAGCATAACCGCCTCGTCGCCAACCGTTGCCGGGTTGCTGTCGGGACGAACCTGTTGTGGCCACTGGCTGGCGTTACCGCCATAACCGCGCGCGACGATACCCGGCCGGTAGCCCCTGTCACGCAGGTATCCGGCCAGCCACGCGACCAGCGGGGTCTTGCCGGTACCGCCCACGGTGATATTCCCGACCACGATAACGGGTACGCCCACGCGCCTGCTGCGCAACAGGCCACTGCGATATGCCAGCCGGCGTGTGGCCGCTACCAGGCGGAACAACAGTGAAAACGGCGTCAGCAGCAACAGCCATGGGCTGCGCGCGTACCAGTAGTAGTCCAGACGCTTCATGCGGTACGTGCCCTGCGTTCTGGAACGCGCTACTCCGATGTTGACCGGGTCGTGGCGAGTGAAATTCGTGTCAAACCAAGCTGGCTGGTCGCATCAAGGACCGTCACCACGGACTGGTGGGGCGAATTCGCATCCGCACGCACAATCACCGGTATGTCGGTTCGATCACCAAGCACATTGGCAATGGCCCCCTTCAGGGTTTTCAGTTGCGAATTGACTACCTGCTCATCGCCAATGAAATAGCGCCCCTGCGCATCGACGATAATTTCGAGTGACTCGGCTTCCGGCGTGGTCGGCTCTGCACTCGCCTCCGGCAATTCGACCTGGATGCGGGACTGGTGCTCGAACGTGGTCGACACCATGAAGAAAATCAGCAGCAGGAATACAACGTCGATCAACGGCGTCAGGTTGACATCCGGTTCGTCACTGTCGTCCGGCTGCAGGTTCACTTGTCACCCCTGCCCGGCTTGCGCGTTCCATGCATGATTTCGACCATCAGCATGGCTTCCTGCTCCATGCGCAACACCAGCATCCTGACGCGGCCCCTGAAGTACCGGTAAAACATCAGCGTCGGTATCGCGACCGACATGCCGGCAGCCGTGGTCAGCAGCGCCTCCGAAATACCACCGGCCAGCGCGCCCGGATTCCCGACCCCCTGGGTGGTGATCGCCGAAAAGACCTTGATCATGCCGATAACCGTGCCGAGCAGGCCCAGTAGCGGCGTAATCGCCGCAATGGTGCCCAGCGTATTCAGGTAGCGCTCGAGTTCATGCACCACGTGGCGGCCGGTATCCTCGATGCTTTCCTTCATGACTGTCCGGTTCTGGTGGCGATTGACAATGCCGGCTGCCAGGATAGAGCCCAGCGGAGAACTGGCCTGCAACTCGCGCATATGCTCGTCGTCGAGCTGGTGAATTTTCTCCCAACGCCAGACCTGCGCCACCAGGTGTTTCGGTAATACCCTGCGCAGGCGCAGGGACCACAGTCGTTCCGCGATAATGGCTACCGCGATGATCGAGCATAAAATGATGGGCAGCATCAGCCAGCCGCCCGCTTTCACCAGTTCCAGCACCGTATCACCGTCCTTTTTATTGCCAGCCAACGTAACCGGTGAGAATCATACTGTATTTACGTCAATAGCCAAACTTCACCGCACTCACTCCGTTCGACGCCACAGGCGCGGCCATGACTGGCGGAAACGACTCACCACGGGGTGCCTCGCGTGTGGCCTCAATATGACCGAAATGGCACCCGATTTGCCGGTTTCCAGTACCTGGCTGCCGTTTTCTTTATAGCGCGCCATTACCTCGGGTCGCGGGAAGCGGTAACGGTTCCTGTGCCCGGCCGGAACCAGTGCCAGCGCAGGACTGACAGCGGCTACGAAAGTAGCGGTCGACGAGGTCCGGCTGCCATGGTGGGGAACGACCAGCACCGAACTTTTCAGCTCCTCGCCGTAATGCACCAGCAGGTCATGCTCACCGGCACGCTCGATATCACCGGTCAACAGCAGCCGCAGACCACCCGCCACGCTTATCCTCAGCACACACGAGGCATCATTGCCGGTGTGGCCGTCCCCGTTCTGCGGGTGCATTACCGTGAACATGACACCGTCCCAGGACCACTGCATGCCCCGGCGGCATGCAGTTGCTTCACGCCCGTCATACTCGAACGGCACACTGGACAACACCTCGTCGGCCGGATAAGCCGCCAGCAGCGAACGTGCCCCGCCAATGTGGTCATTGTCACCGTGACTGATAAGCAGGCGGTCGACATGTGTAATTCCCTGGCTACGCAGATAGGGAACAAGCACTGCCCGACCGGTATCGAAATGGCTGCCGAATGCGGGACCGGTATCGTATACCAGCGTGTGCCTGGCCGTCCTTATAACCGCCGACAGTCCCTGGCCAACATCCAGCAGCGACACCCGGACCTCATTCGGCGCCGGCTGCAGACGCGCGGCAAGCAGCATGGGTAGCAACAGCATGACGCCTGCCCAGCGACCCGGCATCCCGCGGGGAACAAACAGGCATGCCATACCGAGTGACGCCAGCAGCAGCTGACTGCCTGCCGGCTGCGACCATGATGCAAGTGCCATGTCCAGGTCAGCAAGCCAGGCCAGCGCCTGCCACAATATATCCAGTATCCAGGCCGAGAGCTGCAACACGGCGAGACCGGCCGGTTCGCTGAAGGCACACATCACCGTGCCGGTCAGTGCCAGCGGCACCACCAGGAAGCTGACCCAGGGAACCGCCACGATATTTGCCAGTGGCGCAACCAGCGAGACTTGCTGAAAAAACAGGATCAACAACGGCATCATGCAGATCGCCAGTATGACCGGCATGAGGAACCAGCGATGCGACGGGTAACGGTACCCGGTTCGGCCGATGGCGAACCACGCAATAATCGTAACGGCACTGAATGACAACCACCACCCGGCAGACAGGATTGACACGGGATCCAGCAACAGGGTTAGCAGTGCCGCAATGCTGATCACACCGGGGAACGTTGCACGCCGGCCCGACATAAGCGCCACCATCAGCAGTGCAACCATGATCAGTGCGCGTTGCGCCGGAATCGCAAAGCCGGACAGCAACGCATACAGCGTCGCAGCCAACAGCGCTGCCAGCGCCGCCGCACGCACCGGCAACAGCTGCGTTGACAGCATGGCAGAACGCGCCCACGCGAACCTGACGCAGCCGAATACCAGCCCGGCAACCAGACTGATGTGCAATCCGGATATCGCCATCAGGTGACTGGTACCGGTCGCACGCAGTATTTGCCACTGGTCCTGGCTGATGCGGTTGCGCTGCCCGACAGTCAAGGCCTGCACCAGCGCCATGGACGGACGCGACTCTGCATCAGCAGCCATGGTTGCCGACAGGCTGTTGCGAATGGAATCAATCACTGCAACCGACCCGCTGCCGACATGCCGGTTGCGGTCGTCAGTACGAACGTAGCCGGTGGCGCGAATTCGCTCCCGGTAAAGCCACTGCTCGTAATCGAATCCACCCGGGTTGGCATAACCACCGGGCCGCCTGAGCCTGACGGCAAGTTGCCAGCGCTCGCCTGGCTGAGGATCACCATGTTCACCGTACCAGTCCAGTCGCACCCGCGTTGCAAATGACTGCCAGCCTTCTCCCGTATCCAGCCGATCAGCCTTTAGTAAAAAACGCATGCGGATCCCGCTCGTAGCCGGCGGGCGTTCCAGCACCACCCCCTCGATCAGCAGTGTCCTGCCCTGCAGGTCCTCGGGCAGCCCCTGTGCTGTCAGAAGCATGTTGTGAAACGCGGCCCATAGAAAGCCGAGGCTGAAGATAGCCACGGGCCGTAACCGCCGGCTGGTGAGAAATATCAGGGCTGCAGCGACCAGCAACAGGCTGGAAATTGCTGGAAGTTTCGCCTGTAAGTGCAGGACAAGAACGCCTGCAACGAATGAAATTACCTGGAATGTCATGCTCTTCCCTGAACATGATAAGAATTTACTTAATTGTGATTATCGACAGTTTCCCTCAGATAACCGTCATCCAGATGAATAATGCGGTCCATGCGGGCGGCAATGCCCGGGTCGTGCGTCGCCACCAGCAGACTGGTACCGAGCGCCTGGTTCAATTCCAGCATCAGGCCATAGACCTGTGCAGCATTATGCTGATCGAGATTGCCGGTCGGTTCATCCGCGATTACGCAACGCGGATGCGTGACCAGTGCCCGCGCCACCGCCGCGCGCTGCCGCTCACCGCCCGACAGCTCCCCCGGCTTGTGCGTGAGCCGTGCCGATAAACCAACGCGTTCCAGCATCTCTGTTGCCTGTGCTGCGGCAATGGCCGGTTCGATGCCACGCACCAGCAGCGGCATGGCAACGTTCTCCAGTGCCGAGAATTCCGGCAACAGGTGGTGGAACTGGTATACGAAACCGAGCGCGGAATTACGCAGTCGTCCGAGCGCCGGTGCAGACAGGCCGGATATTGCCTGCCCGTCAATCCGGACAGTCCCTGCAGTCGGTTCGTCAAGACCGCCCAGTATATGCAGCAGGGTGCTCTTGCCACTGCCGGATGCGCCCATGATGGCAACCTGCTCCCCCGACGCAATGTCCAGGTCGATGCCCTTGAGAATCTCCAGCGCATGGCGCCCTTCCAGGAACTTCTTTTGCACCCCGCGGCACTCGATCACGTTACTCATAACGCAACGCCTCTGCCGGGTGTGTGCGGGCCGCCCGCCAGGCAGGGTACAGTGTCGCCAGCAGGCTCAGCCCCATTGCCACTGCCGCCATGCGCCAGACATCGTCCCAGTGCAACTCCGAGGGAACATCGCTGATGTAGTACACATCTGCCGACAGGAACTGCACGTTGAAGAAATTCTCGATTGCCGGAACAATCGTTTCAATATTCAGCGCCAGCGCGACGCCACCGGCTACACCGAGCGCGGTTCCCAGCACCCCGATAACCACTCCCTGGATGATAAATATCAGCATAATTGAACGCGGCGTGGCACCAAGGGTCCGCAGGATCGCGATATCCGCACGCTTGTCGGTAACAACCATAATCAGGGTTGAAACGATATTAAAGGCGGCAACCGCGACAATCAGTGTAAGAATAATGAACATGACACGCTTTTCAGTCTTTACCGCGCGGAAGAAATTGGCGTGCCTCCGCGTCCAGTCTTCAATGAGATAGTCACCCTGCAACTTGTCATACAGCTGTTTACTGACAGTCGGCGCATCGAATACATCATCCAGCTTCAGTCGCAGCCCGGTGACATTGCCATCCAGCCGGAACAGGCGCGCCGCATCCTTGATATGTACCAGCGCCACGCCACGGTCATATTCGAACATGCCGACCTCGAACAGGGCCACCACGGTAAAGCGGCGCAGCCGCGGCATGATTCCGGTCGGACCGACAATGACCTGGGGCGAGACGACAGTGACGGCATCACCGATTCCGGCACCGAGCGCCGAGGCCAGCTCGCTGCCGAGAATAATGCCGTATTCGCCTTCCTGCAGAAGATTTATGTCTCCGCCAATGATGTGGCTCACCACATCAGACACCGTATCCTCGACGCCGGGCAATACGCCCCTGAGGAG
>Ga0224496_10001612_pt1 | contig 13876 bp, 16 predicted proteins | sample SF_Jul11_sed_USG_2_FD_168127 | JGI IMG/M metagenome (GOLD analysis project Ga0224496, IMG submission 168127) | Sediment microbial communities from San Francisco Bay, California, United States - SF_Jul11_sed_USGS_8_1 | ecosystem: Environmental > Aquatic > Marine > Sediment | place: USA... | reverse complement strand
GCACCGCCTTTCTAGGCGGTGGTCACAGGTTCGAATCCTGTCGGGCGTACCAGTAAGATCAAGGGTTTAGCGACTTTTCGCTAAACCCTTTTTTTGTGCAAAACAAGCCTATTTTGTCACCAAAGTGTCCAAAGCGACCGGAGGCAAGGAAGGCCGACAGAAGTGCCTCCCAGGCCCAACCCGACGCCCTTTCACCCCGGCGGCAGTTCGGTGCCTCGATTCATTATCTCCACATATCCCGAGTAGCAGAAAAGCCGGTGGCGCTTCTGCTCGGTCAGCTCCCGGACGATCCCGAGGCGCTCCAGGTGGATTAGTGTCTTGTTGACCGTTGCCGCCGAGATGCCGGTTTTCCGCACCAGCCAGCCTGAGGTGGCCATGGGATGCTCCATTAAGGCCCGGTGTACCCGCAGGGTGGATGCCGCCGCCCGCCCCAACTCACTGATCTTATCTCGGTCTACAGTGGACAGCGCATGAAGCTGCTGGGCCGTTTCCACGGCCTGGGTGGCGGTAACGATGACAGCCTCGGCAAAGAAATCGAGCCAAGCCTCCCAATCCCCACCCGTACGCACATTATTGAGCAGCTCGTAGTAGTAGCGGCGGTGGATCTTGAAATAGAGGCTCAGGTAGAGCATGGGTTCCCGCAGCACCTTCTGTTCGCAAAGAAGCAGGGTGATCAGCAGGCGACCGAGGCGGCCATTGCCATCGAGAAAGGGATGGATGGTTTCAAACTGTACGTGGGCCAGTGCCGCCTTGAGCAGCACCGGAGTCGGTTCAGCCTGGTCGTGCAAGAAGAGCTCGAGCTGCCCCATGCACTCGGCTACCTGTTCGGCCGGCGGCGGAACAAAGGCGGCGTTACCGGGCCTGCTGCCGCCGATCCAGTTCTGGCTGCGCCGAAACTCTCCCGGGGTCTGCTTGCTGCCCCGCCCCTTGGCCAGCAGCACGCCGTGGATCTCCTTGAGGAGGCGCAGGGAAAGCGGAAACCCGCTCGCCAGCCGGCCGAGGCCATGGGTCAGGGCCGCAACGTAGTTGCTGACCTCCCGGACATCGTCCAACGGTACACCTGGCTCCTGATCCATTTCAAAGAGGAGCAGGTCGGAAAGCGACGACTGCGTTCCCTCGATCATGGAAGAAAGCACCGCCTCTTTTCGCACATACATGTAGAGAAAGAGAGAGGTATCAGGCATGAGGGCGGCAACGCTGTCCAGCCGCCCCAGGGCCAAGAGGGCCTGGTCGAACTTGTTCCGTAATGCCGGCGTCCAGTCGACAGGCGGGTGCGGCGGCAGTGGCGCCGGGACAAAGGCTCGCGCCTCTTCGCCCACTGTCGATATTATTACATACTCCCCCTGGAGTTTACGCTTCATGCTCGGAACCTAAAATAAGTTTTCGACTTATTTTAGGATAAGACAGTATCTAAAAACAAAAGACAAGCGGATTTTAATTCGGCAGGTATTCCGTGTCCAGCAAAGGTGATAAATCGGTCCCGAATTTTGCTCCCCATACATCGGCAGAAAGATCGGCAAAAACTACGACTATCAGGATATATCTTGACTTGATCTCCCGTGATGTTAGCATATTAAGCAATATCAGCATCGGCAAGGAGATCGGCAAATGCACCAGCGCCCCTCAGAGGTGGAGCCACTTTTACCGAGTGGCGCCCCTGACCTGGAAGACTTAGCCCGTGAGGTTGTCGGCCGCTCAGCCGCCCTTGGCGGCCAACTGCACCCGATCACGCAACAGGCGGTGATCGAACTCCTGCGCCTCATCAACAGCTATTACTCCAACCTCATCGAGGGGCACAGTACCCATCCAGCTGACATTGAACGCGCCATGCGCGAGGATTACTCCAGCGACCCCGCTAAGCGCGATCTCCAACAGGAAAGCCTGGCCCAAATCAACTGCCAACGGAAGCTGGAATCACGCCTTCAGGACGAACCGAACCTCGATACGGCCGACCACGACTTCATCATCTGGCTGCACCGGACCTTTTATGAGCAGCTTCCGGTCGAACTGCGGCGAGTCAAAGACAAGGACTCCGGGGAAACCCTGGAAGTCATCCCCGGCGCGATCCGCCAACGCGAGGTGAAGGTTGCCCGGCACGTCGGGCCGTCACCGGACTACCTGCCGGCGTTCCTTGACCGTTTCGCCACGGCGTACGCGCCCGGCAAACAGCACGGCGTCATGCCGCTCATCGCCACCGCCGCTGCCCACCACCGCCTGATGTGGATCCACCCCTTCCTGGACGGCAATGGTCGCGTGGCACGACTCCACACCGACGCCTGCTTTCGCCGCCTGCCGTTGTACGGCTATGGCCTATGGAATGTCAGCCGCGGCCTGGCCCGACAACGAGATGCCTACATGGCAGCCCTGAGTCGTGCCGATGCCCCGCGCCGGAATGACTATGACGGCCGAGGAAACCTCTCCAACGAAGCATTGGTCGATTTCTGCCGCTTTTTCCTTACCACCTGCCTCGACCAAATCGATTTCATGCACAACCTGCTGAAACTCGACGGCCTGCTTGACCGTATCAGCGGCTACGTCTCCATGCGAAGCGCCAAACTGATCCCTGGCCCTAAGCCGGGAGGCCCGCCACTGAAACCGGAAGCGGCCTACATGCTGCAAGAGGTACTGCTGCGCGGAGAGATGGGACGCGGCGAGGTGCTTCGCGCCTCTGGCATGGCTGAGCGTACCGGGCGGGTACTACTGGGACAATTACTGGCGGAAGGGCTCCTGGTGTCGGACACCCCGAAAGGGGCGGTGAGGCTGGGCCTTCCGACCCATATGGCGGGGTTCTTGTTTCCGGATCTCTATCCAGCACAAATAGGCTAACGGCAACAATCAGCATATACCCAATTGTCAAGCCATGCCCCCCAATTACACCACAAAGACAAATGGTTACACCATAGGGCTTTTGTATAATACATACGATCTATTATTGTTGAAATAATGCATACAGACAATTAGGATAGCACAGGATATCAGTTAGGAGGCAGCCCCAAAACCCCACACCCATCCAAGTTTTAATTAACACAAAATGTTAACGAAAACTTGGATGGAGGGTATCGTGAAGATAGTATATAAAACAAAGACTCTCCATAAGGTCTGCAACGGCAGCAAGTGGGCCGTGAGGGCGTATGGGGCCAAAGGGGGCAAGAAGCTCATGCAGCGAATGAATGAATTAAACTCCTTTGAGTGCTTAGCCGACGTGCCCAAATTCCCACCTGCTCGATGCCACCAGCTAGATGGCAACAGAAAGGGGCAGTTCTCTGTAGACTTAGAGCAACCGTACCGTTTGATTTTCGAGCCGGATCATAATCCGATGCCAAGGATTGAGGATGGCGGCATAGACCTGCAAGCAGTGACCAAAATCAAGATTTTAGAAATTGTTGATACCCACGACGGAAAGAACAAGAAAAAGAGGGGGCGATGATGGGTAGTGACGACAAATTAGGCTTTCAGCCGGACTATGCTATCGCACCGGGAGAGTCGCTTCGGGAGCTTATCGATAGCCTAGGCATGAGCCACAAGGAAATGGCAACTCGGCTCGATATGACTGAGCAATCTCTGGTTCGCATTTTGAATGGTACGCAGCCGATAACTTATGATACATCCGAAAGGCTTGAATTGGTTACCGGGACTCCTGCCTCTTTCTGGAATAATCTGGAAGCATTGTATCGTGAGCAATGTGCCAAGATAGCCCAGCATGAACGGCTTGCTGCGGATATCAAGTTGCTGGAGAATATTCCATTATCGGTACTTAGAAAAAAAGGTTTTTTGTCGAGCACACGAGACAAGACCGCGCAGCTCAAAGAAGTGTTGCAATTTTTTGGAGTCAGCAGTGTTTCTGCATGGGAGGACATATGGCTAAACCCGGCAGTGGCTGCGAGGCGGTCCGTGTGCTTTGAGAGTAGGCCAGGACATGCCGCCGTCTGGATCCGCATGGGAGAACTGGAAGCTCACGATATTGAATGTGCTCCTTACGATAAAAAACGGTTTAAGGAGGCGATATCCCGTATTCGCAGACTCACACGTGAACCGCCCCATATCTTTGTTGGCGAAATGAGACGCGAGTGCGCCGCTTCTGGGGTAGCCTTGGCACTAGTCCCAGAAATACCGAAAGTACCTTGGTTCGGCGCAACCAAATGGCTGACACCAACCAAGGCGATGATCCTCCTGAACCTTAGAGGAAAAAAGGAAGATAAATTTTGGTTTTCTTTTTTTCATGAAGCAGGCCATGTCCTTCATGATGGAAAAAAACAACTTTATATCAATGACGGAAAACAATCTGACGACAGTGAAAAAAGGGCCGACGCTTTCGCAGCTGAGACATTGATCCCGGCCGTTTATGATGCCCGGATTCAGGCCATCCGCTCGCACGATGAACTTCAGGCTGTAGCGACCGAGCTTGAAGTATCGACTGGGATTGTGGCGGGTCGCTTTCAATTTCTTACAAAAAAATGGAACTGGTTTAAGGATGAGATTGCGGGCTTAGCTTGGGCTTCGTAAATTTCAAAACTTAAGTTGGTAGATTGCATTATTCGAATCCTGCCGGGCGGCAACTGCCCAAAACAGCACGAGGGCGTTTCCGGTGCCGGAAACGCCCTCGTGCTGTAAAAACTCGCCCTGAATCTTCTACTTGCGCCTATTCGCCTCCGGAAGACGCCCCCATCGGTCCCTTCTGAACACTCAGGCCACCGGCAAAGGTGGCCCAATCGGGCAGGGAGATATCCGGAATCCAGTCCTTCCAGGAGCGCTGCGGGGCGTTCCCCGACTTGATGGCGGCCAACAACTCATTGGCCTTGGGGCTCACCGTGGCCTCGGGATAGGTGGCCAGCAGATACTCCAACCGCCCCTGGGCCTGCGAGTACTCCTCCGTACGAACGTAAAAGGCAGCCACGTACATCTCATGCCGGGCGAGGAAATCCCGCGCCGCCTTGATCCGCGCCTGCGCCTCGCTCTGATAGGGCGACGTCGGATAGGTGCGCACCAGCCGCGAAAAGGCCTGGATAGCGCTCACCGCACCGCTGGTATCACGATCAATGGTACCGATCTGATGGTAATAGCACATGCCGATCTGGAACATCACGTAGGGGATGGCCTCGTTGGTGGGGTGGTTGCTCTCAAACTCCTCGTAGAGGGGCCGGGCCGCTGCGTATTCATCCATGAAGAACTGACAGTCGGCAACCTTGAGATCCGCCAGCAGGCTGTAACGGCTGAAGGGGTAGCGGTCCCGCAGATCCTCGAAAAGCTTGAGCGCGTCGGAATACTTGCCGTAGTTGAAGGCATCCATGGCCCGCATGACCAAGGCGTCCGGGGTATCGGGCGCGGCGTCATCCGACAGCCCCACCCAGGACATCATCCGGTCGAGGGTGCCGCAGCCGGGCAGGGCGAAGAGAGAGAGGGACAGAACAACGAGGGTGGCCACGGACAGCAGCCGCGGCCGGCGAGTAGGGGTGCGGATCTTCATGGAAGGGACACTCGGGGATTACAAAGGTTAGTAGGAGAAACGGCTCAGCCGTGCCGGTGCAGATATTCTTCCGCCGCCAAGACAGCCACCGCCCCTTCGCCGGCAGCGTTCACCACCTGGCGCACCGCCTTGCTGCGGATATCGCCCGCCGCCATCACCCCGGGCAGGCGGGTACGCATCTCGGCATCCGTGGGTATGAAGCCGTAAGGATCGGCCGCAAGCTCCGTCAGTGGCAACATGTCGTTGTTCGGCTGGGTGCCGATCAGCATGAACACCCCGGAAACCGGCAGAAAACGTTCCGCGCCATCGTTGCCCAGCAGCTCAAGCCCCTCGACCCCCTGGTCGTTGCCGCGCACGCGCCGCACCTGGGTGTCGAGGATAAACTCGACCTTGTCGTTGGCAAAGGCCTCCTCCTGGACAATGCGGGTGGCCCGCAGCTCGTTGCGACGATGGATGACGTAAACCTTGGCGGCAAAACGGGTGAGATAGACCGCCTCCTCCACCGCCGTGTTGCCGCCCCCCACCACCGCCACCTCCTGGCCACGGTAAAAAGGGGCATCGCAAGTGGCGCAGTAGGAGACCCCCTTGCCGGTCAGCTCCACCTCGCCCGGCACGCCAAGCTGCCTGGGGCGGGCGCCGGTGGCGATGATCACCGCCTTGGCGGTAAGCTCACCACCGCCCTCGAGAGTAAGCCGCTTGACCGGCCCGGCAAGCGCCATGGCGACCACCGAGCCGAGTCTGGTTTCCAGACCGAAGCGGGCCGCCTGGGCCGCCATCTTGTCCACCAGCTCGAAGCCGGAGATCCCCTCGGGAAAACCGGGATAGTTGTCGATCCAGTCGGTGAGCAGCACCTGACCGCCCACCGCCCCTTTTTCGAGCAGCACCGCCTTGAGCATGGCCCGGGCGGCGTAAAGCCCGGCGGTAAGCCCGGCCGGGCCGCCGCCAACAATGATCAGGTCGTACTCCGCTTCCGACATGACCGCCAGCCCTCTTACAGGGCCTTGTTGAGCATGGCCACCAGCTGCGTCTTCCCAACGGCGCCGGTCACCTGCTCCACCACCTCGCCGCCCTTGAAAACGATCAGGGTCGGGATGGCGCGGATGCCAAACTTGCCGGGGGTGGCGGGGTTGTCATCAACATTCATCTTGGCGATCCTGGCCTTGCCGTCAAACTCGTTGGCAAGCTCCTCAATCACCGGCCCAATGGCCTTGCAGGGTCCGCACCAGGGAGCCCAGAAGTCGAGCAGCACCGGCACATCAGATTTCAATACCTGGGCATCAAAATCACCATCACCAACATGCAGAACCTTATCTCCTGCCATATCATTCCTCTCCTTGAAAATTTAGGAAACTTGCGCCAATGCGGCACCACTGCCAGCACGGAGCACAAACGGCCTGCGTCACGAAGATACCGATGCAGCCGCCGGCGCGAATTTATCCCGCTGTTGCTTATCCAAATATAAAAAGACACGAACGTGGTATAAAGCCTGTATCTTACCTGCTCGCCAGGCCCATGACAACTTTAAATTTCCGCGCCGTACCAGGGAATCAGCTTGCCCGACAGCGGCGCTCACCACCGCGAACCGCCGGCCTGAACGACTATCATTTTGACAGGCGCGGAGCAGGCGTGCTATAGTGCCAGACCCTCCGCCCCACCCCTGGTGGGCGGCATCGCAATCCAGTCTCTCAAGGGAGGAACCGCGCACCATGAACACCGCACAGTCCAGCAAATATTTCCAGAAGGCTCAAACACTCATCCCCGGCGGGGTCAACAGCCCGGTCCGCGCCTGCAAGTCGGTGGCCTGCGACCCGCTCTTCGTGGCCCGCGCCGCCGGCTCCAAGATATATGATGTGGACGGCAACGTCTTTATCGACTTTCTCGCCTCCTGGGGGCCGATGATCCTGGGCCACAACCACCCCTCGGTGGTGGAGGCCATCCAGAAGGCGCTGGCCAACGGCACCAGCTACGGCGCCCCCTGCCCGGCCGAGGTGGAACTGGCGGAACTGGTTTGCGAGGCACTGCCTTCGGTGGAACGGGTCCGTTTCGTCAGCTCCGGCACCGAAGCGACCATGAGCGCGGTACGGCTCGCCCGCGGCTACACCGGCCGCAAAATGGTCGTCAAATTCGACGGCTGCTACCACGGCCACGCCGACAGCTTCCTGGTCAAGGCAGGCAGCGGCATTATCACCCTGGGCATCCCCGGCAGCCCGGGCGTGCCCGACGACATCGTCAAAAACACCCTCTCCATCCCTTATAATGACGCCGCAACGCTGGAGAAGACCCTGCGCGATGCCTCCCTTGACATCGCCTGCGTGATCGTCGAGCCGGTGGCCGGCAACATGGGCGTGGTGCCGCCCGCCCCCGGTTTCCTCGAAACACTGCGGGCACTCACCGCGGAGCTTGGCATCGTCCTCATCTTCGACGAGGTGATCACCGGCTTCCGCCTCGCTTACGGCGGCGCCCAGAGCTACTTCAATATCATGCCCGACCTCACCTGCCTGGGCAAGATCATCGGCGGCGGACTGCCGGTCGGCGCCTACGGCGGCAAGGCCGAGATCATGGCCCAAATCGCCCCCGAGGGCCCGGTCTACCAGGCCGGCACCCTCTCGGGCAACCCGCTGGCCATGGCCGCCGGCACCGCCACCCTCAAAGCCCTGCGCGAACCGGGCTTCTACGACCGGCTCAACGACAAGGCGGCATCCTACGCCGCACGGCTTGCCGATCTCGCCGCCAAGTACGTGCCTGAGACCACCCTCAACCGGGTGGGCTCGATGATGACTACTTTCTTCACCAAGGGGCCGGTCACCGACTTCAACTCGGCGATGACCGCCGACACCGGCAAGTATGCCGCCTTCTACCGGGAGATGCTCGCCCAGGGCATCTACCTGGCACCGTCGCAATTCGAAGCGGCTTTCATCTCGGCGGCCCACAGCCAGGAAGAGCTCGAAACGGCTCTGGAAAAAACTGAATGGTCATTCAAAAAATTGCCAAAATGACAAAAAAGCCGTTGACTTTACCCCCTTGCCATGATACCACTCGAAACGATTTTCCGTTTATCAGGGACACACCGTCCCGAGAGACGTGAAGGATGACCGATGAGCAACAACCGTAAGGAAATCATGAGGTTGTTGGGCGACTTCAGCACCATCGGCATGACCGTTGCCTTCTCCATCTTCATCGGGGTGGGGATTGGCTACTGGCTGGACCACAAGGTCTTCGGCGGTCGGACGTCACCTTGGCTGACCCTGCTTTTTCTGGGCTTCGGGGTGGCCTCAGCCTTCAAAAATCTCTACACGATGAGCAGGAGAAAGGACCTCTAGAATGCAGAACCAATCCGTAACGGACGGCATGCTGCAAAAGGTTCAAACCCGTAACTGGATGCTGTTGCTGGCCATGAGTGGCGCCGGGCTGCTGTTCTTCTCCGGCCAGGTCGCCAAGTCCATCTTCATCGGCGGCCTCATCGTCACCATAAGCTTTCGGTTGCTGAAACGCGACCTGACCGGCCTGCTGCAAGGGCCGCTCGACGCCGTCAAAGGACGGTTTTTCATCAAGTACTATGCACGCTTCGCGTTGCTGGCGCTGATACTCTTCATTCTCATCCGGCATCGGATGGTCGACCCCACGGCAATGCTGGTGGGCCTGTCCACGGTGCTGGTGAGTATCATCGCCACCACGGCCAGCGAGGCGAAAAAGATTTATCCCCGTGTGAAGGAGGCATCGTAAGGATTATGGAACATCCAATACTATTCATCTCGTTACTGCTGGAGGCCCTCGGCGCGCCGGTTCCGCACACCATGGTCGGAGAAACCCTGGCGGCCAAGCTCTCCTCGCCCCACATGACCTACACCTGGCTGGTCATGGCCTTCCTGATCCTGATGCCCAAACTGACTCTGGGCAAGATGGAGATGATCCCCGGCAAGGGCCAGAACTTCTGGGAGGCGATCATCGCCGGCCTTGAAGGCTTCATGGCCGACAACATGGGCAAGGAAGGGGCCAAGATGATGTTCCCCATGCTGGCCACCTTTGCCTTCTACATCGTGGTCGCCAACATGGTCGGCCTGATGCCCGGCTTCATGTCTCCCACCTCGAACCTTAACATCACCCTGGGCTGCACGCTGATCGTCTTCGTCACCACCCACATCCTGGGCCTCAAGTTCCACGGTGCCGGCTACATCAAACATTTCCTCGGGCCCATTCCCTGGCTCATCCCCTTGATGTTCCCCATCGAGGTAATCAGCCACCTGGCCCGTATCCTCAGCCTCTCCATCCGTCTTTTCGGCAACATCATGGCCAAGGAGACCCTGCTCGGCATCCTCTTCATGCTGGCCGGGGCCTACTTCGCGCCGCTGCCGATCCTCTGCCTCGGCGTCTTCGTCTCCATCGTCCAGGCCCTGGTTTTCGTGCTGCTGTCGATTCTCTACTTCTCGGCTTCCATGGAGCACGCCCACTAAGCACGCAAAGTTCATCGATATAGTTAAGAAGAAGGCCAACCCAATAACTTTTTCAGGAGGAAAATGAAATGCATGAAGTAAACATCGCTCTGGTTTGTCTGGCTGCCGCTCTGTCCGTCGGCGTCGCCGCCCTTGGTTGCGGCATCGGCATGGGTTCCGGTATCGGCGGCGCCTGCTCCGGTATCGCTCGTAACCCCGAGGCTTCCGGCAAGATCACCGTTACCATGATCATCGGTCTGGCTCTGATCGAGTCTCTGACCATCTACGGTCTGGTTATCTCCCTGATCCTGCTCTTCGCCAACCCGCTGCTTGGCAAATAGTACGACAGGGGCGGACGGAACCACGTTCGCCACCGGATCGTGAGCAACGATCGTTTGAAGGCCGCAGGATTTTTCCTGCGGCCTTTTTCTATTTGAGATGACGTCATGGAACCGATGGTAATCGAGCCGCGCCGGGAAAGAGGCGAGCCAGAACTTGACGGGCCAGGGCTTTTGCTGATCAATCCCGGCGAAGCAGACCTAGCGACGCGGCTGGCCAAGGCGCAGGGCTTCGACCGCCACTTCCTGTTCAACAGCCGACTCCATACCGCCCAAGCGTCCGCCCCGCCCTGCTTCTGGGCCGGGCCCATGGTGGGGGCGCCCATGGCGGCACTGACCCTTGAGAAGCTCATCGCCCTGGGCGGCCGGGAGTTCTTCGTCTACGGCTGGTGCGGCAGCCTCCACCAAAGCCTGGAGGTGGGCGACCTGCTGCTGCCCACCCGGGCCGTAAGCAGCGAGGGGACCTCGGCCCACTACCCGGTGGCGCAACCGGCGCTCGCCGCCAACCGGTTGCACCACCGGCTGGCCGACCATTTCGCCGCCCATGGCCTTGCTCCCCGCGCAGGCGCGGTATGGACCACTGACGCGCCGTATCGGGAAAGCCGTGCCCAGGTGACACGCCTTGCCGATCAGGGTATAGTCGCGGTGGAGATGGAACTGGCCGCCCTGTTCACCGTGGCCGCCTTTCGTGGCGTCACGCTGGCCGCCGCTCTCATGGTTTCCGACGAGCTCTGGCGGCAACAGTGGACGCCTGGCTTCCGGCGCAAGGATTTCCGGACCAGGAACCGCGCCCTGGTCGAGGGCCTGCTCGCCTTTATCCAGCAACCAGCCGGATCGTGCCGCGACCGGTGATACCGAGGCGCGGGTGGCGGCGCGAAAAGCGAGGCGCTCCGCGGGAAGTACCCTTTCGGACCTTTCGCAGCCTTCGCTTCGCTGCGCCGCCAGCAAACATTGCCGCGCCCCGCCCCAATTGACGGGTGGCGGCCGGGACGACGCGGGATTTTTTTACGGGAGAATCAAAAAATTGGCATCGAAACTCTTTTTGGTCAGCCTGGGCTGCTCGAAAAACATGGTCGACTCCGAGGTCATGCTGGGACTGCTCACCGGCGCCGGTTATGAGGTCTGCGAAACGCCAGACGAGGCGGACCTGCTGCTCATCAACACCTGCGGCTTCATTCAACCGGCAGTGGAAGAGGCCATCGAGGAAATCCTCGCCCTGGCTGAAATCAAAAAAGTGGCCCCGGAAAAACTCCTGGTGGTCACCGGCTGCCTGGTACAGCGCTACGGCGAATCCCTGCGCCAGGAGCTGCCCGAGGTGGACTGCTTCATCGGTACCGACGGCTTTCAGGACATCCTCACTCACCTGGGCGCCCTTGACGGCAGCCGGCCGCTCACCATGCAGTCGCCGCCGCTCTTCCTGATGAACAGCGCCACCCCCCGCCGGCTCTCCACGCCGCCACACCGGGCCTTTTTGAAGATCACCGAGGGCTGCATCAATCGCTGCACCTACTGCATGATCCCATCCATCCGCGGCACTCTGCGCAGCCGCGCCATGGCCGACATCGTCAGCGAGGCACGCCGCCTGGACCAGTCCGGGGTCAGGGAACTCTGCCTCATTGCCCAAGATCTCACCGCCTACGGCCTGGACCAGGGCCAGCCACAACTGGCGGAGCTACTCCAGCAGCTCCTCGCCGGCTGCGATATTCCCTGGCTGCGACTGCTCTACCTCCACCCGCAACGGGTCAAACAGCCGCTGCTCGACCTGATGGCCGCCAACCCGCGACTGCTCCCCTACCTGGACATCCCCATCCAGCATACCAACGACCGGATCCTCAAACTGATGAACCGCCCTTACGGCCGTCGGTACCTGGAGGAACTTTTCGGCCGCATTCGCGCCACCCTGCCCGACATCGCCCTTCGCACCACCCTCATGACAGGATTTCCAGGCGAAACCGAGGCCGATGTCGACGAGATGGAAGCATTCCTGCTCAGTCAGCAACTTGACCACGTGGGCATCTTCACCTACTCCAACGAAGAGGGCTGCGCAGCCGCCAACCTGCCGGACCACTGCGCCCCGGAAGTGATGGAGGCGCGCCGCGACCGGCTGATGGCGGTACAGGCGGAGATCTCCCTAAGCAAAAACCAAAACCGGGTCGGAAAAATCGAAGAGGTGCTGGTGGAGGGGGTAAGCAGCGAAACCGACCTGCTGCTGGAAGGGCGGACACGATACCAGGCGCCGGAAATCGACGGTACCGTTTACATCAACGAGGGAGTCTGCGCCAGCGGCGACCTGGTTCAGGTCCGGATCACCGAGGCACACCACTACGATCTCGTGGGGGAGATCGTCACATAACCTCACAGGGAGGGGGGGGACGGAGGCGCGACACGCGTGGCGCCAAAACGAGCCGGGGCGGGCGCGGGGAGGCCCTAACGGTTGACCCGTTCCTTGAGCTCCTTGCCCACCTTGAAAAACGGCAGCTTCTTGGGCGGCACCTTGATCTTGGCGCCGGTCTTGGGATTCCGTCCGTAATAGGAATCGTAGGTCTTGACGACGAAGCTGCCGAATCCTCTTATCTCAATGGATTCTCCCGCCGTCAATGCCTCGGTCATGGAGTCGAGGATGGTGCTGGTAATGGCCCCTGCCTCCCGCAACGGCAAATTCATTTCCTGTGCTAGCGCCTCGATCAATTCAGACTTATTCATCTCCCCTCCTCAACAGAAATCCCTGCTCCCATGGCCGGCTGATTGTCAGGCCAAAAACATCATATCCAAAATTACATTTGAATACAACTAGATGTGTAATATTAAACTAGCAATTCATCCCCTGTAAAGAGAATTTTTACCGGAAAAAATCCGCGCCAGGTCCTTTTGATCGAGAAACCGATAGCTGCCAGAGGGCAACGCGCCGAGCATAAGCCGGCCGTAGGCAACCCGTTTCAAGCCCAGCACCCGGTGACCGATGGCGGCAAACATCTTGCGGACCTGCCGTTTGCGGCCTTCGTGGATGGTGATTTCCACTGTGGTTTCGCCCTTCCCCCGCCCCAGGACATTAATGCGCGCCGGCCAGGTGCGACGGCCCTCAAGCATGATACCCTTTTCCAGTTCGGCGAGTTTTTCAGCCGAGGGATTCCCTCGTACCGTGGCCACATAGGTCTTGTTGATTTCGAAGCGGGGATGGAGAATCCGCTGGGCGAATTCTCCGTCATTGGTGAGCAACAGGGCGCCTTCGGTGTCGTAATCAAGACGGCCCACCGGGAAAACCCGGGCGGTGATGCCTGCAAGGAGGGAGGTAACGATGGGCCGCCCCTGGGGATCGGAAAGGGTGGAGAGGTAGCCCTTGGGTTTATTGAGGAGGACATAAACCTTCTCCTCCTCCATGGCCACCGGCTGGCCATCACACTCGATGCGGTGCCGGGCGGGATCCACCCGCACCCCCATGTCGACAACCACCTGGCCGTCCACACGGACTTTCCCCTGGCGGATCAGCTCCTCGGCGCCGCGGCGCGAGGCAATACCGGCCCGGGCGAGGATCTTTTGCAGCCGTTCTTCCATAATTGAGTGCAGACGAGGAAAGGGCGAAACGGCCGCCGCAATGGCTCTTAAACGGAATAATCGCCGCGTCGGTATTTAGCGGCTTCAAGATA
>Ga0224496_10001611_pt1 | contig 13880 bp, 12 predicted proteins | sample SF_Jul11_sed_USG_2_FD_168127 | JGI IMG/M metagenome (GOLD analysis project Ga0224496, IMG submission 168127) | Sediment microbial communities from San Francisco Bay, California, United States - SF_Jul11_sed_USGS_8_1 | ecosystem: Environmental > Aquatic > Marine > Sediment | place: USA... | reverse complement strand
TACCCGGTAGCGTCCATCGCGGACGTTATTGCTATGGCCGCGGCGGTGCCGAATAAAGGGGCCTTCATTGTACGGTTCATCTGATTGTCCGGCGCTGAATGAGTAGTACAGATGCTCGTCACCAGGGCAACGGTTGCACGACCGGTGCTACCATAGCGGCCAGGATTACTAACGAGGGACATTCATGGAAATCAGTAACACGGAGAACATCCCAGGGCGCACAATTGTCCAGTTTTACGGTGTCGTGACCGGCAACACGGTGCGTGCCAAGCATATCGGGCGCGACATCATGGCCGGGCTGAAGAACATCGTTGGCGGCGAGTTGGTCGGTTATACGGAGTTGCTACAGGACTCACGCAATGAGGCAACCGAGCGCATGATCCAGCAGGCCCAGTCGATGGGCGCCAATGCCGTGGTCAATGTGCGTTTTGCGACCAGTTCAATTGCCCAGGGTGCCGCGGAGCTGTTTGCCTACGGCACGGCCGTACGGGTCGAGTGACGTGGACACCGGGTTCTTTGACCTACTGGATATGCTCCTGAACTTCGGCTTGCCGTTGATCCTGCTTTTGCTGGCCTACTTTACCGGTACATGGATAGAGCGCAGGCATTTTCGCAGCATTCGCACGCGCGAGCACGAGAACGTTGAATTCCCCGTAGTGTCGTTCGATACCATGCCGCAGGACTGGAATGCAGGTTCGGGCAGGCTCGTGAGCGGCAGCGTCGTGGTGTCTCTCGATTACTTCAAGCGCGTGATTGCTGGCTTGCGCGCGATTGTCGGCGGACGCATCAAGACGTACGAACCGCTGCTTGACCGTGCGCGCCGGGAAGCCATGCTGCGCATGATCGAAAGTGCGCGAAGAGACGGCTACGATGCAATCTTCAATGTACGACTCGAAACCTCGCGTCTTGCGAATTCGTCCGGTGAGGGCAAGCGGACGGCTGGCGTAGAAATGCTTGCCTACGGTACGGCGGTCAGGTTCGCCTCGAGGTTTGCACGCCCATCGTGAGATTCGTGCCGCGCCAACCGCGTGAGGGAATCAACGTTTCCGACACGCATCCACTCGTCGAGGCGGGCACGCTTATCGTCGGCTTGACGATCATCTTCGTGGCCATTGCGCTTGTGCTGATATTCCTTATCGAGATCGCGCTGTTCTTTGTTCCCGTCGAGAAAGAGGTCGCCTTGTTCGAGAACTGGTTGCCGGACGATCTCGTGACGGTTTCGCCGGACGACGAGCGTCTCAATCAGACCCAGCTGCTGGTCGATCGCCTGGCGTTCCACTGGGGTGATACACCTTACGCCTTCCGGGTGGAGATCGATGACTCCCGCGTCGCCAACGCGATGGCATTGCCCGGCGGCTTGATTGTCGTCACCGAAGGCTTGCTCGACGAGGTTGAATCCGAGAACGAGCTGGCCTTCGTTCTCGGGCACGAGTTGGGGCATTTCAGGAATCGCGATCACTTGCGGGCGCTTGGCAGGGGCATCGTGTTGTCGATGTTTTTTGCGGCGACCGTCGGGAGCGATGAGTCAGGCCTCGGTATCCGCGTCGCCGACATCACCCTGCGTGGTTTCAGTCGCAAGCAGGAATCGCGGGCCGACGAATTCGGCCTGGAGCTCGTCTACACCCAGTACGGGCATGTGAACGAGGCATGGCGGCTGTTCGAGCGCTGGGATAGCGCGGATCGTTCAGGGCTCGCGGTGGCGACGTATACCTCGACCCATCCCGACCCGGGCGATCGTGTCGACAACCTCGCGGCGCTGGCGAGGCTCAGGAACTGGCCGCTCGAGGGAGTCGTCGCCCCGCTGCGCTGGTAAATCCAGGGGAGAATTGCTCGCCGGGTACGGCGCCACGAAAAAAAGCCCCGCCACCTTGCGGCGGCGGGGCGGAGCCAAATGATAAGTCTCGCGGGGGAGTTGAGGGCTTATCTCAATTCACTGGCTCAATCAGGTAAACGCCTATCTTGTAGGCCGTAAAGACATTGCTGTCGGTTTCGTAGTGGCCGCGCGCATGCATCGAGCGGGCCACGGTCGCGCCGTCGAGGCTCGCGTTGAGATCGACGACAAAGTCGGCGAAATCCGAGTACATGCGCATGCTGTCGGCCGACTTGATGTAGAACGCCTTCCGGTTGGACTCGTGCGGCACGATAACGGTGTCGGAATTCAGCGCGGTCAGGTCGATAAGGACCGGGCCTTGCTTGATGTAGTGGCGCACGTCGATGTCTTCATTGTCGTTATCGAGCGTCAGGCCGTCGGGGCCAATGCTCGAAAACGGCGCAGCCGTACCTGCAGCACCCCAGCCAATGCCCAGTACACTGCGCACGTCCGTGTAATCGATGACCGTGCGGCCAGCGAAGTCCGGCGGCGCGGCGCCGAACGCGTTCGGGAAGCCCTTCGCGACGATCGCTTTGCCGGCGGCGAAGTTCGCGAGTGTCATGTTGCCGGTTGCGACCTCGTAGTTGTCAGGATCGGCATCGAGGTCGGGCGATGCGCCCGTGCCCGTGAAGTCGAAGACCTCCACGCGGCGGCGGTCGATGCCATGCAACGTAATGTCGGTCTGGCCCGGCATGACTGTGTTGACGATACCGCTGAGGTGAGTCAGGTGCATCCGAACCACGCCCTGAGTCGCATCGAACAAGATCTGCGGTGCCGCGGCGTCAGTCGTCGGTGTCGGCTGCGAGCCACGAACGGTCACGCGCTGGCCGATCGATATCGCGTCGATGCCGAGATCGCTCAGGCGATGGCCGTCGCGAAATACTCGTGTGTCCGGTCCCACTTCGACGACTACGTCATCGTGGAAGTGTGCGCGGCGATCCGCGGGAATGATCGTGGCCCCGCGAATCGTGAGGAAGTTGCCTTCACGCTTGATCACGTTGCCAACCACGGCGTCGCGGTGGATACCCGGGACGCTGGAGCCGGCAAGTACGATGCTGGCAGTAAATTCGCGAGCAGCAACACTCAGCGTGCCTGCAGCGACGGTCGGGGTACCCGGGCCGGCGGCTTCGAGTGCACGCAGACCGTCCAGTCCGACATACATCTCTTCGTTCACTTCGAATTCCGTTTCGCCGGTTACGTGGATCGTGTGGCGTCCGAAATCGCCCTGGCGATCGTGGAAAGGGCGTATCGCAACGGTGTAGGTCATCTCGTCCTGGCTCACACTAACCAGCGGGCCGCGAACGCGTATGTCTTTTTCGTCAACGGGCATGACTTCCGCGAGGATAAACTGCTCCGATACGGCTTCGGCCGGGGTCGGCACGATATCGACGGTATGCGATGCCGCGAGGTCGAAGTCGAGCTGCAACAGCGCGGGCCGGCCGCGAGTGACGACCAGGCGCTCTCGATTCGAAAGCTCGATCCTGAGTTCCGTCTGGGTCAGGACATTGCCATCGACGTCCCTGACGACAGCTTCCTTGGAGGCGTCTCCGGCTTCCACGAAAACTTCCGCATTGGTGTAGTCCAGGCGAATCGTGCCGGCTACATAGATCGCGGGTGGCACGGTGGCGGCGGTTACCAGTTCGGTCAGGTCGACGTAGTCGGTGAAATTGATGCGTGTCGTGCGCGGCAGCGTCTCAACGATGCGGCCGTTGGCTGTTTCCAGTTCGAGCGACAGGACATCGACCGTGTAGTTGAGGAAATCGCCGTCTGCATCGGTCAGGGCAACGAGTACGGTGCCGCACTCGGAGTACGTTGCCGGGTCATTCGGGTCGCACTGGGCGGTCGGCGTCGGATCTGTAGCGGCGGTGGATCCGGCACCGCCGCCGCAGGCTGTCAGGATGAGGGCCGCCGTCAGCAGCAGTCCCTGGTACGCGAGTTTCATGGCAATCTCCTTGTGCTCTTCAAGTCTCGGTTCAGGGCTATAACGGGATACGGGCGGAATGGTTGACGCGATCCTGTCGATGCGGCTTATGTTAAGTCGTGTATATCCGGAGAACTCAAAAAATTACAGGAACTTAGCTTGTATTCCTGCGGCATCGTGTCAAAATGTGGCCCCGTAATGACGAATCCGTCCGACACCACTACCGCCACGGGAATCCGGCACCGCAAACCGCGCGCCGGCGAGCGCACGCGCGGCGCCGTTGATGCGTTGCAGACGAAGATTGCCGTCGCCCTCCAGAACCTCGAGGCGGGGCGTTACGCAGAACAACTCCAGGCCATCGTTGACGAGCTGCCCGAAGCCACCGGCGTCGATGCGGCATTCATAGCGCTCATTGATGAAAACGGGCGGTCGATCGAGACCGTCATGTCATCCAGCTCGGGTTTCTCACAATGCCAGCCGGGCCTGCTGGCCGGCGAAAAACTCGAAGACTGGAAGTGGTTGCGCGGACGACTTGGCCACCTGCGCGTGGTTGAGGTTGCGGACACGCTGAGCGGACCGAAAGCCGCCAAGGACGACCTCGAACGCCTGCACGAACTGCATATCGGTGCCGCGCTGATTATCGGCTTCTCGGTGCACGGCGAAATCGCCGGCTTTCTGGGCATCGCCGACGAACACACGGTCGACGGTTGGGACGCCAACCTGCATCTCCTGATGAAACTGTTCGGCTCTTCCCTGGCCGGAGGACTCGAGCGCGTTCGCGACAGGGAAATCCTCGCCGAATTGCAGGAACGCAACTCGCTGATCGCCATGACGGCAAACGACGGCATCTGGGATTTCGATGGCGAGACCAAGCGCATCAACCTGTCGCGCCGCTGGAAAACCATGCTCGGGTACGATCCGGATGCCGAAGACGTCTTGCTCGACTGGTACAACCTCGTGCACCCGGACGACATCGCGCGTGTGCAGACACGGATGCGCGAACACCTCGAGGGCAAATCCCCGTTTTTCGAATCGGTGCATCGGATGCGCCACCAGAGCGGCGACTGGCGCTGGATGAAGAGCCGCGCCAAGTGCGTGGTGGACGAGAACGGTCGTCTGATTCGGCTCCTCGGCGTCGAAGTCGACATTACCGAGCGCAAGCTTTACGAAGACGCTTTATTTCGCGAGAAAGAGAGCGCACAGATTACCTTGCAGTCGATCGGCGATGGCGTTATCACGACCGACGCGAAATGCAATGTTGAGTACATCAACCCGGTTGCCGAAGAACTGACTGGCTGGAAAGTGGATGACGCCAGCGGTCGACCGATCGATGAGATCTTCCGTGGTTTTCACGAAGAAACCTGCGAGCCGCTGGAGAATCCACTGGCCGTCTCGATTCGCAGGGACCGTGCTATCAAGTCGGTACGGCCGACGCTGCTGATCCGTCGCGACGGCAACGAGCTGTACATCGAGAGCACGGCCTCACCGATTCGTGATGGCAAGGCGAGCGTTACAGGCGGTGTCCTTGTTTTCCACGACGTCAGCGAGTCGCGCGACCTGAATCGCCGTCTCAGCTATCACGCGAGCCATGACATCCTCACGGGTCTCGTCAACCGCGCCGAGTTCGAGAATCGCGTCGAGCGCGCGCTCAAGAGCGCGAAGGCCCGCGAGACGTCCTACGCATTGCTTTATCTCGATCTCGACCAGTTCAAGATCGTGAATGACTCCTGTGGCCACAGTGCCGGTGATGCGTTACTGGGCCAGCTCGGTACGCTGTTGAAATCCAAGATCCGCTGGCGCGACACGCTGGCGCGTCTGGGTGGCGACGAATTCGGTGTGCTGCTTGAGAGCTGTAGCCTCGATGAGGCGATGAACACGGCCGAGACGCTGCGCATGGCGATTGGCGAGTACAAGTTCGTTTGGGAGGACCGGACGTTCAGACTGGGTGTCAGCATCGGTGTTGTCCCGATTACTGCCGACAACGAGGACATGGCCGCGCTGCTGACGGCCGCGGACAGTGCGTGCTCGGCAGCAAAAGAGGCGGGGCGAAATCGTATACACAGTTTCCAGGAAAACGATATCGATCTCATGCGGCGCCGCCGCGAAATGCAGTGGGCGGCGCGCATCAACAACGCGCTCGAGGAAAACCGTTTCGAACTGTTTCGCCAGACGATCCTGCCATTGCAGGCGGAGGAAGAGGGCGCCCACTACGAAATTCTGCTGCGCATGCGCGACGAAAATGGCGGGATCATCTCCCCGGGGTTGTTCATCGAGGCGGCCGAGCGTTACGGCATTACACCGAGTATCGACCGGTGGGTGATACGCAGCGCATTCCGCTGGCTTGTGTCGGAGGCCGATGAGCGCGAGCGGCTGGCGCTTTGCTCGATAAACCTTTCCGGCCAGAGCCTGGGCGACGAGAAGTTCCTGCCGTTTGTCGTCGACCAGTTCCAGATGAGCGGTATCGATGCGACCAAGATCTGTTTTGAAATAACCGAAACGGCCGCCATCGCAAGTTACTCACAGGCGAACCGCTTTATCAATGCACTCAAGGAGCTGGGGTGCATGTTCGCGCTCGACGATTTCGGCACCGGCTTGTCGTCTTTCGGTTACCTCAAGCACTTCCCCGTGGATTTCCTCAAGATCGACGGCAGCTTCGTGAAAGAAATTCTGCATGACCCCATCGATCGCGAGATGGTGCGCTCAATTAACGAGATAGGTCATCTGACGGGCAAGCGCACGATTGCGGAGTTTGCCGAGAATGAAGAGATCATCACGATGCTGAAAGGCATGGGCATCGATTACGCGCAAGGCTATGGCGTGTCCGAGCCCAAGCGCGTTACCCGCGCAGTTGCCTAGTCGATCCTGAACAGCATTGACAGGTCCGCCGCCCTGATATTCTTCGTCAGTGCGCCTGTCGAAATATAGTCCACGCCGGTTTCGGCGATCTCACGAATCGTATCCAGCGTTACGTTACCGGATGCCTCGAGCTCGGCACCGACAATGCCGTAAGTCTGGTTTGTCGCAACGGCTTCCCGCAGTGCCTCGATCGAGAAATTGTCGAGTAACACGCGGCTCGCGCCTGCATCGAGCGCTTCGAGCAGCTCGTCATGGTTTTCGACCTCGACTTCGATAAGCACGTCGGAGGCTGTGTCGTGCGCGCGTTGCAGTGCCGCGCTTATGCTGCCGGCGGACCTGATGTGGTTTTCCTTGATGAGGATTGCGTCGAACAGCCCCACCCGGTGATTGACGCCCCCACCGCAGGTCACGGCATATTTCTGCGCCAGCCGCAGGCCGGGGATGGTCTTGCGTGTGTCGAGGACCTTCGCGCCCGTTCCTGCAACCGCCTCGACGTAGGCGGCGGTGGTTGTCGCGGTCGAGGACAGGGTCTGCAGGAAGTTCAGCGCCGTGCGCTCGCCGGTAAGCAGCGCTCGCGCGGGGCCAACGAGTTTGCAGATGACGTCGCCCGCTTCGGCGCTGCCGCCGTCGCCGATGTACCAGTCGATGATGACCCTCTCGTCGACCTGGCGGAACACCTCGTTAACCCATTCCTCGCCGCAGAGCACGAGTGACTCGCGCGCGATAACGGTTGCGCCCACGACGGTATCGGCATCGATGAGGGATGCCGTAAGGTCACCGGCCCCGACATCCTCGGCAAGAGCTGCCGCGACGCCGGGGCCGATGGAGGCTTTCGTCTGGTCGGAAAGCAAGTCGCTTTACATGGCCCAGCCATGCCCCGCGCCGACCATGCTCATGATCATCGGGATGGACATCAGCGTGTTCGAGCGCGACGCCAGGAACGCGATGTTCTTGGCTTTGGCAACCTGGTCCGCCGTGGCTTCAACCATGCCGAGTACCTTCTTCTGGTTCGGCCAGATCAATACCCAGACGTTGAACAGCATGATGGTGCCGAGCCAGGCACCGACGCCAATGGTCATGGCGTACTGGTTGACCGGGTCGGTGTTGAGGCCGAGCATGAAGGCGTTGTGCAGCTGCCCCTTGTGAAGCAGGAATGCGGCACCTGTCAGCCACGTTGCCAGTGCACCCCAGCGAAACCAGGCCAGTGCGCGGGGAGCAACATACTTGGCGATGCCGGCGCCACCCGGGCCGCCTTCGTCGCCGGCTGCCTCGCCGAGGGCGGGGACCTGTACGAAGTTGAAGTAGTACAGCAGACCGATCCAGGTGATGCCGGACAACACGTGCAGCCAGATCGTGATCGACTGTACAGGCATACCAGCAACCATGTGGTCGCCCCTGGTCACAAGCATGATAATGACAGCCAGGACGGCGCCGGCGATGATCGTGCCGCCAATAGTCTTGAGGGGGTTCATTGTTCGTTTCTCCGGTTTTGGGCTGTCGGTATTATAGGGATGGCTGTACAATCGCGCCAATGTTTGGAGGGGTTCAATGCGCCACGCGATGATTCTGCTGCTTTTGACCGCGCTTGGCGGCTGCACGGGCCTGGTCCTTGGCGGATCGACGGGCGGCAGTTACGAATCGGGTGGCAGTGAGCGACAACCCGGCGTTATGGCGTCGGATACGGCCATAACGAGTAAGATAAGGGCGAAGTACGACGCAGACGCGATCGTCAGCCCGTTTAATATCGGTGTCCGTACCTACGATGGCAGGGTCACGCTCTCGGGCACCGTCAACAGCTATGCTGCGCGCAATCAGGCCCTCGACCTTGCGAAGAGTACAGCCGGCGTGAAGACGGTCACTAACCAGATTGATGTTGAGGAAAGATAAGAATGAGCGTTAAAGAACGCATTGAAGAGCAGCTCGGCTCGCACGATGTTCTTCTGTACATGAAAGGCACGCCCGATTTTCCGCAGTGCGGTTTTTCGGGCCAGACGGTCGCGGCACTCAATGCGATCGGCAAACCGTATGCCTTTGTGAATATTTTCGAGGATCCGGAAATCCGTGAGGGTCTGAAGGAATACTCGAACTGGCCGACATTCCCGCAACTGTACGTCAAAGGTGAGCTGATCGGCGGCTGCGACATCGTCGTCGAGATGTACCACTCGGGTGAGCTCAAGAAGCTTCTAGACGAATAGACAGGTGCCTGTTTCTAGGGCTGCGGCGGGGCGTTGCGCAGCGACGTCTCGAAGATATCCCGAAATCGATTGACGATCTCGCAGAAGAGATCGGCGGTCTGTTCGGCGTCGTAGGATGCCGAGTGGGCCTGCGTATCATCCCAGCCGAGCCCGGCTGCAATCGCCGCACGCGCGAGAACCGTCTGCCCGAACGCGACGCCACACAGCGTGGCTGTGTCAAAACAACTGAACGGATGAAACGGATTGCGCTTGATCGAGGAGCGTGCGATAGCCTCGTTCAGGAAGCCGAGATCGAAATGGGCGTTGTGGCCGACCAGTACCGCGCGCGAGCAGCGGTTTTCACGAATTGAACGCCTGACCTCACGAAACGTGCGTTGCAGTGCGTCGCGCTCGTCGATCGCCGGGCGTAGCGGATGGTCAGGATCGATGCCGTTGACGGCGAGCGATGCCGCCTCGAGGTTGGCGCCCTCGAACGGCCTGACGTGATAACGGATCGTTTCGCTGCGCCTCAGGAATCCACCCGGGTCTACCTCGAGCAGGACGGCAGCGATCTCCAGCAACGCATCGGTCTTCGCATTGAACCCGCCGGTTTCGACATCGACGACGACCGGCAGGAAACCGCGGAAGCGGTCCGCCATTCTGATTTCATTCGACACTTAGGGTTTAGCCTTGAGCAGGTTCTCATCGAGGATGGCGTTCATCGTATACCGTACGCCGAAACCTGTGAACTTCGACGGGATATGGCCGAGGCCCCCGGCATTGTCGCCTGCACCCAGGTCGATGTGCACCCACGGCACATCGTTCTCAACGAACTCCGCGAGGAAGCTGGCCGCCAGTATGTGGTCGCCGACACCTTTCGGCGAACACTGCAGGAAATCCGCCGTATTGCTCTTGAGGTCTTCCATGAACTCCTTGCCGATCGGGAAGGGCCAGACGCGTTCGCCACTGTTACGACCGATACGCTTGAGGACCGGGTGCAATTCACTCCGGTTGGTAAACACGCCCGAGTAGCGTGACGTCAGGGCGCGAATACAACTGCCTGTCAGCGTTGCGAAGTCGATGATCATGCCCGGTTTCTCGCGGCTCGCGAGCACCAGCGTATCGGCGAGGGCCATTCTGCCTTCGGCGTCGGTGTGCACGGTCTGGATGGTCTTGCCGTTTGCGGCCGTCACCACGTCCTGCGACTTGTATGCATTGGGTCCGGTCCGGTTCTCCGTGATCGCGAGCCAGCAGTCGACGGCCAGCGGCAGGCGCATTGCGCTGATGGCGAGGAGCGTGCCGAGCGCTACCGCGCTGCCCTGCATGTCGCCGTGCATGTCGAGCATTAACTCGAAGGGCTTGAGGTTGGTGCCGCCGGTATCGAAAATGATGCCCTTGCCCACGAGGCTCAGGTCAACGGCCGCATCGCGGCTTCCGGGGCGATAGCGCAGGCGCACGATGCTGGCACTGTCGTTGTCATTGCCCTGTGCCACGGCGAGAAACGCGCCGCAGCCCAGTTTCTCGAGCTCCTTTACCCCGAAACGCTTGTACTGCCAGCCATGCTCTTTCGCCATGGCTTTGGTGAGGTCCGCGTAATGACTGGCATCGAGGACATTCGGGGGCAGCGTCGTCAACCAGCGGGCCAGGTTGTTACCCCTTGCTTCGGCTTCCACGCGCGCGGTATCGATCTTCTCGTCGAGGCCGAGCAGGCGGATATTCCTGATCTTGTCCGGTACCGGCTCGCTCTTGAAGGCCGGGAGTCGAAACGCTGCCGCCAGCGCGGCGGCCAGGACGTTCTTGACGAGTTCAGCCTGGGCGTCCGCGTCGAAACCCATTGCGCAAATACCGAGGCTTCCGGCTTTCTGGTCGGTTGCAGCCGCAACGAGTTTGCGCCCGAGGGTCAGTTGCTCGAACGCGTCGGCGTTCGCCGCGATGGTTCCGGCGACGACCAGTGTCTGCCTGGCGTTCGCAAGTCGGGTGGCGAAGGCGGGCGTCGAACCTGCCGCATGTTTGCGGTAGACAGCCAGCATTTTCGCACCCTGCGGCAGCTTGGCGAAGGTCGATTTCGCCGGGCTGGCAGGTAGTATCAATAGTAACTGATCGACGCTATCCAACGATTTTGCATCAACGCTCCCAAGCTTTTGATATATACGAAGATCATGCATGTCTGGCCGGATCTTTTGCATCAATATATTAACTCCCTGTCAGGCTTGACCCTTGTTCCACAAACACCGAATATGTCGCCCCCATATGCGATCCATCTGGCCCGTGCAAGGTTGCGGGCATCCTAGCAGGACGCACCACGTAATTCACGCACAGCGCAGACCAACCTGGGCAAAGGCCGGGCCGAGAAAATATGAGCAGTTTCAATCCCTTCGACGATATTGATCCAACCGAAACGGGCGAATGGCTGGAGTCGATCGACTCCGTACTGTCGCAACACGGTCCGGAGCGGGCCCACTTCCTGCTCAACCACATGATCGACTATGCCCGACGCTCGGGTGCCTACCTGCCGTACACCCCGAATACGGCCTACCTGAATACGATCAGCACAGCTCGCCAGCCGGAATACCCGGGCGACCGCTCGCTGGAGCGGCGTATCGAGGCCTACATCCGCTGGAATGCGATGGCCATGGTCGTCAATGCCAACAGGATCACGACCGAATACGGTGGCCACATCTCGAGCTACGCCTCCTCGGCGACGCTCTACGAGGTTGGCTTCAATCATTTCTGGCGCGGAGCGACCGACAAGCAGGAAGGCGACATGGTGTTCATGCAGGGACACTCCGCGCCCGGCATCTACTCGCGTGCCTTTCTCGAGGGTCGCCTTGCCGAGAAAGACCTGAACCGTTTCCGCCAGGAAGTCGGCGGCGGGGGGCTGTCTTCCTATCCCCACCCGTGGCTGATGCCGGATTTCTGGCAATTCCCGACCGTATCGATGGGGCTTGGCCCCATGATGGCGATCTACCAGGCGCGGTTCATGCGCTACATGGAAAACCGGGGCATGACCGAGCCGTCGGATCGCAAGGTCTGGTGTTTCCTGGGTGACGGTGAGATGGATGAACCGGAGTCGATGGGCGCGATCACGATGCCCGTGCGCGAGGGCCTCGACAACCTCGTCTTCGTCGTCAACTGCAACCTGCAGCGTCTCGACGGCCCGGTGCGCGGCAACGGCAAGATCATCCAGGAACTCGAGGCGGCATTCGGCGGCGCCGGATGGAACGTCGTCAAGGTGATCTGGGGTTCCAAATGGGATCCGCTGCTCGCCAATGATCATTCCGGCAAACTGCGCCAGGTCATGGAAGAGACGGTCGACGGCGAGTACCAGAAGATCAAGTCCAAGGACGGCAAGTACGTGCGCGACACGTTCTTCGCGAAGTTCCCGGAGACGGCGGCAATGGTCGCGAACATGTCCGACGACGAGATCTGGCGCCTGAATCGCGGTGGCCACGATCCGCTCAAGGTCTATTCAGCCTACGACGCGGCCACCAAGCACAAGGGTGGCCCGACAATCATCCTCGCCAAGACCGTCAAGGGCTTCGGCATGGGAACCGCGGGCGAGGGCCAGAATACGGCGCATCAGCAGAAGAAGATGGATCTCGAGGAGATCAAGGCCTTCCGCGATCGCTTCAACATTCCTGTCCGCGATGAACAGATCGGCGATCGCGTGCCTTACTTCAAGCCGGCGCCGGACAGCGCGGAGTACGAATACATGATGGAGCGTCGCCAGTCTCTGGGCGGTTTCCTGCCACGACGTCGTGCCAAATCGACCCCGCTGCCCGTGCCGCCACTCGAGACGTTCCGCACACAACTCGAAGGGACGGGTGAGCGCGAAGCATCGACGACCATGGCTTTCGTACGCATGCTTACGGCACTGACGCGCGACAAGCAGATCGGCAAACACATCGTGCCGATCGTGCCTGACGAAGCGCGCACCTTCGGTATGGAGGGTATGTTCCGGCAGGTGGGCATCTACGCGTCCAAAGGCCAGTTGTACGAGCCACAGGACGCGGGCGAGCTGATGTACTACCGCGAAGACAAGACGGGCCAGATCCTCGAGGAAGGCATCAACGAAGGCGGCGCCCTGTGTTCGTGGATTGCGGCGGGCACCGCATACTCGAATCACGACGTGCCGATGGTGCCGTTCTACATTTATTACTCGATGTTCGGTTTCCAGCGCGTCGGCGATTTCATCTGGGCTGCCGGCGACATGCAGACGCGCGGCTTCCTGATCGGTGGTACGGCAGGGCGCACGACGCTTGCCGGTGAGGGCCTGCAACACCAGGACGGACACAGCCTCGTTGCGGCGTCGACGGTGCCGAATTGCCGGTCGTACGACCCGACGTACGCCTACGAGCTGGCCGTCATCGTGCAGGACGGGCTACGCCGCATGATCGGTGAGCAGGAGGACGTCTTCTACTACATCACCTGCATGAACGAGAATTACCAGCATCCGCCGATGCCGGCAGGTGTCGAGGAAGGTATCCTGCGCGGCATGTACCCGCTGGACATCAGCATCAGCCAGGGTAAGATTCGTGTGCAGCTCATGGGGTCGGGAACGATCCTGCGCGAAGTCATAGGCGCTGCCGAATTGCTGATGGACGACTTTGGCATCGTCGCCGATGTCTGGTCCGTAACGAGCTTCAATGAACTGCGGCGCGACGCGCTCGAAGTCGAACGCTGGAACCACCTGCACCCCCTGGAGGAACCCCGCAAGTCATGGATCACGCAGTGCTTCGGCGACCGTCCCGGACCCTATGTCGCGGCGACCGACTACATGAAGATCGTCGCGGACCAGATCCAGGGCTGGGTGCCGGGTCATTTCTCGTCGCTCGGCACCGACGGTTACGGCCGCAGCGATGCCCGCAAACCCTTGCGTGAACATTTCGAAGTCGACCGGCGCTTTATCACGATCACAGCGCTCAACGCCCTTGCCGACGACGGCGTACTGGATACGAAGACGGTCGCAGAGGCAATCAGGAAATATGGCATCGATCCGGATCGTCCGGATCCGGTGACCTTGTAGTCGGGGGCGGGAACGTGGCGAAAACAATCGACA
>Ga0224496_10001610_pt1 | contig 13893 bp, 17 predicted proteins | sample SF_Jul11_sed_USG_2_FD_168127 | JGI IMG/M metagenome (GOLD analysis project Ga0224496, IMG submission 168127) | Sediment microbial communities from San Francisco Bay, California, United States - SF_Jul11_sed_USGS_8_1 | ecosystem: Environmental > Aquatic > Marine > Sediment | place: USA... | reverse complement strand
GTTTTCAGATTCCTCGCTCTGGCAAATCTGGCGCTGGTTCCTTTGATCATCAAGGTCGTAAGCATGTTTACCCAGCTCCAAGACCCGGTTAAGGCGGCGGCATGATCGACCCGGTAGCGCTGCTGCAACAAATGATCCGCTACGACACGACCAACCCTCCTGGCAACGAACACGATGCCGTTCGGCACATCGAGAGCATCCTGAAGGAAGCTGGCATCGAAACGCAGCTGTTCGCCCTCGATTCCGCGCGACCGAATCTGATCGGACGCCTACCGGGCACGGGCACCGCTCCGCCCCTGCTGATGCACGCCCATATTGATGTTGTCCCGACTGCCCATCAACCATGGACCCACGACCCTTTTGGTGGCGAGATCATCGACGGGTACATCTGGGGACGTGGAGCGCTCGACATGAAGGGTGGCGCGGTCATGATGGTCGACGCCATGGTCAAGCTGGCGGCCAGCGGCGAGAAACCTGCCGGGGACATTATTCTGGCCATCGTCGCCGACGAGGAAGACGGCGGCAACCTGGGCGCGAGGTTCCTCGTAGAGCAGCACCCCGAAGTTTTCGCCGGGGTCCGCTATGCGATCGGGGAATTCGGGGCTTTCCCCATCACCCTGGCCGGCGTTCGTTTCTACCCGATCCAGATCGCCGAACGGGTGAGCGTGAAGTTCGATCTCACGATGCGGGGCGAAGGAGGCCATGGCTCGCTTCCCGTTCATGGTGAAGCCATGGCCCGACTCGGCAGGACGCTAAGGCGACTCGATCGCAAACGCCTACCCGTGCACATCGTTGACGCCAATCGCATGATGCTCGAAGCCATGATCGAGCACACCGGCGGTGCCCCACAACGGGCGCTGCGGTCCCTCCTAAGTGAGCGAACGGCTGCCGCCACTCTCGCCGCCCTTAGGTCTCAGCTAGGTGTGCTCGAACCCGTGATGCGTAATACGGTAAGCCCGACGATCGTGCAGGGAGGAACCAAAGACAACGTCATCCCATCCGAGGTGCGATTGCAGCTCGATGGTCGCATGCTCCCTGGTTTGACCGCCGAGTCCTTCGCGCAAGAAGTTCAGCACCTGGTCGGTCGCCACGTAGAGGTGTCCCACACCACCGAGTCGATCTCGGCTCTTCGTGAACCGGATATGGGCTTGTTCGATCTACTGGCGGCGATCGTAAAGGAGCGGGATCCGCAGGGAGTGCCAGTCCCATTCCTCCTACCGGCCGTAACCGACGGCCGGTGGTTCAACCAACTCGGGATCCAGCACTACGGCTTTCTACCGATGAGCCTCCCCGACGATTTTGCGTTCCAGAAGACGGTTCATGCCGCCAACGAGCGGATCCCGGTCACCGCCCTTCACCACGGATGCGAATCGATCTTGGACCTACTCCGTCGATACCGGGGCTAGCCAACGCTCCACATTGGTTCGACGGGCGAGTACCGTTCCATCATGCCTAAGTTCGTCTTCGCCACGATCGGGATGCTTCTCCTCTCGGCTTGCGTATCGGCTGCGGCCACCGACAACCAACCGCCAGCCGCCGTCACTCCGGTTTCGACCGCACCGCTACCTGAAGCCGACACGCAGCCTTTCGTACCTGGCGACATCGTGGCGCCAGCGGGATCTTGGGATCCAATGGCAGGGGTACCCGTCGAGTACCCGACCCGGGTCGTAATCGAACAGCCATTCCTACCGTTCGCATCAGTCGCACGGATCACTCTTACCCATCCGTCGGATCGAGTGGAAACGATCGGGTTCCACGAATCGACCAATGACGGCGCCCAGCAACAGACACCCCTCGATACCGCTGCAGCGCCGTTCACCATGGAAAGCCGGGAACGCCCAACCGACTCGCGGACGGCTGCCGATGTCGCCATCGACCCCGATCGCCCGGTGCGATCACCGGTAACTGGCACCGTGATCCGGTCCGGGACGTACGTGCTTTACTGCGAGTACTCCGACGATTTCGCAGTCATCGAACCCGACGATGAACCGGGTTGGGAAGTCAAGATTCTCCACATCAATAACGTGCAGGTGTTCAGGGGCGACCGGGTAGAGGCCGGCGTAACCGTCATCGCCGACGGCCCGACCCCACTCCCCTTCCGATCCCAGGTCGACGAGGCGACATCAGCGCCTAGCTGGCCACACGTCCACATCGAGGTGATCGACCCATCCATCCCCGACATCCCGGGTGGTTCCGGCTGCTAGACGCCCTGCCTTCGTGCACGAGCAACCACTAAAAGTGGTGGACAGGTCGACAGAAGCACGTTACCTTGCAGCCATGACACCGTAGATAGAAGTGGACTGACATGAACCGTACGCCGTTGCGGGCACTCGTTGCCTTCGCCGTTATCGCATCCACCATGGCCGCGGGGTCGGCTACCAAGCCGGTCGATCCGGGCAGTGCCGCCGCTGAACACCAGCGTATCGTCGACTTCTGGACCAACGAACGAGTCTCACAGGCGATCCCCCGCGACTTCGTCAAGACCGGACCTGGTCGCTACGCGCCGGTCGCCAAGCCCGACAAACCAGGCAAGCCAGGCGGAGGCGGCAGCGGCGGAGGCGGGACCATCACGGGAGCATCGTGGAACGGTGCCGGAGCGGTCGCAGACACCACCGGCAAGGTTCTCTTCGCCATGGGCGGGTCCTACTACGTGTGTTCGGCGTCGCTCGTTACCGACAACAAATCAGATCGATCGATCGTTCTCACCGCCGCTCACTGCATATACGACGAAGCCGGCGAGGCATTCGCTACCAACTGGATGTTCATTCCCAACTACGACGCCGCTCCCGCGTCACTCACGACGTCCGGGTCCTTCTGCGACTCGACCAAGTGGGGATGCTGGAGCGCAACGGGGTTGGTCGCCCACAACGGCTACACCAGCGCCGGCAGCTTCAACGACCAGGCCGTGGTGTACGACTTCGGCTTCGCAGTCCTCGGCAGTGGCGGCAAGTCCGGCGGCCAGGCAGACGCCACTATTGGCAAAACACAGACGATCGCCTACGACGTCAACGACGGGGGTGTCAACGTTTATGCCTTCGGGTATCCGGCCGCCAAGAAGTACAAAGGCAACGATCTCGTGTATTGCGCCGGACCAACCGGCTTTGACCCACTCATGGGCGACCAAACGTACAAGATCGCTTGCGACATGACCGGCGGATCATCGGGCGGACCGTGGATGCGCGATTTCTCTACGTCAACCGGTTCCGGAGTTCTTACGTCCGTCAACTCATACGGGTACTCGGGTGACAATTCAATGCACGGGCCCAAGTTCAACAGCAACACCCGGGCTGCTTTCGACCTTGCGGTCACCGTCGGCAGCGGCATCGTCCCTTAACAAATCTGTCTCAGCTGCCAGAATGAGGCGATGCGCCAACGTACCGTGCAATTTCGCAGATGGGACCACGCCGCCGCGGCGCTGTTCTTTGCAGCGCTATTCACTGTAAGCCTCCTGTCGGAGATCTCGGCTGGCGCCTGGCAGTCAACCGGACCGCCTGCCGTCGCCCTGGTCCTTTCGATCGTCATCTTCCTTCGTCGCCCTGGAGTGGTTCTGCGCAAGGACCGACTTGTCGTCTACACGGACTGGTACATGAAACGGGAATACCCCTACGACACGATCGAACGGATCGAGGTCAACGAAGGGGAATGGGTGAACCCCATAATGTTGAAGTTCGTCGACGATGACGAGCGACGGATGCCAATGCTCGGCCTCGGGCGCCGCCCCAACCGATATGAACGCAAGATGATCGACGCCCTCAAAGAGATCATCCCGGTCAGGTGGAATAAACCTGGCGGCAGCTAGCGGCCGGGTATGGCGATTCGTTTCTCGTACCAGCGCAGGAGCAAGCTGAGCGACAAGGTCAACGTCACATAGATGACCACCAGCACGAAAAACCCTTCTCGAAATCGGAACGTCGAACCCGTGTATAGGCGGGCCATCTGGGTGATTTCTCGAACGGCCAGCACTGAGGCCAGGGATGTGTCTTTCATGAGCGAAATGAGGTCGTTGCCGAGGGCAGGCAACATGTTGCGGATGGCCTGGGGCAGGATCACCTTACGCATGATCGCTCCCTCGGACAGGCCGACCGCTCGCCCCGCTTCGATCTGGCCGACCGGTACCGACTGGATGCCCGCCCGAAAGACTTCGGCAATGAACGCCGCATAGAAGAGCGAAAGCGCTGCGATCATTCTGATGATCGGACTGATCGAACGACTCTCGATATTGATGAGGTCTGCGAAATCCGGGGCCAGCACCTGGGCCACCACAAAGATGAACACGATCATCGGGATCCCGCGGATAAGTTCGATGTACAACTGCGAGATGTTGCGGATGGCGGATTTGACGACTGATCGGTTTCCTTGATCTGCGTCTGAGAGGCCGGCGATCCGGCCCAGACCGATGAGCAGCCCGAGCACCGTGGCAATCACGAACGACCCGATGGTGAGCAACAAGGTGATCATGATGCCCCGGCCCCAGACGAACGCAGAGCCCACGACCTCCTCATCCACGATGACATCGTCGAACATCGGCCACGGGAAAATGTTGCGGAATGCCTCGTTGTAATTCGGGTTGACGACGACGGCCGCCCCCATCCCCACGATGATCGCAATCATCCCGACCAGCCACCATGGGAAGTCGTGAGAGTCGAACTCCATCACAGCTTTCGGGCCAGGAGCGGGTGGGTCACCTATTGGAGTATTGGCCACCAGGCCTCCCTTAAACGAAAGATGCGCCGGACATGAGTCCGGCGCATCTTATCGAATCGAACCGCTCGGTGGCTGCTCAGCCGTCCAAATCGTCGTAGGTCACCGTGAAAGCATCCGTAAAGTACTTTCGCCCAAGCTCTTCGAGCGTTCCATCTTCCTTCATCACCGCCAGCGCCTCATTCACCGGCCCGACCAGATCAGATCCGAGCGGGTAGATGAAGCCGAGCGGGTCAGACTGAAGTGCACCATCGAGTGTGATGATGAGGTCGGAGTTCTCGCCAACGTAACCAAGTCCAGCCGCATCGTCGATGATGACCGCGTCGACATCGCCGCTGATCAGCGCCTGAATCGCCAACCCGAATTGGTCAAACGCCTGCACGCGACTTTCGTCGACCAGGCTGATCGCCAGCTCGTAGTTGGTGGTACCGACCTGCGTACCGATGATCGCATCACTGGCGATGAGGGCATCCGCATCGGCGAAGCGCGTATCGTCGAGACCAACGATGAACTTCTGCTGAACCACCATATAGGCATCTGAGAAGTCCACGATTTCTTTGCGTTCATCGGTAATGGAGATGCCGTCTGCGGCGGTGTCGAGTTCGCCCTGGGCAACCTGATCGATCACGGCCGGCCAGGCTGCCTCAACGAATACCGGGGAACAGTTCAACAGCTCGCAGATGGCGGTCCAGGCGTCATAGTCCCAGCCCTGACCTTCCGTCTCGCCGGGCAAGATGTAATTGAAGGGGAGATAGGCATTCTCGACGCCCACCGTCACCTCGACACCGCCCAGGTCGGGAAGCGAAACTTCCTCTTCGGGGAAGAGATCGTCGTAGGTGACCGTGAAGCTATCGGAGAAGAACTCACGTCCAATCGCCTCCAGGGTTCCGTTTTCCCTGAGCACGCCAAGGGCGTAGTTGACTGGTTCCACAAGGTCAGAACCGAGCGGGTAAATGAAGCCGAGTGGGTCCGACTGGAGTGCGCCGTCGAGGGTTCGAATCGACTCGGCGTTCTCGCCGATATAGCCGAGACCGGCCGCGTCGTCGATGATCACCGCGTCGACATCGCCACCGATTAGGGCCTGGATGGCGAGACCAAACTGATCGAATGCCTGCACCCGGCTTTCGTCGACCAGGCTGATCGCCAGTTCATAGTTGGTCGTACCGACCTGCGTCGCGATCACCGCGTCACTAGCAATCAGGGCATCAGCATCGGCGAACCGGTCATCGTCGAGACCAACGATGAATTTCTGCTCGACGACCATGTATGGATCCGAAAAGTCTACGATCTCTTTGCGTTCGTCAGTGATCGAGATGCCGTCGGCGGCTGTATCCAGTTCACCGTTGGCGACCTGATCGATCACTTGCGGCCAACCCGCCTCGACAAACACCGGGACGCAATTCAGAAGCTCACAGATCGCCCGCCATGCGTCATAGTCCCACCCTTTGCCTTCGGTCTCACCGGGCAACACGTAGTTGAACGGCAAGTAGGCGTTTTCAACACCAACCGTCACCTCACGACCGCCGAGATCGAACTCTCCGGCCGCCATCGTGGTCTCCGGGGGCGCCGCACCAACGGTCGTGTCGGGAGTACCGACTTCGTCGCCACCGCACGCTGCGAGAGCCATTGTCAGCAGTACCAAGACCGCTAGGAATTTCGAGAATTTCATCTTGCTCCTCCGAGTTAGCCCTTGGGCGTATATGACAATACCGAGCAAAAGCCCGGACCGCACACTCGGGTGGCCGCTAAGCGCCGATGGACTTACTAATCGCAGATTCCAACTCGCCGATTCGGACCTTGATCCAGTCACCGGAGTGGATCAGTTTTTGACGCAAAACGACATGAGCAGCATCACCGGACCCACCAGCGCCATCGGACATCGGGGTAATGGCAATCGCCGAAGTCTTCATGAGTTGGTTGAGCTGAGCACGATGCTCGCGTAGCTCAACTCTCATGTCTTCGACGGACCTCCCATCATCTTTGTGCAGGACAGGAAGGTTGGCGCGAATCGCATCCATTTGGACATGAAGCTCGTACTTCTCACGGAACGCATCGTCAGGCAAGTCAGCTACTTTGGCCGCGAGTCGGGCCAGTTCGTCGCGGGGGTCGATCATCCGGTGCTCCTCTCGCTTCACACCGGAGTGTATGTGCGGTGGAGTGACTATCGGTAGTAACGAGTCGTAGTATCGACCCATGACCGAGCACGAAGCCCAGGTTTGGGAACAGCGGTATGCAACGGGCGCCTATCAGCCGAGGACCTGGACGTCAGCCTTCCTCGCCGAATGGATCCCGAGAATCCCGGCAGTCGGAACAGCACTTGACGTCGCCTGCGGCGCCGGACGCAATGCCCTGGCGTTGGCCGCGGCCGGGTTCGAAACCACTGCTGTCGACATTTCCGAAACGGCCATAGCGAGGGGGCAACAAGCAGCAGCCGAACGAGGCTTGATCATCAATTGGCAAGTCGCTGACCTCGATTCACTGTCAATCAAGCCGGAGACCTTCGACCTGATTACCTGCTTCAGATTCCGCAGCGAATCCCTATGGCCCCGCCTGACGAAAGCGCTCAAACCTGACGGATGGTTGATCGCCGAACATCACTTCAAAACGTCCCGGCCCGTGGCCGGCCCACCGACAGATGCCTTTCGGCTCCGGCCAGGCGAGTACTTACAAGCCTTCCGCGACTTGCGAATCATCCACTACTCGGAGACGATCGAAGAGGCCGACCGGCCAGGCGAGTCATACGCTATCGAACGGGTGGTTGCGATTAATGGCGACCCAGGCTTCTAGCCCACAACGACCGTCAGTAGCCGAGTCGGGCAGACACGATTTCTCGCAACACCGGCAATGGCACCGTGCCGAAACTGAGCACGGCATCATGGAACGCCTTCACATCGAACCCCTGGCCGAGTTCGGTTTCGGCTTCGCTTCGAATCTTGTCGATCTCAAGGCGACCCATCATGTAGCTGGTGGCCTGACCGGGCGCGCCGATATAGCGGTCGATTTCCTGTTCGACTTCGTAGACGGCCATCGGCGAGTGGGCGACCATGTAGTCAATCGCCTGCTGGCGGGTCCAGCCGAGGGCGTGCATGCCAGTGTCAACGACGAGTCGACACGCCCGCAGGGAGTCTGCGAAGAGCATGCCAACCCGCTCCCAGTCGTCCTCGTAGAGCCCCATTTCGTCGGCCAACCGCTCGGTATAGAGGCCCCATCCTTCGCCGAAACCGGGCAGGTATAGATGGCGGTGGAGCGGATGAACGTTCTCGTTCTCCATCCCCAAAGCGAGTTGGAGATGATGCCCAGGGATACCTTCGTGATAGGCAATGGCAGCTACCTGGAACGTCGCCCACATTGACGGTTCCGACGTATTGAAAAAGAAATGCCCAGGCTGAGTACCGTCTTCGCTCGGGGTGCGGTAGTAGGCGAGGGCTCCGACCTCGGTCGCACTCGCGACACAATCCGCCCTCGGCAGGACACCGAACCAATCACCCATTGCGGCTTGGGCCTTCTCGAACGCCCGCAAAGCGTCGGCGATGATCTCATCAGCATCGTGGTGGTGCAGGGAATCGTCAGTCCGCAGCCGCAAGTAGATCTCTTCGATCTGGGTGGTTCCGAGTAATGGCCCGGCGAGACTCAGATACTCCTCCTCAAGGCGGGCAACTTGGGCCAGTCCAACCGCATGCACGTGCTCGGGTGCGACATCGAGGGTGGTGTGTGCTCCGACCAATCTCCGATACAACTCAGCGCCACCATCGAGATGGAGAAGCCCAGGGCGGTCGTCGGGGCGACCGGCCGGCACCGTCGTGGTGGTCAGCTCGGCAACCAGCCGACGCAGGGCCGGTTTGACAACCCGGTCGACTCGTTCAGCGACTTCGGCGGTCCACTCTTCGGCGTCCTGCGGCGTGAACTCGATCGGTGGGGCTTGCTGGCTGAACGGACTATCGAGGTCGTCGAGCAAGGCCGTAAGCTTGGTGGCGGTGTCGATGGCGTGTCGAGCCAACGGAACCCGGCCGGATCGGACGCCCTCTCGCAGACGGTCGATCAGCTGATTTACAAAGAGTTCCAAGGCATCGAGTTTTTGCAGGTACCGAGCTCCATGATCGGCCGTGACGAGTGGCTGCACGACTATCCCGGGGAGCAACCAGGAGATGATGCCCATCTGCATGTTCGGCGCCAATAATTCGGCCTGGGCGGCGTAGGTGAGGGCATCCGTGGTCGCCGAAGCCGCCACGGTGGCTGCCAAGACCCTTGACGTCAGATCATCGGTTTCTAGGGCCCTGGCCTGAGCTGCGAAGCTTTCGTATTGGGCGACTGCTGCCAGAGTTCCCCCGGCAGAAAGATCGTTCCATCGCTCGATATAAGTGAGGTCGCCGCGCATCAAGCCGGCAAAGTGGTTGGTCTGTTTACGGAAGTCCCAGTAGTCGTCGGCGAGTTCGCGGGCGGTGGTCATTTGGCGATACTACGCAGTCATGGCACATCGAACGCGGTGACCGATGTGAACCAGACCGCGGTGCCGGCGGCCCCAGGGGCTGCCTGCGCCCAGGTGCCGTCAGTAACGGCCACTGTCACTGCAACCTTGCCACGCTCAATATTGACGAGAATCGTCCCGGAATCGCCAGGTTCGAGTGTCGCCTCAGCGTTGATCGATCGGGCCCTGTCAGCCACGAGTCCGGCTACATCGGTGAGGCCACCCTGACTGTGCCACTCATGTCCGGTTGGCGAGCAACCCTCCTCACACCAGGAGTCGTCTGCTCGGTCGAATGTCGCATCCAGTGCGACGGTTAGTTCTTCCTCCAGTATGAGGGCACGATCGATCGAAGCCCACCAGAGGATGCCTACCACGGCGATAACGATCACGGCCAACCCGCCCCACAGAACATTCCTTCGAAAAGTGCCGTCGGCAGCAGGAACCTCAGATGGTTGGTCGAGCATGACGAGCACCCTACTTGCGATCCCAGTTCGCGACGGCCACCGCGACCACAGACCGATACAATCGCCTCATGCAGCCACTCATCGGGATAACCACCTACGACCGAGCCGAGCGACCGGCGCCGAGTGAACACTACGCAGCGCACTATTCGATCCCAACCGAGTATGTCGACAGCGTACGCCGCGCCGGTGGTGTTCCGATCTTGCTGCCGCCTGGCGAGAAGCATTGGACTCGCTGGATGGACGTCCTCGATGGCGTGTTGGTCTCTGGAGGGACTGACGTCGGCCCAAGCAGATACGGCGGCGATGCCGAACATCCGCGGATCGTGGCGGCCTCCCCGGCCAGGGACCATTCCGAACTAGCGCTGACCGAGGCCCTTTTGGACTCGGCCATCCCCAGTCTCTTTGTGTGTCGCGGTATGCAAGTCCTCAACGTTGCGCTCGGCGGGAGCCTCCACGCCCACCTGCCCGATGTCATCGCCGACGACATCCATCGCGATGAGGAAGGCTTCTGGACCACCCACGTCGTAGACGTGACACCTTCCTCGCGATTGGCAAGCGCCATGGGGGCCAGCCAGGTGACAACGTACTCGGGTCACCATCAAGCCCTGGACGTAGTAGCCGACGCTCTGACGGTGACAGCCGTTGCTCCCGACGGCATCATTGAGGCGGTTGAGGTGCCCGACCATCCGTGGCTCGTAGCTGTGCAGTGGCACCCGGAAGTGACTGCCGCGATTGACCCGACGCAGCAGTCGTTGTTCGACGCCTTCGTCCGGCACGCCTAGCCGAGAAGATTTCTGGAATTTCTGATCTTTTGTGGTCAAACCTTGTCAGACAAGGTATCATGCCACACATGACTAAGTATCAAGGTCCCGGACTCACAGAACTCAGACGAGGCGTCGTCGAGTACTGCGTCATGTCCATGCTCTCCAAGGAGGAGATGTACGGATTCCAGCTCGTCGAGACGTTGGCCAGCCACGATGGATTGGTCACGAGTGAGGGAACGATGTACCCGCTGCTCGGACGACTCCACGACGCTGGACTCGTCAACACCAACTGGCGGCAGGAGGGTTCCAACCGACCTCGCAAGTACTACTCACTAACCAGTGCCGGACGCGCCGCACTGGAATCTTTCCGTAATGACTGGGCTCGTTTTCGAGACACCGTCGACAAAGTTCTATCCATATCAGGAGAATGAATGCTCATGCAATCGACCAACCAAACACTGATAGCCGACTACCTCATGGCGGTGCGAGACGCGACACGCTCGCTGCCTACGGGCAAACGCGAGACGATCATTGGAGATCTTGAGGCTCATATCGAGCAGGCCCTATCTATCGATGCAGGCGAAGCCGAAATTCGCACTCTCCTCGATCGGTTGGGTTCGCCTGAAGCCATCGCCGCCGAAGCAGGCGCTAACGATGCGCCGATCACCTCAAAAAAGGGGCCTTCTCGAGTTCGAGAGATCTTCGGGCTAATCGGACTCAGCGCAGGGTCGCTATTCATCCCGATTATTGGATGGATAGTTGGTGTGGTTCTGATCTGGCAGTCGCCGGTCTGGTCCAAGCTTCAGAAAATCACCGCCGCACTTGTGTGGCCAGGTGGCTGGTTCGCGATGCTGTATTTGCCGTTGGTCAGCCTCCGGTCCTCGATCTCGGTGGATACGGCCGTGCTGAACCCCGGGGTGCGAGTTCTGCTAGTCATCTTGTTCATCGCCGCACCACTGGTGGTACTCGCGTGGCTGATCCGAACCCTGGTCAGGGCAGATTCGAATTAGCCGAAACCAGCCAATCCGCGTTTCGGATACGGGTAGCCTCTGGCGTCGCCGCCACACCGACGGCCCACGCCCAGGAGGCTGCTCGTGTCCGGTTCAACAGCATTTATCGTCAACCCCGGAGAAGGTCACGTCATCCGTGGCCCAGCGGGTGGTCCGGCAACCGTCAAAGCTCGAACGGAAACCACGAATGGTTCGTTCACCCTCCTCGAGGTGAGCATCGGGCCGAAGGAAGGACCACCCCTGCACTCGCATCGACGCGAGGACGAAATGTGGTACATCCTCGAAAGCAACTTCCGGTTCATCGCCGATGACCAGATCTTCGTGGCTGAACCGGGCACGTTCTTTTTCGTACCCCGCCAGACCGCTCATTGTTTTCAGAACCTTGGCGACTCGCCAGGAAAGCTGCTGGTCATGTTCACGCCCTCGGGGATGGAACGATTCTTCGAAGAACACGCTGAGCTCCCGGCCGGTCCGGTGGACCCGGATCGTTACCGGGAGATCGCCCACAACTCTTGGATGGATGTTCTCGGTCCCCCGCTCGGCCAGCTTCGGCCGCTCGACTAGCCGCGCAGGGCCACCGCGAGCGGTTCGTGCCAATCAGGGTGTTGCGGACGCCATCCGAGAATCTCCTTCGCCTTTGCGTTCGATACAGCCGGCTGCTCGTCGATCAGATACCGCAGAATGGTCAATGGGCCGACCGAAAACGTGATTCCGGGAACCGTCACGGGTTGGGGCGCTCCGATTTCCTTGGCCATCCAGGGCAAGAGATCACCAGCCGTTACGCGGACATCGTCGGTGATGTTGTAGATGCCCACCGGTGCCCCGATCGCCTTCACGGTCGCATCAACCGCGTCGGCGAGATGGAGCAGGTGAAACGAACCCCGCCCTTTCCCAACGATGGGCAGCATCCGCTTATGGAGCATTTCGACATACGCACCGTCGGGAGCGAAGTACGTTCTCGGTCCGTAGAAGTGCCCGTAGCGAAGCACCACTCCCCCGGCGGAGATCGTGGCGTCCTCGAGGACACCGATCGCTTTCACTACGGTTCGATGACCGGCCGGCGCCGTCAAATGAAGAGGATCGTCTTCCTTGCGAATTCCACTCCCCGGCTTCTGGACAAACGCAATCGATTGAGCGATCAACTGGGCGCCCGTATCACGAGCGGCATCTGCGAGAGCTGGCGCCCCGAGCACCCGGAGCTGATTCGTGAGTTTGCCGTCCTTGCTGGCTTCCAGCGGATTGAGCATCGATTTTGGAAGACTGGTCAGCTGATTGATGATGACCTCAGGTCGCGCTTCGACCGCAGCACGTTTGAGCGCGTCAGGGTCGAGCGCATCGGCCCGAGCGACCTCGCAACCCGCCTGAGTGAGGCGATCGGCTGCCGCCGGAGATCTCGCCAAACCCACCACCGTGTGCCCATCCTCCAGCAAACGCCCAACAAGTGGCGCCCCAATAGCCCCAGTGGCTCCAGCGAGGAAAACCCGCATGTCAGGCCATCGCCGCGAGGACGTCGGCTTGACCGACGTGCAACGTGTCGTGAAACAAGTAGAACTGGAGGCGCGATCCGAGCGCAACTTCCTGGTCGCCGACCATCACCGGGCGACCAAGGTCGCCATCACTGGACCGGATGGCGTCAGCCACCACCTCCCCGGATTCCTGAAACAATCCTCGCAGGGTGCCGAACGCCAGAACATCAGGTCCGTCGGACAAAATGGGATCGGACTCGCGGTCGTACCGGGACCCGAGTCCGTCAATCGGCGAAGCTTCCAGCGCTCTCAGAACGACATTCCGGTAGTGGACGATGTGCCCAACGGTCCAATTGAGACAGTTCACACCGTCAACCTGACGGAGGCTTTCGTCATGATCGATGTCTGCAATCTGACGGTTCAGGTACCCCGTATTCCTCAAGAAGCCAGTAGCGAGATCGTCTGCAACATTCATACCCATACGCTACCGCGTACGCTGGGGACATGCCTCTCGCCAAACTTGCTCAGGCCCGCTTCGGAACGCTGTCGAGTGTACGGCCGGACGGTCGCCCTCATGCCGTTCCGATCGTCTTCGTAATCGTGGCAGGAAAGCTCGTAACCGCTATCGACCATAAACCAAAAACCACCAGCCGCCTCGTCCGTCTGGCGAACATCGACGCCAACCCGAATGTCTCAATTCTGGTTTCCAACCAGGACGAAGCCTGGGATCAGCTCTGGTGGGTCCGGGCTGATGGAACCGCCGAGATACAGGGCGAGCCTGAGCCGGATTGGATCAAAGCCCTGATCGCCAAATACCCCCAGTATCGAGGCAGGCCTCCGGGTGGACCCTGGATAGTTGTTTCAATCAGTCACCTGGCCGACTGGTCCTACACCTAGGTCAGCTCCAGCGTTTCAGGATCTGGTGAACTACCGGGTCCAATGCCGGGTGATCGTCCACCACCGCCCTGGCGAGCTCGACGATTTCGTGACGCGGTTCGCTCGAGAATTCATAAAACTCAAACG
>Ga0224496_10001608_pt1 | contig 13897 bp, 9 predicted proteins | sample SF_Jul11_sed_USG_2_FD_168127 | JGI IMG/M metagenome (GOLD analysis project Ga0224496, IMG submission 168127) | Sediment microbial communities from San Francisco Bay, California, United States - SF_Jul11_sed_USGS_8_1 | ecosystem: Environmental > Aquatic > Marine > Sediment | place: USA... | reverse complement strand
AGTATTGGATAATCTCCATGAAATGACATATCGGCTATACCAGTCAATGATTGCGGTTAAGTAAACAAATCCGTGCTTTAAGCGAATATAAGTGATATCTGTACTCCAAACCTGGCTGTTCCCTATGGAATCGCCCTAAACGGACAGTCCAATATAACTTGATATATCAGCAAGTTGGAATCAACTCGAATTTCCACCTCTTGTCAGCTCTTAGCGTGAAACATTTTTCGGCTTTCATTTTTCACGCAAAAAAAAGCCTATAACACCTGTGATATCAGTCAGATATAAATATTTCACCCAAAAAAAGGGGTACTTTGCGGGTAGTTATGTTTCACTGACCAGGAAACCTGCCGGAGCTTGAGTCCCCTTTGCGCTTCATGAAGGCCCCTTAAGCCGGAGGTGAGCCTTATCCGCCTTCCCGGCCCGCACTATGGCCGGATCAAAGCCAGCCCTGGAATCCCGGGACTCATCAACTCAGTCTGACGGTTAGGCTGTCTTTTTCTGTTTGCTCATTTAAGATAAAAGGCTATCCTTAATCAAACCGACCACTTAATCACGGACCAATGCCAGCCTCATCGATAGGCCTTGACCTCGGAACCACTCAGATCAAGGCCTGCATTTTGGACGAAAATAACCGTAAAACCGCATTCGCCTCAGCGCCGGCTCCGGCCTTGAGTCATGACGGTCTCCGTGTGGAAAGCGACGCGTCTAAGTATCTTGAAACGACACTGAAGGTAATCGAACAGCTGGGAGACAGGGCAGGCGCTTTGCCTATGGGGATCAGTTCTCAGCGGTCCACTTTCCTGATTTGGGACAAATCGAATGGAAAGCCTCTGACACCGCTTATCTCTTGGCAAGACAGGCGCGCGGCAGGCTGGTGCGAACATAACCACTCCCTAGACCCGAAAATAAAGAAACTAACCGGCTTGGTGCTGTCGCCTCATTACTTGGCGCCGAAACTAAAGCGGCTTTTGGATGAACAGGAAAATCTCAAAACTGGCCTTCTAGCGGGTCAATACTTGATTGGAACGCTGGAGACTTTCTTTTTATGGAAGGTTAGCTTAGGCAAAATCTACTTGAGCGATCATACCATGGCCGCTCGAACTCTGTTAGTCGAGCTTGGGGAAAAGGAATGGTCTGGTGAACTGATCGGTGTTTTCGGACTTGAGGGTATCTCTTTACCGAAGCTTGAGCTTTCAGCAGGGCTGGATGTCAAAGCCGGTCCGTTCCAGGTCAAAGCGACATTAAGCGACCAGGCTTCAGCCGCTGTCGCATGCTTAGCTCGGCCAGATTGGGTTTTGGTAAATCTGGGAACCGGCGGGTTCGTACTGAGGTTATATAAAGATAAACCTGGGGGGCTTGATCGTTATCTTCTGGGGCCAGCCTTGGTTCGAGCTGAAGGAACCATGTTCGCCGCTGAAGGCACGATCAACGCGTTGGCTGAAGCCGTTAAGGCATATGGAAACCAAGGTGAGTCCGGTGAAAGCATCAATGAGGGATTATACTGTATACCCGATTCAAGCGGTATCGGCGCGCCGCATTGGAGGCCGGATATTTCCAAATTATTTTCCATTGATCCCAGGAATCTTTCAATTCGACGAAAACAGAGAGCTATTTTGGAAGGAATCTTGTTTCGGGTCAAGGAGATCGTCGATGATATGATTGTAAAACCCGAAAAAATCGTTTTGTCGGGAGGTCTTTCAAACTATTCCTTTTTAAAGGAAGGTATGGCCAGCCTGTTTGAGTGTCCGGTCGGGCTTTTTATGGAGACCGATGCCTCGCTATTGGGAGCCGCTAGACTAGCTGGTGGATTTACTTCTTTTATAGAACCCCATTTGTTACCCCTTAGTCCAAATCAAGAGTTGGACTACTTAAAGCAAAGATACCGCGATTGGAAGTCCTGGGTGATGAAAGAGATGGGTTCCTCTGATTAACAATACCCTTGGTATTGCCTGTTAAATTATTATTTTCAACCCGACCATCTCAAATCTGAACTGATTTAATCTCACGATTTAACAAACAGTCTTTTATTTTAAAATTATTCCTTGCTTAAAACAGCATTCAGCAAAGGTTTTTTTATAAGCGTTTTAAATTTAACAAAATAATTTAATTAGATATTTGCAATTGATTTTATAAAGGATTATAATTAATCAAAAAGTTTGAATTTTCCTTTATTAATGCTGTTTTACAGTAATATTTATAATTAAAACGGATTTTCATGCCCAACCGAAACAGAAAAAACCGAAACTACCTTGACCGGATGATCAGCGTATACCAGCAGGACACCGGAGAATTATATGGGTACCTTCATGATATCCATATCGAAGGTGCTTCCATTTTATCTGAGAGTTCCTTTAACAATGACGAGAAGTTTGCGTTTTTGTTGGAATACAAGGACGAAAAGAAAAACATTGACGGGATCCGTTTCGAAGCGACTTGTATCTGGAGCAAAGATAATAGCTACATGGGATTGAATAGGGCTGGATTCAAGTTCGATGACATATCTTTGGATTCTAAAAAGGGAATCAACCACCTAATCCGGTTTTTCGGTCTCTCGTCTCACTAAAGATCAATGATCAAGTTTTCCGTGCCTGAGAAAAGTTTAAGGTTGATTTTTAAATTATTCATCCTTTCTTCTGCTTTAGAAGCCAAATATCTTTTACAAAAGATAACAACCTATGGCTTCATGGAAGATCGGTATTCGGATTCTTCGCAAGCCTCAATATAATCCCCGCTGGTGGCATCCGTATTCGCGAACAAAGCCCGGCAGTACAACGATTCAGCCGGATTCTGGGCATGAGTGGTGATAATCGAAAGACTATCAATGGGATCGAAAGTTCCGATGATTTCATTGTCCCTAAAACTGGCAAGCTCCAACTTCGCCGCATCAACACTTGCGTCGTCGCTGACGATAATGGGAAGATCAATGTTCACGGGAGTATACTCCATATCGTTGATCTTGATACCGACGATCTCCACTCCGGCCGAGACGACCGGATTGTTCGTCAGGGTGTCGCTGAAAATAGCGCAACCTTTGGGGGGAACACTGAGAAGACAAGCCCTTTTTAGTGTCAGAGTAATCGGTGCCGCAACCGCTTCATCGGCTGTGATAAAATTATCGGAAAAACCGTAATAGGCTGGCGAATTTTTATGCCCATCGTTGGAAAGCTCACTAACTGTTAACGGTGCTGTACGAAGTCCAACCATAATAATCTGCCATTTCTCGGCAGATGGAGGCGGGATATCAAACTCGATGAAGTCCATGCTGGTCGGAAGTTGGACGATCTTTAAGAAATTAATGGAATTGGCGATATCGGCTGACGCGTCGTCCATGACCTGATCTGTGATGGTCATGTCGTTGGTGTAGGGGGTCGTTCTCTTTGTGACGACCATCGCTCCGACCATGAGAGACTTAATCTCACTAGTGGCAGGAGTATCCTCCGGCACATAGATATTTTTCGTAGAAACCGAGGCTTGACTAAAACCCAAAACCTTTTTCGCGTTTCCGATATCGACGGTCATGCGTCTCTTTGAAGGTGAGGGGTTGTCATTCAATTCACCACAACCAGTCAGCAAAGCGAAAACCAGCGAGATTCCAATTATCCCGGACGTTAGCTTTTTCATTGCTTTCATTATTTCAGTCATAGATTTTCCTTTGTTATTTAGAAAGTTCCATCGATTTTCAGGCCGCTGATGGTTCTGACATAGGGTGTTTTATTGGACAGGTTAAAGGTGTAGCGGTAATCAAAAAGAATCTTGACGCGTTTCATGACCATCCATCCCATTCCCGTCGATACTCTCATGGGCAAATCCACTCTTTTCTCACCAAGTGGTGTATCTGTGGCCAAAGGCAAGTCGTTTTTATAGAGCCGTCGCTGAACCCCAAATCCCAGATCCCAGAGTAGTCCCATTTCCCACTTGTTTTTCCAATCCCAATCAAAAGTGATGAAATCCATCTCGGACTTTGTGGTTCCCTCAGTACTGTTGCCGAAAGTGACCGATTGGCTGTAAGAATCGAGTTTTTCTTTATCAATCATGCTTAATGTCCATTTATAGGTATTGGATATACTTTCTTGCTTTTCTTTTTCTGAAAAACTCTTTTGGATATTGTCGATGGCAAATACATGAGTGGAAGTTGAGCCGCTTTTCTTTTTATTGACGAGCTTTAAGGCTGCCGTTAGGGTCTGGTTGACAGAATAGTCGTATCCTCCGATGTTAATATCCGTAAAAAGGACATCAAAAGCCAGCGCAAAAATCGGTCCCATTGGGAATTTATAACCAAGACTCGCAAAATTTACGTTGGTATTTAAAAAACCATTTATCTCCTTGCTGTAAAACGACTGGGTGTTTCCAAGTAGGCCTTTAAACTGGTCGTAGTTTATGATGGCGATAGTCTTAAAGGTCTGCTTGGTATCGGTTTGTTCACTGTCATCAACAACTCCCTTGAGTTCGATATCACCCAAATCGATTGGAGTACTCAGATCATTGGTGGGATTGCTGTCATTTTCCAAGGCAGTTCCGATAACCAAGTTCCATGATAATTTTGATTTATTTGCCTCTAATTTTTCTTCGGTATCCATAGTGATCCCATATCCCACCAAATAGCTTTTTTGCCGGGCATGTCCCTTCTCATCGGTCGCTTTGATCTTAATAATGGTTTTCCCGGGCTTAAAGCGGAACTTTTTGACGATCAACACGGTATCGGATGATTCGAATTTTTCAGCAACACCGTTTATTTCTATCTTTGTGATCAGATCGTCATCGATGATCACGAATTTGACTAGCTGAACAGGATTTTGCACGACCTGCTTTCTAATCAGGTCGGTTGTCATTATCTGGGGCGCGTCTGTACTTGAGGTTGACTGATCAGCTAGAGAATCATTGTTTATAGTCACAGCCTTTTTTAAGGGGACTGTATTACTATCGGGAACGGTTTCAGTTATTTTTTTATTTGCTTCTACGCGGAGTTCAACCTCCGGTATTTTATTAACATCCATTTCGCCACTGTCTTTTGGAGTATCAGCTTTTATAGGCTCGATGGATTTTGTCAAAACACTGTTAACTTCGACAGATTCTTTATTGATAAGCTCTGGCTTGGGGCTTGGAGTCGCTTTTTCGACGCTGGCTTTTTTATCTTTGGCTTCCGGGAGCTTTTCTGATTTTGGAGAATCCTTTTTGTTCTCTGACTGGGCTATCAAGATGTCCTCGGCTAAGATAACCCCGGTCATGGAAGATAAACCGATAAAATTCAACAAGAATATACCGATAAAAATGTATTTGATTTTCAAGCGAACCTCATAATTTTGTCATTATTTATAGTAAGCGGCCACGTCTATTATTTTTCAAATTGCATAATAATGTTGCCAAGGTTATCCTGTGAGCCGGTCAGGGCATCTTGCAGGTCGATCTGGGGTACTTCGACATCTATTGGATCAGTGACAACCGTATCCTCTATTATTGGCGATTCAGTGACTGTTTGGGTTGACTCTGTTTTGGACATCCTATCCGCCTCACTGCCGACAGCCGTGATGGAGAGATTCGTTGAATCAGGCTCAACGATTTCCTCGTCTATATTAAGATTCTCGATCAATTCTCCCTCAATCTCGGGATCAACGGCGATCTCTTTTTCCTCAATGGTCGTCTTAACCTGATCTTTATCGAAATTTTCCTCCAGGGTGATCGTTTCACCCTTACTTCGGATGATATCGCTCTGCTGGACAATGCCGGTCTCAACCAAGGCAACCTCGCCGGTCATCGTGCTGGCGCCGAGTGAGGTAGGTGGCATGGAATCCAAATTGGTTGACTGGATCTCCTGCTTGATTTTAGGCGGAACTACAATGGATTTGGAAGAGGCGGAGCCATTGACAACAGCTGACATTTGCCCCTGACTCACCGTTTGCTCGCCCCCCGACATTCCTAACACTCCGACCTCGCCCTCTTCGATCATGGTCAAAGTATTGCCGTCAGGAGTGGTTTCCTGCCACCACTTTGTCCCCTTGACTCCGATCACAGCCATGGCTGTTTTAACTCTGTATCTCCGTTTCTGTTGACCTTTGGCGGCGAATTGATATTTGGCTTTGCCAAACAGCATTCTTGTATATCCCGTCCTGTTCCTTGATTTCCAGGCACTAAAATGCATAATAGCGTTGCTTCCCAGTTCGATCGTTGTATCTTCAACCGTCTCAAGGGTTACCATGGATTGTGGCCCCACCCGGACAAGATCATTTTTCAGAATCTCAACCTTTTTTTGAGACGCGTCCACCATGAATGAACCGTTTTGGCGAACGATCTTCATCGTTCCTCTTAATATTTCAGCGTCACCGTATTTATTGCTGGCATAGCTATTGGCAACGAAGAGAAATAAGACGCTAAATGTTATTATTAGCTTTTTTTTCATTTGATCATTCCTGGTGCGATAGGTTTAATAAATCCTTGTTGCTTATTTTCCGCGTACGTTACCTTTGTTTGATCTAAAACATCAAATATTGAAAGATTTATCTAAAATATAAACAAGGTTGATCTGAGACGCAAGGTCAATTAGCCTAAAACTTCAATTCTGGGTTAAAACAAAGCTGTTCTAACTTGAAAGTATCTTAGTTTGACTTCATTTTCAAGATAAAATTCAATTTAAACCTTATTCTTTCACCAGACTACCCGCGAAGTACCCCTTTTATTGGTTACCCGTTTTTGCATCTTATTGAAATATTAATTCAAAAATGTTTTTTAGCCATGAAAAAGATCGTCCTGAAAAATGTTTCACGCTAAGGGCCGGTCATTTCCATTGATTCCAAATAACCGATATGATAAGGTTTTTTTAAGTTGACGGTTTAAGGGGATCTGGCCTTGTTTTGACGCTAAAAACAGCTTAAAAGGTTCCGCTGATGATTTGATAAATGAACTTCGATTATAGGTTTCAGATGGTTTTTCCCATCGGCTTTACGGGTGTCTCAACCGGCCCGAGCGTTACGCTTGTATCTTTCAACCTCAACCTTGGCTCAAAGAGCGGCTACCTTGGACCGCCGGGGCAAAAGACGGATGTTGAGCCTACAGAACTGGGTATCAACTGGCACCTACCCCAACCCAATGACTTGAAGCCTTCCACTCTGCTAAGATGGAACAGCCGCTATAATGAATTCGTGGGCCGAAAGCGGGAGATGGAAGCGTTAAAAAGCTGGTGCCTGAGTGAGGCTCCGGTCTCCGTGAAGTTCATCATCGGCGAAGGGGGGACCGGGAAAAGCCGGCTGGCTGCGGAGTTCGCCGAGGAGTTCAAGGGAAAACACAAATGGTCCGCCGGATTCGTCCATCTCAGAAGACCAACCCCTTTTAAATTCAAAAACGACGGAATCTTGTTCATCCTGGATTATCCGGAGGAACAGCGGGGTGAACTGGATAACCTTATGCGTGATCTGGCGGAGATCGATCAGACTGAACTGAAGCGGGCCGGGAAAAAAATCCGGGTTCTGTTTCTGACCCGGCAGCCTTATAAAGAATGGGAAGAGGTTTTTAACCGAACCAGATCGACGGCCCTGATCGCCCCTGATAACCTTCAACTCAGGGGTATCGATGTCTCTGAGGCGTCAAAACTGTTTAAAGCGGGTCGGAAAAAGACCGAACAGGCCAGCGAGCCCAATCAATATGTCCCCCCCACCCTTTCTTTGACGGAGATCAAGGATTGGACCGAAAAATCGGAAATCAACCGCAGACCGCTTTTTATCATCGCGGCCGCTCATTATTGCGCGCTTAATCCCGAAGAGAAGGCGATCAATTACAGCGGACCTGAAATCATCGACTTTATGGCTGGGCGTGAGATAAACCTTCTTAAAAACAGCTGTTCCAAGGAAGTCTTTAGAGACCCGAACCTGTTGGTGAATTTAAAACTGCTGGCCAACATCAGCGGTGTGGTCTCAAAGGAGAATCTCAGGGAACTTTTAAAGACCGCTTATTTCAAAGACGCGTTTTTCGATCCGGCTCAGGCTTTGGAATCTTTAAAAGAATATAAACTGCTGGTTGAGGATCAAATCCCGGCCCTTGAGACGGATATTCTGGCCGCGGCCTTTACCTCCCTGATAATCGGGAAATCCGAAATCGATCTTCCGGAGTTTATCTGGCTTGGCGTTGCCATGAACCCTGAAAGAGGAGTCGTAAGGCTCGCCAGACTCACCTATGATATCCACTACAACCTGGATAATAGGGAGGTCGATTTGGTGAAGCCCTTGATCCAAGCGGTCAAGGGTAACAAAGAAAGATGCGAGTCACTGGAACCCTCTGTTCAGAAAGAATTGCCGACCGGAATCCTTGACTTGGGGATCGCCGTCTACGAAACTTTGGTTGTGGAAAATAAGGATGCTCATACTACGGCAGTAAGATTGAACAATCTGGGGAATCTGTATTACCGAGCTGGCCGACCAAAGGAAGCTCTGGATGTCAGCTTAAAAGCCTTCGAACTCTACGAAAAACTGTCCAAAAATCAACCGGAAAAATACGAGCCCGATTTAGCCATGAGCTACAACAATCTGGGGAATTGTTACGCGGGTCTTGGCCGTTATCAAGAAGCCTTGGAGGCCAGCATAAAAGCCTACGAACTCTACGAAAAACTGGCCGAAACACAACCGGAAGCTTACGAGCCTGATTTGGCGATGAGTCTCATAAATCTTGGGAATTGTTATTCTAATCTTGGCCAGTATGATAAAGCCCTGGAGGCCAACTCAGAAGCTGTCGAACGCTACAAAAAACTGGCCGAAACACAACCCGATGCTTTCGAGTTTAATTTGGCGAAGAGCTACAACAATCTGAGGAATAGCTATGCGGGTCTTGGACAGCATGAAAAAGCCCTGGAAGCCATCTCAGAAGCCGTTAACCTCTTCGAAAAACTGGCTAAGACACAACCCGAAGCCATCATGCCCGATTTGGCGATGAGCTACAACAATCTGGGGATTTGTTATTCTGAATTAGGCCGTCATCAGGAAGCTCTGGATGTCAGCTTAAAAGCCTTCAAAATCAGAGAAAAGCTCGCAAAAGCGCAACCGGAAGCTTACGAGCCTGATTTGGCGATGAGCTACGGAACTTTAGGCCGTATTTATCTGGGTTTAGAGCAACCGAAAGAGGCCTCCGATCACTTTAAAAAGGGCATCCGATCCCTAAATAAATATTTCCTGAAAAATCCACCCGCTTTCGCTCCCCTGATGGTTGGGCTTCTAAATGGTTATTTAGAGACAAGCGAAAAAGCGGGTATTGAGCCCGATGAAAGTCTTCTGAAACCCATCAGGGATAGGTTTCAGGAACTGGATGGCCAATAAAGGGAAGAGCCTGCTACCCGGGTGTTAATATAACCGCGCGGGCATTTCATTTGATCCTTGGTAGTTTTTAATATAATATATACCTTGAACCTCGTTTCATGAGGATTAAAGCGTTCTCGATCCGCCAAAAAAGTCATTTTGGCGGCCAGAAGCTAAATACATTCAAATAAATTGACTATCTTTTCCGGATTATTTAGATTTCAGTCCTTGACGATCAGTCATTCATCTGAATCGCTATTGTTTTGTTTAATCTCAATTTGAGGAATCATTATGAATATCTGTTTTGTCATGTATCCCTGGGAAAAAGTGATGCCCGAAACCGACTCGACCCTGCGGTTAATACACCAGTCGGTCTTAAATGGTCATAATGTCGCTCTTATTTCATCAAACAATTTAACGATCAGGGATTGCAACGCCTTCGGTTTTTGTAAACTTTTCTTAAAAACGGAAAGCACTTCGTCGAGTATCATCAGTTTTTATAAGAAAGCGAAATTTAAGGACAAATTACTGCCCTTAGGCGGGTTTGACGTTATTTTTATACGAACGAACCCGCCTTTGGATAGCTGGCTGTTATCTTTTTTGGATTCGGTCCAGGATGATACCATCATCATCAACAGCGTGACTGGTCTGAGAAAAGCGAACAGCAAAATTTACACAGCCGGTTTCGATGAATCGATCATACCTGAGACTCATGTTTCTAAAAACAAGGATTATCTGAAGCGAATTATCGATGAATCCGATTCCGAACGAATGATTTTGAAGCCCCTGGATGGTTTCGGCGGACAAGGGGTTATTATCATAGAGAAATCGGCCACGGATAACATCAATTCTTTACTGGATTTTTATATCAACGCCAGAGGCACAAGTCACTATGTGATTTTACAGGAGTATTTAGATGACGCCAAAAACGGAGATGTCAGAGTTTTAATGTTAAACGGCGAACCGATCGGTGCTATGAGGCGCGTTCCGGGGCTAAATGAATTTCGCTCTAATATTCACGCGGGTGGAACCGAAATGAAACATACTCTGACTAAGACAGAAATCAAACTTTGCCGATCGATAGGCAAGAAACTAGTCCGGGATGGTCTTTATTTCGTAGGATTGGACATCATTGATAATAAATTACTTGAGGTCAATGTTTGCAGCCCAGGGGGGATTTCCAGAATCAATAAACTCAATAAGACTAATCTCCAGAAACTGGTCTTGCAATTCGCCGAAGACATCGTTGTCCAGAAAGAAAAAAATATCTCTCATAAAATATCCCTGAGAAAGAAGGTCGATAATGCTTGAACTTTCCCCCGCCGAAATGATTAAAAGGATCAGTAAGGGGACTCCTTTTACCGCGACCACGGTCTCTGGTTCCTTTTCGGTCTACATCCAGGACTATATCCCGTACGTTTGCACGGCTATACATAACGGCAACAACCTTAGAGATAGTCTGGATAAGGATTGTTTGTTGTCGGATATCGAAAGGAGGTATGAAGAAGACGCTTTTACGGGTGATATGTTGTTATCACTCCCAATGGTCATCATCTGCAATGATTCAAGGTATGAGTATGATTTAAATCGGAGTCCGGACGAATGCGTAAAGGAAACCGTTTTTGACAGAAAAATATGGGACAGGAAATTATCCCAAACTGAAATCAACAAGAGCAAACATAAACACAGCCAGTTTTATGAGGTACTGGAGGCTTTGTTAAACAAAATCGTAACAATCTTTGATAGCTGTTTGGTTTACGATATCCATTCATATAATCCGGATAAGATTAACCGGGAATCGCCACTGTTTAATATCGGAACTCATTGGATTGATAAATCAGTCAATGGTAAATATGTTGAACACTGGAAAAATCAGCTTTCTAAAATCAGATTGCCAAACATCACTCCCGGGGCCGCGGTCGATGACGTGTTTTTCGGGAAGGGCTACTTTGCGGAGTTTATTTCCAGGAAATTCAAAAGGGTCCTTGTTCTTCCTACCGAAATCAAGAAAGTTTATTGCGACCCGAAAACATCGACCATATACCCTTTGGTTTTTGATAGACTCAAAGTGAGTTGGAAGAAATCAATCGTTGAAAACGCGATGTTTTTCTGTAATAAGGAAACCAATCTAATAATTACCAAAAAAAACCAGCTGCTGTCGTTTGATTTGGATAAATCGATTATTAAACTTGATAAAGCGCTTTATAAGATCGTAAGGCGTTTTGACCTTCTTTCTAACATTACCCCTCAAAATGTAGAGCATGAAAAACAAAAATATTTTAAGTCCGGTTTTAAAAAAGCGCCTAATTTCAGGTATCGCCAATTAACGATCAACCCATTCGAAATTAAGGGGAAACTTTATCAGCTGCCTGTTCATTCCATCAATGATATCAATATCTATAATTTGTATAAAGACTCAATAAAATTGTTCGCGCTGCATTGTGATTTGCTATCCAGTATTGGCTCAAAGAAATTCTTTTACCATTCTTTACTGTGTTTTGGAGAACCTTCAGAGAATGACAAATCAAATGCCCGGTTTCTTCTGCATTGTCCTTCACAGCCGACTCAAGGCGATGAAAAAAAATTCGACGCGGAGCAAGCGGTTGATTATTTCAAGCAGCATATAAATCAATTCGGTTTTGAATGCAAAGTCGCGATTTCAAACAAAATGGTCGCCAGAGCTTTGGTGGTTCCCTCTCAAAGAAAACTATTAATCAGAAAATCGGCGATCTACACCGAAAAAGAACTCCAGGCTTTGCTTTATCATGAAATTGGCGTGCATATGATGACCACTATGAACGCTGAAAAACAACCTTTAAAACTTTTCAGGTCCGGTTTGCCAAATAACACTCAAACACAGGAAGGCTTGGCTATTTATTGCGAATATGTATCCGGCAATTTGACGATTGATCGATTAAAAGAGCTCGCGTTACGGGTAATCGCGGTGTCCCTTATGATCAAAGGTTATGATTTTAAACAAATATTTTCCTGTTTACATGAGGATTATGATCTGTCGCTTGATAAAGCCTTTTATTTAACGACTCGCGTCGTTAGGGGAGGTGGGTTGACAAAGGATTATTTGTACCTGAGGGGGTTGAGGGAAATATTAAGCAAGCTTAATAAATCTGAAGATATTAAAAATCTTTTTATCGGCAAAACTGACATTGGATATTTAGGAATAATTAATGAAATGGTCGAACGCGAAATGTTGTTGCCCCCCTACTATATTCCAAAACATATTGAGAACCCCGATACAAATGACGTTGTGCTGAATTATGTCACTGGCGGTCTCATTAAAACATAAGCGTTTTTAATCGAAACAATCGGCCGTGCCCTTTTGTTAACCTGTCATCCTTGAGATTAAGACGCGTCAGGCATCGCTTTCACCCGTGTCTCATATGCTTTTTTTGCGTTGTCTATTATTTTAAAGAGTTACCCTTAAAATTCCGATCATTAACCAAGGGATTTTAATCTGTGCGGCATCCAGACCGAGAAGGATCGCAAAGACCCTTGAGCCTGGCATCAAATCATTTTCCGCTCTTGCTAATTTACCCGCGATTCGGCTATATAAGAAAAACGCCATTGCCCGATCCAGGATGACCGGTCAAAAAGGTTCTTTTTATAGGTCATCGGCAAATCAACCTCACTTTGGAGAATTCAGATGAAGCTATACCAGACATACCGCTGCTCGGCCTGCGGTAACGAAACCGAGGTCCAAAAAGTCGGCGGGGGAACGCTGAGCTGCTGCGGCCAGCCGATGGAGCTTACCACGAAGAACCTGACCCTGGTCAATCTGCTCAAGGCCTTCGCGGGAGAGTCCCAGGCCAGAAACAAGTACGATTATTTCGCCAAGGTCGCTAACAAAGAGGGCTATAGGGATATCGCCGGGCACTTTGAAAGGGCGGCCAAAAACGAGAAGAGCCACGCCAAGCTGGAACTCGCCCTTCATAACCGGATGCTGACCGCCAGCGACAACAGCTTCGGCGACACGGCCCACAACCTCCAGGAGGCCATCGAAGGCGAGAGGTATGAGCATCAGAGCATGTATCCTGAGTTCGCGGAAATAGCAAAGGAAGAAGGCCATGACGAGGCGGCCAGATTATTTAAAGCCATCGGTAAGATCGAGGTCGAGCATGAAATGATGTACAGCTCGCTCTTAAAAAGGCTTCAGGCCAATCAGGAATTCGAAAGCGACAATGAGACGGAAGAATGGATCTGCGAGGTTTGCGGGCATGTTCACCGAGGCAAAAAAGCCATCAAGCTCTGCCCTGTCTGCAAGCACCCTCAGGCTTTTATGTCCCGTCTAAATACCAGGAAATAACGGATTGTAATTGGGATTTCAATTGACGGTATCCCTATAATTATCCGATGTTAAAGAATAATATGTGCCCGTTATCCGTAGTTTAAGCATTCGTCCGGCTCACCTCTCTCAAATAAAGAGCATGACCGAATCTCGCCGTTTTCTCATATCCCTGCTGGTCGTGGCGGCCTTTTATATGGCTGACCTGTTCGGGCTTTTCGAGCAGTTGTTCACGCTTGACCGGGCTGAATCGATTTCACTCTCGATTTTACTGATCGCGGCCTTTTTGTGGATCACCGAGTGGGTTCCTCTTTTCATCACC
>Ga0224496_10001606_pt1 | contig 13900 bp, 8 predicted proteins | sample SF_Jul11_sed_USG_2_FD_168127 | JGI IMG/M metagenome (GOLD analysis project Ga0224496, IMG submission 168127) | Sediment microbial communities from San Francisco Bay, California, United States - SF_Jul11_sed_USGS_8_1 | ecosystem: Environmental > Aquatic > Marine > Sediment | place: USA... | reverse complement strand
CTTATTATGATCGATTAAAATTATTACAACATGCGGAGCTGCGACCAGCCCTTGACATATTATGCCAGTACACTGGCTGCCAACTACCCGAGCCCCGTGACCCTTCACGTATAAAACTAAGCAGCAAAAATATCTACACCCACCCCAATACCGAAAATGCACTGATGGTTAGCGCCATTATCGTCAATGAAGCAGAATATCCACAGGACTTCCCATTGCTCGAATTACGTTTCGAAAATATTCGTGGTGAGGCCATTGCAGGACGCCGATTTAATGCCGAGGAATACCTGGACATTCCACAGCAACAACTTAAAAAAATACAGCCCGGCGAACCGGTATCACTGAATATAGAAATTATTGATCCGGGCAAGGATGTAATGACCTATGAATTCAATTTCCTCTAAATAACCACTTAATTTATAGTGTTTTTTAGGCCTTTGCGTAAAATAAAAAATAATGATTTTTTCGCCAGCCATACAGTAAAATTACACAGTTAGTCTATTATCATTATATGATTTACACATACCAGGATAGCATCAAGCACAGGGTTTCGTTAATCTGACCACCTATTACTGGAGCCATCTCATTCCTACCCCAAACAAACAAAATGCGCTGGATAAACTGGCCCAGCTACAGACAGCCTTTCAGCAGCAATTACCAACAAAAATTGCAGAAATAGAAAGCCTCTGGACGGATGCACAGAATGAAAAAAATTCGACCACCTATTTACAACAACTACACCAGAGGACTCATAGCCTGACAGGATCTGGCGGTACCTTTGGTGCCATGCCTGTCAGTAGTGCCTCACGCCAAGTGGAAATCCAGCTAAAAGCCGCCCTGAATAACCCGAACGGGTTAGACGCTAATTCTACAGCTGCCTTAAATGAATCGATAGAGACATTAAAAACCACAGCTGAAAACTGGACACCTTCAAACCTGCCGCATACAGAAATTACTGATACACAAAATAATAACCATAAAGAAAATTTAATTTATCTTGTCGATGATGACCCGCTAATCACCGAAAAGCTCCATACCGAGCTGGAGCCACATGGTTTCATTGTTAAGACATTTAATAACCTAAAAGATTTTGAAAAACAATACAGCCAGGAGACTCACCCTACAGCGATCATTATGGATATGGTTTTTAGTGAAGGTGACACAGCGGGTGCCGATGTCATTTCTCGCATGAAATCAACCAGCAACAATTGTCCGCCCATCATTTTTATTTCCACGCAATACGACATGCAATCGCGACTTGCCGCAGCGCGTGCGGGCGCAAGGCGTTATTTCCCTAAACCACTGGATGTTGAGCAACTGGCACAAACACTCAACGGCCTGACCCAGAAAAGACCATCGGAACCCTATCGTGTACTGATTATTGATGATGAAGAAATGCTACTGGAATATTATGCGACAGTGCTACGTAATGAAGGCGTTACGGTTACCACACTAAGCGATCCACTACAGGCATTAAACAGGATTAATGAAAACCGTCCCGACCTGATTATCCTTGATGTTTACATGCCCGGCTGCAGCGGCCCCGAACTGGCCCAGGTCATTCGCCAGGATGACAAACTGTCACAGACTCCGATCATGTTCCTCTCCACAGAGTCCAACCTTGATCGACAGCTTGCTGCAATGGATCTTGGCGGCGATGATTTCCTTACTAAACCGATTAATGCGGAACACCTGGTTAAAGCTGTACTGGTCAGGGTGAAGCGATCCCGCTGGGTCAATCGACTAAACTATGAATTAAAAGACGCACTACGAGAAAGCAGTTACCGCCAGATGGCCCTGGACCAGCATGCCATTGTCAGCATGGCAGATATCAAGGGCAACATTACATTTGTCAATGACAACTTCTGTAAAATATCCGGCTACACCAGGAGTGAATTGCTAGGACAGAATCACAGGATACTTAAGTCAAATTATCACGATGCAGATTTTTATAAGACACTCTGGCAAACGATTAGCCATGGACGTGTATGGCACAATGTTGTTTGCAATTTCCGTAAAGACAAAACCGAATACTGGGTCGATGCCACCATCGTTCCCTGTCTTGACCACAAGGGCAAGCCCTACCAGTACATATCTGCACGTACGGACATAACGGCACTCAGGGCCAGTGAAAACAGGCTGCAGCGCAGCCAGAGCTTTGCCAATATTGGCACCTGGGACTGGAACATCAATACCGGTGAGCTCTACTGGTCAGAACGTATCGGGATGCTGTTTGGCTACGGCAAAGAAGTACCCGAAACAACCTATGAAAACTTTATCAATGCAGTACACCCCGATGACAGGGATATAGTAACCAATGCAATCAATGACTGTGTAGCCAATAACAGGGAATATGATATAGAACACCGCATTATCACCCAGGACGGCGAGGTACGCTGGTTACATGAGAGCGGTGATGTGATTCGTAACATTCATAATGAAGCACAGCACATGCTCGGGGTAGTACAGGATGTTACCGAAAAACGACAGTCCGAAATAGAATTGCGTCAGGCCAAAGAGGAGGCCGAGACGGCCAACCGCGCCAAATCACAGTTCCTGTCCAGCATGAGCCATGAACTACGGACACCCATGAATGCCATTATCGGCTTTGGCCAGTTATTAAAAATGGCACAGGATCATCCCCTGGATGAAACCCAGGACGATAATGTGAATGAAATTCTCAAAGCCGGCAACCACCTGCTGACGCTGATCAATGAAGTACTGGACCTGGCAAAAATTGAAGCCGGACGCATTGATCTCTCCATAGAATCTGTCATGCTCGGCGATATACTCCTGGAAAGCCTCGCCCTAACCATGCCGCTCGCTGCAAAACGCGGCATTGAAATAATTACCCGTATCGATCAACAGCCTGTCGAGTTAGAGCAGATCACGGATATAAAGCGGGCTGTACGCGGTGACAAGACACGAATCAAGCAGGTTCTGCTCAACCTGCTATCCAATGCTGTTAAATACAATCGTGTCAATGGGACAATAGAAATCGACTGCCAACTGACAGAGGACAATCAGTTACGCATCAGTATAAATGATACTGGCGAAGGTCTCACAGAAAACCAGCAGGCACAGATATTCCAGCCATTTAACCGCCTCGGCGCCGAGGCCAGCGAAACAGAAGGTAGCGGCATTGGCCTGGTTATCACTAAAAATATTATTGAATTAATGGGCGGTAGTATCGGTTTTGAGAGTACACCCGGCAAGGGCAGCAGTTTCTGGATCGAGCTACCCAATGATGAATTGCCGCAGCATGAATTAAGCACCCGGAGTGCACTACTCAACACTGCCCCAAACAATTCAATTAATAATATTACTGACCATGAGCATACCGTGCTCTACATCGAAGACAACCCCGCCAATTTGCGCCTGATTACCCAGCTCCTCGCGAGGCGCCCACATATCCATTTATGGAGTGCCCATGAACCCCTGCTTGGCCTTGCACTGGCAGAAGAACACAAACCCGACCTGATTCTACTGGATATTAACCTGCCTGGCATGGACGGCTATGAAGTCCTTGAGAAATTACGCAGCAGGCCGAAAACTAAAAATATCCAGGTCATCGCCATCAGCGCCAATGCCATGGCATCAGATATCGCCCGGGGCAAGGCTGCAGGCTTTGATGACTACCTGACAAAACCAATAGATGTTGCAAACTTTCTACAGGTGATCGACAACACGCTCAAGATCAATCCATGAACCCTGCAAATAATATATACACAAAAATAAAATCCGGCTTTATAAACATGACCTGTAATAATTTATGTTAGGCGAATCCCAGGGCGCCGACCTGCCTCACTACAATAACATCGTTTATGCCGAACAGGTCAAAATGCTCTATGGGCCCGCTATCCCTGCAGCCCTGGCGACTATAGCAGCTGCACTACTGCTTATTTTTGCCCAGTGGCAGGTTATTGAACCCAACATACTGTTTGGCTGGCTAGCAATGATAACCGTAGTGGCTATTGCACGCACGCTACTCGCTACCTACTATAAACGCTGTTGCCCTACAATCGAAGAAAGCGGCCCATGGGGCACCTGGTTTATTATTGGTGTTTTATTTACGGGCATAAGCTGGGGAAGCGCCAGTATCCTGCTATTTCCGACAGGCAACCCAACACACCAGGCACTACTGGCCTTCGTCCTGTTAGGCATGTGTTCAGGCGCCGTAACCAACCTGTCGGCAGTACGAGCAGCCTATATTGCATTTATTGTTCCAACATTATTACCCATAATGCCACTGCTTTACCTTGAAGATACACGTCTTTCCATGCTGTTAATTTTTATGCTATGCCTCGCCTTTATATTTTTACTACAGGGCACAAATTATATTTATAAAGGCACACAACAAAATATTCGACTGCGTATTGATGCCATTAACAGGGAACAACAGGTCGTCCTGGCAAAGGATGCCGCAGAAAAGGCAAACAATGCCAAAAGCGATTTTCTCTCGCGCATGAGCCATGAACTACGCACACCACTTAATGCCATTCTTGGATTTTCCCAGCTACTACAAACATCTGATACCGAACCGTTAACCAAGACCCAGAATGATAATATTGATGAGATCCTTATCGCCGGGAGACACCTGCTGGACCTGATTAATGAAATACTTGATCTGGCAAAAATAGAATCAGGAAAACTGGATATTTATTGTGAGAATATCAGCTTAAATGAGGTTTTAAACAACTGCATTGCACTGATACAACCCGAAGCAAACAACCGTAAAATCAGCATTAATAATAATTACAAACTTGAAAACAAGCTTGATGTTTATGCTGATCCAAAACGCCTTAAACAGGTTCTGCTAAATTTATTATCCAATGCAGTAAAATACAATAATAAAAATGGATCTATAACTATAGATACAGAACATCAGGATGATTATTTACGCCTGACAATTACTGATACCGGACAGGGCATATCACCCAAACAACAACAAAAACTATTCAAGTCATTTGAACGACTCCATGACAGGGAGCATACAGAAGGCACCGGCATAGGCCTGGTCATTACCAAGCACCTGGTGGAGCTCATGGATGGACGCATTGGGCTTCAGAGCCGGCCAGACAAGGGATCGAGTTTCTGGATAGAACTCAAACTAGCCCGCTAAATAACACAATAGGCAACACTGAAATTAGTCAAATACACGCTATACTAAGAATGGATTTACGCCAATTAATAAACCAGCAAAATAGACCTACCATGAGTAGGCAATTAACATTATGAATATTGCCAATAATAGATTAAATATCGATATTAAATCTGCAAAAATCCTCCTCGTTGATGATGAAGCCGCTAATATCAAGCTATTAGAGCGCATATTGGCGATGTCAGGATTCACATCGGTCGTGTCGACACAGGATCCTCGCCAGGTACTTGCCATGTACCTGGAGCACGCACCTGACATCATCCTGCTGGATTTGAATATGCCGCATATGGACGGTTATGATGTACTCGACCAATTACATCAGCAGGTTGACACCGATCTTCCACCAATCCTGGTGCTTACCGCACAGTACATGCAGGAACATCGCCAGAAAGCCTTTGACAAGGGCGCCAGCGACTATGTCACCAAACCCTTCGACACCAGCGAACTGCTCTCACGTGTATCGAATTTGCTGGAGGTACACCTGTTTCATAAGCTGATTAAAGATCAGAACCAGATGCTGGAACAGAAGGTTGAAGAGCGCACCCGTGAACTACGTAAGGCACATAAGCAGATACATGACAGTCGATTACAGATCGTACGCCGTCTTGGCCGTGCGGCAGAGTATCGTGACAACGAGACCGGCCTGCATATCATACGTATGAGTAAAATGGCCTCTCTTCTCGCCAGGGCAGCAGGCATGGATGAAGCGGCTGCAGACCTGGTGCTTAATGCCAGTCCGATGCACGATATAGGCAAAATTGGCATCCCGGACAACATCCTGTTGAAGCCAGGAAAATTTGAAGCCGATGAATGGGAGATTATGAAAACCCATGCACAGATTGGTGCCGATATTTTATCCGGTGATGACTCCCCGCTGTTAAGCATGGCTCGTGAGATCGCCCTGACCCACCATGAGAAATGGGATGGCAGCGGCTATCCAAACGGTTTAAGGGGAGAAGACATACCACTGGTGGGGCGAATTACTGCACTGGCAGATGTCTTTGATGCACTTACATCGGAACGCCCCTATAAAAAGGCCTGGACCGTTGAGGACGCACTCAATTTAATTCGTGAACAGAGTGGTAAGCACTTTGATCCGGCACTGGTAGAGGCATTTGAAGAATTGTTACCCGAAATCATTAAAATCAAAGAAGAACACGCTGAGCCCACAGAATGATGCATTACTGGCACGGCTTTAGCCATTCAAAGAGAATATAGAAAATGACTGAATTAAGAAAAATATTCTACGTAGAGGATCAGGAAGACATACAGATGGTCGCCAGGGTAGCACTCGAGGCTATTGGCGGCTACGAGGTCAGGATATGTAGTAGTGGTGAACAGGCACTTGAAGAAGTTGAGGCATTCGAGCCTGATATTATCCTCCTCGACGTAATGATGCCCGGCATGGATGGTCCCTCCACACTGCTGGAAATGAAAAAAATTAGCGCCCTGGATAATATCCCCGTGGCATTCATGACTGCAAAAATACAGCCGTCAGAAGTATCTGAATATATAGCACTCGGTGCCGTAGATGTTATCTCCAAGCCATTTGACCCAATGACATTATCTGACCAGGTAATGAAGATATGGCAGGCACATTGCAACACATAAAAACTCATAGACAATAATATTCCCTCCCCAGGGCATGGTCTCATACTATATATTTAAAATAATGTCAGAAATGTTTTGAAGACACATAGACACTACAGCGTCTAACAACTGATCAAATAAATATAACAACATGCATCTAAAAATAAGCCAAAAGATAAGCCTGCTGACAAGCATATTAATCATATCCACCACGCTGATCATTGGCGGACTGTTCTATTACAAGACAACCAATACACTAGTTAAACAGGCCATCGTCGACATAACCGATGAAGTGCTGACACAGGGACTACGATTAAAAACACATATTGAAATACAACGCGAAGATACCCAGTTCCTTTCCAGGCTACCCCAGGCAAGAAAAATATTAAATACCTACCAGACAAATAATAATACGCATGAAGACAACAATGAATTTAAAAAACAACTCCAGGATATATTTATTACCTTCCAGAAATCAAAACCTGCGTATATACAACTTCGCCTGATTGCAGCCGACGGCATGGAGCTTGTCCGCGTCAATGCTGAAAATGGTAACCCACAAGTCGTCAAAGACAAAGAACTACAGAACAAGAAAGACCAAAGCTATGTCGATTCGACACTTGAACTATCACCCGGTGAAATTTATCTGTCCGAAATAAATCTAAATCGTGAACAGGGAAAAGTGGTTGTCCCACACCAGCCTGTATTACGAAGCGCCATCCCCGTCTACACCAACAATTCAGCTCGTGCAACCGGCATACTAATCATTAACGCCGAAATTGATCACGAACTGGATAACATTCAAAACACAATACATGATACGGGCCGAGACATATACATCACGAATAGCACGGGAAGCTACATAGCTCACCCTGATCGCCTCAGGACATTCGGTTTTGACCTTGGTAACATACATACCGCACAGCAGGATTTTCCACTAACAGCGGCTTTATTTAAAAACAACTATAAAAACAAATTCATGGTATTACCGCCCGATAAAAAAACCGACAGGATTGCTATTTTCACAAAAATACCGTTTGATGAATCACGACCCGAACGTTTTATCAGTATTGGCATTTCACAACCCTACGCCACCATAACATCACAACAACAAGCCCTGATGACCACGACAATAGGATGGAGTATTTTATTACTTTCAATTGCAGTTTTTATTACATTTATATTTTCAGAACAACTAATAAAACCCCTGGTAAACATTATTAGCGCCATCAACAAACTCTCCAGCGGACAAAACACCCTTAAAACACTACCTGTTGCACAAAAAGATGAAATCGGTCAACTTGCACATGCCTTCAATAACATGACAACCCAGATTAGTAATGCACGCGAGAACCTGGAAACCCAGATCGGTGAACGAACAACGGCACTTACCGAATCAAAACGCATGTTACAAATAGTGCTCGATACTATTCCGGTACGCGTATTCTGGAAGGATCGAAAAGGCACCTACCTGGGCTGCAATAAATTATTTTCAAAGGATGCCGGACTGGAGTCACCACAACAACTCACAGGAAAAAACGACAAGGACATGCCATGGACAGATATAGCAGAAGCCTATCAAAAAGATGACATGGAGGTCATCAATTCCGGAAAATCAAAATTGAATTTTGAAGAAAAACAAACCACGCCGGACGGCAGCACAATATGGCTAGAAACAAGTAAAACGCCATTAACCGACGAAAACAACGAGATTATTGGCGTGCTTGGCACCTACCAGGATATCAGCAAGCGCAAACAGATAGAAGATACTTTAAACCATAATCGTGACAGGCTGAGCAGCATCCTCGATAACATGGTTGACGGACTGGTAACCATAGATGAAATGGGACTCATAGAATCATTCAATAAAGCTGCCGAACACATTTTTGGTTATGGCTCTGACGAGGTCACGGGTAAAAATATTTCAATGCTCATGCCCCAGCCCTACGCACAGGAACATGATGGATATCTTGCGAATTTCAGGACCACAGGCATTAAAAAGATTATTGGTATTGGCAGGGAGGTTGAAGGATTAAGAAAAGATGGCACCACCTTCCCCCTTGACCTCGCCATCAGTGAAGTAACACTTGGCGATAAGCGTATTTTTTCCGGCATCATCAGGGACATTACTGACCGAAAGAAAATGGAAAAAATAAAAAATGAATTCATCTCTACTGTCAGCCATGAACTACGTACACCACTCACATCTATCCGTGGTTCACTTGGATTACTAAATGGTGGCGCTGTCGGCGAGCTACCCGAACAGGCCAGGGAGATGTTAAAAATCGCCAGCAATAATACTGAACGCTTGCTCATACTGATCAATGACATTCTTGACATACAGAAAATTGAGTCGGGCAATATGGCATTTGACTTCAAACCGCTGAAACTTACCGAATTCCTGGAACAGGCGCTAATCGATAATAAGGCCTACGGCGATCAGTATGGCGTTAGTTTCAAACTGACACAAACAACCGAACATATACAGGTCTTCGCTGATCGTTCCAGGCTAATGCAGGTCATGAGCAACCTCCTGTCTAATGCAGCCAAATTTTCATCTGCGGGCGACACCATTGAAATAACGTCAGCGATCCATAAGGATTCTGTGCGTATTTCCGTAACCGACCACGGGCCAGGTATCCCGTTAGAATTCCAGCCCAGGTTATTTGAAAAGTTCTCCCAGTCTGACAGCTCTGATACTCGCCAGAAAGGCGGTACTGGCCTTGGACTTTCAATCAGTAAATTAATTGCTGAACAACATGGTGGTCGCATTGGTTTTATCAGCCAGCAGGGTATTGGTTCCTGTTTCTATATAGACCTGCCTCGCATCATTGACAATATTACATGCGTAACCAATAACCTCCATCGCCAACTGTCAGCGACAGATAATGCCCGCATCCTTATTATCGAAGATGACCAGGACATTGCTGCACTATTACAGCGCATGCTTCTCGAATCAGGGTTTGACAGTGACATTGCCTATAGCGCAACTGATGCTCGTCACCTGCTGTTCGACAAAAAAAATTACTACCAGCTCATTACGCTCGATATCATGCTGCCCGATGAAGACGGCATCCAGCTACTCAACAGCCTCCGCCAGCAGGTCGAAACAGCAACCACACCTGTCGTGGTCATCTCGGTCAAGGCTGATGAGACAAGACAGCGACTTAAAGGCGGTGCTATCGGTGTCATTGACTGGCTCAGTAAACCGATTGATGAACTACGCCTCAAGCAAACTATCCTGGCTGCCACCCGGTCACCTGACCGCCCGCAAATATTACATATCGAGGACGAGGAGGACGTACATAAAATAGTGGCTACCATGCTAGATGAAGAGTGCGAACTGTCCTGGGCAAAATCATATACAGAAGCCAGCCAACTATTAAATAGCGGACAATTTGATCTTGTATTGCTTGATATCGGCTTACCGGACGGTAACGGGCTGGACCTGATTAAACTCATGGAACAACATGACAAACCACCACAAATTATTATTTTCTCAGCACAAAATGTTGCGAAGGAATATGCAGACAGGGTTAATACTGTATTAATCAAGTCTCGTCATTCTAACCAGCAGCTGCTTGATATCATCCATGGTATTATCCACTAACTAACTCAGTGCCTGCCTCAGGCCAGCATATCCTTCAATGAATCAAGATGGGCACGACCCCGGATCTTATTTGTCTCCTCATCCAGCTTACGGCCACCACCTTCCCAGACAATATCATCTTCTGGTAATTCACTGAGGAAGCGACTCGGTTCACAATCCACATCTTCACCGTAACGGCGACGCTTGGCCGCATGGGTCATAGTCAGTTCTTTCTGCGCACGCGTAATACCAACATAGGTGAGGCGACGCTCCTCCTCCAGGCTGTCCTCCATAACACTGGTTCGGTGCGGTAATATTTCTTCCTCGACGCCCACCATATAGACATAGGGAAATTCCAGGCCCTTTGCCGCATGGAAAGTCATTAGATACACAGCATCGGTCTGCTGCTCTTCGTTGTTACGCTCCAGGATATCCATCAGCGTCATGTGTGCTACTAGCTCACTCAGGCTTTCCCCTTTGCCATTTTTTGCCAGCCGCGTTAACCAGTCGAGCACTTCGTTGACATTCTCCATGCGGCGCTCTGCTATTGCCAGGTCACTGCTCTGGTCTTTTAGCCAGTCTTCATAGCCCAGCTCTAAAACCATACTGCGCGCCACTGCCACACCATCGGTACCGTTTGCCTGGTCGGCGAGCCTGTTTATCCAGTCGGCAAAGCCCTGTAATTTATTTATCGCTCGTTCATTGAGCCGTTCCTGCAGGCCAAATTCATAGCAGGCGGCAAATAAGCTGATACCCCTGTGGGTCGCATATTCACCCAGCTTTTCCAGTGTTGATGCACCAATTTCACGCCGTGGTGTATTAATAATCCTTAAAAAGGCCGTATCATCATCCTGGTTCGATAGCAGGCGCAAATAGGCCATCACATCCTTAACCTCGGTACGCTCAAAAAATGAGACACCTCCACTCACTACATAAGGTATCTGTAATTCCCTTAAATATTTTTCAAACACACGCGACTGAAAATTACCCCGGTACAAAATGACATAATCACTAAATTTGCTGCGCTTCTGGAATTTATGCGTACTGATTTCAACGCTCACCCGCTCGGCTTCACCGTCGGCACTACCACACTCGATAATACGAATCGGGTCGCCATAACCCAGGTCGGACCAGAGCTGTTTTTCGAAAGTATGGGGATTATTTTTAATTAACTGGTTGGCACATTTTAGTATGCGCCCTGCGGAACGGTAATTCTGTTCCAGCTTGATGAGTTTAAGGTTACCGTAATCTTCCTGTAGCAGCGCCAGGTTTTCTGGCCGTGCACCACGCCAGGAATAAACTGATTGATCATCGTCACCCACGGCGGTCAGCCGTGCATTCACGCCAAGCAATAATTTTACCAGTTGATACTGGCTGGCATTGGTATCCTGGTATTCGTCCACCAGTAAATAGTGCATCCGGTTCTGCCAGTACTGCAGGGCATCCTGGTGCTGCTCGAATAACACCACCGGCTGCAATATCAGGTCATCAAAATCGAAGGCATTATAGGCCTTGAGCTGGCGCTGGTAACGCTCATACAACATCGCAAAACGCATGTCGTTATCATTGTCGGCCGTTGCTATGGCCTGCTGCGGTGCAATGAAATCATTTTTCCAGGCCGATATTTTCCAGCGCGCCGATTCCGCATCATCCACATTACTCGAGGAATCATGTGCATAGAGCCCCTTGATCAGGCTCAGGCTATCGGTTGCATCAAAAATACTGAAACCGTCCTTGTAACCTAATTTAGCGTGATGCTTACGTAAAATACGCAAGCCGAGGTTATGGAAGGTCGAGACAATCAGCCCCTTACTGTCCTTTTTACCCAGGATCTCACCGACACGCCCCTTCATTTCACGGGCGGCCTTGTTGGTAAAGGTTACCGCAGTAATATGCCCGGGCTTGATGCCACAGGTCTGGATCAGGTAGGCAATCTTCTGGGTAATTACACGGGTCTTGCCACTGCCGGCGCCGGCCAGCACCAGCAGGGGACCATCGATATACTTCACTGCTGCCTGTTGTTGGGGGTTTAGATTAGACAAATTCATTACTCAAAACTTCGAGGCCGTATTCTAACGTCTGGAACCCAAAGCAGGTATACCCCCGGGCTGATATTTACTTTTTTAGATACATTCTGTGAACCACTTAGGATGGGAAGCCCGTGATATGACTTGCATCCGCCAATCCAGCTGCTAGGATCTAAACCTATGATAATTAATAAAAAAACAGGCTTACTGGAGGACTGCCAGCAGGTCATGTCACCGAATATGGATGATCGCCCCGAAAATATGCGACCCGAGCTGCTGGTGATCCACAATATCAGCCTGCCACCGGGGGAATTTGGCGGCCCCTATATCGACCAGCTGTTCTGTAATCAATTAGCCGCCAATGAGCACCCCTACTTTACCGGTATCTGTGATTTACGCGTTTCATCGCATCTACTGATACGACGTGACGGTGAAATTATCCAGTATGTCCCCTTTCATAAGCGTGCCTGGCATGCGGGCGAATCCAGCTACCAGGGGCGTAGCCGTTGCAATGACTTTTCTATAGGGATAGAGCTGGAGGGCAGCGATGACACGCCCTACGAGGATATACAATACCGTCAACTGGCTGATATGATTCGCCTGTTACGCGAAAACTACCCGGATATTGCAAAACAGGCCATAACAGGGCATTGTGATATTGCACCGGGCCGTAAAACGGATCCTGGCGAAAGCTTTGACTGGGACAAATTACAACAACTACTCGAATAAATATTATGGCTTTAATCTGCATTATTGTCGGACTGATACTGGAACGCGCCATGGACAACCTGCATGCGCTGCGTAACTTCAACTGGTATGAAAAATACAGCGGCTGGATGATGGATAACCTGCCTGGCCTCAGCAAGCAGGGCGCATCATCCATTGTCATCCTGTTACTACCGGTCATGCTATTGACCCTGCTACTACAGAATATACTCGCCGATACCTTTTTCGACCTGTTCAGCCTGATCTTCGGCCTGGTTGTTTTTGCCTATACCATCGGTCCCGGTAACCTGGACAAGGAGATCGACTGCTTCCTGCAGGGCCGCGAAGACGGCGATGAAGATCGCGCACAAAAATGCGCCTCGGCGATCATGGGTAAAGAGGCATCAAGGGCGGCTGACCAGCAGATTATCGATGTCATGCACGCCATATTATACGAGGCCAATGACCGTTTCTTTTCAGTGATCTTCTGGTTCGTGGTGCTCGGCCCCTTCGGTGCCCTGCTGTTCCGCCTGACCTCCTATACCATGCGCACCAACAGCAACAAGACACTGCGATCAGCGGCAAAGAAACTCCAGGCAATCCTCGCCTGGGCACCGGCACGGCTGGTGGCCTTTGGTTACGCACTCACCGGTAATTATGAAGCGGCGAGCGCACATCGTGCTGAAAAATGCAGCCCAGATGAACTGGCTGAATGCAATTACAACACGCTGGTAACGGCTGGCCTGGGTGCGCTCAAAGATTGCACGCCAGGTGAAGAGACGTCCTGTATCCATTCCACCCGTGCACTGGTGTTAAGGACACTGGTCG
>Ga0224496_10001605_pt1 | contig 13903 bp, 13 predicted proteins | sample SF_Jul11_sed_USG_2_FD_168127 | JGI IMG/M metagenome (GOLD analysis project Ga0224496, IMG submission 168127) | Sediment microbial communities from San Francisco Bay, California, United States - SF_Jul11_sed_USGS_8_1 | ecosystem: Environmental > Aquatic > Marine > Sediment | place: USA... | reverse complement strand
ACCCATTTATAAATACCGGCATGGGCTGCAAAACTGGCAGTGATCAATAACAGGAGTGGCAAAGTTCGTTTCATGAAGAAAGCTTAGTTGGCTTTTTTCGGTGGCGCAATAAAAAACACCTCGCAATGCGAGGTGTTTTTTTAAAGCATGAAACAGATTACGCTGTGATTTATACAGAGTAATACATGTCAAACTCAACGGGATGAACCGCCAGGCGTGAGCGCATAACTTCTTCTTCCTTCAGTTCAATGTACGCTGTGATCTGGTCATCAGTGAAAACGCCACCCCTGGTGAGGAATTCACGGTCCGCATCCAGGGCTTTCAATGCTTCATCCAGTGAGAAACAAACCTGTGGGATCGCTGCTTCTTCTTCAGGAGGCAGGTCATACAGGTTTTTGTCCATCGCATCGCCAGGGTGGATCTTGTTCTGGATACCATCAAGGCCGGCCATTAGCATCGCTGAAAATGCGAGGTATGGGTTGGCCGCATTGTCTGGGAAGCGTACTTCAACACGACGTCCCTTGGGGTTGTTAACGAAGGGAATACGAATCGATGCAGAGCGGTTACGTGCCGAGTAGGCCAGCATAACGGGTGCTTCAAAACCAGGAACCAGGCGCTTATAAGAATTAGTCGCAGGGTTTGTAAAGGCATTCAGCGCGCGTGCATGTTTGATCACGCCGCCAATGTAATACAGGGCCATTTCAGACAGGCCGCCGTAGAGATCACCAGAGAACAGGTTGGTGCCGTCTTTCGACAGGGACATATGAACATGCATACCGTTACCGTTATCACCTACCAGGGGCTTGGGCATGAATGTCGCTGTTTTGCCATAGGCATGGGCTACATTGTGGATGGCATATTTAAGCTTCTGGACTTCATCGCCTTTTTTAACCAGAGTGTTGAAGGCTACACCAATTTCGCACTGGCCAGCAGTCGCCACTTCGTGGTGATGAACCTCTGTTTCTACACCCATGTCTTCGATAACCAGACACATGGCGGAACGTAGATCCTGCAGGGAATCAACAGGTGGTACGGGGAAATAACCACCTTTAACGCCGGGACGGTGACCCAGGTTGCCGGTTTCAGTCTGCGCACCCTTGCTCCATTCCGCTTCTTCGGAACCGATCTTGTAGAAGGATTCGCCCATGTCGTTTTTCCATGCAACACTATCGAATACAAAGAATTCATTTTCTGGACCGAAGAAAGCGGTATCCGCAACACCAGTGGATTTCATATATTCTTCAGCGCGCCTGGCGATAGAGCGTGGGTCGCGCTCATAGCCCTGCATAGTCGCTGGCTCGATGATATCGCAGGTGATGTTCAGTGTGACTTCTTCACAGAAGGGGTCCATTACCGCCGTTGATGGATCAGGCAGCATGATCATGTCTGACTCGTTAATGCCTTTCCAGCCTTCGATAGAAGAACCATCGAACATCTGACCGTCTTCAAATGTGCCTTCATCAATGCGATGTGAAGGTACAGAAACGTGCTGTTCTTTGCCGCGTGGATCTGTAAAACGGAAATCAACGAACTTTACTTCGTTGTCCTTGATCATTTTTAAAACGTCATTAGCTGACATTGCATAGTCTCCAAAAGGAATTTTGTAAAACAGACACGGTGTCTTGATCACGGCCTGCGGTTAAATATCGTACAGCCGCTAATTGTGCATGAAATATGCCATAAGTAAAACGCTTTAAGTGATTGATTTGAGGTTCTTTGATGCATTTAAATGCACCATATTGGTGCGCACGAGAATTATATGCACCGATATGGTGCGTTGACTATTTGAAGTAGATGTCCACGTCGCCAATGTGATCCAGCTTATGGGATGCATCGCTTATTTTTTTATGTAGTGTCTTTGCCGATTCCGGGGTTTCCAGCGTACTTAGCGGGAAAAAGATTTCTATGCTGACCTTGCCGTTGAGGTAATGCAGTACCGTATTCTCAATTTGGGCCGTTTCAGGAATGGCCTGCCAGTGCTGCGCCAGTTGATGCAGTAATTCTGAGCGTAGAGGGAGTTTACGGCAGCTGTTCGGTATGACCTCGTCGTCTTCCGGATCGATGTGTACGGTGACATCATTGATATCACTAAACCCACTCGTCAAGGCGGCGGCTACGGCCTCGGAAATCTGGTGACCTTCCGAGACACTGAGTCGTTCGTCCACCAGTATATGCACATCCACCAGTGCATTATGGCCCATGCGACGGGTCCTGAGCAGGTGGAGGTGTTGCACGCCATCGACCTGTAATATGGCCTGCTTGATCGCATCCAGCATCTTGGGTTCAAGGGCGGTATCGACCAGTTCCTTAATGCCGTGGTGGCTGAGCTCCCAGCCTATTTTAACGATCATGAGCGAGACGATCAGTGCGGCAATAGCATCCAGCATCGGCCAGCCCAGGATTGCACCGGTAATACCGACAAAAACAACAATGGATGAAATAGCATCGCTGCGATGGTGCCAGGCATTGGCTTCCAGCATCTTGGACTTCACCTTGCGGGCGATGAGCATGGTGTAGTGAAACAGCACTTCCTTGCTGGCAATAGACAGGCCGGCAACCCACAGGGTGAGGGTGCTGGGTATGATCAGCTCTGCGGGGTTGAGCAGGTGATCAAAGGCGTTAATGCCAATACCAATAGCAACCGCGATAAGCAGCACCCCGAGGGCAATGGTGGCCAGGGTTTCGTAGCGTTCATGGCCATAGGGATGATCTTCATCGGCCTCGGCACTGGCGTGGTGTGTAGCAAGTAGCACCATGCCGTCGCTGATCAGGTCCGACAGGGAGTGCAGGCCATCGGCAATCAGTGCCTGGGAATGGCCAATAAAACCGAAAATCAGTTTGGCAATGGAGAGCAGTAGATTCACTAGAATGCCCCACCAGGTAGCCCTGTTCATGGCCTGTTTTCTTTGCGCCTTGCTTAATTCCACAATCATCTCGTCAGTCTTTGTTGAGGGCTATTTTCATGTCTTGACGTGGATGTTGCAAGTCATCATGTGGCAATATAGGCATTCGTTACCGAATTAGGAAGCCTTCGATGAAATTTGATTTTGATGTGGAAAATATAAAATGCGGCGGCTGTGCCGGCACGATTAAAAAACGCCTGTTGAGTAATGAAGATATTGCCTCAGTGGAGGTCGATGTGGCACAGGGTCTGGTCAGCATCGAGGCAGAAGTCGATAATAGTGACGCCTGGCGTGCAGAATTACTCGGCATGGGCTATCCTGAAAAAGGCACGGCTGAGGGCATGGCCGCGGCGAAGGCAAAGGCCAAATCATTTGTGAGCTGTGCGGTGGGACGGGTCGATCAGGTGATTAATAAGTAACTTGGATTTATTCAACGATAAAAGGCATTAGAAAAAAGAAAACGCAAATGAACGCGAATACACGCAAGTAAGAGTGGATGGTTGACTGTTAGCCCGCATGGAATAGTTCGATGAAAGGTATGCGTAGGTATTTTGGCGTACACGCTTTTATTTGCGTCTTCTTAGATTCCCAGGCTAGCCGAAAGGCAATGCGGCCAGTTTTATTCCGAACAGACTTCAACCGTGATGATCACTTCATCGTCCTGTTCACGACAATCCACTACCTTGTGGCCATTAATGCGACACCAGGCAGGGATATCGCTGAGGGCGCCGGGGTCGGTGCTGGTCACTTCCAGGAGATCGCCAACGGCCAGTTCCTTGATTTTATCCTGGGTACGGATCACCGGCATCGGGCAGAACATCCTGCGGGCATCCAGTTTGTGGATCATACGTACCATGCCTCGGGGATTTCACTGGCGGGCAGTGGTGTGACATCCAGTGAGGTCACTTCACCGTTGGTGCGCCTGACCTCGACGCTGACCTTCTCATCGCCCTTGCCCTGTGAAAAACGTGCGGTAATCCTTGCGGCGAGCAAAAGATCATCGTCATTGGCAACACCGTCCAGCAGGGTTAATGGTCCCGCATGGCTGGTGGTTTTGAGGGAAATATAGATTTTTGTATAACCCTGCATGAATTTGTTTTCACCCTCTTCACGGCCAATGATGAGTTTGAAATGGGGGCGGGGGCGGATATGTCGACCGACCTTTAGTAGCATGATGTCGTCCATTTCGTATTCGCGTTTACCGCGTGCATCCCACAGGTCTACCAGCTTGGCGGAGTAGCTCTCATCGGTGAGGAAGCAGCAGCCACCGGCGGGCTTCGCATAGTCCTCGAAGCCAAATTCTTTGGCCAGTGCCATCTGGGGTTTGCGGTTGCGGCCACTAAAGCCATACATCCTGTCGCGATCGACCCAGCCCTCACGTTCCGGCAGGGTGGCGGGCAGGTTCTGTGCACACAGGGGGCGTAGCAGGCGATCCTCGGCGCCGGACTCCCGTGCGACGACGGGCATAGTGTCCTTGCGCTGGGACATGGGGCGCTGGCCGACGACTTCACCGGTAATAATAAAATCAAAGCCGTTTTCTTCGATCCACTGCTGGGCCTTGTGGACCATGAAAATCTTACAGTCCAGGCAGGGGTTCATATTGGCGCCATAGCCGTGCTTGGGATTGAGCAGGACGTCCTTGTATTCCTCTACTATGTCGACGATATGGAGCTTGATGCCCAGTTGCTCGGCGGACCAGAGCGCATTGTTACGCTTGGGTTTGGCCTTGTCCTGCTTGCGAATGGCGTGGGTATGGCCCTCGACACAGAAACCCGTGTAAAAATTAATGCCCTCGACATGTACGCCCTGTTCGAGCATGACTTTGGCGGCAAGGAGGGAGTCCAGTCCCCCGGAAATAAGGGCAACGGCTTTGGCTTGGTGGGACATAGGCGATTACTACTGATGAAAACGCGTTATTTTAACAGGCTTGGCGCCCTGTTCGCCATAGTGTTTGTCGGGGCAAAAAAAAGCCGCTGATGAAAGCGGCTTTTTAAAGGTACGACTGGCAGGATTATTATTTTGACTTACGCTTAGCTATGCCTGCAATCGCTAGAAGACCCGAGCCAAATAACCAGAATGCAGCGGGCACGGGTACGGCACTGACATTACTGAATACATTTTGAGTCATGCTGACATCAAATTTGTAGTTGCCAGCAGCCATGGTGATCTCACCACCAAGACCGGTAGCCGATAATGAGGCGCTGTCATCAGTTGGGCCAATACCAAAGTTAAAATCTGTCGGCGACAGGCTAAAGATGTTGTTGTTGGACAGATCATACAGGGCCAGGTCAAAGTTCATATTGGCAAAGCCGATGTCAGAGCCGGTGGTTGCGACCTGTAGGTCATATATAACGTCAAAATTGAATGACACCAGGCCGCTGGTGGCAACAGTAAGATAGCCAGTCATTGAATTACTGGACATGGCGCTACCACTAATACCGTCAGTGGAAAAGATTTCAGCTATGGCTGAGGCCGAGCCACCAGAACCATTTACATCGGTGCTGGAAATAAGTGCATCGCCATAGGCGTAAGCTGAGCCCGTGCCATGTGCAAAGAATTCGTTGTCATAGCTGCAACCGACGCAGGAGGCTGGTGCATCGCTTATATCACCGCCAGCCAGTACGTTAGAGCCGTTAATGGCCAGGTCCTGGCTAAAGGTCCAGCCTGTTACCGTGCCACCAGAGACAGTAAAGTTGTTGATAGTCGTGGTTGATAGGGCATAGGTCGATGCCTGTGATGAAGCCGCTATAGCTAGTGTAGATATGGCAAAAGTTGTTATAAGTGTATTTTTTAACATTTTATAAAAAACCCGTAAGGGTCTCCCTAAATTTTATTTTTTTGACATTATTATTTATTAATTTCACATATAGCATAGCAAGATGCATGCGCAATATTGAAAATATGATATTTATCAATACCTTAAATGGCGATCACGGTATTTGAGGCGGTTTGGATAGTAAAAAAGTGTAAATATTACTGACAAATAGGGCATCTAGTGTAAAAAAATTTTACACTATTTTTTGTGGATTTTATGGGATTACCGCTGGGTCCAGGCAGGTATGGTATAGAAGGCCCTGGTGATTTTTGATTCGGTGTGCATGAAAGACGGGTTGCGTTTATACTTGCGCTCTTAAAAAAACATGACGACCTGAGACATAGATGACATACGACGTGACGACTTTCCAGGGCCTGATACTGGCCCTGCAGGATTACTGGGCCAAACAGGGCTGTGCAATTTTGCAGCCACTGGATATGGAGGTCGGTGCAGGTACCTTCCACCCGGCAACTTTCTTACGTGCAATTGGCCCCGAGCCCTGGCGTGCCGCCTACGTGCAGCCCTCGCGTCGCCCTACCGACGGCCGATACGGTGAAAACCCCAATCGTCTACAGCACTATTACCAGTTCCAGGTGGTGTTAAAGCCGAATCCCGATGATATCCAGGAGTTGTACCTGGGCTCCCTCAAGGCACTGGGTTTTGATCCGCTGGAGCATGATATTCGTTTCGTTGAAGACAACTGGGAATCCCCCACCCTGGGTGCCTGGGGCCTGGGTTGGGAAGTCTGGTTAAATGGTATGGAGGTCACCCAGTTCACCTATTTCCAGCAGGTGGGTGGTCTCGAATGTCGCCCCGTTACCGGTGAGATTACCTATGGTCTGGAGCGTCTGGCAATGTACCTGCAGGATGTGCAGAGTGTATTTGACCTGGTCTGGACCCGTGGCCCACAGGGTGTGGTCACCTATGGTGATGTATTCCACCAGAATGAGGTGGAGCAGTCCCAGTATAATTTTGAACACGCGGATACCGAGGCCCTGTTTAACTGGTTCGATAACTGTGAAAAAGAAAGCCAGCGACTGATTGAAGTGGGCCTGCCCTTGCCGGCCTATGAGCAGGTGTTAAAGGCATCACATACCTTCAACCTGCTGGATGCACGCCATGCGATTTCGGTCACCGAGCGGCAGCGTTATATCCTGCGAGTACGTACCCTGTCCCGCGCCGTGGCACAGACCTACTACGATGCGCGTGAAGCACTGGGTTTCCCGATATTAAAAGCGGGCAAGGGAGAGCAGGCATGAGCACACGTGATCTACTGATTGAAATTGGAACCGAAGAGCTACCCCCTAAAACACTGGGCAAGTTATCCAGTGCCTTTGCCCGTGGTATCGAAGATGGTCTGAAACAAGCCGACATTAGCTATGCATCGGTAACCCTGTACGCTGCCCCGCGTCGTCTCGCGGTGCTGTGTAGTGACGTGGGCGAGGCCCAGCCGGATCGCCAGGTTGAAAAACGCGGCCCAGCACTAAAGGCAGCCTTTAGTGATGATGGCTGCCCGAGTAAAGCGGCACTCGGATTCGCGCGCTCCTGTGGCGTGGAGATGGAAGCCCTGCAGACGATGAAAACCGACAAGGGTGAATGGCTGGTCTTTAATAGCAATGAAAAAGGCAGGCCTACCGTTGAGCTGGTACCGGAGATGGTGAAACAGTCGCTGGCAAAACTACCCATCGCCAAGCGTATGCGCTGGGGTGAGCGCAGTGAAGAATTTGTACGCCCCGTGCACTGGGTTGTGATGTTATTTGGTGACGATGTTATCGAGGCGGAGATCCTCGGTTTCAAAGCGGGTCGTGAAACCCGTGGACACCGCTTCCATCACCCAGAAAAAATCAGCCTGAATAATCCCTCGGACTATGTGCAGAAGCTGGATAGTCCCGGTTATGTCATTGTCGATCCAGAAGTGCGTAAGGATGCAATTCGCCAGCAGGCAGAACAGGCGGCGGAAAAACTGGGTGGCGTGGCACATATCGATGATGCCCTGTTAGATGAAGTAACCGGCCTGGTTGAATGGCCGATTGCCGTGTCTGGTGATTTTGATGAGCACTTTCTCGAGGTGCCAAAAGAGTCGTTGATTTCATCCATGCAGGATCACCAGAAATATTTCCCGGTGCTGGACCAGCAGGGCCGACTGATGCCGCATTTTATCACCATCAGTAATATTGAAAGTACAGACCCATTGAAAGTAAAGCAGGGTAATGAACGGGTTATTCGTCCACGTTTGTCGGACGCCGCTTTTTTCTGGAACCAGGACTGCAAACATCCCCTTGAAACACACATGCCGGCGCTGGATAAAGTGGTGTTCCAGAACAAGCTGGGCTCAGTAGGTGACAAGAGTCGACGTGTCGCATTAATCGCTGAAAAAATTGCACAGCTACTGGGTGAAAACAAAGGCCATGCGCACCGTGCTGCACTGTTAAGTAAATGTGATTTAATGTCGGAGATGGTGCTGGAGTTTACCGACCTGCAGGGCATCATGGGGCGTTACTACGCAGAAAACGATGGTGAGCCAGCAGATGTGGCGATTGCACTGGATGAGCAATATATGCCGCGTTTTGCCGGTGATAGTTTGCCCACAACGGCCACCGGCCAGATCCTCGCTATAGCCGACAAGATTGATAGCCTGCTGGGTATCTTTGCGATTGGCCAGAAGCCCACCGGTGAAAAAGATCCCTTTGCCCTGCGCCGTGCTGCGCTGGGTGTTTTACGTATTATTATTGAATGCGACCTGATGCTGGATTTACGTGACATCCTGGGCTTTGCCGCAGAGGCATTAAACAATGTTGTAGATGCAAGTGGTGCCGTTGATGATGTACTGGAATTTATGCTGGATAGACTCAAGGTCTATTACCTCAACCAGTCGGTAACGGTTGATGTCTACGAGGCAGTGGCCGTATTAACACCAACACGCCCGGTTGATTTTGATCGTCGTATCCAGGCGGTGACTTCATTCAGGCAATTAGCTGCGGCAGAGAGCCTGGCGGCAGCAAATAAGCGTATTGCCAATATCCTGAAAAAGATCGAGGGTGAATTGCCGCAGATCGTTGCAACTGATTTATTGCAGGAGCCAGCCGAGAAAGTATTGCATGAGCAGTTGAACCAGTTGTCGGGTGAGGTTGCTCCCCTGTTTGAGGAGGGTGATTACAAACAGGCACTGAATAAACTGGCAGACCTAAAAGACAGTGTCGACAATTTCTTCGATACGGTGATGGTGATGGCTGATGATACGGCCCTGAAAAATAACCGCATCGCACTGTTGGGCCAGTTAAGTAAGCTGTTTTTGAAAGCCGCGGATTTATCCCGATTACAGTCATGAAACTGATTATCCTGGATCGGGATGGGGTGATTAACCAGGACTCCGACGACTATATAAAAACCGTCGATGAGTGGCAGCCCATCACCGGAAGCCTGCAGGCCATGGGGCGCTTATCACAGGCGGGTTATACGCTGGTGGTTGCAACCAACCAGTCAGGAATTGCCAGGGGCTATTTTGACCTTGAAACCCTGCATGCCATGCATAAAAAAATGGATGAAATGCTGGAGCAGTTTGGGGGTAAGGTTGATGCGGTTTTTTATTGTCCTCACGGCCCCAAAGATAACTGCCAGTGTCGAAAACCTGCGCCGGGTTTATTCCATGATATTTCATCGCGCTACCAGGTGCCGCTGGCCAATGTCGTGGCCATTGGTGATTCACTACGTGATATCCAGGCTGCACGGGAAGCGGGTGCCCGACCAATATTGGTAAAAACAGGCAAGGGCGAAAGGAGTTTGCAGACGGCAGGCAATGATGAGCTGGACGATGTGCCCGTGTATGAAAACCTTGCCGAAGTGGTCGATGTGCTTCTGGCCGAAACCAATAATGTGAGTGACTGATGTTAACTAAAACCCTGCTGTATATACGCTCCATCGTTTACTGGATTTTAAGTATTCTCTGGTTAACCCTTATCGTCGGTACAACCCTGCTGGCCTTCATGTTTCCCGTACGTGTGCGCTATGCCATCGCCTCGGGCTGGGCAAAGGGTTCCATCCTTTTATTAAAATGGGTATGCGGTGTCCACTACAGGGTAGAAGGCATGGAAAATATTCCTGCCACCGGTGCGGCCATCATTATGGCAAAACACCAGTCCACCTGGGAAACCATGTTCCTGCAAAAATTATTGCCACCGCAGTTATGGGTGGTAAAAAAAGAATTATTAAGGGTGCCGATTTTTGGCTGGGGGCTGGCATTGTGTGAGCCCATTGCGATCGATAGAAGCGCCGGCAAAAAAGCCATTAACCAGTTGGTGGAACAGGGTAAACAAAAACTGGAACAGGGACGATGGATAATTATTTTTCCCGAAGGTACGCGTGTCAGCCCCGGAGAAACCGATCGTTATAAGCCTGGCGGCGCGATACTCGCATCGAAAGTGGATTACCCGATGATCCCCGTAGCCCACAACGCGGGTGAGTTCTGGCCCAAGCACAGTCTAATTAAATGGCCGGGCACCATTACGGTTTGCATCGGCCCGGCGATCCCTGCTTATGGCCGCAAGGCCAACGAGATCATGGCTGATGTCCAGCAATGGATTGAAACAAAAATGGTCGAGATTAGTGATGAGTCACGCTGGAATCGATAACGGGTAAAGCCGTGATAAGCTGGCGTTGATGGGCTATATTAGTTACATGGCTTGTTCACAGAGGATGCAACATGGTCGATGATCTGAAGGGTGATGAATCCTGGCGCATGTTCAGGATTATCAGCGAGTTTACCGAGGGTTTTGATAAGCTCGCCAATATTGGTTTTTGTATTTCTATATTTGGTTCAGCACAGACGCGACCAGGTAGTAAATATTACGAAGCAACCTGCAGCCTGTCAGCACGCCTGGGTAAAGAAGGTTATACCATCATCACGGGTGGCGGCCCCGGTATCATGGAGGCTGCGAATAAAGGCGCATCGGAGTCAGGGGCAACCTCTGTCGGTTTAAATATAGAGTTACCCCGCGAGCAGATAGCTAATCCCTACCAGAATTTAAAACTAGACTTCCGATATTTCTTTGCGCGCAAGGTCATGTTCATAAAATACTCCATGGGTTACGTCTGTATGCCCGGTGGTTTTGGTACCCTGGATGAATTTTTTGAAGCGCTGACATTAATGCAGACGAGTAAAATTTACCCAATGCCGCTGATATTATTTGGTACGGAGTACTGGGGAGGACTGATTGACTGGATCAAATCTACCCTGTTAGCTAACGGCGCAATTAATGTGAAAGACCTTGAGCTGGTGGTGGTCACCGATGATGAGGATGAAGTCGTTAAAGTGATCAATGCACATCGCGAGTGGAAGTTGAAAAAAATCGCGGAAGAAAAAAAGTCCGATGATGATAGGCGTTGTTTATAAAAAACTATATAAATGAAATTATGAATCTTCATTCATTGCGGTAATTTCTGTCTCTACCATTTCCGGAGTTTCCAGGCTGATATTGCCAAGAAGTTTAGTGCGGAACTCATTGATCAATAGTTCAGATGCTTTATTTATGTTGACCGTGCCGCCAGCCTGGAGGCAGCCGCGTTTTCTGCCAATACTTTCCAGAACATCCATATCGCTGCTGGGCAATTCTTTTAGTTTGTAGCGCTGCATCAACAGATCAGGGTAGGCTGACAAAAAGTAATTAGCTGCATAAAGCGCCACATCATCATAGTCCATGGCCGTGCTTTTTATGGCGCCTGTTATCGCCAGGCGATAGCCACTATTTGGGTTATGGATTTTGGGCCATAAAAAACCGGGTGTGTCCAGGAGCTCGATGCCATTATCGAGATTAATTTTTTGTTGACGTTTGGTAACGGCGGGCTCGTTACCAACCTTGGCAATAATGCGCCCACTAAGCGTATTTATAACGCTGGATTTACCCACGTTGGGAATCCCGAGGATTAACACGCGAACAGGTTTAATGGACAACTTCCGGTCAGGGTAAAACTGGCGGCAAAGCTGCAAGGTTTGTTTGATAAGCGCAGGCTGTTCCTGGCTTACTGCAAGCGCTCGTATATTATGCTCGGCCTGGAAGTAATCAATCCACTGCTGTGTAACCAGCGGGTCGGCAAGATCAGATTTGTTTAATAATTTGATACAGGGCTTGTCACCTCGTAGCGGTTTAATCAATGGATTTTCGGAGCTATAAGGAATGCGTGCATCCAGTACCTCGATGATCACATCGATCTTCGGCATGATCTCCTTAATCTCTTTGCGGGCCTTGTGCATGTGCCCTGGGAACCACTGTATCGCCATAATTAGTCTGCTAAATGAGTTAAAACAGGTATATTCTACCCTAAATCTACCATAAAAGACGTTGAGGATTAACTTTCGATAGAATGGGTGCCTATTTAAGTTTCTTAGAAAGTCGGTGTAAAGAGCGGAGGGTTTCTGTATTTAACTAGGACGGGCCTGTGAGGCATTAAATAATTAACGCGTACCCAGTATTATGAGTTGTGTAAGTTGTTTCCCATGGTACTTAACGGTCAATAACAATTATAAAATCTGCATTCACTAAATATAGTTTTAGATCGTCTTCTAATTTGTTTATTAGAGATAGTCATTCAATATAATATTTATTGGGCATAATAAATCAATAAGCAAGGCATTAGCCTGCTCTTTGTAATTAATGTATGTTTTTCCTAGTGAGGCGTCTGATTAGGGGGCAATGACCGATATAGATAGCGTTTTTCAATCAAATGCCATGATAAATATGCTGCAATCATGATCGATAAAAAAAGCATAATGCTTCCTATTACTGGATTTGCAAATAGGTTGAAATGTACAAATAATTGAATAATTGGGAAATGCCAAATATATACGCCAAAAGATAAATCACCAAACCTTCCCCAATGGCCCATGTGTTTTAAGATATTGGCAACATATAGAACTATAACTCCTAGCGATATAGGATATAGAGCGTATAGATCTATGACGTTTTTGTGAACAGCCATAATAATGCAAGAAACTATAATCAGAAGAAATGATTTCTTGTAAAAGAAGCCGTAGTAGTAATAGATGATTGCCCCGGAAATAAAAAATGCTAATTGGCCTGGTAGTTGCCGCTCTAATTTTGTAAAAATATCCATTTGATAATTGAAATTGAGCCAATGCATAAGATATGAATAAAGTATTGATGCTATATAAATAGTAGCCAATATTAATAGTCTAGATGATTTGTATTGTGCAACGAGTATAGATATAAATGGAACGATTACGTAGAACATCAGTTCGACTTTTATTGTCCAGAGGGCGCCGTTAACGGCGGGTATAGTATGGTTTTCAAAGACGCCAGGCAGATTTGGATGTAAAAAATTTAATGTTAATGAGTTAAATGCTAGATATTTTAATAGGTCGATATTAAAGTACTCGAATAATGTTTTTGATGATATTAAATAAAAAATAGTTGAGCACAGGATGATGACGAAAATATAACCAGGAAATATTCTACGTATTCGTTTTCTTGCATAGGCAGTTAATGATTGGGATGATTCGTAACTCATGAATATTAAAAATCCACTAATTATAAAAAAGGAATCAACCGCGACCTCAGAGCTAATGTACTGATTAGTAGAAGATATGAAAGCAACGCCAGACAATGTGCCTGCATGAACTACTGCCACAATTAGCGCAAATAACAGCCTAAGAAAATCAAAGTTATTTGAATCTCTATTGATTTTCATAATGTGACGTTTCCTCGATTATATACATGTGATTCACTACTAAACAGACACCCATCATAAGTTTGACAAGTAAATCCCGCAAGTATAAGTTTTATCCACAGGAAACCCCGTCATCATCAAGGAACAGATCATGCCCAAACCACGCTACACCCAGGTCTCACTCGCTGCCACGCCCTATTACCACTGCATATCCCGCTGTGTACGCCGTGCCTTCTTATGTGGCACCGATGCCCTTACCGGCCAGTCCTATGAGCACCGCCGGCAGTGGATTGAAGACAGGCTACTGGCGCTGGGTGCTATCTTTGCCTGCGATATCTGTGCCTATGCGGTGATGTCTAATCACTACCATATTGTATTACACGTGAATAAACACAAAGCCGATAACTGGAACACAGACGAGGTCATCACACGCTGGCACCAGTTATTTACGGGCACATTGCTCTCGCAGCGTTATATAAAAGGTGAGGCCTTATGCAAGGCGGAA
>Ga0224496_10001604_pt1 | contig 13908 bp, 12 predicted proteins | sample SF_Jul11_sed_USG_2_FD_168127 | JGI IMG/M metagenome (GOLD analysis project Ga0224496, IMG submission 168127) | Sediment microbial communities from San Francisco Bay, California, United States - SF_Jul11_sed_USGS_8_1 | ecosystem: Environmental > Aquatic > Marine > Sediment | place: USA... | reverse complement strand
GCCCACCGGAAAGCAGCGAACTGGTGTTACTCTACCCCCTTGCTGTTTAAAAATGGGCCGTAGTTTTTGTCCGTAACTGCGATATGGTCCCTCAGCCAGTGGTATAAAAAAGCGCCTAGTTCTGTTGCTTTCGCTTCGGCGCCCAGCAGGAAATTCTTACGTCTATCCCGCACTTCCGCCTGCAGCCATGCGTGCTCGGCGATATGTTTCTCCATATCCGGATAATCGTTCTCCCGCATCAGTTGTTCTTCCCTGGCAAAATGGACCTGCGTGTAATCCAGCAGATTATCCAGGACCTCCTCAATAGCCTGACGCTCCTGTTTTTCATCCAATCCCCGTCGAAGACGTCCGATCAACGCGAATATCTTTACGTGTTGCCCGTTCAGCTCCGCCACGTTTACGGAATACTCGTTAAACCAGTCCATATCCAAGGTGTTTCTCCAGTAAATAAAGCAGACAGTTAATTCTGCCTCAAGCGGCGGAACGGACGAATAGGAAAATGGGGTAACGCTTGTCCAGCCCACAGATATGGTCTGTGAGCCAATTGTATAAAACGGCGCCGATCTTCAGCGCGGACACCTGTTTGCCGGCGATCAGGCCCACCTGAAAATCGATGATATCTTCCAGGAACTTGCGGTGCTCATCCTTGTGTGACTCATACCAGGGATATCCATCAATGCGCATCATCCTCTCCTCCTCCGGGAAACAGAGAGAGATGTACTCCAGCACTTCGTCCAGAGCCTCGATCAGCAAATCCTTTTGATGGGTGTCTTTCAGGCCCTCGTAAACACGATTGGCGGCGCGAATGTACTTCCGATTGAGTTCGTCCAGGCGGTCGATACCCGCGCTATACTCGGTTCTCCATTCAATCATATGGATGGGCTTTCGGTTAATCCTGAAACAGGTGTTACATTTCAAGCCACGGCGCTCCGGCGTTGAACTTGCCGGATATTTCGAAACGTCTATTCAAAACAATAAGCTACGAGTGGGATAAAAGTCAAGAAGATTCCGGTATTCTACGAGACCAGCGCCGTCAGGGACTCCATCTCTCCCGGCGAAAAACTCATCTCCATCGCGGCCACATTCTGCTCCACCTGCTCCGGGGAGTTGCACCCAACCAGCGCGCAGGTCACCCCTGGCCTGCTTAACACCCATCGCAACGCCAGATGAGCCAGGGGGGTATTCCTCTCCTCCGCGAATCGTTTCAGCTTCTCCACTTTCGCCATGGCCGCCGGGAAAATATCCTTGTTGAATATACCCATGTTTCCCTTGCCGCGCCAATCGGTCAGCAAGGTGTCTGCGGAGTATTTACCCGTCAGCATCCCGGAGGCGAGCGGGCTGTAGACAAGGGCGCTCACCTGGTTCTGTTGGCAGTAGGGGAGCAGGTTGGATTCTATCTCCCGCTCCAGCAGATTGTATTTCGGCTGGATAGAAACCACCGGCGCGTACTGCGCCGCTTTTTGCGCCATGGCAGTGTCGAAATTACTCACACCTATGTTCAGTATCTTTCCCTGGGCCTTCAACAGCGCCAGCGATGTCATAAAACTCTCCACCGGAGTCTTTTGGTCTGGCCAATGGACCTGGTACAGGTCGATCCTGTCGGTCTTCAATCGCCGCAGGGAATCCTCAACCTCCTGGCAGATGGAGCCTGGGGAGAGATCCTTGTAGATATCCTTAAGCGAGGCGCCCTTCCACCGCAAGCCGCATTTTGTGGCGATCACCACCTCATCACGCCTGGTGGCGATGGCTCTGCCCACCAGTTCCTCCGACAGCCCGAATCCATACGCCGGGGCGGTGTCTATCAGGTTCACCCCCAGGTCCACTGCTCTTTGGATTGTGGCCACGGAGGTAGTCTCCTCCCTCTGGCTCCAGAAGGGGGGGCCGCCAATGCCCCATGTGCCCAGCCCGATGGCGCTCACATACATACCACTCTGCCCAAGCTTTCTTTTTTCCATCCCGATAAGGTAGCACAAAAAGGGGGAGAACCGGATTACCACCTTATTATGCCCCTATGGAGGCATTGCAGGCGGCGGCGCTGTGAACCGCAAAGGCATGACTTTGGCGGCGCTATCCCTTCCTCCGCAGTAACCGGTCCAACATGAAAGCGGGAAGAATACGTTTTGCGGCGCTGAGCAAGTGGGCCAGGGGTGTTACCAGGTATCGGATCTTCGGACGGGCGCTCTCCAGCGCGTGGACTATTTTCACCACCACGTCCTCCGGATCACCGGTGAAAGGCGCCTCCCTTCCTTCCGCGATGGAGCGGGCCATCTTCTGGTAATTCGCGCTGTGAGGCGATCTAGCCTCGTCCACATGCTTATTGAAATGCCCCAAGGCGTTCTGCTGAAAGCGGCTTCTTATCGGGCCCGGTTCTATGAGGCTTACATGAATCCCCGATTCGGCCAGCTCCATTCGTATGGTGTCCGTCAGCCCCTCCATGGCGTGCTTGCTGGCGTTGTAGGCGCCCTGATATTTGACCGACATAAATCCCAGGATGGAGCTTATCATAATTATCCTCCCGCGCCCCAATGCCCTCATGGAAGGGATCAAGAGGTTTGTCAGCTCCATGGTTCCGAAAAGGTTCACCTCGAACTGCTCTCGGATGGCGTCTCGGGTAAGATCTTCCACGGCGCCCGGCATGCCGAAAGCGGCATTGTTCACAAGGCCGAAGAGCGCGCCCCCACTTATGGTCAGCGCTTCCTCCGCCGCGGCTTTCACCGATTCGCTCTCCCCCAGCTCCAGCCTGATCGCGCAAATCCCCAGGGCCTTCAACATCCGGATATCCTCATCCTTCCGGGCGGTAGCTATAACCTGGTATCCACGCTGATGCAGGGTCTTGGCGGCGCAAAAGCCGATACCGCTGGAGCTGCCTGTCACCAATACGAATTTTGTATCCATACCTTTGCCTTTCCAGCTCAAAACGGTGATAATATGTCGCTCTCCGCGCGGCGTCTTGAGGGTCCGGCGGGCAATGCATTGTAACAGGCGGATGGCCGAAAATCCCGGCGGTCCGTATCCTTGGCAGACAAATATTATTCGGGATACCTTATGTTCTCCGCGATATTCGGCAATTTCATGGGCCACAGCCCCAAGTGGTACAAGGCCATAGTTGTGTTGTTCCTGGCCATAAACCCGATACTGCTGGCCACGGCCGGTTCGTTCATCGCCGGGTGGGCGCTGGTGATGGAGTTTATCTTTACCCTGGCCATGGCCCTCTCCTGCTATCCCCTGTTGCCCGGCGGCCTGCTGGCGTTGGAGGCGGTAACCATGGGGATGGCCACCCCGGAGAACGTGTTCGAGGAGATGGTGGTGAACTTCCCCGTTATCCTGCTACTGATGTTCATGGTCGCCTCCATTTATTTCATGCGCGACCTCTTGCTGTATATATTTTCCAACCTGCTGGTGCGGGTCCACTCCAAGATATGGCTCTCTTTCATGTTTTGTTTCGCCGGGGGGTTCCTCTCCGCCTTCCTGGACGCGCTCACCGTCACGGCGGTAGTGATCACAGCCGCCACCGGGTTCTATTCCGTATACACAAAATTCGCCTCCGGCATGATAGAAAAGCTGCGGGACAGCCAGCCGGAAAAGGAGGCGTTTGAAAATCAATATCACCTGGACCTGGAGAACTTCCGCGGCTTTTTGCGCAATATCATGATGCACGCCGCCGTGGGTACCGCCTTGGGCGGGGTGTGCACCCTGGTGGGGGAGCCTCAGAACCTGCTGATCGGCGCAAAGATGCATTGGCATTTCGGCGAGTTCTTCTGGCGGATGACCCCCATAACCATCCCCACACTGGTGGCTGGTCTGCTCACCTGCCTGTTGGTGGAAAAGCTCAAGATACTAGGCTATGGATACCAGCTGCCGGAGGGGGTGCGGGAAGTGCTGCGCGAATACGCTGAAACGGAAAACGACAAACAGGACGCGGGAAGCCGGGCCAAGCTGATAGTCCAGGCGCTCGGCGGAGTGTTTTTGATATTTGCCTTGGCCTTCCACATCGCCGAGGTGGGGCTCATCGGATTGGCGGTCATCATCCTGCTCACATCACTAAATGGCATCAACGACGAGCATTCCATAGGCCGGGCTTTCTCCGAGGCGCTACCCTTCACATGCCTTCTGACGGTGTTCTTCTCCATCGTGGCGGTGATCCACCATCAGGGATTGTTCGCCCCCATCGTCCACTGGACCCTGGCCAAGCAGGGGAGCGCGCAACTGGAGGCGTTCTTCCTGGCATCAGGCATACTCTCGGCGGTCAGCGACAATGTCTTCGTGGCCACCATATATATCACGGAGGCTTTTCAGGCCCATGAAGAAGGGCTCCTGACCAGGGGGCAGCTGGAATTGGTGGCGGTGGCCATCAACACCGGCACCAATATCCCAAGCGTGGCCACTCCCAATGGACAAGCGGCGTTTCTATTCCTGCTCACCTCCGCCCTGTCCCAGTTTATTCGGCTCTCCTATGTGCGGATGCTGATTCTGGCGCTCCCCTACACTGTTGTAATGTCGCTGACGGCTTACCTCTCCCTGCGGTTCTTTCTGTGATAGGCATTGGCCGGATAATGTTGCCATGGGCGGGCGCCTTGGGTAACATGTTAGGTCTGTGGATCACCGCTGAATAGGGTGGCACGTTTTTTTTTCGACATAATCCTTTATAGGTAACCGGATGACGTCAGCTTATTTTGATAATTTCATGGGGCACACCCCCAGGTGGTATAAGGCCCTGGTTATAACTTTTCTGGTGGTAAACCCGATCCTGCTGTTCACCACCGGGCCGTTTATCGCCGGGTGGGTGCTGGTGCTGGAGTTTATTTTCACCTTGGCCATGGCCCTCTCCTGCTATCCGTTGCTGCCGGGTGGTCTGCTGGCGATAGAAGCCGTGGCCCTGGGCATGGCCACCCCGGAGAACGTCTTCGAGGAGATGGTGGTGAACTTCCCCGTTATCCTGCTGCTGATGTTCATGGTCGCCTCCATATACTTCATGCGCGACCTTTTGCTGTATATATTCTCCAACCTGCTGGTGCGGGTTCACTCAAAGATATGGCTCTCGTTTCTCTTCTGCTTCGCCGGTGGGTTCCTCTCCGCATTTCTGGATGCCCTCACCGTCACCGCCGTGGTGATCACCGCCGCCACCGGATTCTATTCCGTGTTCACGAACTTCGCTTCCACCAGGATAAGGCAACTCGGAGAGAACCCGGCGGAAAAGGAGGCTTTTGAAAAGCGGTTTCACGAGGATTTGGAGACTTTCCGCGGATTTCTGCGAAACATCATGATGCACGCCGCCGTGGGCACCGCTCTGGGAGGCGCCTGCACCTTGGTGGGGGAGCCTCAAAACTTGTTGATCGCCTCGAAAATGGATTGGAACTTCGGCGAGTTCTTCTGGGTGATGACGCCTATCACCATACCCACACTTTTTATGGGGCTTCTCACCTGCGTCTTGGTGGAAAAGTTTAAAATCCTCGGTTATGGATACCAACTGCCAGACGGCGTCCGCGATGTACTTCGCGACTACTCGGAAAAAGAAGCCGCCAAGCAGGACGACAATAGCCGGGCCAAGCTCGTGACCCAGGCGCTCGGCGGAGTTTTCCTTATACTGGCGCTGGCTTTCCACATCGCGGAGGTGGGGCTTATCGGTCTGGCGGTGATCATATTGCTCACCTCGCTCAACGGAGTAAATGACGAGCATTCCATAGGCTCAGCTTTTTCCGAGGCGCTTCCTTTTACCTGCCTGCTCACCGTATTCTTCGCCATCGTGGCTGTGATCCACCAGAGCCATCTATTCGCCCCCGTCATCGAGTGGACCATGACCAAGGAGGGGACATCCCAGCTTTCCGCCTTTTTCCTGGCTTCGGGGATATTGTCCATCGTCAGCGACAATGTCTTCGTGGCCACCATATACATCACAGAGGCGATGGCCGCGCACAAGGAGGGGCTGATATCCCGCGAGCAGCTGGAACTGGTGGCCGTGACCATCAACACAGGGACGAACCTGCCATCCGTGGCCACCCCAAACGGCCAGGCGGCTTTCCTGTTCCTGCTCACTTCCGCCCTGTCCCAGCTTATTCGGCTCTCTTACATGAAAATGATTGTTCTTGCCCTGCCATACGCCTTGGTCATGACGAGTACTGCGTTTCTCTCGGTGCTGTTTTTGCTCTGAACCCTGCGCCGTGGATGCGCCCGGCCGGGGTAGAGGGTGTATCAGCTTTTTTTTGATGATTCGACGGGCTATTCTGGTATAGAATCTGTCTTCGTTTCGCGTCATGAATAATGGCTCGGCCAGTGGCCCCATCGTCTAGTGGCCTAGGACACCGCCCTCTCACGGCGTAAACGGGGGTTCGACTCCCCCTGGGGCTACCAAATCTTCATGCTTCATATTCCAAGCCACTGGAGCCACAGCCCTTTTAAGTTTGACACAGTCCACATGTCAATCTACGATTCATGCAGAGGGAGAACTCATGAGAGAGCTTCGAAAAGACCCGGTTCTGAACCGCTGGGTGATCATCAGCAGCGAAAGAGCGGCCAGGCCGATGAATCCCTTCAGCGTGGCCCCGGAAAAGCCGTACACTTATTGCCCTTTCTGCGAGGGACAGGAGGCGGCCACCCCTCCGGAATTGTACGCTGTGCGCCGGCCAGGCGCCCAGCCCAACGGCCCAGGATGGACCCTCCGCGTGGTACCCAACAAGTTCCCGGCGCTGTCCGCCACCAGCCCCGCTTTGGCTACGGACTCCTTGGCCGCACCCGGTTCGGAGAATTCGCAAAGCGATGGGCTGTACCAACGGATTGACGGGGTGGGTTATCACGAGGTGTTCATAGAAACTCCAGAGCATTCCCAGCGCCTGAGCAGCATGGACAAGACCCGGGCGGCGGACCTATACCACGCCCTGAAGGCGCGACTGCAGGTAATCAAAAAGGATCCTGCCATGGCCTGCGCCCAATATTTCAAGAATCACGGGCGGGAGTCTGGCGCGTCCCTGGCCCACTCCCACAGCCAGCTTATCGCCATGCCGGTGGTCTCCCGCACATTGGGGGAGGAGCTGGCCGGGGCGGCGAACCACAGGATAAAAACTGGGGGATGCGTATATTGCCGCATCCTGCGCATGGAGGGAGACAGCGGGGAAAGATTGATCACTGCCAGGGAGGGATTGGCGGCGCTGGCGCCTTACGCTTCCCGTTTTCCATACGAGACGATGATTATGCCGATGCGGCATTCGAGCGGATTTGAGGATTCCTCCCCGGAGCTTATAGAGGCCTTCTCTTCGTTGCTGGTGGACCTGTTGGCCGCGCTGGCGGATATGTTCGACAATCCGCCATATAATCTGGTTCTGCATACGGCCCCTTTCGCCCCTGGTCATGAGGAGGCGTATCATTGGCATATGGAAATAATACCGGTGATGGCCAGGGCGGCCGGGTTCGAGTGGGGTTCCGGGTTTCATATAAACTCCGTGCCGCCGGAAATCGCAGCCGCCAGGCTGCGCAAGGCTATGGGAAATGAGTAAAAAAGAGAAAACGGCCAAACCCCGGGAAGCCCCTAAATCCGGGAAGAGCGAAAAGCCCCTGGAGGTGGTTATAGTCTCCTCGGAGGCGGGGCCATGGGTGAAAACCGGCGGACTTGCGGATGTGGCAGGAGCGCTCTCCCGGGCCATGGCCCAGGCGGGGAGCAAGGTTCGGCTTTTCATCCCGCTTTATAAATCAATTGACCGGAAAAAATTCAAGATCCCCGCCCGGGGTGTAAAGTTCAGCGTCCCGGTTTCCGCCAGGATCATGGAAGGCTCGGCCCGCGTGATTCGTCCCTCCGGTGGGCTGGAGGTGTGGTTCATAGAGCAGGAGCAGTATTTCGGGCGGGAGGGGGTGTATCTGGACCCGGCGGGGCATGACTATCCGGATAACCTGGAGCGTTTCGCCTTTTTCTCCAGAGCTGTGTTGGAAATTCTCATGACCTCGGGTCGGCCCCCGGAGATAATCCACTGCAACGACTGGCAGACCGGCTTGATCCCCGCCTACCTGAAGACCATATACGCGGGTGTACCCTTTTTTGCGAAGACCGGCAGCCTGATCACCATCCATAACATGGGGTATCAAGGGCGATTCCATCCCAGCCAATGGCATCTGCTGGGGATCAGTTGGGACCATTTTAATCCTGGCGGCCTGGAAAGCTATGGTCAAATAAACCTGCTCAAGGCGGGGTTGGTTTACGCGGATATAATCACCACTGTCTCCCCCACTTACGCCAAGGAAATTTTAGAGCCGGATGGTGGATTCGGCCTGGATGGATTGCTTCGCTATCGGGAGGACCGGGTCCATGGCGTACTCAACGGCATCGATACGGCGGAATGGAATCCCGCTACGGATAAGCTGATCCCCAGCCGGTTCAACTACAAGGACATGAGGGGAAAAGCGGAATGTAAGGCGGCGCTTTGCCAGGAGCTGAAACTGGCGCCCGGCGAGGGACCGCTGCTGGCGGTGGTGAGCCGACTGGCGGACGGGAAGGGAATGGAGCTTTTGGCAGGTTGTCTGGAATCCATCCTGGCCAAAGGTGGGCGATTCGTTATGCTCGGCTCCGGGGAGAAGGAGCTGGAGCGGCGGTTTCTGAAAATCGCCTCCTCCAGCGGGGGGCGCGCTTCTGTGACCATAGGTTATGACGAAAGGTTCTCCCATCGTATTCAGGCGGGCGCGGATATATTTTTGGTTCCCTCCCGCTACGAGCCGTGCGGGCTGACCCAGATGTACGCCCTGGCATACGGCACGGCGCCGCTGGTGCGGGCCACGGGAGGGCTCAACGACACCGTGCGTCAGTACGACCAGGCCACGGGGGAGGGGAATGGATTCAAGTTCGAGAAATACTCCGAATCCGCGCTTCTTTCCAAGGCTATGGAAGCTATGGAGTTTTACTTAACGAATAGGGAAAAATGGAATAGAATGGCGGGATTAGGAATGCAGGAGGACAACTCCTGGATTCATTCCGCCAAAATGTATCACAAGTTATACCGCCTTGCCGCGGCCTTGAGTGGTAAATGACAGAGGAAGACAACATACTTCTGATCGGCAAGATATCGCGAAAGCGACTTGATCTTGACACCATGCTCGACCAGGTGACCCGCAAGACCCGGGACGACATGTGCGCCGATGTCTGCGCCCTGTTGATGATGGATGAGCAGGGGCAGATTCTCTCTCTCAAATCCGCTCAGGGGCTGACCCAGACGGCGGTGAACGCTGTTCGCCTGCCGAAGGACCGCGGAGTCTGCTGGAGAGTGGCTAGGGAGCGTCGTCCCGTGGCCCTGGCGGTGGCTGGTGACGATCCCGACTTTTACTTTGTGCCGGAGGCGGGGGAAAACCGGGCCGCCAGCCTGGCTGCCGCGCCGATAATAGACGAAGATGGGGATTTTATCGGTGTTCTCTATATCCAGCGCCATCACGGTGGAATGAATGCGGACGAGGACGCCCTCACCCTGGAGAAGGCGGCTGGGAAAGTGGCTGGGGCCATCCGCACCGCCAGGGATTTCGAGCGCCAGGTGGAGAAGGCGCAGGCGCTGTCTGAACTCAACAATACCGCCCGGCTGATCAACGCCACTAACAATCCCGACCTCATCCTCTCCTACACCGGCGATTGTGTCCGAAACCTGATCGGGGCCAGAGCCTGCTCTATATGGTTGGTGGAAGAGGGCAGGCCCGTGGTGAAGAGCCTGGCTGGGCAGGGCATAGACTCGCCGGGCATTATCTACCTGGCAGTGGAAAAGGCGTTGAAAACCAGGGAGTTGATCAATATCGCCGATGTCTTCACTAACGAAGAGTTTAAGGGGCTATCCGCCTCGGCCCGGACCTCCTTGACGCTGGCGCCGATGGTGTTTGAAAACAAATCGATCGGCGTGGCGGTGATGGCGGACCGCAAGACCCCCAAGGAAGGGTATTACACCGCATTTACCGGCGAGGAGATAAAGGCGTTCAAGGATCTGGCTCAAACCACCACCCAGGCTCTGGTCCGCGCGCGAACTCACAGGATGCTGGAAGACGCCCTGGTGGAGAACCGCAACAACATGCGTGAGTTGTCTATCCTGTTTCAACTGTCAATGGCCATGCAACGGGCCATCAGCCTGGATGACCTCCTGCGGGTGATTCTTTCCTGTGTCACGGTGGGCGCCGGGCTTGGTTTCAACAGGGCCATTTTGTTTCTGATCAACGAGAGCACCGGGCTTTTGCAGGGAATGATAGGCATGGGGCCAGACTCAGCGGAGGACGCCGGAAGGATTTGGAGCCAGCCTGACAGCCGCCCCAACGAGGAGCTGGTGAGCTGGCTTCTGGAACGGAAGCCGGAAGGCGCCCCCATCTCCAGCTTTGATGAAAGAGCACGCTCTGTACGGCTGCCGGTGACCGGGCATGGCGCCGGGGACATCGTGCGCTCCGTGGTGCTGGACAAAAAAGCGATCCTGGTTAGAGGTATGGGCGACATTAAGGACTCTGACCGGGAGCTGTATCAGGTGGTTGGTTGCGACCATTTCGCCCTGATCCCCCTGATCGCCAAGGATAACGTGCAGGGGGCCATACTGGTGGATAACAAGTATGACCATAAGGCAATATCCGAAAGTGACATGAAACTTCTGGTCCGCTTCGCTGCGCCGGCTGCATGGGCCATAGAGAACATCCGCCTCATGGAGAGACTCTCTTCGGTGAGCAAGGAGCTTATCCGGCTGGAAACCCAGATGGCTCGGGTGGAGCGTATGAGCACCCTGGGGGAGGTGGCTGCGGAGATTGCCCATGAGATAAAGACACCCCTGGTCTCCATCGGGGGATTTGCCCGGCGGCTGCAAAACCAGGACTTGAGCAAGGAAGAGTCCAACAAATACCTGAAGATAATCATCAACGAGGTGGAGCGCCTGGAGAAGATGTTGCGAAACTCCCTGGACGTATCCAGGGGTGTGAGCATGCATATCGAAAGCGCTGATCTGAATGGGATCGTGGAGGAGGCGATCAACTTCTACTGGCGAATTCTGAATGAAAACCGGGTGGAGACGGTTCTCTCTTTGTCCAGGGATATAGAAAACGTTTCCATGGATCCGGTATGGATACGCCAGGTGGTAATCAATATCCTGCTCAACGCCATAGAGGCAATGGCGGGAAAAGATGGGGAGCGGAAGCTGATATTGACCACGGAGCCGACAGCGAACAGGGCTGGATGGGTGAGCCTGAAGATATCGGACACCGGCGGAGGAATACACGACACGAGACAGGACGAAATCTTCGAGCCCTTTTTCACCACCAAGACCCACGGCACGGGCATAGGGCTGACCTTGGCAAAGAAAATAGTCCGCATGCACCATGGCGACCTTGAAATTGACAACAAGCCCGGTGTTGGGGTAACCTTTGTGATCGCTCTGCCATGCCACATGATTCCGGGAAGCCCAGAGACGCAATAGCGAGGGGCCCCGCGAATAAAAAAACAAGGAAAGACTAGACATATGACAAGGGTTTTAGTTGTCGATGACGAGGAGCATATAAGGCTTCTTTACAGCGAAGAGCTGAAGGACGAAGGCTTTGAGGTGGAGACCGCAAAGGACGCCAGGGACGCGGCGAAAAAAATAGAGGAATTCAAACCCAATGTGATCACCCTCGATATCAGGATGCCGGGCACCGATGGAATAGAATTTCTAAGAAAATTCCGCGAAAAAGATAAAGTCACCCCGGTAATCCTCTGCACCGCCTATTCTGACTACAAACAGGATTTTCGCGTGTGGGCCTCGGAGGCCTATGTGGTCAAATCCTCGGACCTGACCCCCCTGAAGGAAGCTATCCGCGAAGTGCTGGCAAAGTCCGGAGCAAAATAACCCGAGCCGTGGACGGGGAAGCGGTTTGGCGATTATTCGACACCGCGCGGCAAAGGGATAATCTGTAGTATTATTTATCCTGGATGTTTGATAATTGACAGTCGATGAGATATATTTCCATACAATCTGAAAGGGTATTTATGGTAATTTCAAAGAGGTTTGCTTCGTTTGCCTTATTCATTTTGTTGCTGACATCTACCGCGTGTGGCGGAGGGGGTGGAAGTTCCAGCAGCTCCCCATGGGTCGGCAAATGGCTTCTGGTGACTACCAACGGAGCGGACATGACCGCCTATAACCTGCTTTACACATTTACCGAAACAACTCTATTTGTCGACGCGACCTCCCTGCACTGCACATCGGAGAATGACTTTTCATCCGATGGTGTAACTTTCCACAGCGTAATCACCGGCGGCAATTGCCCCGGGACGGTGATCGGGCAGACCAGCTCCGGTACCATAGCGTTTGAAGGGAACAACATGACCATCCATGAAACCGAGCATGGAGGAGCGGCATCCAACGTCCTTGACGTATTCACCCGCATATAGATTCCGGGGGGGGGCACGTCCTTTTTCCGCATAGGCGTGGCTCCGCATCATCCCCGGTGGGGGGATTGTTTTGGCTTGAAATTAGCGTCGCCCATGTGGCCATAATATCCGCATTGATCGGGAGGGCAAGGTGCATATTCTGGGCGCGCTGATAATCCTGGCGCAGCTATACTGCGCATGGGACGCAATCAGCAAAGGAAAAGACCGCTGGGTGTTCATAATCCTCCTATTCCCTGTCGCAGGCATTGCCCTGTACATATTCATGGAGGCTCTCCCCCACGTGAAGATGAAGCGCGCCGCCCAGGGAATGGGGGCGGACATCATGCGGGCGGTGGACCCCACCCGGGAGCTGCGGCGGCTGAGAGAAGCGGTGGAGATTTCCGGCAGCGTCAAGAACAGGCATTTATTGGCGGCGGAGATGATCCGGGCAGAACTGTATGACGAAGCCATCGAAATATTGAAGGAACTGCCCACCGGTGTGTTTGCTGATGATCCAAATATACTGATGGATCTGGCCCATGCCTACTTTTTAAAAAACCAGTTTCACGATGCGCTCTCTACCCTGGACCGGCTGAAAAAGGCCAATCCGGATTTCCGCGACCAGCAGGCGCACCTGCTGTATGCCAGGACCATGGAGAACCTGGGCAGGTGGGAGGAGGCGCTGAATGAATACACTGGGCTGCAGCGCTATTTCTCTGGCATGGAGGCCAAATGCCGGATGGGGCTCCTGCTCCAGAAAATGGGGCACACAGAGCGGGCGAACACGTTGTTCGAGGAGATCGTGGCCAAAGCGGGGCGCAACTCCAGGGAGTATTATAATAGGGAAAAGGAATGGATCCTCATTGCGCAGCGGTATGTGAAATAGATCACCCCACCTGAGCAGGTGGCGATATCCCGCCTCTCAATCCCTGGATCGCTGTGGAATCGGGGCTCTTTTTATCAGTGTCACATGGACATTGGCAGTGGCTGTGTTGCCGAATTCATCCTGCGCGGTGTAGGTGAAATCATAATTCCCCGGCGGGCCGTTGATCTGGAGCGCGCTCCCTGCCTGTGAGACGGTGGCGTCACCCCCCGGTTGGGTGAATCCGGCGATGGTCAGGGCGCCGCCCTGGTATGCCGTATCATTATCCAGCACCGGCAATAGCGTGGTTTCCCCGGCCACTCCGGTGAAAGTGTCATCATTGGCGGTGGGTGGGACCTGCTCCGGGTTGGATACATCCACATAAAGATATTGGGTTTGCGGATCATATCCGGCAACGGTGGTTTCTATGGCCACCGTGTATTGTCCGGTCTCGGCGCTGGTGGCGTCCACCTCCACTTGCTGGCCGCCGTTGATGGAAGCGGCCAACCCGCCGTCGCTGACAATAGAAAGGCTGGCGCCCGCCAGCCGGGCCCATGGCGCGCGGACATTTCCGGCGTTGGGCCTAAGATCTGTATCGTTGGCCAGCACGTCCACCGTCGCGCGTTCCACCGATCCCTTGATCAACCGGACATGGTCATCTACCAGGATGAATCCGGGCGGCTCTCCTTGCACCCCCCTCAGTGTATCGCGGAAA
>Ga0224496_10001603_pt1 | contig 13912 bp, 13 predicted proteins | sample SF_Jul11_sed_USG_2_FD_168127 | JGI IMG/M metagenome (GOLD analysis project Ga0224496, IMG submission 168127) | Sediment microbial communities from San Francisco Bay, California, United States - SF_Jul11_sed_USGS_8_1 | ecosystem: Environmental > Aquatic > Marine > Sediment | place: USA... | reverse complement strand
AATTTTATTCTGATATTAATTAGCCTGTTCTCAGGTGTTTTTTTCCTTGCTAAAGATGATGGAAAATCTAATCGTGTCGTAACATCTTTAACATTGCGCATAACACTTTCAATTACGTTATTTATTTTGGTATTTGTGGGTTATTACTTTGGTGATCTAAAGCCTCATGGCCTGAATGGATAAATTTTATTCTTTATAAAAACAAAAAAGGCACCCCATACGGGGTGCCTTTTTTATGCCCTGCTACAGCCAGTAAACGAATAAGTAGAGGCCCAACCAGACTACATCCACGAAATGCCAGTACCAGGCAACACCTTCAAAAGCAAAATGATTTTCCGCTGTGAAGTGACCTTTCATGCTGCGTGCACAGATAACCATCAACATAATTGTACCCATAGTGACATGGAAGCCATGGAAGCCGGTGAGCATGTAAAATGTTGATCCGTAAATACCGGAGTTAAGTGTAAGGCCAAGCTCAGCATAGGCATGATAATACTCATAAGCCTGTAATGCGAAGAACAACATACCCAGAGCAATTGTTGCTATAAGGCCCCAGACTAACTGAGCTCGGTTGCCTTTTTTGAGGCCCCAATGTGCCCATGTAACAGTAACACCTGAAGATAACAGGATGATGGTGTTATAGGCTGGTATACCACCTGCACCCATGGGTTCAATTAACTGTGTGTAGTTAGTTACATCGGGTAGATTGATTAATGGCCAGGTATAAGTAAAGCCTTCCCAGAGGATATTGGAAACACCTAGCTGACCTTCGCCACCTAACCAGGGTAATGAGATGTTTCTGAAATAAAACAGACAGCCGAAGAAAGTGGCAAAGAATGATACTTCAGAGGTAATGAACCAGAACATGCCCTGTCGGAAGGAGCGATCAACATCATGGTTGTATTTGCTCGTCAGGCTTTCATCGATTACATCACCAAACCAGCCAAAAAATAGATATATGATGACAAGTAAGCCAATGCCTGTGCTAACAGGCCCAAGACTAACGCCATTCATCCAGAGCGCGAAGCCCAGTACTAAAAAAAACAGGCCGACAACGGCTACTGCAGGCCAGCGGCTGGGTTCCGGAATAAAGTAATTCTGTTCAGCGGTGCTCATTGATCCCCCTAATTTCCAGGTATTTTAAATATTATTATTGGGTGACTTGCGTATTACATTTGTATGTAATTTAGGCGCTTCACCATTTTGTTTTAGTTTACTTCTGTCTGTATCCATAAATGTATAAGACAGGGTTATTGTTTTAAATTCTTTGGGTAAATCAGTATCTATGACAAAACGCAATGTCATTTCCTTGCCTTCGCCCGGTTCAAGTTTTTGTTGCGTAAAACAGAAACATTCAGTTTTGTTAAAATGGTTTGTTGCCTGCCAGGGTGTTATGCCAGGAATAGCCTGAGCAACAATGGCATGGCCTGCATTGTTTTTTGCGTAATAACTGATTTCCTTTATCTCACCTGGATGAACTTCAACTTTTTTAACAGTTGGATGAAATTCCCAGGGTAGATCAGCATTGTTAGTCGCATCAAACTCAACAGTTATGACTCTGTTAAAATCAATGCGACTGCTGAGAACTGCTTCATCCTGAATTCTGCCAGTGGTACTTCCATTTAATCCGGTTACTGAACAAAGTAAATCATATAAAGGAACCATGGCAAAACCAAACCCAAACATCCCAATAACAATAAGAAACATCAGCCTGACGGTTCTTGCATTTTGCTTGTTACCGGGTTGATGAGGCTGTGTGTTCAAGGCTTAACCATATCCTTTAAATAAAAGAATGGCATTATGCCTATGATAATTGCGATTGCGCCTAACACGATGGCTGTCCAGATATTAGCAACTGTATTGTTTTTTATATTTATGTCTTCGTTTTCAATCATAACTAAATACTCTTAAGATCATGCCCCGATCAGAATTAGATCGGGGCGAATCACAATTACTTGATTTGTGGTGGTGTTGTAAAGCTATGGAACGGTGGTGGTGATGGTAATGTCCATTCCAGTCCCGGTGTTCCAATTTGTGCCCCTTCCCAGGGTTTATCCGCTGCCTTCTCGCCGCCTTTTACTGTTTTGATAATGATGTACAGGAACAGTAAGTGAGATAGACCAAACAGGAAGCCGCCGATACTGGAGATCTGATTGAATTCAATATACTGAATATTGTAATCAACAATACGACGTGGCATGCCTGCCAGACCAGAGAAATGCTGAGGGAAGAATGTCAGGTTAAATGACAAAGTTGTCCACCAGAAGAAAATCTTACCCAGTTTTTCGTTATACATATGCCCTGTCCATTTGGGTAACCAGTAGAAAACTCCGGCGTATAAACCAAAAACAGCACCAGGAATCAATGCATAGTGGAAATGCGCAACAACAAAGTAAGTATCGTGATATTGCAAATCAGCGGGTACAACTGCCAGCATAACACCGGTTACACCTGCAAATGAGAACATCAGGATAATTGCGATGGCAAACAACATAGGTGTTTCAAATGTCATTGAACCTCGCCACATGGTGAAGATGAAGTTAAACAACATCAGACCTACGGGAATAGAGATCAGAATGGTGCCTATCATGAAGTACATAGTGGCACCCAGCGACATACCAATTGTGTACTGATGGTGAGCCCATACAACCAGACCTAATGCAAACAGGAAGCCCATGAAGAAAACCAGCGGCTTGTAACCAAACAATGGTTTACGTGAGAAGGTTGGAATAACCAGGCCCAGTACACCTATTGATGGTAGTAATAAAACATATACTTCTGGATGGCCAAAGAACCAGAATAAATGCTGGAACAATACTGGGTCACCACCACCCGCTGCATCGAAGAAGCTGGTGCCAAAGTGCCTGTCAAATAACAGCATGGTAACGCCACCGGCAAGAACCGGCATGACAATGATCAGCAACAAACCTGTGAACAGCCATGCCCAGACAAACAAGGGCATTTTCATTAACGGCATACCGGGTGCACGCATATTGAGGATTGTGGTCACAATATTAATGGAAGCCATGATGGATGAAATACCCAGTAAGTGAACTGAGAAAATCAACAGATCCATGCCCATACCTGTTTGTACCGACAACGGTGGATATAAGGTCCAGCCAGTATTAATGGGTACACCTGTACCGGGAATAAACTGAACCAGCAGTGATGAAAGCAACAATATGGCTGCTGCTGGTAATAACCAGAAACTCATATTATTCATGCGAGGTAACGCCATATCAGGCGCACCAATCATCATGGGTATCATCCAGTTGGCCATACCGGCTGCTGCTGGCATAACCATGCCGAAGATCATGATCAATGCATGATCGGTGAGCAGGTTGTTATATAAGTCAGGGTTAACAATTTGAACTCCGGGCATAAACAGCTCAGCTCGGATTATCATTGCCATGCCACCGCCAATAAACAGCATCACCAGAGCAAAGATCAGGTACATGGTGCCTATATCTTTATGATTGGTGCTATACAACCAGCGTTTGAAACCGGCTGGAGGTCCTTCGTGGTGATGGTCTTCGTGAATCACTGCGCTCATTCTTCAGCTCTCCAAATTTATAATTATTTACGTGCTGACTTAATGTCAGTTGGTTGAACGACATCGCCTGTGTTATTACCCCAGGCATTACGCTCATAGGTAATTAACGCCGCGAGTTCAAGATCATTGAGTGCGCCAGCCCAGGCTGCCATGACTGGATTCTTGGTGCTGCCATTCATAACGATACTGAGATGATCTGCAACTGGTCCGGTCGCAATTTGTCCGCCTTTCAAGGCCGGGAATACACCGGGTACGCCTTCACCGGTTATCTGATGACAGGCTACACAGTTGGTGTTATATACCTGCTCGCCTCGAGACATCAGCTCGGCCATGGTCCATGTTTTATCAGCTGATGCTTCCGCAGCTGCTGATGCCATTGCTATTTTCTTTTCTGATAACCAGGCATCGTATTTATCCTGACTGACAGCTTCAACAACAATAGGCATAAAGGCATGACCGGTACCACAAATTTCAGCGCATTGACCACGGTATGTGCCTTCTTTTTCAATGATGGTCCATGTTTCATTAATATAACCGGGAATAGAATCTTTCTTATAAACGATCTGTGGAACCCACCAGGCATGTAATACATCACTGGCGGTATGCAGAAAACGTATACGCTTATTAACCGGTAATACTAAAGGATTATCTACTGCACGCAGGTAGTTGTCCCCTGCCTCTTCTTTTGAAAGCATGTTACTGACAACGCGAATATCGTCATCCATGTATTCATAGGTCCATTTCCACTGTGAGCCAATGACTTTTACTGTAACATCATTTTTCTGGGAATAATCTTCAACCTGTTTCAGAGCATCAGTAGCAGAACCTGCGATAGTCAGGTCTATGCCAAGTACAATGATAGGGACCAGAATCCATGACCAGGTACCAAAAGCACTTTTGTGAAAGTTTTGATCGGCTTCAGCCCCTTTGGACTTACGAAATTTCAGAATAGCGTAAGTCACAATACTAATCACAATCACCATAATAATCGTCGCGATCTTGGTGGTTAACATATGCAGGTCATACATTTGTGAAGTGAGTGGTGAAACGGGTTCCGGGAAATTCAATGCGTAATCTGCAAATGCAGGACTGGCAATTAGCGTCAGCAAAAATGCTGATAATGATGCCAGGAAAGACTTTGACTTAGACATGCTCTAAATCCATCCCCTTATTTTTTATTTTTAATATATAACGATGTTGCCTTAATCTATTTAAGAAGTACGGCTATCGGGTATCACATTATGTGAATACCTACAAAGCTACTTTTTGCCTGTTTTAGCTTCCATTTTTAAATTTTGGAAATTCCATTTAGCATGCTAATTATTGACATAAGTCATATCCACAAGCAAAAAAGTATGTCTTTGTTGAGCGTGAATCCTACCCCATGAGTGAAATTGCTGCAATCTCCTTATGGTAATTTTTTTAATAAATTCATATAATTAAGCATATTATTAAAGACTTAAATACTAATTTTTTAGCTAAAACAGGAGCAATCAGGATAAATCCCAATAAAAATCAGTTTCAAAAAAATATTTTGCTATTTAATCAATCCAGTTTTGTTGTTACAGCTGATATCGACGTATAATTCGGATAATTTTTTTAATAAAAGAATATTTATGACAGACAATAAATCATCACTTGGTTTTATTATTGCCGGCTTTCTGGCATTAATGTTGGGTCTCTGGTTTGGGTTAAGTTCAGATCTGGTTAAAACCAATGTAACCGAGATGCCACCGAGTATTTCAGGTGTCATATTACCGGTCGCTAAAAATATTGGTGATTTTTCATTACAGGATCACAATAATCAGTTGTATAACAAGCAGCGTCTTCAGGGTAAATGGAGTTTGATATTCATGGGGTACACGCAATGCCCTGATGTTTGCCCTGCTACTTTAAGTATAGTGAAACAGGTTATTCAACTATTAGAAAATGAAAGCCAATCATTGCCTGAAATTGTGTTTGTTTCAGTTGATCCAGATCGAGATACACCAGAAATTCTGGCTAAGTATGTTACTTACTTCAATCCTGCCTTTATCGGTGTAACAGGTGAACAGGAACAGTTGAAAAAGCTTGCTCTGGGCTTAAGTGTTTATTATAAGAAAGCCCCTGGTATGAGTGGTGATGAGAATAGCGGTGATTATTTAATGGATCACAGTGCAGCATTAATGTTATTGAATCCCGAAGGCAAGCTTCAGGCTTTTTTAACAGCCCCTCATGAGGCAGGAAAAATAGTTGAGAGTTTTAATAAAACCAAAGAGTTTTATAATAGAAACTTGAAGAATTAGGTTTAGTTACAGAAAACAAATAACATGCCATCCCTGGCATGTTATGGTGTGTTTATGGCATATCATCAACAGGCGAATCATCTTTCGCCATTTCTAGAAAATCCTGCTTGCTGACATTCATTAGTAACAATGCGGTGCTTGCAACATAAATTGATGAGTAGGTACCGACAAAGACACCGACAATCAATGCAAAAGCAAAGCCATGAATAACTTCACCACCCAGAAAAAACAAAGCAACCAGTACCAGTAACGTTGTTAATGATGTCATTAATGTACGCGATAGCGTGCCGTTTATGGATAAGTTTAGAATACTTAAGGGTGTTCCCTTGCGTTGTGCTCTAAATGTTTCACGAATACGATCTAACACTACGACAGTATCGTTTAATGAATAACCAATAACCGCAAGGATTGCTGCGAGTACAGTAAGATCAAATTCCATTTGAATAACAGAGAAAACACCAATGGTAATGATGACGTCATGGATCAGTGCCAGTATGGCACCCACTGATGATTTAAACTGGAAGCGGAAGCCGATATAAATCAGTATGCCCAGTAAAGCAATCAGCATAGCCATGCCACCCTGCTCTCTTAATTCCTCGCCAACCTGTGGACCAACAAACTCAACACGTCTCATATTGACGGTTTGCTCGGTTGAAGACTGTAGAACATTAAGTACCTGAGTAGTTAAGTCAGCCTGGTTAATGTCATTACGAGGTGCGAGGCGAACCAGAATGTCTTTTGATGTACCAAAGTGCTGAGCCTGAGCATCCTTAAAGCCTGCTTTTTCAAGTGCGCTACGCACAGGCGTTAGTTCTATAGCTTCAGGATAGCCTACTTCGATTAAATAACCACCGGTGAAATCAATACCAAAATTAAGTCCACGAATCGCTATGCTGGCGATGGAAAAGGCAATAAGTAATAAAGAGATTCCCAGGGCAGCTTTACGTTTGCCCATGAAGTCAAATTCTAATTTGGTTTTAAATATTTGCATGTCCCTGTTACCTTATATTGAAAGTTTTGACACGTTACGACCGCCATAGGTCAAATTAACCAGCGCACGCGTGCCCATGATTGCGGTAAACATGGATGTTAAAATTCCAATTGATAAGGTAATTGCAAAACCTTTAATTGGCCCTGTACCAAAACTGAAAAGCACAATAGCGGCTATCAGTGTGGTGACATTTGCATCAGCAATGGTGCTAAATGCTTTTGCATAACCGGAATGGATACTGGCCTGTGGTGAATTGCCATTACGTAATTCTTCACGGATACGTTCAAAAATCAGCACGTTGGCATCAACTGCCATACCCACGGTTAATACAATACCAGCAATACCCGGCAGCGTTAGTGTGGCTTGAAGGAGTGATAAGATCGCAACAATAATCACCAGATTAGCGGTTAGTGCGATATTGGCGAAAATGCCAAATGTTCTGTAATAGACCACCATAAAAACCAGTACCAGTACAAAACCAATCACCACTGAGGTAAAGCCTTTTTCAATGTTGTCTTTACCAAGGCTTGGGCCAACAGTACGTTCTTCAACAATTTCTACCGGTGCTCTCAATGCGCCAGCACGTAATAACAGTGCAAGATCACGTGCTTCTGTTGATCCTAAACCGGTAATCTGGAAGTTTTTACTGAAACTGTCACGAATAGTAGCAATATTAATAACTTCTTCAGTTCTGGTCCGGACTTTGATGTCTTTGCCGTCGATAGTTTTTGTTTCGACTTTGTTTTCAATAAATACAACAGCCATGGGTTTGCCAACATTTTCGCGTGTTGTTTCACCCATTTTTTTAGCACCCTTGCCATCCAGTCTTACAGAAACGGCAGGTGTTCCACTTTGTTGATCAATTGTTGATGCAGCATCATTGATCTGGTCACCCGTCACGATAACGCGACGTTTGAGTAGTACCGGGTCACCATTACGTTCGTGATAAAGTTTTGCATTGAGTGGAACATGACCGGATTTTTCAGCTTCATGCCATTCTGTCAGAGTGCCTTCGGTAAGTCTGAATTCAAGTGTTGCTGTTGCACCCAGAATTTCTTTTGCACGGGCAGTATCCTGTACGCCAGGAAGCTGAACAACGATTCTTGAGTCCCCCTGTTGCTGAATAACAGGTTCGGCAACCCCCAGTTCATTGACGCGATTACGTAATGTGGTTACGTTCTGTTGAATGGCTGAGCGCTTCTCATTGCGAATAACCACTTCTGTCAATTTGGCAGTAACTAAAAGATTTTCTTCATCAGTCGCATATTCAAGATCTTTGAATTCGCTTTTCAGAGCGATGCGACCTTGTTCCATATTGTCAGCGTCACGGAATTTAATATTAATGACATTGCTATTAAGTGTGACACCCAGGTAGCGGATTTTCTTGTCGCGCAAATGGCTACGCATATCAGACATTAAAATATCTTCCAGTCGCTTAATGGCTGAGTCCATATCCACTTCCATCAGAAAGTGAACGCCACCGCGTAAATCCAGACCTAAATACATAGGTGCTGCACTAATGCTTTGTAGCCATGCCGGTGTGGCTGGCGCGAGGTTCAGGGCAATGGTGTAGTTATTATTGTTTTTGAACATATCTAATGCTTTGATCTGATCAACAACGGATAACTGTGCATCTTCTGACGATAAACGAATCAGAATTTTGCCATCGTTATGTTCCAGCGATTTATAATTAACAGTGGATTGTTTAAGCAAATCGACAATTCGATCTTTTGTCGCTATATCAATGCTCTCACTTCGTTTGCTTATCAAAACTGACGGGTCTTCACCATAAAGATTTGGCAGCGCAAATATGCTGCCAAACAATATGACAAATACCAGTAACAGGTATTTCCATACAGGGTATTGATTCATCATAGTGTTGACTCTTTATTCCGCTTTCATTTCCTTGATGGTTCCTTTTGGCATAAGAGCGCCAACGGAATGTTTTTGTACATTAATAACCGTGTCTTTGGCGATTTCAATGGAAACGAAATTTTCACCAATGGATGTTATTTTGCCCAGAATACCGCCCTGTGTGACGACTTCGTCACCTTTGCTAAGGGCTTCGGTCATGGCTTTGTGTTCTTTGGCGCGTTTGCTTTGGGGACGAATCAGGAAGAAATAGAATAAAAAGATCAGGCCTAATGGGAATAATAGGGCTGTAATTGGATCACCCTGTTGTGCGGCTGGTGCGGCTTCTGCCAGTGCGTCGGATATGAAAAAGCTCATGTTGTACCCCTAAGTTTATTTTCTGTTGTCTTTATGATTAATTATTAGCCAGCATGGCATTAAATAGCGACGTATTATGCCATACCCCGTTTCGTGTAGAAATCATTTACGTAGTCATCAAAGCAGTCTTCTTCAATCGCTTTGCGTATTTCTGACATTAATTGCTGGTAATAGTGCAAATTATGGATGGTATTCAGCCGAGAGCTGAGTATTTCTTTACATTTGTCCAGATGGCGTAAATAGGCGCGACTATAGTTGCGACAGGTATAGCACTGGCAATTTTCATCGACCGGACGGGTATCGTTTTTATACTGGCTGTTGCGAATTTTAAGAATACCGGTAGAGGTATAGAGGAAGCCGGTACGGGCATTACGTGTCGGCATAACGCAGTCGAACATATCTATACCACGACGCACCGACTCTATTATATCTTCCGGTGTACCGACACCCATTAAGTAACGGGGCTTATCTGTCGGTAATAAAGGCGTGGTGCATTCCAGTACCTTATTGCGTTCTTCTTCCGGTTCGCCAACGGACAGGCCACCGATGGCATAGCCATCAAAACCAATCTCAACCAGTCCATTGGCTGACTGATGTCTGAGTTCCGGGTACATGCCGCCCTGAACAATGGCAAACAGCGCTGAAGGGTTATCATCATGTGCGTCCTTGCTACGCTTTGCCCAGCGCAATGACAGCTCCATGGACTCTCTGGCCTGGTCTTCCGTAGCTGGATAAGGTGTGCACTCATCAAAGATCATAACAATATCGGAGCCGAGATCCTTTTGTACCTGCATGGAAGTTTCCGGTGTCAGCATAACTTTGCTGCCATCTACCGGTGAATTGAAGCTGACACCCTCCTCGGTAATTTTGCGTAACTTGGCAAGGCTAAAAACCTGAAAGCCACCGGAGTCAGTAAGGATTGGCCTGTCCCAGTGCATGAAGTCATGAAGGTCGCCGTGCAATTTGATGATGTCAGTGCCCGGTCTGAGCATGAGGTGGAAGGTATTGCCCAGGATGATCTCGGCACCGATCTCTTTTAGTTCCTCTGGTGTCATTGCTTTTACCGTGCCATAAGTCCCCACAGGCATAAAAGCCGGTGTTTCTATGGTGCCGCGGGGAAAATTCAGTCTCCCCCTTCTCGGGCCTTTTTCACCTTTTAATAAATCGAATTTCATCAATGACATAGGAATACTTTTTAATGTTATTTATTACTTTATTGCACGGTTGTTCGGTATCGACTAAGCAGTATTTTTGTCGATAAACATGGCATCACCGTAACTGAAAAATCGATACTGTGATTGAACAGCATGCTGGTAGGCGGCCATTATAGAGTCATAACCCGCAAAAGCCGACACCAGCATTAATAAAGTCGATTGGGGTAAATGAAAATTGGTGATCAGAGCGTCGACAACGTTAAATTTGTAGCCCGGGTAAATAAAGATACTGGTATCGCCTTTATAAGCAGAGAGTTGTCCTGACCTGGCAGCAGATTCAAGGCTTCTGACGGCGGTGGTGCCAACCGCGATAACGCGACCACCCTGCTGTCGTGTTTCAGATATTTGCTCGACAATGTTGTTATCCACATCAATGTACTCTGCATGCATGTGATGATCTTCAATCCTTTCACATCGTACAGGTTGAAAGGTGCCGGCACCGACATGTAAAGTGACATAGCCAAAGTTTATTCCTTTAGCCTTAATAGTATGCAGTAGTGCCTCATCAAAATGTAATCCTGCCGTTGGTGCTGCAACGGCGCCCGGGTGTTTGGCGTAAACCGTTTGATATCGTTGCTGATCACTGTGTTCATCTGCTCGATCGATATAAGGTGGTAATGGCATGTGACCATGGGTTTCGAGCAGGTCAATAACATTGGTATCGGATAAAAACTTTAGCTCAAATAATTCACCCTGGCGCCCCGTCATTTCAGCCCTTAGCTCAGATTCCAGTAACAATATTGTGCCGGGTTTGGGTGACTTGCTCGAGCGTATGTGTGCCAGTACGCAATGATTATCAAGCAGGCGCTCGATTAGAACTTCAACCTTACCGCCGGTTGATTTGTGACCATGTAGGCGTGCGGGTATAACTTTGGTGTTATTAAATACCAGTAAATCGCCGGGATTCAACAAATCAATGACATCGGAAAAAATGCGATCGAAAAATTTGTTGCCTGAGACGTGTAATAGACGACTGGCCGTTCGCTCAGCTAATGGGTACTGGGCAATAAGGTTATCGGGTAAATAGTAATCAAAATCACGGGTTTGCATGGCGCGGCATATTACCATAACTGGCCAGGGTGAAATCGTAGAAGTTTGGATTAATGATTGAAGGATAACCTGTTTAGTAAATTTTAATGCTGAAATAAAGATGGTTATTTAGATCTTTATGGCAATTGGGTAACAGGATTATTATTTTTTCCAGACTTTAAATTAGCAATAATAAATATAAAATACATATAGTTATATTACATAGTTAAAGTTATATGACACTATAAAGTTAGTGTGATTGGAATGATGATTGGGTACAGGTAATACGGTCTAAAAAGGTCAAGCAATATACAGATTATAGGGACGCCTGATATTCAGACGTCTCTATAAGATATTTATCAGTGATACTGAGAATTTTTATTGTTATCTGTATCTATAACCATTCCAGCCATAAGGTCCATAATAGTTAGGGCCTGGTCCATAATAATAAGGTGCGTTGTAATAGGGATTAACAGGATAATTGTACGAATTGTTATACTGATTTTGTCCCTGCCCTTGTGGCGGATAAGCATTCACAGGATTCTGGTATGCCTGGGCCTGATTATCAATCATAGGCTGATTAGGTTGCTGATAGGAGTTTGGGCCAGGGTGTTGCATATAAGCAGGTGGTTCTGGTGTCCAGTTATACCCTCTGTTGTTAGGGTAAGTATTAGGTTGCTGATATTTTGCCATTTCACGTTCCATTTCAGCCTGTCTGTCCCTGACCCACTGTGGCATTTCAGCCTGTCTGTCTTTCACCCACTGCGGCGCTTCCATCTTTCCGTCTTTTGACCATTGTGGCATTTCAGCCTGTCTATCCTTCACCCACTGTGGTGGTTCTGGTGGCTCCATAGCACCTGGGTTTTGCGGATAATTTCCAGCATTCTGCTTGAGAAATTCTGCACGCCGTTTTTCCATATCATCGCGTTGTTGTGTAACCCATTCAGGTTGTTGACGATTCCATTGATTAGTCGCTGCATAATTTGTCATTTCAGGGTGTGTATAAGGATTTGGTGCTGACGAGGATGAATTATTGCTTGATGAAAACAGACGATTAAAGGATTCAGGCATATTTATATATGCGATGATTCCCGCAATCGGTATAGCGACTAATAGTGTAATTAATAATGGTGAAAACTTATGCCCGTTATTATCCTGTGTCGCAGTGTCTTCATGTTTTGAATTGAGATTTTCGAGTTTTTCAGCGATTTTGCTGGTTTTATCAGCATTTGTATTGCTGTCTGTATTATCTTTAATTGTATCGTCATTTTTCTCGTTTTTAGTTGTCATTTGTTTGCTCCCGATATTAGTTAATAATGGTTTAATTACCAAGGTGTAAATGAATTCATAAACTGCATAGGGCGAGAAATGCTATTATTCATAACAGCTACTTCATGAGTCATCTGATTCACTGAAAGCCCCATATTTCGAACATGTACATTCATTTCTTTCATAGTTATAGTTTGCGTGTCCATATGAACTACCACTGCCTGCATGTTTTGACTGATTGATTTCATGTCTTTAGCTACACTGCCAACATCATTAGTTAAACTGTATATGAGAAAGAATCCATAAGTTGCCAGTAAAATGAATGCAAACAGAGAAGGATATACAACCATTTCCCATCTGCGAGCGCTGGATGCAAAAGTTTGATTAAGTTCTCCCATATGATTGCATAACACATGCTCAACACTATCTTTGATAGTGTCATCATAGTAACCAAACATAGATAGTTTTTTGTCGCATCGGTTAGGATCATTTGGGCAGGTATCAGGGTCACCGGTACACCCTGGTGTCCCTGGTTCACACTCAATAGATTCTATAATGACGTCCCTGACAGATTTAATTTTCTTTTTAGGTTGTGCCTCATCATTGGTTGACATTGTCTTATACCACTTATGTTAATTTTAAAGGTTTTATCCAGATATTTTCTGTTTGAGCCTTTCTGCGCTTGCAGTATCAAGCCCTTGAATAACCCTTAATAAATAATGAACCTGATCGTTTTGATTAAGTTCTAATAGGCGAATAGCAGCCTCATAATATGCTTCGCCTGCCTGTTTCCATTTTCCTTGAGTGTAATAAACATTACCTAGCTCACCATAAATATCTGGATCTGTTTCCTGGTGATGGATAAGTTCTAAATATAGTTTTTCAGAAAGTTGCGCATTACCATTCCAGAAGGATTGCCTGGCTCTTGTTAACATCTGACTAGTATCAGATGACATATTGTTATTGGGTATTGAATATGTCTGGCTGACAATAGTTTCAGCTGGTGGTGTGGTAATTTCCTGGTTGTTTATCGGCGCCTGTTGAGTGCTTACAGTTGTGTTGCTGTTATTGAAAAGTTTGTCTACTTTCTGATTGATCATATCAACTGTTGCAGATAATTTTTCAATAATTGTTGCCTGCTTTTCCTGTATCTCTTCGATGACTGAAGATGTTTTTTCGGGCATCGAATGCTCGCTTTCTGTCATCTCGACTGTTTCTACTGGACTAACAGGTTTGTAATCTTCAATTGGTTTTTCAATTACCGATTCGTTACTGGCTACTTCTGTTACGGGCTGACTTGTGGTGTTTGCTATAGCTAAAGTTTCTTTTTTCTGTTCGGCTA
>Ga0224496_10001602_pt1 | contig 13918 bp, 8 predicted proteins | sample SF_Jul11_sed_USG_2_FD_168127 | JGI IMG/M metagenome (GOLD analysis project Ga0224496, IMG submission 168127) | Sediment microbial communities from San Francisco Bay, California, United States - SF_Jul11_sed_USGS_8_1 | ecosystem: Environmental > Aquatic > Marine > Sediment | place: USA... | reverse complement strand
CGCTCCTGCTCGCGCACACGCTGGCGCGGCGCGCCGGGGATCCGGAAGGGAGGCGCCGCTGACGCGGAGCTCCGGATCGCGCCTCCAGCTCAGGCGGAGCGCTTCCGCTTGCGGAGACGGCCGGTACCCGGCTCGTCGTTCCCCGTCACGGCTTCGGCGAGATCGGCCAATGCGTCGTTCGCGCGCAGCTTGTCGAATGCGGCGACCTCGATCTGGCGAACCCGCTCGCGAGACAGTTCGAGGCGTTCACCGACCGCTTCGAGTGTCTGCGCGGGCTCGCCCCCCAGGCCGTAGCGCCACACCAGCACCTGACGCTCGCGCGGCTGCAGCGCCGCCAGGCTGCGGTCCAGCGCACGCGCCATCTGCGTGTCGCTCACGGAGTCGATCGGATCGACGACGGTCGCGTCGGGCAGGCGGTCTTGCAGCGTCCGATCTTCACTGCCGGGAACGAGCTCGTCGAGCGAGCGCAGCGGCGCCATGGCCCCGGCGAGGTTCTCGACCTCCGCTTCCGGCAGATCCATGATCCGCGCGATCTGCTCCGTCTCCGGACCGGAGGGTCCGAGGTTCCGCGCCTCGCGCTCGGCGTGCCGGTAGCGCAGCTGGCGCTCGTAGATGTGCGATGGAACGCGCACGGTTCTCGAGTGATTCTGGATGGCGCGGATCAGCGCCTGCTCGATCCACCAGACCGCGTACGTCGAGAACTTGAAGCCACGGGTGTGGTCGAACTTCTGCACGGCGCGGATCAAGCCGAGATTTCCCTCCTGGACCAGATCCAGGAAGTCGATGCCCATGCCGCGATAGCGGCGCGCCATGTTGACCACGAGCTTCAGGTTGTGGGCCACGAAGGTCTGCAGCGCCTCGTCGCGCCGCGCGAGCGCGTGTTCGGCCCGGCTGAACGCATCCCGCACCACCGCTTCGCGCAGCCCGAGGCCATCGCGACGGGCCTTGCGCCGCGCTGTGCGCAGGCGCCTGCCGATCTCGCGGTGCACATCGAGCGCGAGATCGAAATTCAGCTTGGCCTCGTGCAGCAGCTGCTGCACCTGCAGGTCGAGGCCGGTCTCGGGTTTGCGAGAGCACCCGCGCGCTGCGCCGCGCTGCTCGCCGCTCTGGGCGCGCAGGCGCGCCACCTCCCCGAGCACGCGATCGATGTGGCGGCTCCATTTCGGATTGCGATCGGTGGGATACGCCTCGGCCAGTACGCCGGTCACGCGGCCCGCGGCCGCGCGCTCGGTCCAGCGGTGCACGACGAGATCCGCGGCCTCGGGAATCGAGTACAGCGCGTCGCGGAAGCGCGCCTCTTCGCAGCGCATCGTCTCGGCGAGCGCGGAGGTCTGCTGCGGCGCCAGCACCGGAACGCGCCGGATCGAACGCATGTACTGATCCAGCGCATCGCGTGAGCTCGGCGCGCGCGACGCGGGCTGCGCCCCGGCGCGGCGCGCGGGCGCATGCGCGGCGACCGCTTCCAGCGGGCGCGGCTCGGGGTAGAACGAATCGATCGCCTCGACCGCGTCGAGATCGGTCCGCGTGTCCGTATCGAATGCCATGCTCGTCTTGCCCCCCTCTCGCTTCTTCTCGATGCCACCCGCCCAAGCGGGTCACACGCGCTGCGTGAGAACTTTGACCACCGAACTTCCGACTCGGTTCGCTCCGCATCCTGCGGCGCCCTGCGCCTCCCAGCTGCACCACGCGATATCGGAGCGGCGGATCAAAATGTTTAGATATTATCTAAACAAAAAATCCTCCTGTCAATCCGCGATCAGATTTTCGGGAGATTTGAAATCATTATGGATTTCAAAATGTTATGAATCTACTTGCCGTTGCGAGATCGAACCGGTGCGGATCCGGACTGCGAAGGCCGCGATTCGAGGGGATCGAGCGGCCTGGCTCGGCTGCGCACGAAGGTGCTCTCGAGGTGCGGCGCAGGCCGCGAGCCGGCGTGGGGACAGCCAGGGGAGCGCGCGGGGGCTGGGCGCCGCGCGAGCTACTCGTCCGCCGCGTCCACGCCGCCGCAGCTGCAGGCCGGAGCGCCCCGCGTAGCGAGGCGGAGGTAGTCCGCCTCGGTGAGAATGCCCACCACACGCCTCGCGTCGTCGACCACGGGCAGGCAGCTGCGCTTCGAGCGCAGCATGTGCCGCGCGGCCTCGGCGGCGCAGCACTCGGGGCGCACGGTATCCACCTGCTTGTGCATGAACTGGGAGACCGGCCGCTGATCGGAGAAATCCACCACACTCGACGCAGAGCGCGCGGCGGCGAGCAGATCGCGCTGCGTCACCAGACCGAGTAGCCGCCGATCGGCGCCGGCCACCAGCATGTGGCGGAAGCGCCGCTCCGCCATCCGCTGCCACACCTCACCCACCGGGGCGTCCGGCAGAACCGTCACCGGATCCGGCGTCATGAGATCCTCGACCTGGCCGTTGACTCGGCAGAGCACCTCGGATGCCATGCCTGCTCTCCCTGGCGGATGCGCGCAAATAGAGCCCCATCCGGGGCCCGTGTGCAACACACTCGCTCCCCGCCCGCAGCGTGCGCGCGCGACCGGGGCCGTGGCGCTCGATGATACCGGCCCAGCCCCCCGTGGCGCGCCTCCCGCGCGTCAGGGGCGCCTGCCCCGAGAGCGGCGCTCGAGCCAGCCGCGGCGGCGAAACGACAGCAGCATGCCGACCGTCACGGCGAGCATCACGATCCAGACGCCTGGATACCCCCAGCGCCAGCCCAGCTCGGGCATGTCCCGGAAGTTCATCCCGTACACGCCGACGATGAAGGTGAGCGGAATGAAGATGCTCGCGACGACCGTGAGTGTCTTCATCACCTCGTTCAGCCGATTGCTCACACCCGACAGATAGATGTCGATCAGGCCGACGCACATCTCGCGAAAGGTCTCGATGGCATCGAGAGTCTGCATCGCGTGATCGTGAATGTCGCGCAGATAGACGCGGACCGGCTCCGTGAACACGCTCGAATCGTCGCGCAGCAGCACGGCGATCGCGTCGCGCTGGCGCCACTGGGTCTGGTGGAGGGACATCAGCAGGCGCCTCGCGGCGTGGATGCGGGACAGCGTCCCGTGGGTGGGCGAGTCCACCACCTCCTCTTCCAGCGCGTCGAGCACGTCGCCACACGACTCGACCACCGGAAAGTAGCCGTCGACGATCGCATCCAGCAGCGTGTAGGCGAGATAATCCGCGCCCATCTGCCGGAGCTTCGATCCGGCCGCGCGAACGCGCTCGCGCACACCGTCGAAGACGTCCCCCTCCTGCTCCTGGAACGTCGCCACCCAACCGGGCCCGATCACGATGCTCACCTGCTCGAATTCGACGTGGCCCCCCGGCAGCACGCGCGCCATGCGCAGGACGATGAGAAGGCGGTCGCCGTAGGCCTCGGCCTTGGGGCGCTGCGGCACGTTGACGATGTCCGCCATCGCGAGGGGATGCAGCTCGAGCACGTCGCGCAGCTGATGCAGCACCGCCGCGTCCCCGAAGCCGTGAACGTCGAGCCAGACCGTGCGGCCATCCTGCATGAATGAGCGCAGCGCGCCGGGATCCTCGACCTCGCGCTCCACCAGATGTTCCCGGTCGAAGGCCATCGCGCGGATCCGCGACGCCGCGCCACCCGGCGGCACGACGAGGTCGCCGGGGGCGGCGCCCACGGCGGGCGTGCGCCCGTGGAAGAGATGGACCGCTCGCGCGGCCGCCCGCAGCGAACGCCCGGGCGCCGGCTGCTCTCCACCGCGGCGATCCGGGCGGGCGCGCCCGCCCGGAGCCGCGTCGTTCTTTCGGCGCATCGAGCTCCCTCCCCAGGCCCGCGATTCCCGTGCGGCGACGGCGCAACCCGGCCCGCGCCATCGACTCCGTGCCGTCGATCCGACGCCGGCGTGTCGGCGATGGTGCGGGCCCACCCCCCTGGCACCGGGCCGGCGCGGCGCGGACGACGGCTCGCCGCCGGGCGGGAATGGGACGCGCTGGCGATTGCATAGCGAGTCCCGCTCGGCTGCGCCCGCAGCAGCGGACACGCATCGGGTGCCGATGCTCGCGGCGCGGAGCGGGTTCGTGCACCATCGCCTCGCTGAACGCGCGGCCCGCGGGCGCGCAGCCCGTGTGTGGGAGCAGAGCATGAAGGTCCGATTCTTCGGCGCGGTGGGAACGGTCACGGGCTCGAAGTTCCTGGTCGAGACGCCCCGCGCCCGACTGCTCGTCGACTGCGGCCTCTACCAGGGCCTGAAGCAGCTGCGGCTGCGCAACTGGAAGCGTCCACCGCTGGCGCCCGCCAGCCTCGACGCCGTGATCCTCACGCACGCCCATCTGGACCATTCGGGATACCTGCCCGTGATGGTCCGGGAGGGTCTCGAGGCGCCGATCTACGCCACGCCCCCGACGCGCGACCTCTGCCGCATCCTGCTGCCGGACTCGGGCCGCATCCACGAGGAGGACGCGCGCTACGCGAACGAGAAGCGCTTCTCCAAGCACGAGCCCGCGCTGCCTCTCTACACGGAACGGGACGCGCAGCGCGTGCTGCCGCAGATCCAGCCCCTCGACTACGCGGACACCCTCGAGATCGGAGATCTGCGCGTCCGCCTCTCGCGCGCGGGCCACATCCTGGGCGCGGCGAGCGTGGCCATCTCCGATGGGCACCGAGAGATCCTCTTCTCGGGCGATCTGGGCCGGTCGGACGATCTGCTCATGCAGCCGCCCGAGCCCCCCGACGCCCCGCAGTGGCTCGTGGTGGAGTCGACCTACGGAGACCGCAATCACCCCGTGGCGGATCCGGTCGACGTGGTCGCGAACATCCTGGCGCAGACGGCGGAACGCGGCGGCGTGCTCCTGATCCCGTCGTTCGCCGTTGGGCGCGCGCAGACCCTGCTCTACTGCCTGCACGAGGTCTTCGCGCAGCACCCCGAGCTGCGCCTGCCCGTCTACGTGAACAGCCCCATGGCGACGGACGCCACCGATCTCTTCGAGCGATACGTGGACTATCACCGGCTCTCCAAGGAGCGCTGCGCAGCGGTCTGCGACGTGGCGACCTTCACGCGCAGCGTCGAGGAATCGCGGGCGCTCGCCGAGCAACGAGGCCCCCTCGTCATCATCTCTGCGAGCGGCATGGCCACGGGCGGTCGCGTGTTGCACCACCTGAAGGCGCTGGCACCGGATCCATCCAACACGATCCTGATGCCCGGATTCCAGGCCCCGGGAACGCGCGGGGCCGCGCTGGTGGCGGGTGCGGAGGCCATCAAGATCCACGGACGCTACGTCCCCGTGCGCGCCCAGGTGATTCCGCTCGACATCTTCTCCGCCCACGCGGATCAGGACGATCTGGTGCGCTGGGTCGGCGCGTGCCGCGTGCCGCCCCGCGAGGTCTTCGTCGTGCACGGAGAGCCCTCCGCGTCGGACGCCCTGCGCCACCGCATCCAGGAAGCGCTCGGCTATCGCGCGAGCGTGCCGGCGTACGGAGAGCGCGCCGGGCTCAGATGAACGGCGCGGGCGCGCTTCAGAAGTCGATGCCCCAGACCAGATCGGCGCCGGCGCTGCGATCCGTGGCCATCTCGCTCTCGACGCTCCAGTGCTCATCGATGCGGTACTGGATCCCGACCTCGTCCTTGGGATCGGTGCCGAAGCTGCGGTCGTAGCGCACGAAGAGGTCCTGCCACACGTACTTTCCCACTCCGATCTGCTCGGGCACGCCCCCCTCCCCGACGCGCACCTCCAGCGTGTCGATCGGAACGTAGTCCCGCAGCAGCGCCGTGAGCTCGCTGGCCGCGACGCCCGCGGCGAGCTTCGTGGCCGCCGCGTCGAAGCCGCCGGCTTTCTCGTCGAGCTCGTCGGCGCGGCGCCCGACCAGGAGCAGCGAGAGCACGTCCGTCTCCTCGTAGGCGGGCTCGCTGCTCAGGCGCAGGGTCGGATTCGAGAGGCGGCCGGTGAGCACCGCAACGATGTCGACGTCGCGCACGCGGTGCAGCGCCTCGACGTCGATGAGCGGATCCAGGCGCTCCGATCCGTCGAAGGTCGTCGTTCCGCTGCGCATCTCGAAGCGCTTGCCCAGGAACGAAAAGCGCCCGCGCACCGCGTCCAGCGTACCGGCGTAGCGCACCGGTCCCAGGGCGGACTTCTGCACATCGAGATCGCCCTCGAGCTCGAGCTCGAGGCCGCGTCCCCGAATCCAGCTGTTGCGCGGCAACGAGAGCGCGAGATCCATGCGCGCGCGCTCGAGAGCGCTGGGCGGCGCGGGGGGACGCTCGACGAGCGACACGTCTGCGCCCGCCTGGCTGGCGATGCGGATCTCGCGGAGGATCGGATCGCGCGGCTCGGGAACTCGCAGCTGCGCGTGCTCGAGCCGCAGCCCGCCGAGCAGTGCGAGGGCGCGCACCGGGCCGACCAGGCGCAGACTGCCCGTGACATCGAGTTGCAGCACGCGCGATCGGGCCAGGGCGAAGTGCGTGAGCACGAGCTCGAGATCGGAGACCGAGGGCCGCACGCCCTCCAGCTCGACCGAGCCGGTCAGCGATCCCCGAGCTTCCGGGGGACCCACCCGCAATTCGGGCAGCACACGCTGGGCGTCGAGCCGCACGCGGCCCTCGATGGGCTCGTACCTGCGCCCGAGCAGCGGCACCGAAAGCGCGCCGTCGGCGATGTCGAGCTCTCCACTCAGGCGCGGCGCCGGCAGCCCCCCTTCGGCGCGGAGCACGAGGTTGGCTCGCCCGCGAATGTCGCGGAGCTGGCGCGGAAAGAAGGGAGACAGGGCGGCAAGATCGAAGTCCGCTCCCTCGATGTCGACGCGAGCGCCCGGGCCCAGCCACTGCGCCGCGTCCCAGTGCGACGGTCTCGGCAGCACGGCGCGCGCCTCGAGCGCAGCGCGGCCCGCCTCCACCAGCTGCGCGGAGGCGCGCAGCTGCGCCGCGTCCAGATCGATCTCGAGCGCGAGCCGCTCGGCGCGCGCCGTCGCCACCCGGGGCGCTTCCCAGCTGCCGCGGCCGCGCAGCGTGAGATGCGCGAAGGGCCCGGCGAGATCGAGCTGCGCCGCGGCCACGCCTCCCACCTCCTGCACGGCCCCGAGCTGCGCCGCCAGCGCGCCCACGTCGAGTGCTTCGAGCGCCAGATGCGCGTCGCGCAGCGACTCTTCCGACACGATTCCGTGTGCGTCGAGGCGTCCGAGCGGCGTCTCGACGCGCAGCGCCTCGACGAAGACGCCCGCGTCCGCCGGGCGCAGCGACGCGCGCGCCCGGAACGGCGTGAGCGCGTCTCCGAGCCGCGGCAGCGAGATCTGCCCCTGCTCGATTTCGAGCCAGCCCTCGACGGCCGGCGGCGTGCCGCCGCGCAGGGCGAGCTCGCCGCGCGCCGTGCCGCCCAGACTGCGCAGCTCACCCGGCAGCGCCACCGCGAGCAGCGCGAGATCGAGACCGTCGGAGCGCAGGATCGCCGTCATCTCGCGCGTCGGAGAAAGATCTCCGTGCAGCGCGGCGGAGTACGGCATCCGCACCTCGGCGACCGCCAGCTCGCGCTCGCCCGCCTCCGCGCGCAGCGTGGCTTCGATGCGAGGCTCGGCAGCCACGATCGCCGCGACGATCCGACCGCGAGGCATGCGGCCGATCCGGGCCTCCTGCCAGCGCAGCTCGCCGCGCACCTCGGGACGCGCGAGCGCGCCGTCGAGCTGGAAGTCCGCATCGATGCGCCCTTCCACCTCGGTGGCGACGCCGGCGAGCGCCGCCAGCCGCGCCGCCTCGACAGCGCGCAGCTCCAGGGCCAGGGCCTCGAAGCGCTCGGGCGACACACCGCCCTGAATACGCAGCGAAGCGCCGGCGCTGGCCAGGCCGAGATGCTCGATGCGAAAGCCGCCCGGGCGCAGCGCGATCTGCGCCGGCGCGTCCAGCGCGATCTCCCAATCGCCCGCGCGCAGCGCGAGGGATGGAACGTCGAGCAGACGATCCTCGAGTCGTAGCGTCGCGTTGCCGTGCAGGGCGAGCGGCTCCGGCGCAGCGACGCCGGGCACCACGCCGTCGAAATCGGCCTCCGCGTCGAACACCAGCGCAGCGAGCGCCTGCTCGGAGACGGGCCAGACGAGGTCCTGCGCCGAGGCCCGTCCGCGCGCAGCCAGGCGACACGGGCCCGCACACGCGTCGCCCCAGATCAGCTCGATCTCGGCGTCTCGCAGCTCGGCGCGGCGGATCGACCAGCTCGGCGTCGCGGGCTCCGCGATGTCATCTGGCGGGAGAGCGGGCCACGCGGCGCCGCCTGCGCGTCGATCGATGCGCACGCGAACGCCCGCGAGGCGCAGCACCGCGATCTTGACGCGTCGCTCGCCGAAATCGAAGCCGCCGATGCGCACCGCCGCGCGCTGCACCTCGACCCAGCGCGCCGACTCGGGTCCGATGGCGAGATCGCGCAGCGCGAGGCCGGGCAGCAGGCGCCCCTCGAGCGCGCCGATCGCAACCTCGGTTCCGAGCGCGTCCTCGAGCGACGCCTCGACGAAGGCGCGCAGACGCTCGCGTTGGAAGCCGAGCGCCAGTGCGGCGAGCAGGACGACGACGCAGACCGCGAGCAGCGCAATGCCGGCGGCCACAGCCCAGGCAAGACGCAGACCCCGCCGCATCAGAACGTGTTTCCCACGGAGAGGTGGATGCGGAACGTGTCGTCGTTCCCCCTCGGATCGAGTGGAAAGCCCACGTCGAGGCGCAACGATCCGATGGGCGTGGCAAAGCGCAGACCCGGCCCCGCCGCGGTGCGAATCTCGTCGAGCGGGTAGTGGAACGGCTCTTCGTCGACGAGGCCCGCGTCGAAGAAGGCCACGCCGCGCAGGCGCTTCCAGATGGGAAAACGCAGCTCCACCGACCCCTCCGCGAGACTCAGGCCGCCGATCGGATCCCCGTCGGCATCGAGGGGACCGAGCTCCTGGTACGCGAAGCCGCGCACCGAAGTGCTGCCGCCGGAATAGAAGCGCTTGTACACCGGCACGTCCCCGTTCCCGCTGCCGGCGACGGGCTGGATGGCCCCGCCGCGCAGGCGCAGCGCCAGCACGGACGTCCACCACAGGGGAATGTAGCCGCGAATCTCGCCGCGCAGCGTGAGGTGATTGGCGCTCGAGCCGATCGCGCGCAGGGCCGAGTCGAGCGAGAGATCGAAGATCGAGCCGCGCCTCGGGTTGAGGCGGTCGTCCGTGTGGCTGCGGCCGATGCCGAGCTGGATCGCGCTGATGCGGCTCTCGCCTTCGTCATCCGGGGGGCCCTCGCGATCCTCGAAGACCCGGGCAATCTCGAATTGGTGCCCGCCCCGCAGCGTCCAGACGTCCGTGAGCTTGCGAAACAACATCGCGCCCACGGCACCGCGCAGCGCATCGTAGGCGGGAACCGTCTCGTAGCGCACGAAGCCACTGGATTGAATCTCTTGCTTCGGGTGCAGGAAGTGCGGCTGGGCCAGCCGCGCGTCGATTCCGGAAGACAGGGAGTTGTACTGCGCGCGCAGGTCGAGCTGACGAGCTTCGCCCAGGAAGTTGCGGTGCCGCCAGCTGACACGAGCGCGAATCAGCTCCTCCGTGCCGTAGCCGACGCCGATGCGCAGCGTGCGCGGAGGCCGCTCCTCGACGCGGATGCGCATGGGCCACACCTGCGCCTCGGGCGTCGGCGCTGCCTCGTCGCGCCCGTCCTCCGCGTCGGGGGGCACCGCGGGCTCGACGGCGACGGCCCGAAACAGACCCAGCTCGGCGAGCCGCTCCTGGCTGTCGCGCTGCACGCTGAGGGAGTAGAGCTGTCCAGGCGCAAAGGTCAGCTCGCGGCGCACGAGGTGCTCCGCGACGCGATCGAGACCCGCGATCTCGATCGCGCCGAAGCGGACCCGCGGACCCGGATCCACCCGCCAGCTCACGCGCGCCACGCCCGCCGCCACGTCGATCTCTACGCCGCCTTCGAGCTTGGGTGCGGGATGCCCGGCCTCCGCGAGCTTGCGCAGCAACACCGCCCGCGCGCTGCGATAGTCCGACACGCCAAAGGGTCGATTGAGCGCGAGGCTCGGATCCACCGCCAGCTCGCGCCAGCGCTCCGGGTCGAAGGGCGCCCGACCGACCTGCAGCACCTCCGCACCCGCGAGAAGCACCGGGGAGCCCTCTTCGACGTGAATGCGAATGTGAACACGCGTGCGCGCCTCGTTCCACTCGAGGGTGTAGCTTGCGCTCACACCGAAGTAGCCGCGCTCCCGGTAGAATGTCGCGAGGCGCTCCAGGTCTTCATCGAGCGTGGCCGCATCGAAGGGCTCCGGATCCGCCCAGGGCAGGCGACTCGGCGCCTGGGTCAGGAAGGACGCGGCGAGATCCGCCCGAGAGACGTTCTTCACGCCCTCGAATGCGAGGGCCGCGACCTCGGGCACGGTCGACTCCTCGGCCGAGGCGGACGACACCACGGAGAGCAGCGCGAGCCCGGCGACGAGCGCGCGAAGTCCCGTGCGAATGAGTTCGAGCGTGAACAGCGATCCGACCTCGACTGAATCATTCCCGGCATGCGGTGCGGCGAAACGCTGCGCACAGGGGCAACCCGATGGGGCGCGCAGCATACCGGCCGGCAACGAATCCCACGAAAGACACGATCCGCTGCGAGTGCATCGCCCGCAGCTCGGCATCTTGCAGGCGCCCAGGGTGCAGAAGATGCCGATTCTACAGCGCCACTCCATGCGCCGCCCGCGGCCTGCACCGCGCCGGTTTCGAGAACGTGGTAAACAGGTTGCACCGCGCCGCGCCGGCACGGGATCCGGCGGCGCGCCATGGCGAAGGGGTCGGCATGACATCCCAGCTGTATACGCTCGAAGGCAAGGTCGCACTGATCACGGGCGCGACCTCTGGAATCGGAAGCGCTTGCGCGCGCGAGATGTCGGAGCTCGGCGCCCGCGTGATGCTCAGCGGCCGCAACGAGGAGCGCGGCGCGGCGTGCCTGGGCGCGTTGGGCGAGCTCGGCCGCGAAGCGGCCTTCCTGGCCGGCGACGTTCGCGACGCGGCCTTCTGCGAACGCGTCGTCGCCGAGACGTGCGAGCGCTTCGGCCGGCTCGATATCCTCGTGAACAGCGCGGGCATCTCCCACGCCGCGTCGACGCTCGACACGACGGACGCCCAGTGGTACGAGACGATCGAGACGAATCTCTCGGGCCTCTTCTTCGTCAGCCGCGCGGCGCTGCGCGTGATGCGGGCGCAGGGCGCCGGGGCGATCGTCCACGTCTCCTCGGACTGGGGCCTGGTCGGTGCCGCCCAGGCCGCCGCCTACTGCGCGAGCAAGGCCGGTGTCGTGGCCCTGGCCCGGTCGATGGCACTCGACCACGCGCGCGACGGGATTCGAGTCAATGCGATCTGTCCGGGCGACACGGACACGCCGATGATGCTCGAGAGCTACCGACAGCTCGGCCTCTCGGTCGAGGCAGGCGAGCGCGCCTCTGCGGCGGATATCCCGATGGGACGCATGGCGACCCCGGAAGAGGTCTCCCACGCCATCTGCTTCCTCGCCTCGGATGCCGCGCGCTTCATCACCGGCGCGGCGCTTCCGATCGACGGCGGCAATACGGCGCGCTGACACGCCGCGCAGCGGGTAGAGCTCAACGCGCTGCGCGCGCAATCCCCCGGAGCATGCCGCCGAAGATGAGCGCGTGGAGGGCGTAGATCGCGTACCAGTAGGCGAGGCCCTTGAGGCCCCGGGGCTCGAAGATCGCCGTCTGCCGGATGCGCGAGCCGTCCGCGTCGGGCGTCACCTCGAATTCGAGCCAGGCGCGTCCGGGCAGCTTCATCTCGGCGAAGAGCCGCAGGGAGCGATCCGGCTCGTACTCGACGACCCGCCAGCAATCGACCGTATCCCCGATGCGGATCCGGTCCGGATGTGGGCGACCGCGTCGCATGCCAACGCCGCCTGCCAGGAGATCGAGGAAGCCCCGCAGCTGCCACAGCCAGTCGTGCGCGTACCATCCGGTGCGGCCGCCGATGCGGCGGATCGGCGCGAAGGCGACCGCGGGCGGCGCCTCGACTCGAATCTCGCGCGAGTCGACGAGGCGCGGACCGACGCGCACGCCGCCGTAGGCCTTGGCTTCGGATCCGCCGGCAGACAGCGCATCGGACCAGCGCGTCTGCGCGAACTCCCGATCCTCGTTCTCGAGGGCCCGGGCGATCGCCTCCCGCACGGTTCCGGGCTCGATGTCGAAATCGCGGCGCGCCGCGTCGTTCTTCACGACGCTGGCATGCCGAATGCTGTCGATGAGCTTGCGGCCCACCCGTGCGTAGAGCGGCGTGACGAGCCCGAGCCAGAGACTGCTGAGCCGGGGCGTCAACACCGGCACCGGCAGGAGGATCCGGCGCAGCCCGCGCTGCCGGGCGTACTCCCGCATCAATCCGGCGTAGGAGACGCGGTCCGCACCCCCGATCTCGTAGATGCGGCTCTCGGTCGCATCGCACTCGAGCGCGGCGATCAGATAGGCGAGCAGATCGTCGATGCCGATGGGCTGCGCCGGCATCGAGACCCAACGCGGGGTGACGAGCACCGGCAGGTGTTCGACGAGTGCGCGCACCATTTCGAACGACAGACTGCCCGAACCGATCACGATGGAGGCCCGCAGCTCGATCACCGGCACGCCTGCGCTGCGCAGGATGCGCCCCACCTCGACGCGGCTGCGCAGATGCGGCGAGAGCGGTTGGCTCGTGTCGGCGAGGCCCCCCAGATAGACGATGCGCCGCAGCCCGGCTGCGCGGGCGGCCGCGGCGAAGTTCTCCGCCGCTCTCCGATCCCGCTCCTCGAAGCCGTCTCCGGACCCCATCGAGTGGATCAGGTAGAAGGCGGTGTCGACGCCACGCATGGCTTCGGAGAGGCCTTCGCCGGAAACCGCATCACCTCCTATCACAGCAACCCGCGCGGTCAGACGCGAGGCGAGATGCGCGGGATGCCGCGCGAGGCAACGCACCGCACAGCCCCGCTCGAGCAGCGCCTCCAGCAGACGCCCGCCGACGTAGCCGGTGGCTCCCGTCAGCAGTACACGTCGCGCGGCGGCGGCTTCCGTCTGCTCCCGACTGGCCGTCATGTGCGCTCCCTCGCTGCTCCGCAAGCGGGCTAGCGTACGTCAGATTGTCGATAAAATCACTGGACATCTATATCGAGAGCGTCACGCTGCGCCCGACAGGCATGACTTCAAGAGATTGCAGAAAGTTCCATAAGTTATTGTATCAATAGGTAAATATTGAAATTCGGACAATTCTTCGAGTAGTGCCTCGATCTTCAATCTGTCTAATCTATACTTTGACGTTTGAACGTGAGGCGTTCGCCTCGGCGGCGTGGAAAGAGCGGCCCGTGGGTGACCGAGAGATCGAGCGACTGAGCTACTCGCTGGGCGCAACCTCGCGCCTTACCGGAGTCTCCCCCGCGCTGATGCGCGCCTGGGAGAAGCGTTACGGCGCAGTCTCGCCGCAGCGCACGCCGGGCGGGACGCGCCGCTACCACTCGGCGGACGTCGAGCGCCTGCGTCTGCTGCGCGCGCTCGTCGACGCGGGCGAGCGGATCGGGAGAGTCGCAGCGCTCGACATGCATGAACTGCAGCGCCGCGCCGAGGCACTGAGTCGGCCCGTGGCGCCGCCCCTCGAAGCGGTGCTCCTCGCGCTCGAGCGCCTCGACGGCGCCGAGGTCGAGCGGCTGCTGTCGCTGCAGCTCGCCTCGCTCGGCCCCCTGCGCTTCGCGACGGATTTCGCACTGCCTCTGGCGCAGGCCATCGGGGAGCGCTGGGTGAGCGCTCGCTTGTCGATCGCAGCGGAGCACCTCGCAACGGCGGCGCTGCGCTCGCTGCTCGGTTCGGCGCTGCGCCCGACGCCCACGGCGATTCCCGGACCGCGCATCGTGTTCGCGACGCCGGAGGGCGAACGCCACGAGCTGGGCCTGCTGGTCGCCGCGCTCGTCTCGATCCACGCGAGCGCCGTGCCGATCTCGATCAGC
>Ga0224496_10001600_pt1 | contig 13930 bp, 11 predicted proteins | sample SF_Jul11_sed_USG_2_FD_168127 | JGI IMG/M metagenome (GOLD analysis project Ga0224496, IMG submission 168127) | Sediment microbial communities from San Francisco Bay, California, United States - SF_Jul11_sed_USGS_8_1 | ecosystem: Environmental > Aquatic > Marine > Sediment | place: USA... | reverse complement strand
TGATCTTCATGGCTGGTTTTTCAACCAAGGAAGAAATTTCAGATATTTCCGGGCGTGGTGTGGGTATGGATGTCGTCAAAACCCGTATCACACAACTTAATGGTAGCCTGGATATCGATTCGAAAATCGGTAAGGGAACAATTTTAACTATAAAGGTCCCCCTGACACTGGCTATCCTGCCTACCTTAATGATAGCTTTGGGCCAGCGCACCTTTGCATTGCCCTTATCGAATGTAAATGAAATCTTTGAGCTTGAAACACGCAAGACCAATGTTGTCGATGGCCAGTTGATGGTGATGGTTCGTGATAAGGCTGTGCCCCTGTTTTATTTGTCCAGGTGGTTGCTGAAGCCAGGTGAAAAAGCCCTGTACGGCGAAGGTGAAGGACAGGTCATTATTGTACAAATGGGCAGTAATATGGTCGGCCTGGTGACTGACCAGGTCGTCGGCCAGGAAGAAGTTGTGATTAAACCCCTGGGCTCTATGTTGCAGGGTATACCCGGGCTGGCTGGATCAACTATCACCGGTGATGGTGGTATCGCCTTAATCCTGGATGCACAAAGTTTATTAAAGGCCAGGGCAAGAAAGGGTTTTTAGAAAAAAGGAATGGCCTGTGTTTATGCGGGTCAAAATGAAAAGTAACTGGTGCGATATGCCGATCAGTTTCTTTTATAAAATTATTATTAGAGATAATTCATGAGTATACGTGTCCTGGTTGTTGATGATTCAGGATTCTTCCGCCGGCGGCTTTCAGAAATCCTGAATTCTGATCCCACGATTGAAGTTGTGGAGACCGCCGTTGATGGTAAGGATGCTATTGCAAAAGTAAAAACATGTAAGCCTGATATTATTACCATGGATATAGAAATGCCGGTTATGAACGGCATTGATGCTACCCGGGAGATTAGTAAGCTCTACGGTATCCCAATCCTGATGTTCTCCTCGTTAACCTATGATGGCGCCCAGGCAACACTGGATGCACTTGAAGCGGGCGCTACCGATTTCCTGCCTAAACGCTTTGATGATATTTCAAAAAATACAGATGAAGCACGGGCAATTCTCTGTTCACGAGTCAAGGCCATTGCGGCAGCGAAACACGGTACTATTCGTACTAGCAGGCCGGCTCCAGCAGCACCCGTTCAGCAGCCCGTTAAAAGAGGTGATGCAAGGCCCGCATCCGTCGCTGCAAAAAGAACGGCGGTGGCCTTCAATGCCTCCAATTATGATTTGCTAGCCATAGGTACATCCACGGGTGGACCGGTGGCATTACAGGAGGTATTGACACAGTTACCCGCGAATTTTTCCCTGCCCATCTTGCTGGTGCAACATATGCCAGCAACATTCACCGAGGCCTTTGCCAAGCGCCTGGACCAGCTATGTAAGATTTCAGTCCGTGAAGCTAAAGATGGCGACTTGCTACAGCCTGGGGTCGCATTACTGGCACCCGGTGGTAAGCAAATGCGAGTTGCTAAACGCGCAGGTCGTGTCCTGGTCAGGATCGAGGAAGAAACTGATCCGATGCAGAATTACAGACCTTGTGTGAATGTGACCTTCGAATCCCTGGCCAGTAGTTTTAGCAATCGCGTGCTGGGTATCATCCTTACCGGTATGGGTGCAGATGGTCGAGAAGGCTGTAACAAACTTAAACTCCAGGGCTCGACTATTTGGGCACAGGATGAGGCTAGCAGTACCATTTATGGCATGCCAGCCGCTGTTGCCGATATTGCCGAGCAGATCCTACCCCTTCAGGAAATCGGCAAGAAACTTGCAATGAATTCCTGATATGGACATTCTAAGTTTAGTTGGCATTATTTTGGCGTTTACCGCGATTATTGGCGGCAATCTTCTCGATGGCGGTCAATTTAGCCAGTTATTCCAGTTAACCGCCTTTATCATTGTCATTGGTGGCACCCTGGGGGCAGTGATGCTGCAGACCTCCCTGCCGGTATTCTGGCGAGCGATGCTGATGTCGCGCTGGGTATTCTGGACACCTGAGCTCAATATCGAAAAATCCATTGAAAAACTGGTGCGCTGGAGCCAGATGTCTCGCCGTGAAGGCCTGCTGGCACTCGAAAATGCATCGGAAGAGGAGGATGACTTATTCTCCCGTAAAGGTTTGCAATTACTGGTTGATGGTAACGAACCCGACACGATCCGCAGTGTTATGGAAACTGAAATTGGCGTTATGGAACAGTATGAAATGCAGGCGGCAAAAGTCTACGAGGCGATGGGGGGTTATAGCCCCACGATTGGTATTCTGGGTGCGGTGATGGGATTAATCCATGTGATGAATAACCTTGCCGATCCCGAAAAACTGGGTTCAGGTATTGCTACGGCCTTTGTCGCAACCATTTATGGGGTTGGTTTTGCTAATCTCTTTTTACTACCCATTGCAGGTAAGCTTAAATCGGTTGTATTGAAGAAGGTAATGCAATATGAAGTATTGCTCGAAGGTATAGTGAGTATCGCCGAGGGTGAAAATCCGCGTAGCCTCGAATCAAAATTACAGAGTTACCTGAGGTAAATACGCTCACTCAGGACACAGTGGTAATGCTAAATATGCATTGATTACCGTGTTTTTATCCCTGGCTCACCAGTTAAAATTGTTCCCTTAAAACTTAAAACTTAAAACTAGAAAAGATGATCCGTCGCAGAGGCATAAAACATGATGAGGAAGATACTGATCGCTGGTTAGTATCCTATGCGGATTTTATTACCCTGCTATTTGCCTTTTTTGTTGTTATGTATTCCATTTCATCTGTCAATACCGGTAAGTACCGTGTGCTATCTGATTCCATGTCCACCGCCTTCAGTAAGCCACAGAGCCAGCTGGGTATGCCCGGTGCACAGTTGGGTGTGTCTGTTCAAAGAGCGCCAATTTCAATTGGTTTAGAGGGGCAGGTCGGCCTCAAGGCGATGACAGAAACCGCAGCAAAAATTGAAAAACGAATGAAAAGCTGGATTAAGAAAGGTCAGGTCGCTGTACGTGGTAATGAAAAATGGCTGGAAGTGGAAATTAATTCGAGTTTATTATTTGCCAGTGGCCGTGCCGTATTATCCGATGAAGCACGGGATATACTTATCGACCTGAGTGATACCTTTAAGTCATCACGTAATCCGCTTTATGTTTCAGGTTATACCGATAATGTACCGATTGATACCCTGCAATACCCATCTAACTGGGAGTTGTCTGCGGCACGTTCAGCCAGTGTGGTACGCCTCTTTGAAGAAGCGGGTATCAATCCTCAGCGTATGGGGGCAATAGGCTTTGCTGAATACCGGCCCGTTAGCGACAATGCCTCTGAGGAAAATCGACAGAAGAATCGACGTGTTGTTATCCGCATGATGGCAGGCAAGGATATGTTTAGTGATACCACGCCCTTTGCAGATTCACCAGTGGATGTCACTGATAAACTGGATATCGACACCACCATTGATACCGATAAACTACCGGAAATAGAAAAACCGGCACAAAGCTTGCAGAAAAGTGAAATAATAGAATCTTTACAACCGGGTGCATCTGCCAGATCGCTGCAATGAAAATTTGGGCTATAGCAAATCAGAAGGGTGGTGTTGGTAAAACAACCACAGCGGTCTCACTTGCGGGTGTGATGCAAAACCGTGGGCACAAGGTGCTGCTGGTGGATCTTGATCCCCATGGCTCACTGAGTGCTTATTTTGGTGTCGACCCGGATGTTGTTGAGCCCAGTGGCTATGACCTGTTTCAGCAGACAGCTGATGTCCGCTCCGCGATACACAAAACCCGTTTTGAAAACCTGTCGTTTATTCCTGCCTCATCTGCACTGGCAACACTTGACCGGCAACTGGGTACCAAGGGCGGCATGGGACTGGTGATTAAACAGGCCCTGGATAAGGTCGACCAGGATTACGACCTGGCCATTATCGACTGTCCACCCATGCTGGGATTATTAATGGTGAATGCACTGGCGGCCTGTGAACATCTGTTAATACCGGTGCAGACTGAATTTCTTGCGCTCAAGGGGCTGGAGCGCATGGTCCATACTATGACTATGATCCAGAAGGCACGTAAACAGAATATTAATTACACCATCGTCCCGACTTTTTTTGATCGCCGCCTGCACGCCTCCCTGGAAACCCTGCGCAGCCTGCGTAACGATTACAAAAATAGTATCTGGGACAATGTGATACCGGTCGATACCCAGTTCCGCGAAGCCAGCCAGAAGGGTATTCCGCTAACCATCGAGCGTCCCAGCTGCAAGGGTAGTCGTGCCTATTCTCACCTGATGGATTATATGCTGGCGATGAATGAAACGGGCATGGCGCCCTCGGCCAGTGGGGGGTCGCTTTAGTGGCTGATAATAATAAAAACCCCAGTCGCCAGGAGCAGGCGATTAATGATTACCTGCAGGCACTATTGTATGAAGAGGTACCACAGGACATAGTTAATGTTCAGCTGGATGAGCCCCAGGCTAAGGTTATCGGGCTGGAAAAACTGGTGGCTGAAATACCGGATTTAATTGAGGCAAGTGTTGTTGAAGTAGAGGCTAAAGCGACGCCTGAACCCGTACCTGAAGAGATTGAGCCGCCGGTTATCGCTGAACCGGAGCCGGAAATGGCCCAGGTTGAAGTTGCTGAGGCAGAGCCTGAAGTCCTCACAGTGGTTGAAGATGAACCAATTCCTGATTGGGCAATTGATGCCTTCCAGTGTCTGTTATTCAAGGTATCAGGCCTGACACTAGCCGTACCCCTGGTGAAACTGAATAGTGTAATACCCTGGACCGATAGTATTGTCGAGACACCAAACCAGACCGAATGGTATCTGGGACTGGTAAATAATCTGGGCAAAAACGTCAAAGTTATAGATACCGCTTTAATGGTCATGCCAGAAAACCGGCGTCATACAATTGTCGCAGACGCCGATGATCGCTTTAGCCATATACTCCTGGTGGACCAGAATCGCTGGGGCCTGGCCTGTGATTCAATTGGTGATGTCATCTGGATGACGAATGATAAAGTGAAGTGGCGTAAAACAAAAAAACAGCGTCCCTGGCTGGCAGGAACCTCACTGGATCACCTTTGCGCCCTAATCGATACGGCTGTTTTTGCGGATATGCTGGATGAAAAAGTATCGGGTTGAGGCTTAAACCTAATAAAGCCCCAGATTACTGGTATTTGTGATCGTCTAGTCTAGAATTAGCATATATAAATAATTAAGTTTGCCATATGGACTGGCATATAACCTGCATTAAATAATTACGTGGAGCTCTGAATATGAGTGAAGTTAACACCGGTAAATCTGAACATAGACAATGCGTAACCTTCCGGCTTGATGATGAAGTTTATGGCATTAATGTCATGCTGATCCAGGAAGTACTCAGGGTTACCGAGATAGCACCTGTACCCGGCGCTCCCAGTTATGTTGTGGGTATTATTAATCTTCGTGGCAATGTGGTAACCGTTATCGATACACGTATGCGTTTCGGCCTGCCACCAAAAGAGATGGATGATTCCACACGTATTGTCATCATTGAGACTGAAAACCAGACGGTTGGTATTATTGTCGATAGTGTTTCAGAAGTTGTGGATATTTACGCCAGTGATATCGAGACAGCACCCAATGTAGGCAATGATGAAACAGCACGCTATATCGAAGGTGTGGTCAGTCGTGACGAGCATTTATTGATCCTGGTGGATCTTAATAAATTGCTTACTGAGGATGAATGGGCGGATATGTCCGGATTCTAAATCAATTTTCACTGATGCATTCACGATAGCCTGCCCTGATTACCAGGAGTATTTAAATGAATGCATTGGTTCTACTTATTTCAGCAATTCTATTTGTTGCCGCATTATCCTTATGGGTCTGGACAAGTAAACGTCTCCAGGCCTTCCAGCAATACATCGAACAGCAACAGGCCCCTGAGCATGTGATGGATAATATAACCGCGATAAATGCGGGTTCCATTGGTATGGGCGGTCGTTTTCTCAAGCTGGAAAAAAACCAGCAGCATATGGCCAATAAAATTGAAGAACTGCAGAGCCAGTTGAGATCAAATAGTCCCTATGAGCAGGCTATCAAGCTGGTACAAAAGGGCAGTGCTGCGGAAGAAGTTATGGAGTTATGTGGTATCAGTTTAAATGAAGCACAGTTGCTTATTATGATGCACGGAAGTAACAGGGCGGCCTGAGAAATGGAAGTAATTCAAGCGACCGCCGCCCGTTGATGCTATTTTTAGTAATTCTGTGAGGCCAGTTTATAGCCCTGTAGATGACTGCTTTTAAGTAAATCAATAGCCGCCTTATCGGTGATAGGTTTACTGAAGAGGAATCCCTGCATATTCTTACAGCGCCATTCCCTCAATTGCTGTAACTGCTCCTCGGTCTCAACACCTTCAGATATGATATTCAGGTTCAGTCCCTTTGCCATGGCAATAATGGCTTTTATTATGGAAGAATCTTCTTCGCTGTTCTGCATGTCGTGTATAAATGAACGGTCTATTTTCAAGGTGTCTATGGGTAATTTTTTAAGGTAGCTTAATGAAGAGTAGCCGGTTCCAAAATCATCAATAGCTATTTTTATACCATGCTTACTTAGCTGTTTTAGTTTAATAACAGCATTTTCGATATCTTTCATTAACACATTTTCCGTTATTTCAATTTCCAGCATATCACCAGGAATATTATTTTCCTCCAGGACATCAATAATAGTAGTAACAATGTCTCGCTGTGATAACTGGCATGACGACAGGTTAATGGCAATTCTTATTGTGGTCAGACCTGCATCGCGCCAGCGTTTTAGTTCCATGCATGCATTTTTTAGTACCCATTCACCTATAGGCTGAATCAGTCCTGTTTCTTCTGCAAGGGAGATGAAGTCACAGGGTGATATGATGCCTCGTTGAGGATGTTCCCAGCGAATCAGGGCCTCCATAGCAAAGATTTCATCTGTCTCTATATTGACCTGTGGTTGATAGTGGATCTTGAACTGGTCATTTTCCAGTGCACGACGCATGTCATTTTCAAGTGACATATGGTTATTATAAATTTCATTCATGTCATCAGTGTAAAACTGGTAACCATCTTTACCGTTGCCCTTAACATGGTACATCGCAATGTCCGCGTGTTTTATCAGGGTGTCCATTGAAATGCCATCATCAGGGTAGTGGGCAATGCCTATGCTGGTGCTGATATAAAATTCATGTGCATCGATGGTGAAAGGTTTTTTCAGCGCGTTGATGATTTTTTGTGCAATAAGTGCTGAATCTTTTTTGCCGTGTACTTCCGGTAATAAAAGTGTAAATTCATCACCGCCTATCCTGGCCAGTGTGTCACCCTCACGCAGGCATTTTTTCAAGCGTACACTGACGGCCTGTAACAGCTGATCGCCTATTATATGACCTAGCGTATCATTAACGACCTTGAAGCGATCCAGATCGAGGAACATAACCGCCAGCTTTCTCTTGTTACGCTTGGCATAGGTGATGGCCTGGTTGAGGCGGTCTTTAAGTAAGGTGCGGTTTGGCAGTCTTGTTAGCATGTCGTGGTAAGCCTGGAAACGAATAATTTCTTCGGCCTCAACACGTTCTGTAATGTCGCGCGCAATACCATAGGTGCCAATAAATTTACCCGGGTTAATCTTTCCAGAGTTATAAACACCCATAGCATTAACTTCTATGGGTAATAGACTGGTTTCAAAACAACGTGATGTACCTGTGTTTTTAGATTTCAGGCGTAACTCAATATTGACACTGGCACGTTTTCCTGTCCTTCGTTCGTTAAAGGTGTGCATTGCCTTCTGGTGGTCGTCTTCATGAACCAGTTCAGTGTAGTGTTTGCCAATGATCTCGTGTCTTGAATAGCCCAGTAAGGTCTCTATGCGTTTATTCATGAATGTAAAGAGACCTTTACTGTCAAGCATGTACACAATATCAGGTGACTTGTTTACAATGTAACGGTGTAACTTTTCTGATTCCTGTAGTTTTGTATGCATCCTGAGGTTTTCATACTCAAGTTGACGTTTTTTCATGGCGTTGTTGACAGTGTTGAGCAGGTTCTCAATAGCGTATGGTTTTCTTATAAAGTCATAGGCGCCAAAACGTAATGCGTTTTCGGCGGCTTCGAAAGATGACTCACCACTGACTACTATGATTGTGGTATTGATGTTGTTCTGTGTGATATGGGCCATGACCTCGTTGCCGCCAATGTCTCCCATATTAAGGTCAAGAAGTAACAGGCCATACTTGTTTGATTTAAGGAGTTCGATCGCCTTCTCGCCGCTATTGGCTGATTGGACCTTGTAGCCATCCTGCGAGATTAGCTCCTTCAGGCTATGTAAATGTAGTTGTTCATCATCAACAATTAATATCTGCTCTGAATAATCAGCAATATATTTTATTTTGTTTTCATTGATATTGTTTGTATTATTTACACTGGACATTTCGTCTAACCTGCACTTTATTGACTGTTATTTTCATATTTAGGGATCTGTATATTAAAAATAGTTCCTTTATTGCTGGTCCTGCAACTTATAGTGCCGCTCATACCATCAATAAGGTTTTTAATAATGCTTAAACCCAGCCCTGAGTGTCCTTTTCCTTTTTTTGTTTTTATCGGTGTGTAGAGGCAGTTAAGAACTGAATCATCTATACCCGGTCCTGTGTCCTGTATTTCGAGTTCCACATATATCTTGCCGTTAACATTGATATTACCTGTGGTTATAGTTATTTCTCCATCGTCCTTTATTGCTTCAACTGCATTCTTAATTACATTAGTGATTATCTGTTTTAAAGTGTCCTTGTCTGCGTAAATCAGGCCAATATTTTCGTCGAGATTAAGCGAAGGCGTAATATTGTGTGTTGCAAATAAGGATGACTTAAAAATACTGATAAGATCAATAATTATATTGTTAATACTTAAAGGGTGCTTGCCATCTTCAACCTGGTCATCCAGGTCTTCGGCGCAACGTAGTACAATATTGCCTACCCGGTCGATTTCTTCCTTAATAATCTTGATGTCGTCCTGGGCAGGGTCTTCATTATTTAACCTGTTGCCCAGTATGTGTAGATAGTTCCGGATTATGCTGAGCGGGTTATTTGTTTCATGGATGATCTCACGTGCCTTATTTTTGAAGTAAATATTGCTATTTGCAGAGATCTCTTTTTCAATTTTCGATTTATTTAATTCGGCTGTAATTTTTTCAGCGATATCAGTTTTAAAAATATTTAACAGGTTTTTGTGCTGCCTTATTTCTTTATTCTTGTTTTTATTTATGCCGGCAACGATAACTGAAATTAAATGATTGCCTTTTACTATCGGGATGCAGAGTATGCCATCATTATTTAGCGAGCGTATGATTTGTTGATCGAGAATGCTTATGCTTTCTTCATCTATTGAAAGAGAATTAACAATGTCATTGCTTATTAGCGCCCGACTTACCATGCAATTTGATCGCAGGGGTATCTCTAGATGATGTGTGAGCCTGTGTTTTTCATCCCTGTGTGTTTCATTTCTGGCCAATAACTCATCTGTCTCATTATATTCAAATACAATGCTATCCTGGATGCCAAATAATATCATCAGGCTTTGTTGTATCGACGTATAAACCGATGCGTTGGCCGTGTCTCCAAGGGGAATGTGGCTGCCATGGATCAGGCTAATGTCGCGTACTTCCTGGGCCAGTTGAATTTGTTTTTGTTCGTCACCATCAGGCGTATTGTTAATACCAATATCTATCTCAAGTGATTTTGCTATTAGTTCGACTTCCTCCAGGGATTTTTTACGGATGTTATTTAATAGTGCTTCTGACAGGTCAAATAGTTTCAGGCCTGATTCAAAATGACTGGTCGTGCCTGAAATGGATGGTTCCGAGACAATGATATTGGCAAGGTTGATAATTTTAACCAGGTGATGTGCATCCTGGATATCGTCAATTTCGGCATGGTGGTAACGAACACTATCACTGATTACTTCATTGATGCCCCATTTGCTTAATAGCCTGCCGCCAAGTTCGTCATGGGTAATATTAAATTTCTGTTTTTCGATGTCGAGTAACTGGCCTACCGGATATTCAGCCTGGATTAACTCGCAATAATCGGATTTGTCATGATGTTCGAGTACCAGTTTGCCAATATCATGCAGCAGCCCGGCAATATAAGCCTCTTCTACATATTTGTAATTCGTGAGTTGTGCAAGTGATCGAGCGGTGATCGCGCAGCTTAAGGCATGCTTCCAGAACTGGCGGAGAAACTGGCTCTTATTATTGCTGTATCGCGAAAAAAACTGTTTTACCGATGCGGTGATTGCAATCGACTTGATGGTATCCAGCCCGAGGAACATGAGGATATGTTTTAGCGAGGTAAGGTGGCGGGCATGACCGTATACGGGCGAATTGGCCACCGCTATAACCTTGGCCGAGAGGCTGGCATCTTTGCTGATTATATCTGATATTTTTTCAAAGCATATGTTGTCGTCACGACAGGCACTGAGCAATTTGATCAGTATATGGGGTAGTGACGGAAGCTTATTTGCCTCGGTGTCTTCAAGTGAAATAATCAGAGTATCGCGCATGTTCCTAATAGTATTACAATTTTTTCTGTTGTCAATTTAATCCGACCAATGGGAATGATGATTTTTTGATGACTTTAATGGATTTTTGTAAGACGCGTGTCCAAATTACCGCTGAATTTGAGGTTTTAGGGCTAATTGTATATAGGTAAGCACGGTTTATTATAGTAGGCTATAGGGGTGAATCCAGGCCTGAAATGATAAAGTTAATATTATCTAAGGCTTTGAAAATAATGATGTTTTTTATTTTTTATAAATCATTCATGATAAGAATGGGTTTTGCTTAAGGCAAAATCATATGACCATAATTAGAAATTCAGTATTTGTATGGGTAAATCGGCAAAAATAATAGCCATTAGTAGTGGTAAGGGTGGTGTTGGCAAAACCAGCCTGACAGTCAACCTGGGGCTGGCCCTGGCACAGATGGGTCAACAGGTTTGCCTGTTTGATGCCGATGCCAATCTGGCTAATATCAATATCATGCTCAGGCTGGTCCCCGAGTTTACCCTGGAGCACCTGCTCAGGGGTGAGAAATCCCTGCAGGATATTCTCCTGCATAACCAGTACCTCAGCCTGGTGCCTGGTGCCTCTGGCATTACTGATTTTGATAATCTACAGCTTGAGTCCCAGTATAAACTGATCCATGCCATGGAGGTCCTGGAAAAAGATTACGACTATTTACTGGTGGATACCTCTGCTGGTATTCATGACAATGTTTTATCCTTTATCGAATCGGCTCACCAGTGCCTGATTGTCATCACTGCAGAACCGACGTCTCTAACCGATGCCTTTTCCCTTTTGCGTGTATTGAAAAAAAGAAATTACGATAAAAGAATACAGGTGGTGGTCAACTCAGCCAGCAGCGAGTTAGATGCGCGTAAAATTTTTAAGCGTTTTTCATCGGCCGTGGCCCGTTATATTGGATACAAAGTGGGCTATCTGGGTTATGTCTTTAAAGATGAGTTGATGTCATCCGCGATTTGTATGCAGTCACCCGTGTATATCGAAAAACCATCGGCGCCGTCCAGTCGCTGTTTCTACCGGCTGGCAAATAGCCTGCATAAAATCGCAAGTGAAATCAACAGGGATGATTTATTCAGTATCCACTGGAAAAGGCGACAGAAGCATGAAGTGCCCGATTTTTCGGAGTCACCGCTGCCGCAAAAAAATCAGCAGCAATTAAGGGAAGATGCCAGGGTCGCTAAACGCCAGATGTTGCTGGATCACCGGCATGCCATTGCTGACTTTATTGATGACCCGGAAATATCAAAGCAGGAGATCACCGAAACCCTGAATGGCTTTATTAAGGCGTTTAGCCAGCGGTTTGATGATTACCCTATGGATGTGGTGAGCCTGTTAAATCATTCGCTGGAACTGAACAAGGTTTCACAGCAGCAGGTTAACGACCTGTTATCCATGTTGCAGCTGTTTTATCAGGATCACTTTCCGGAGTCAGATAAGGAAACATCGGCCGGCTATTTAAGGCAGCTCATTAATGCCTATGTGGAGCAGCACAAGGCCTATCCCTTTGATGCACTCTATGTATTTTATCAGGCCCTGAGCATGGGGCATATTGATGATGTCGATATGCAAAGGCTGTTAATGACCCTGAACCTGGCCTGCCAGGATCTAAAGTTGGAAGCGTTTAATAATAAAACAGTTGATCAGGCGCTAATCTACTGTGCAGAGAATAATTCGTTGGAGCTGCAGAATCTAGTGTCACAGGTTCAGCAAAAATATCTCCAGCAGAAGCTGGCAACGGCTAATAAGCTGGATCCTCACTCGCCAGTTGATCATTCAGGTGACGGGCATCAGCCGGATGCTTTAAAAGATAGTATTAAATATGCATCACTAACCGATTATTAATCGGCCCGTATTAAAAAATACTATCCATCTCAATTTATCAGGTGCTACTTTTCCTTCTACCCGCGAGTCCCAGGCTTAGTAGCCCAGCGCCAAATAACCAGGCGGCTGCGGGCAGGGGAACGGTCGATAAGCTCTGGATTGATCCGAAAATAGCTGCCTCGGTTAGTGAATTTTCGTAGGCCGAGGTGCTATCAGAGAATATATAGTTGCCGTTAGCATCAAGCATGGGCAGTCCTGTTGCAGGGTCGATGATGGCAAAACCATTGAGCATAAAGCGGTAGTCCAGCCCATCAAAGGTAAAGTCCATAGGCCCCATAAGGGGGCTAAAAGAACCATCCATACCCAGCATATAAGCAGCCGCAAGACGGACAGTATCTTTACTGGCTTCCATGTCGCTGTTGTCGTTTGTGTTGTCTATTGCGAACTCAAAGCGTAGCGTTGGAAATGGCATGATCATACTTTGATCTGAATTATTTACCGCCATATTCAGGTCAAATGAAATAGAGCTGACATTATCCTGTCTTGTTTGTGCGTTGTAGTAATCGAACGTGCCTATCTGGAATAGTGAGTCGATTGTCGTGCTACCCGGTAGCGAGCCAGCATTACTGCCATTGCCGTCAAATTCAAAATAATTTGTCAGGTAATTTGATTTTGCCTGGCCTGTTCCCCAGTTGATCCTGGCTGTATTTGATGTGTCAGGGGGCAGGGAGTCATCATGGTTTTGAATAAGAAACTGCGTGGAGCCATTGCTGCTGGTGATGTCGCCGGTGGTTGGATTAATGGTGCCTATATCCGTATTTCCCTGCATATCAAGTACACAACAGAATGATCCTATGGCACGTCCCTGGATAGTTGTTGCAGATACCTGTTGTGGAATGATGAGAAAAAAAGGCAGGCTGCAGGCAGCCGCCATTACAAGAGGTTGTTTAATCATTTTTCAAACTCTCCAGACTGGAAAGTATAGCGATACCGCGTTGCTATATACTTGTTGTTATTATAATAAGTACAGCATTTATTATTATTGTCAGTGTATTGGGCAGCAATAACTATGCCTCTTGATAATAAGTGCATAGATATCAGATAGTTATATTTATTCTGTTTAAGGCTGGAATAGGTGATGTTTTGTTTGTGTAAATATAATCGACAAGGAGATAATGAATTTTATAGTAAATAATTTTACTAAATGGTAATTAAAACAGTAATTTATGTGATTAATGGGTGGTTCTGGTCGGTTTATATTAGTATTTATATAGATTTCCAGGTGTGTATTTTTCTGTAATTTAGTTAATGTGTTTAAAAACAGAGGCTTATTTGTCGTGTTATTGGGCTTTAATAGTAAAGTGTAAAAAATATCGTCATATAATTTATTTTTAATGTTTCATGTCATAAAAGTAATATTTCCTGATCGGCTCTAAGATTTATGCTCGGTTGCCCCCGTTAACTGTTGATAGTCACTAACCGAAAATCCGGCGAGATATTTCTGATTTACTTCAAGCAGGGGCCTTTTGATAATACTCGGA